>Ga0315277_10007166_pt1 | contig 14471 bp, 15 predicted proteins | sample YL17G05_15_MG_FD_203695 | JGI IMG/M metagenome (GOLD analysis project Ga0315277, IMG submission 203695) | Sediment microbial communities from Yellowstone Lake, YNP, Wyoming, USA - YL17G05_15 | ecosystem: Environmental > Aquatic > Freshwater > Lake > Sediment | place: USA: Wyoming | collected... | reverse complement strand
ACTATTACGTTCAACTGGGGCCGCTTTTTGATTTTGTCAGGACGTATCCCCGGTATCTCCCCGGCATCATCACCATCGAGCCATCGACCGCCGTCGTCGATGACGATTTCCAGGCCGGACTCCCGGCCGACTATTGCATCGAACAAAATGCGCCCAATCCGTTCAACCCGACCACCTCGATTTCGTTCGCCCTCCCCGAACGCGCCCAGGTCGTGTTGGAGGTTTACAATATCCTGGGAGAGAGAGTCCGAACTCTGGTCAATCAAAGCCTGCCGGCCGGATATCATTCCGTCACCTTCGACGGCGCGAGTGACAACGCCGAAAAGCTGGCCTCCGGCATTTATCTCTATGTCATGAGAGCCGGCGCCTTTGCCCAGTCGCGAAAAATGCTGTTGATGAAATAAAGAAATCCCTGCTCCGGATTAAAAAAGCCCCGGCCGAAAGCCGGGGCTTTTTATTGAAAGGAGGTGAGAAGGATCATCGATTATAGACAAACATTTTTTGGCCGATCTCATCGTTCTCCTTCTGCAGCGCCAAGTTGGAATCTTCGGTATATTGCTGCAGGTGCCGCTCTTTCAGCTTTTCGTAGGTCTTCTTCTTCCTCGCCGCCTCCACCAGCGTCTGCCGCTTTTTCTCGACGTCCTTGGCGATATGACCCAGCAGTTCGCGGCCGGCCATCTCCAGATGTTTCAGCCTGAGGCCGTATCGGTAATACCCCGACAGGCGCGCCGTCTCGATCTTCCCCACCAGGTGTTTTTCCCTTTCTTTCTGCGCTTCCATCTGGCCGCGCACGAGACCCGAAACTTTCTCCTGCTGGGACTGCTGGACGTTGAGCGCCGAGGCCAATTCCCGCTGCCGTTGCTTTTCCTGATGACCGCGGTAGGTCAGGATCTTTTCAAAACGGAACTTAAACCGTCGCATGCGCCTTCTCCGCCTCGGAAACCGCCTTTGCCTCCGGCTCCGCCTGTGCCGCCAGCTCGATAAGCCCGGCGATGGCCGCCTCCGGCTCCAGCCTCTCGTTTATCCCCTGCCGCAAAAACTGCATGATATTGTCAATGTGGGCGATGGCCCGGTCGATTTTGCGCGACGACCCTTTCACGTACGCCCCGATATTGATGAGATCCTCGGCGTCGCGATACACGGCCATCAATTCCTTCAGTGTCCCCGAGGCTTCCTTATGCTGCGGCGTGATGACGTCGAGCATCAGCCGGCTGACCGAATCCAGAACGTCGATGGCCGGGTATTGATTTCTCGACGCCAGAGAGCGAGAGAGCACCACGTGTCCGTCTATCACCGACCGGACGGCATCCGAAATCGGCTCATTGAAATCGTCACCCTCGACCAGTACGGTGTACAGGCCGGTAATGGAACCGCGTTCGCCGGGTCCGGACCGTTCCAGTATCCGCGGCAGAAGCGCAAACACCGACGGCGGGTATCCCTTGGTCGCGGGCGGTTCGCCGACGGCCAGGCCGATTTCGCGCTGGGCCATGGCGACGCGAGTTAACGAATCAACCAAAAGCAAAACGTCCTTGCCCTGGTCGCGGAAGTATTCTGCGACCGTCGTTGCGGTAAGGATGCCCTTAAGACGTATCAGCGCCGGTTCATCAGATGTTACGGCGACCACGACGGAACGTTTAAGCCCCTCTTCGCCGAGGTCCTTGGCGATGAATTCCTTAACTTCGCGGCTGCGTTCGCCGACCAATCCGATGACCGTGACATCGGCGCTGGTGCCGCGGGCGATCATGCCCATCAGAATTGATTTCCCCACCCCCGACCCGGAAAAGATGCCAATCCGCTGGCCCTTCCCGCAGGTGCACATGGTGTCGATAGCGCGAATACCGGTAAATAGGGGATCGACGATCCTTTGGCGTTTAAGGCTCGGCGGCGGATCGGCGTAGAGCGACCGGTACGAAGTGGACAAAAGCGGACCGTTGCTGTCGATGGGACGGCCCAGTCCGTTGATAACCCGCCCCAGAAGATCGTCGCCCACCGGAACCCGGAGTTTTTCGCCGGTGCTGGTGACAATCGAGCCGGGCGTAATCCCCTGGATACTGCCGAGCGGCATCAGATAAATGGTGTTTTCTTTGAATCCCACCACCTCGGCGGGAATTGCCGCCGCCATCTCGGGCGATTCGATTCGGCACAACGATCCGATCGACACCGCCGGCCCGCGCGATTCGACCACCAGCCCCGCCACCCGAACGACCGTGCCATACTGCTTGATGATGCGGACGGTATCCACCTTCTCGGTGTAATACTCGTAGGGGATTCTCACCGGACGATATCCTTCCGGTCATGCATCGCCTGCGCGATGACGTCATACATCGATTCCAGCCGGGCATCGATATCGCCCGCCGGTGTCTCGATAAAGCATCCCCCGACCCGCACGCGAGGATCGGCCTCAAAGGCGAATTCCTTGATGGCCGTATCGGCGCCGCGAAAACGATCGATATGCTGTTCCAGTTCCGGGAGATGACGCGGATGAACTTTGACCCTGATCCTGCTTTTGTCCAGCAGTTGATCGACCGCCCCGGAGATGATGGCCATGGTGATTTCGGGATCAGCCTCGACCGCCGAAAAGGTCAGGCGTTGCGATATTTTGAGCACCAACTCCAGAATTTTCTCTTTGGCTTCCTCGAGGATGCTATGCCTTTGCGTGGTGATATCCGTCAGCATCCCGGATAATGACGCCACTACTTTGCGGGCTTCTTCGCGGCCCTTTTCCAGACCGGCGGCATATCCCGCCTCCCGGCCGCGCTGAAATCCGCTCTGTTCGGCCTCATGTTTCTCTTGTTGCTGCTGCCGTTCCAGCCCGAGGAGGTCCTGAAGCGGCATCTGCCGTTTCCCCTCCGGCGTCACGACCACTCGCAAATTGGGATGTCGTGATTTCAGCAGCTCTTCGGCCTCCCGCTCGGCATCCTGATCGACTTTATTTTCACCGATGAAAACCCTCTCATCGGCCAGCCGAAGTGAACGGACCTTAGACAATGATGTCTTCCTTTCCGCCGCGCCCGGCGATGACTATCTGACCCTCCTCCTCCAGGCGCCGGATGCTTTCCACGATACGTTGCTGAGCCGCCTCGACGTCCGACAATCGCATCGGCCCCATGAATTCCATCTCCTCTTTGATCAGCACCGCCACGCGCTCCGAGACGTTGGCGAATATCTTGTTCTTGACCTCTTCTGAGGCCGCTTTGAGTGAGATGGCCAGGTCCTTGGTCTCGACCTCCTTGAGCAGGCGCTGGACGCTGCGGTCATCAAGTAAAATCAAATCGTCAAAGACGAACATCATGTTCTTGATCTCGGCAGCCAGTTCCGGATTTTCGGCTTCAATGGCTTTGAGGATGGTCTTTTCGGAGACGCTCTCGATCAGATTGAGGATTTCGGCGATGGTCTTCGCGCCGCCCGAAACCGACAGGTCTCGCCCGCCGGTATTCTGGAAATGCGACTCGAGGGTCGACTCGACTTCCTTGAGCACGTCCGGCGAGATCTTCTCCATGCCGGCCACCCGAAGAGCGACTTCTGTCTGTAGCTCCGGCGGCAGTTCCGACAAAACCGCGGCCGCCTGATGGGAATTCAGCTGGGTCAGGATGAGTGAGATGGTCTGGGGATGTTCATTCTGAATGAAATTGACCAGATGCTTGGGGTCGATGTTTTTCAGCAGATTGAACCCCGACGTGCGCAGCGATGATTCCAGACGGTTGAGAATTTCCAGCGCCCGCCTGCTGCCGACCGCCTTCTCCAGAATCTCCCTGGCAAAATCCACGCCGCCCTTGGAGATATACTGCCTGGCCATGAAGATGTCATGGCACTCGGTTAGAACCTTTTCCTCCACCTCGGGCGGGACCTCGCGGAGGTTGGCGATCTCGACGGTGATCTTTTCCAGTTCCTCCTGGTTGAGCGTCTTGAGCACCAGCGAGGCCACCTCGGTGCCGAAGGCCACTAGGGCGATCGCCGCCTTCTGGGTCGGGGTCAAATCTTCATATTTGATGTTCATGGTTCCGCCTAATCAACCATCATGGTCTTGATCACTTTCGCGATTTCTTCCGGTTCATCTTTGGCCACTCGCTGCATGCGATCGATCAGTTTCGGCTGCCGCTTTTCGGGAGCGAGCTCTTCGATCTCCGACTCTATATCCGGACTCTCCTGCCGTTGCGGCGAGGTGTAAGTCGCATGTGCCAGCCGTGGGGTTCCGACCGTCCTCGGGGTCGGCGGCAGTATTCCGGTAAGACCCGCAAAGAACTTCTTGAGCCACCGCCGGACGAAAAACGCGGCCACGAGAATGGCGGCCACGATCAGGACTTTCTTGACAATGTCATAATAGAACTGCCGGTCATACTGAGTATCGAGAAGCTCCTGCTGTTCATTCAGATAGGTCTTGTCAAACGCGATGTTTACGATTTCCATCTGGTCGTTGCGATCGGCCGAAAAACCGACGGCATTCTTGACAATTCCCGCCAGACGGTCAATTTCCTCCTGCGGCCGGGGATCATAAATCATTTCTTCTTTGCCGTCGGTGTTGGTGATGGTCTTGTACGTGCCGTCCAGAAGCACCGCCACCGACAGCCGCCCGATCGTCCCGACGGCGTCGTTGAGCGTCTCAACCGTTTTGGAGACCTCGTAATTGGTGATCGTCACCTCCGACCGCTCGTCTTCCTTGTTCTCCGCCGCGTCGCCGTTTTTCTTGCTGGCCGTGTTGACCCCCTCGGTGCGCTGCTCAGAGACAATGGCGGTCAGGTTCGGATCGTACAGCTCCGACGTCTTGGAATGCTGCTGAAAATTCAGCTCGGCCGTCACCCGGACAATTCCCTTACCCTGACCCAGGACGCCGTCAAGCATGCTTTGCGCCTTTTCCTCCAGGCCGCGTTCCACCTCGCGCGCCATTTCGAGCTGGGTTCCCGTCATGACGGCCAACTCGTCGGCGCCGTGCTGTGACGAGAGAAGGTTGCCGTCATAGTCAACGACGGTGATATTGCCCGGCTTGAGTCCTTCAACCGATGACGACACCAGATAGGTGATGCCGTTGAGTTGCGACTTGCTGATCCCGCCGGTGTGGCGCAGTTTGAGCACCACCGATGCCGTTGCCTCTTTTTGCTGCTCCGAAAACAGCCGTTCCTCCGGAATGACGATGTGCACCCGCGCCGCCTGAACTTCGCGCAAGGAAGTGATCGTCCGCGCCAGTTCGCCCTCCAGCGCCCGCCGGTAGTTGAGCTTTTGCAGAAAGTCGGTCATCCCCAGATTGGTCTGGTCGAAGATCGAGTACCCGACCGTGCCCGAATGCGGCAATCCCTTGGCCGCCAATCCCAAGCGAGCATCATACAGGTTGCCCTCCGGGACCTCAATGGTGGCACCGCCGGAACTGAGCCGATACGAAATGTTCTGTTCGGTGAGGTACTGCGTGATTTCGGCGGCCTCGGCCGGATCGAGATTGGCGTACAACGGCTGGTAGGTCACCTTGCCGACCCATCCCGCCACGGCCACAATACCCACGATCGTGCCGACGACGATGGCCAAAAGCATTACCACCTGACTGACCGACATGCGTCGGACCGTCTCAGACAAAAACCCCATGATTTGTTTTAGATATTCCATGTCAAATCCCATTTGAAATGAATATCACCCGTGCTCATACCGGCATGCGGATCAACTCCTGGTAGGCGTCGAGTAACCGCCGCCTGATTTCCAGAAGCAGATCGAACGACAGACCGGCCTTTTCCGCGGCAATCATCACCTGATGCAACTCCGCCGCCTCACCTCTAATCAACTTGTCCTGCGCCTGCCCCGCTTCCTGCTCCGCGTTCTGCACGCTGTCGATGGCATTCTTCAGCAGGTCGCCGAAACTATCCTGCCCCTGATCTGCAATCTTCGGCGTTTGCGGCCGGGGGTAAGGGGCGCCGACTTGCCCGGGTGTAATCTTGATTCCATTCATGCCCGCACATCCAGTTTTTGACCGATGATCGGGGTCGGTTTGGCCTGAACGTCACGGCCGTAGATCGGCGTCGACGCCTGCTGGTCACCGAACCGCGCGAAATATTTGACCAGCAGTTCCTTCTCTTCGACTGACAGAACGTTACCGATGATCTGCGACGTCGGCGGCGCGGCCATACCCACGGCATCGCGGGCGATATCTGCGGTACGCGCCGACGCCGGCGGTTTACCCGCGCGGTCGACGCCGGGACGTTCTTGCGACGCGCCCGCGCTTGGCCTCGATGATATTTCCGCCGCCTGCCGATAGGCTTCAATCGGCACGGAATGAATTTTCACGGTCCTTCTCCTCCTCCATGCGCCCCGATCAAATATCGAGCGCGTTCTTCAGCATCTCCTTGGATGCCGACACCGCCATCGCGTTGGCCTCATAGGCGCGGTTGGCGGTGATCATATCCACCATCTCGTTGATAATCTCTATATCCGGCATCTTGACGTACCCTTCCGCGTCGGCGTCGGGGTGCGACGGATCATACACCAGCTTGAACGACTCCGGGCCTTCCTCATTCTCTTCGGCCCGCGCCACGGCGACCTTCTCGCGGTATCCCAGGTCAGATGGTAATCCCGGTATGTGCTGGGTCCGGGTGCGATGAAGCTCCGCCTGGCTGGTTTTCAACAGCGTCTGGAACGGCAGTTTTTCGTCCTGCGCCTCGACTTCAAGCCGATGGCGGCGGAAGGGACCGCCTTCCTCCGTCTGCGTCGTTTCCGCGTTGGCGATGTTCTCCGCCACGACGTTCATTTTCTGCCGCTGGACGGACATCCCGGAACCGGAAACCTGTATCGATGAGAATATGCCTTCCATGTCTTATCCTACCTGCCGATTATGGCCTTGCGTAAAAAGTCGATTTTCTTCTGCAAAATCCTCGCCCCGATGGAGTACTCCATCTGGTTGACCGCCAGATTGGTTATTTCCGTGTCGACGTCGACCCCGTTGAGATCATCGTCTGATTCGGGGCCGTTTTCGATGACTTTGATCTCGCGGTCGGGGCCGCCGGTGTTGATATGCCGCGAATCGGTCGCCCTCATGGGAAGCGTCGCGCCATCCCCCAGAGCTTTGGCCATCTCTTCCTTAAAATCAATATCCCTGGCCGCGTAACCGGGCGTCGACGCGTTGGCGACGTTCCCGGAAATCAATTTGTGCCGATAGGCGGCCAGGTCCAACAGCTTGCCGAAGGGGTCGATACCGGTCTTGTCCCAAAAGGACGCTTTGATAATACTCGCCATATAGTACTCCGACCGTCGCTTAAGCAATGGCGATGCCATAATCCGCAGAACCGAGGCAAGGCATTGATGTGTAATTGATTAAGCGGATGGACGAACCCTATATTGAGACCGGGCGCGATCTTATTCCGGAATTAAATTCCCCACAGGGATGGAATCAATTTCCCGCGAAAATTGCCGCAGCGTTTCCATTTCCCGCCCGGCGAAATCATTCAATTCGGATGATGGTTCGGCGGCCGAAAGCTCCATCGTCAGGACGACCACGTCCACCCGCCGATTAAGCGCCCGGTTTTCGATGCTGTTATTGGGCACGTACGGCCGGTACTCGGAGTATCCCACGGCCGAGATTTTATCGCGCGGGTACTCGTGCTGTTCGATCAGGTACCGCACGACCGTGGTCGCGCGCGCGGCCGACAATTCCCAGTTGGAGGCGAATTCAACATTATGAATGGGTCGGTCGTCGGTGTGGCCCTCGACCCGCAGATGGTTGGGCATATGGGTGACGTCATCCGCAATCAAGTTGAGGACCTCGATGGCTTTCGGCTTGAGATCGGCCCGGCCCTCATCGAACATGGCCGATTCCATTATATGAATGACCAGCCCGCGCTCGGTGATTTCGGTGACGATATCCCCCTCGCGGCCGAGCTTTTCGATATCCGCATGAACCTTGGTTTGCAGCATCTTGAGGTCGCCCAGCTTGAGCAATCCGTGGCCCGTGTTAAGCGTCTCCAGTTCGGGGATATGTCCTACCGACGGCCCCCCTTTCAGGATTCCCTGCAGCGCCTGGGTGACTTTCCCGAACCGTTTGGCGTCGATACGCGACATGGAGTACATGACGATGAAAAAGGCCAGAAGGAGCGTAATCAGGTCGGCGTAGGTCAAAAGCCACCGGTCGGGGTTGTCCTGAGGGATGTCTTTTTTGCGTTTCCGGAAAAGCACTTATCTCTCCCGACGCGACTTGGGATCAATGAACGACAGCAACCGGGTGCGGATGATGCGCGGGTTATCGCCGGATTGGATGGCAATGACGCCATCGATGATCAATTCCAGATTGGCGGCCTCTTCCTCGTGGCGCAGGCGGAGCTTGTCGCCGATGGGGAGGTAGCAGAGGTTGGCCATCCCGATCCCCCATAGGGTAGCGATAAACGCGCCCGCGATGGCGACGGCCATGCGTGAGGCATCTTGAGTATTCGACAGGGTATGGATCAAGCCCAAGACCGTTCCAATAATGCCCAACGTCGGTGAAAATCCGCCCAATGCCTTGAATAGGCCGATCCCGGCCCGGTGACGTTCGGCGATATAGTTGACCTCGGTCTCAAGAATCTGCCTGATGACCGTAGCCTCCGTCCCGTCGATGACCAGTTGGACGGCCTTCTTGAAAAACGGCTCATGGATTTGTCTGAGATCGGCCTCCAGCCCCAACACACCCTCGCGTCGGGCTTTATCGGCCAGGGCGCCGATGCGGCCGATGGTAGTCATATGATCGGGGGATTTGCCGAAAAAAGCGATCCGGAGAAGTTGGGGTATGTTCCTGATGGTTCGAAATGAAGTGCTTATGGTCGCCGCCCCGATCGTTCCGCCAATGACGATAATCATAGGCGGCGCCTGGGCGATTGCCCCGATATGGCCGCCCTCAAGGGTGTACGCCGCCAGAATGGCGCCGACACCCAGAACCAGTCCGCCGATTGTTGCCAAATCCATAGCGACTCGTAACTCTATCCTTGGCCGGCCGATAATTCGGCCGATCATTCTCGGTATCGGCAGATTCCCGCACTTGTCCAGCCGGAATCATATTTCTCAGTCTTGGAACTATGTCGCTTTTGCCTTGACAGCCTGTAAAATGCCCGTTATGATGGGTTTAACAAATCGAGAACTGGATTCTAAAACGAGCTTTCGGACACTCTTGAAATACTGCACTCGCTTATATCCGGAGATAACTGATTGACGTCTGCGGGAATGCTCGCTTCCAGGGGGCAATATTTAGGAAGCATTTACCTGTGACGCCGGTGCAAGCCTAAGATTGAAGAGTTCGTGATCGACATCGTTTGAGGCAGGAGCAATCAGTGCGTTCCAGATGGCATGTCAAGCTCAAGAGCGCATGTTTCATCTGGTACCCGCGAATTGGCCTTCAAGGCAGGAGGAATTATGAAACAGAATTTAATGACGCGGTTGATCTCTTCGTACGGTCCCCTCGCGCTGGCCGCGCTGATACTCAGCGTGGCGCCGGGACTGGGCGAGGACGTCATCGCCCGCGTTGTATTACAACCGGATACAACCGTTGTCCTTTTTCAGGATTGGGAATCCGGTATCGGTGACTGGTGGGTGGATAACGGCGTCTGGGAAGTGGGTTCGCCGACGGTCGGGCCGGCTGCATGTTTTTCCGGCCTCTCCTGCGCCGCGACTATTCTCGATGGGAACTACCCCAGCGACGCCGACACGCGGCTGATCAGTCCGGCCATAACGTTGCCGAATCTGACCGGCGCCGACCGGCTGCTGCTTAAATTCCGCCACTGGTTCTTGCTCACCGAATCTGCTCACGGCCCCGATCAGGGATACGTCCAGATTTCCGTTGCGGGCGGCGAATGGCAGACCATTGCCGGGCCATACTCGGGAGGCAACCCGGCCTGGACTCAAGTCTGCCTTGATCTGTCGGCCTACGCCGGCGAAGCCATTCGGCTCGGTTTTAGGCTTATGTCCGATTGGATTTACGAGGATAATGGATGGTATATCGATGATATCACCATTGTCGAAAAACGGTTCAAGTTTGACGGCCGGGAGGACTTCGAAGATGGCGTCGGTGACTGGAGCGTCGACAACGGCCTCTGGGAGACGGGGACACCGGGCATAGGCCCCGATAGTTGTCATTCGGGGGACAGCTGTGCCGGAACCGTTCTCAATGGTCCTTATCCGTCCAATGCCGATACGCGGCTGATTTCGCCACCGGTGAGACTGAATCCCGGAGAGGGACAGCTTCCCGGCCTTTTCTTCTGGCACTGGTTCCTGCTCACCGAAAGCGCGCATGGCAACGACATAGGCCTGGTGCAGATATCGGTCGACGGCGGCCCCTGGCAGGACGTCGCCGGACCATACAGCGGCATCAGCCCCATTTGGAGCCAAGTGTATGTGGACCTTTCGGCCTTCGCCGATTCTCTGGTACGGATCGCTTTCTTCATGGTCTCAGATTGGATCTATGAAGACGCTGGATGGTATATCGACGATATCCGCCTGACGGGAATAACCTGTTGCGAAATCGCCGGGGACGCCAGCGATGACGGGGATATCAACCTCGCGGATGCTGTGTTTCTGATTAACTATATCTTTAAAGGTGGCCCGGCGCCATTCTGCATCGACGAGGGCGACGCCAATAGTGATTGCGCGATCAATATCGGGGACGCCGTGCATATCATCAATTATGTGTTCAAAAGCGGTCAGGCGCCTTCATGCGGATGCGTCAGTAAATGAATTGATCTCTGAAACGGGCCCTTTCGCCGTCTTTTGTAATGAACGCCGGCGGTTTGCCAGGGCGCGGTCAGCCATGCCCCGGCAAGACATTCGCACCGGCCCCCGGCTAATTATCCGAGGCTTCCATGACGCCGTACTCGTGCAGCTTGTTGCGCAGAGTGCGGGGATTGATGCCCAGCTTTTCCGCCGCCCGCGTACGGTTGCCGCCCTGGTCTTCGAGCGTCTTCAAGATGAGTATCTTTTCCGCCTCGTGGACGGTCATCCCTGAGCGCAATTCCCCGCCGGCATCCTCCGCCTTGCCCAATACCAGCGACGACGGAAAGTCGTTTACGCCCAGCACCCGGTTCTTGGAGATGACCACGGCGCGTTCGATGAAATTCTCCAATTCCCGGACGTTGCCCGGCCAGTGATATTTTATGAACAGCCGCATGGCGGCGTCATCTACGCCCCTGATATCCTTGCCGCTTTCCCCGTTGTATCGGTTGATGAAATGTCCGACCAGCATGGGCAGATCATCGATCCGGTCGCGCAGCGGCGGCACTTCGATCGGGATGACGTTCAGGCGGTAGTAAAGGTCTTCGCGAAACCTCTCCTGCGCGATTTCCCGCCTGAGGTTGCGGTTGCTGGTGGCCAAAACGCGCACGTCAACCTGAATCGGCGTCACCGACCCGACCCGCTCGAACTCCCGCTCCTGGAGCACGCGCAGGAGTTTCCCCTGGAGGTTGACGGGTATCTCGGAGATTTCATCCAGAAGGATGGTGCCGCCGTCGGCCATTTCGAACCGGCCCCGTTTTTGCCGGTCGGCGCCGGTAAAGGCGCCCTTTTCGTGGCCGAACAGTTCCGATTCAATCAGTCCCTCGGGGAGCGCGGCGCAATTGATCTTGACGAACGGCATGTCGGCCCGATCCGACTGGACATGAATGGCGCGCGCGATCAGCTCCTTGCCCGTGCCCGATTCCCCGCCGATCATCACCGTCGACCGGCTGCGGGCGATCTCGGAGATCATCTGTTTGATCTCGAGCATCTTAGTCGAGTCGCCCACCAGCTCGCGGTACCGCTCCTGCGCCTCGGCCCGCAGGCGTGTGTTCTCCGAGCGCAGGGCGATGATGTCATGCGCCTTGTTGATCGCCAGTTCGACTTCATCCGGCGACGAGGGCTTGATCAGGTAATCGAAGGCGCCGAGCTTCATGGCGTCGACGGCGTTTTTCACCGTGCCATAGGCCGTAATCATGATCACTACCGTCTCGGGCGTGCGATCCTTGACGTAGCGGAGAAGATCCATGCCCGACACCTTCTGCATTTTGATGTCTGTCAGGACAATGTCGAACGACGTCTGCTCCAGAAGCGCCTTGGCTTCCTCGCCCGAATACGCCGTGGTAATGTCATGGCGGGTCCGCTGCAAAGTCATGGTGATAAACTCGTTGACCAGCTTATCATCGTCAACGATCAATATGCTCAATTTCATCGTCTACCTCACTTGTCCGATAGTCATCCTCTCCGGAACGTTTCCTGTCGCCACCGGCCGCCGGCACGCCGTCATTGCGATTTGGAACGCAGGGCAATCTGCGCTCCCGCTTCGTCCACCACTTCCCGTAATTGCTCGGGATCAAGCGGTTTGATCATGAACTCAAAGGCTCCCAGGTCCAGCGCCTCGACCTCCCCTTCGCCCGTTTCGTCGGACGAGATCATGATGAAAATCGTTTCGGGTGCGTGTTCCTTGACGAATTCCAATAGTTCCAGGCCCAACACTCCCGGCAGCGCCAAATCCGCTATGACGACATCGAATGCCGTCTTCTCAAGATGGGCTTTCGCCCCCTCCCCGGAAGCGATCGGGGTAACGTCATGACCCGCCTGGCGGAGCGTTTCGGCCAAAGCCCGGCATGACATCATGTCGTGATCCGCAACCAATATCCGAAGGCTCATCGTGTGCCTCCCGTGTCATCGATCTTCTGTGACAACCACCATCGATTCGTATCGCGCCGCCGGTATGATCGCCGTCGTTTATGCTATTCGACGGGCAGAAATATCTTGAACACCGATCCCCGGCCCACATCCGAAGCGACCGTGATTTTCCCTCCGTGGCTTTGCACGGTCTTGAATACGGTCGCCAACCCCAGTCCGGCGCCGCTGCGGCTGCCCTTAGTGGAGAAAAACGGTCGGAAGATCTTGTCTTTGACCTCCTCGGGAATCCCCTCGCCGGTGTCTTCAACCTCGATCCAGACGGCCGGCGGCGGCAGCGGAGATTTATCGCCCTCGGCAACCCGCCCCGCCCGGATCGTGATGCGGCCGCCGCCGGGCATCGCCTCCCGGCTGTTACGGAGCAGATTCAGGAGCACCTGCCGCATCAAGTGGGGATCGCACGTCACGCAGACGTCGTCGTCTTTAATTTCAATGGCGACCTGAATGTTCTGATCCGAGGAACCGTTGTCGGCCCGCTCGTACTCGGCGCTTTCCTCGATCAGCCGTGCGACCGGGACGTTCCGCAGGTTGAGTTGGTCCCGCCTCGTGTAGTCCAGTAAGGCCGTCACCGTCCGGTTCAGATTGCCGACGCCGGTGATGATTTTGTCCACCAGGCGGATTTTGGCTTCGTCTCCCTCCAGTTCACGCCGCAGCAGCGAGGCAAACCCGCCGATCCCTCCGAGCGGATTGCGAACCTCATGCGCCACCGTGGCGGCCATCTCGCCCAACGCCGCCAGCGTCTGCACCCGGTTGATCTCGGCCTCCAACTTCTTGATCTTGGTCAGGTCGAAAATGATCTCGACCGCTCCGTAGCATGTGAAATCGCCGGCGCGCAGAAGCGAGGTCGACACCGAGATCGGAATCGCCTCGCCGGCGTTGTTGAGGATCACTTTCTCCTCGGAGTCGAACTCGACGCCCGACATAACCGTGTCCAGCGCCGAATAGCGGCCGCCATTCTGCGCCGAAATCACCTCGTCGTACTTTTTCCCCAAGGCGCGCTCGGCGGGGATGCCGGTGATCCGTTCCGCCGCAGGGTTATAATGAGAAATCACGCCCGCCCGGTCGACCGCCACCACTCCCGACGTCAGCGACGTCAGGATGCAGTTCAAGAAGAATGTCACTTCCCGGTTATCGTTGATCGTCTGACGCAGTTGCCGGTTGATCTCTTCCAGCCGTCGCCCTTGCTCGCCGTATTCCTTTTCCAGCGACAGGTATTGGCGCTGAAGATTGTTGATGATCTTGTTGAAGGTCTCAAACGATTCCTTGAACTGCGCCAGTTCGACCTTCGACTTCCCCGTGCCGGTCATCTGTTCAATACCTTCCATGGTCTCAAAAACATAGATGCGCTTCAAACTCTAAGCAACAAAAAACTCTTGTACGACAACACCGCGCCCGGAGGCTTATTCCCCGTTCGGGGCAACGTGCGCCTTATAACTCGGCCTTCACGGCGTCATTCATGCCGACGATGCCCGGTCGAAAGATTTATGGGTGATTAAGATCGCCCGAGGACAAGTTCGATCAAAAACCCGCCAGAGCCTGGTCGATCTTTTCCCTAAGAATCGCGATCGTGAAGGGTTTGATGACGTAGCTGCTGACGCCCGCCTTGGCCGCGGCGACGATATCGGCGGCGGCGGATCGCCCCGTCACCATAATGATCGGGACGTTATGATACGCCTGGGATTGCCGGATAATACTGGTGAGCGAGACGCCGTCGATCTCCGGCATAATCCAGTCGGTGATTACAAGGTCAAACGGCTGTTCGTTCAGTTTGTTCAGCGCGTCGCGCGCGCCCGAGGCCTCGGTAATATCGGCATACCCGATCCGATTTAACGTATTGACGATGA
>Ga0315277_10007163_pt1 | contig 14473 bp, 14 predicted proteins | sample YL17G05_15_MG_FD_203695 | JGI IMG/M metagenome (GOLD analysis project Ga0315277, IMG submission 203695) | Sediment microbial communities from Yellowstone Lake, YNP, Wyoming, USA - YL17G05_15 | ecosystem: Environmental > Aquatic > Freshwater > Lake > Sediment | place: USA: Wyoming | collected... | reverse complement strand
CGCCCGTCTCCCCTGGACGCGAGAGCCCCTGCAGGCTGCGCTGGCGGAGCTGTTGCTGCCGCACCCGTGGCTGCCGTCGCTGTGGAAACCGCAGTCGTGGCAGGCGGCGCTGCAGCAGCAGGAGCAGCCGCAGTATCCGGCTTCACCGCCGTGGTTGTCGCCGCCGCAGGCTTCGCCGGCGCTGGCGCCTTACTCGAGGGTATCTTCAACACCATGCCGAGCCGCAGAGTACCTTCTGGGTCAATGCCACTTGCCGTGGCGATTGCGTTCACGGTGGTGTAGTACCGTCCCGCCAGCAGCCACAAGGAATCACCCGACACAACTCGATGGGTGATCACGCTGGAAGCCGGTGCGGATGCCGTACTGGACGCTTTGGACGGTATCTTCAGCAACATGCCCAGGCGCAATGTCGAGTCGGGCAATATCCCGCTCGCACTCGCTATGGCGCTGACGGTGGTCCCGTAACGCCGGGCCAGCACCCATAGCGTGTCACCGGAGACGACCCTGTGAGATACCAGAGAAGTCGTCCCTTGTGAGGAGTCCGTGGAGGCAGCTGCCGCTGCCGGAGCAAATCCCAGGCTGCCCGCAAGCACGAAGGCCAGGAATGCCAGACACACCGTGCGTAAGATGCAGGCATATGCAGGCCTCATCCTGTCGGCCAACATATCCCCTCCCCAGAAGTGGTATTGTGTCCCATTGCTGCGGCGGCTAAGATATTTCGACCCTGGTAGTTCCTTCTCCTTTTACCAATATCGGGCAGAAAACGACACGCTGTCACGAATAGTGCAGACCGTCCGCGCTGGGACCGGAGAAAACGCAGCGTATGGGTAAGTTCAGGAATCAGGCTCCTCCCGGCTCTCGGAAAGGATCTCCTGGGCAGTTTCAAGATCTTTTTGCAGGACGAGTATCTTGATCTGCGAGAGAGACGGGTAGACACTGCGCGCAAGTGACGACCTGAGCATTACGGGAATGTCCCCGGCCATAAGCAACGACCGGATGACCTCGGCCTCAACCTCGCTCGTGACCTGGCAAAGCTGCACCCACTGCTCTTCGGGCATGGGTTCACCCCCATCTCCAGGTATTATACTCGGCTTCTGCCAATAACGTTTACTTGAACGGAGGTGTAACCGTGACGGTCTTTATCCTAGTACGGCGCTGCTTGCTTGATCTCCTAGTACCCTTGCTGCTGGTTGCGCTCTTTTTCCTCGTGAGGGCACCCGGGGTGGCATTCTTCATAGCCGGACCCGACGGTGCAGTCAGGGCCGGGGATCCATCCCGCCCCGAGGTGTCGTTGATGATCAATGTCGACTGGGGAGAGGAGTTCATCCCCCAGATCCTCGACGTGCTTGACCAGAAAGGCGTCAAAGTGACATTCTTTGTGGTCGGGGGCTGGGCAAAGAAGAACCCGGAATTGCTGAAAGAGATGAGCGCGCGGGGTCACGAGATCGCCTCGCACGGTGAACTCCACAAGCTTGCGACCCAGCTCGACGATGCCACGCTTGAGTGGCTTATCTCGCAGGGTATAACGACGCTCTCCACTGCGCTCGGGCACGACCCCGCTCCTCTGTTCGCGCCACCCGCAGGCGATTGCGACGCAAGGGTGGTTCGCGCGGCGGAACGCTTCGGGTGCGCCACCATCCTGTGGACAGTGGACACTGTGGACTGGAGGAAACCGCCCGCCGAGACGATCGTCCAGCGGGCAGTCGACAAGTCTACAAACGGGTCTCTCATACTCATGCACCCGACAAGACCGACGCTCGACGCGCTGCCCGCTGTGATAGACGGGCTGAGGGCCAAAGGCCTCGAGCCGGTGATCGTCAGCAGGGCGATCGGCTTGAGCCAGGGGCAAGCTCTTGACATGATCAGCGTCACAAGCAGAGGGAAATATGCTTAGTGCGCGAATCGTTACGGGTGAGTAGTGCGGACTGGAGGCGTGCAAGCGAAATATGAAACTGGCGAGATTCACAAGAGAAGGCAGAGTATACGCCGGGATTGTGGAAGGACAGCGTATCCACCAGATAAAGGGAACGATTCTTGATGCCCCTGAACCGTCGGGCCAGGTGTTCGACCTGTCCAGCGTGAAGCTTCTTCCCCCGTGCGAGCCCTCCAAGATCATCGTCGTAGGCCTCAACTACCTGAGCCACATTTCCGAGGGCAAGCGCACTCCGCCGGACGAGCCCATAATCCTGCTCAAAGCGCAGACATCTGTTATAGGCCACATGGACCCCATCGTGATTCCCCACGTGGACCATCTCACCCACTACGAGGGCGAGCTCATCGTTGTCATCGGCAAGACCTGCAAGGCAGTTGGGCGGCAGGATGCTCTTGACTATGTGTTCGGGTATACCTGTGGGAACGATGTTTCCGACCGGACCATCCAGCGAAAGGACCTGCAGTGGACGAGAGCTAAGTCGTTCGATACCTTCTGCCCTCTTGGGCCGGTTATCGAGACTGGGATTGGCGACCCGAGTGCCCTGCGAGTGAGGACGATCGTAAACGGCCAGGTGCGACAGGACGCCCCGACGTCCGACCTGCTGTTTGACGTGCCGGCGCTCATCCAGGCAACTTCGGCCGTGATGTCCTTGTTCCCCGGCGACATCATCATGACAGGCACGCCCGGTGGCGTGGGTCCCATAGTGCCCGGCGACACCGTTGAGGTCTCAATCGAAGGAATCGGAACCTTGACAAATCCCGTAGTCGCACGGTAGGTCTGCTACCAGCGTAAGGCATGGATGGTGGCGTCATGAGCCGTAACATATCCAGCAAGAATACCGGCGGCTGGCCACCGGACGCCTTCGGGCTTCTTGCTTCCTTACCCCACTTCCAGGAGCACTCTCGCCGTTTCTCTGGCAACAATCAGCTCCTCGTTTGCCGGTATCACGTAGACCCTGCAGGGTCCGTTGCTGATGAGGCGTTCTTTTGGACCGGCGAGGTTGGCTTGGGCATCCAACGTTACGCCGAGAAATTCCAGCCCGGCAAGCATGCGCTGTCTGACCAGAGGAGAGTTCTCGCCGATCCCGCCCGTGAAGACCATGGCGTCTACACCACCGAGCAATGCCGCGTAGGAGCCGATATACTTCTTGGCCGCATCGCAGTACACGCTGATCGCGTGCTCGGCACGCGTGTCCCCTCGCTCTGCGGCAGCAATCACGTCGCTCATTTCCGCGCTCACGCCTGAGAGCCCCAAAAGGCCCGATTTGCGCCCGAGCAGGTCCTCCACCTGATCGAGCGTGTAACCCTTGTCCTTTTGAAGGTGGACCATCACGTATGGGTCGATATCGCCGCAGCGTGTACCTTGTGGAAGCCCGGACTGAGGAGAGAACCCCATGCTCGTATCCAAGCTTTTGCCGTCGAGGATGGCACATAGCGATGAGCTGCCGCCCAGGTGGCAACTGATGACCCGTCTCGCCCTATTGCCCTCGAGTTCCGCGATCCTGAGCGAAATATAGTGGTGGGAAGACCCGTGAAATCCATACTTCCTCAGGCCCTCGGCGAAGAATTCAAAAGGCAAAGCGTAGGCAGCCAGCCGGTCGGGAATCGTCTTGTGGAAATGGGCCTCAAAGACCCCGATCAGCGGGGTGGTGGGTAGGAACTCCCTCACAAGGCGAATAGCCCGGAGGTATGGTGGGTTGTGAGAAGGAGCTACCGATGAGTATTCTTCCATCCGCTCTATGATGTCGTCGTCTAATAGGCAAGTGTCGTTTATGCCACGTGCATGCACGGTCTTGAAGCCTACTGCATCAATCATCTGTGGACTGGAGGTATCACTGGCGTCGCCCGAGATACATTCGATCATGATCCTCACGGCCGACCCGTAGTTGACCGTCCCGATCTCGCGGTCGAGTATCACCTGAGGTGACCGGTATGACACAGTGCTTCCTCCGGCAGGTCCGATCCTATCTATCTTGCCGGTGGCCAGCTCAGCCTCCGCCGGCATCTCATAGACCTTGAATTTGAGGGATGTGCTTCCGACATTACAGACAACCACGATCATTACTTATCACCTGCCGTGTGAAATGATGCTGTATTGGCTAGTCTCACTTTCCCAAGGGCTATGGACAGGAGCCTGGTCCTGGGACTGTCGGCGCGGGAGACGATGACAGTTGGATGCGATGTGCCGACCACGTTCGCAGCAAGTTCCATGCCTGCATAGAACGAAAGCGCCTTGGACAGCACGTTCGCCACGACAATGTGCTGGCAGAGCAACACGTCCGCATCGCCTGCCACGGCGCTCTTGATCCCTTTTATTCGCATCGCGAGCTCCGAAACGGCGTTATCGAGAGCGAGCGGCCCGTCCACCACACAGTTCTTGATCTGGCCGCGCTCGGCCATCTTGGCCAGGGCAGCGGCCTCGATCGTCTCGGGCATGCTTGAGGTCACAGTCTCGACCGCGGCGATGACAGCGACTTTCGGTCGCTCTATACCAAGGTCGCTCGCCAGGTCGACACAGTTCTGTATCATTTGGGCTTTTTGCTCCAGCGTAGGGGCAATGACAATGGACGGATCGGTCAACAGGCAGAGCCCGCCCGAGGGCTTCTCGAACGCAAACACATTGCTTATCAGGCGCCCCTTGTTCAGGCCGTACTCCTTATTGAGCACGGCACGCAGGAAGGTATCCGTATGCGCGATGCCCTTAACTGCAATGGAGCAATCGCCGTCTCGTACAGCTGAAACGGTTCTCCGGCAGGCATCTTCCTCGCTCTGGCACAGGACCGTCTCGCCGACCCCGGTCACGTCGAGCGATGGTCCGCCCGGTGGCACGAAGAAGACTGCGGTCGCTATCCCGCGATCCTTAGCCTCACTGAAGCACCGGATCATGTTGTCTTCGAGCGTCCCCGCGACAGCTACCTTGAGGAGCGGCGGCGCCGATGCTCGTTCGAGGAGTTCGGCCAGCGAACGGACCGTAGTCTCACATCCAGTCAGCTCTTGAGTGTCTCGTCCACGATCACCTGGAAATCTTCCTTAGAAAGCAGGCCCTTGAGTTCGAGCGAGCGCTGCTTGACTCTCCGCAACATGGCGGTCACTTGCTCGGGACTTGCCTCAACCCCCAGTGCCTCCAGCCACGCCCGAACGGAGTCCTCTCCGCTTGCCTTACCCAGGACAATGCGGGGAGCGGGCTGTCCGACGAGATCGTGGCGCAACGGGAAGACTTCTGTCGACAGGTCGCCCGTGCACCTGCGGAACCAGACTGATGGGATACCTGATTCGAGTTTGTACATCTCGGTGCCCACGAGCGCTTTGTTCTGCGGCAGCCGGTGCCCGCTGAGCTCCGCCACTCTATGCGCCAGGCTGTAGAGCCTGGTCGTGTCGATCCCGATGTCGATGCCGTAGAGCACCAGCAACGCGACGGCGAGCTCCTCAAGAGCTGCACCGCCACAACGCTCTCCCAGGCCGGCGACTGTCGTGTGAGCGACCTGGACCCCGAGTGAAAGCGCTTCCAGGGTGTTCGCTACGGCGAGGCCCAGATCGTTGTGGAAATGCGCCTCAAGAGGGAACTGTCCGAAGGCTTCCTTCATGCTTCTCACAAAGTAGTTGATGGCATGGTGACTGCAGACGCCCATGGTGTCAACCAGAGTCAGCGCGTCCATGTGACCGTGCTCAGCCACATTGGCTATGATCTGCTTGAGCCACCCGAGATCGGCGCGCGAGGCATCGATGGTGAAGAAGGTCGTGTAAAGGCCCAGTTCTTTGGCGACGCTCGTGGCCTGTACCGAGAGATCGATGGCCTTCTGAAGGGGCCACTGGTAGGCCTTCTCGATGATATGCCCGCTCGACGGGATTTCGACCACTATGCCATCGACACCGCAGTCCGCCGCGAGTTTGACGTCATCCACTATGCAGCGGCAAAAGGCCATTATCTTCGGGCCGAGATTCCGCTTCACTATCTCGCGAACCGCTTTCTCATCATCCGGCGAGACAGCGGGCATCCCGGCCTCGATCCGGTGCACACCGGCTTCAGCGAGCCTTTCGGCGATTTCGACTTTCTCGTACCACCGGAACTCGACGCCGGTCTCCTGCTCACCGTCCCGCAGCGTCGTGTCGTGGATTTCTATCTGCGGAGGGAAGTGAAGGTTCTTCGTCACCTCTGGCTCGTAGTTCAGGTGACTTACAAACCACCTGTCCGTTTTCCACTTGCTGTTCTCCATCTTTGCGCTCTCCTCCGCCTTTCTGTCCCTGTTTGTCTTACATCACCGGCGGAAGCCCGCTCCCGCTGATTCGCTCGACCACTGCTCGGACGTTGAGAAGATGCTGGCGCATGGCACGCTCAGCCTCGTCCGGGTTCCTCTCGCTTATGGCCTTGACGATTGCAGAGTGATCCTCTACCGATTGCTTCCTGACCTCGTCAAAGACTGTCGTGAGTTCACGGCTTAGCCTGTTCATCTGCTGGAGAGACACAGCGATGTTCTTGAGCAGGCTGTTGCTGGATGCGTCGAAGATGATCGTGTGGAGCCTGATGTCGTTTTCCATGAAGGCCCAGGGGTCACCGGCATACCGGTGCGTGAGATCAAGGCACTTCCTCAGTTCGGCAATCTGGGAGTCCGAAACGTTCAGAGCCGCAAGCCCGGCGGCTCCGACCTCAAGCACCTGGCGGACACCGAAGAGCTCGATGAGGCTCGGCCGTGATAGCGCTATGAGCACCTCGAATGGCCTGGTAATCTCGCCAGGGTCGAGAGACGTAAGGTACGTCCCGTCTCCGTGGCGGGTCTCCAGTATGTGCATCCACTGCAGAGCACTGAGTGCTTCGCGTATAGCGGGCCTGCCGACTCTGAGCAATACCTGCAACTGGCGCTCGGAGGGAAGTTTCTGCCCGGGCATGAGGCTCCCGTTGCGTATCAACTCGATTATCTGCCCGGCTACGCTATTTGATATTGCCTCTCTCTTGATGGCTCGGAAGATCTCCAACCGATCACACACCTCTGCGGGATTGCCTGGGACATCACACAACTGGTCTTACCAGTTGTTCGTCACCGGCTACAGGATTCCTCCCCCGAGCGTCAGGTGACTGGTCATACCACTGCTCTCAGGACTTTGGCTGGCGAGACAGATTCGCACAACGGAGGGCGGTCAATGGGGAAAGGTACAGGCAGGGCCCGGGCAGCGGATGTACCGGGCACCGGGCCCTAGATGTTTGCTCCAGAGAGCAGGAGCACCAGGCTCCGGTGGAGCACCGCGGCGCCTGCCTGGATATCCTCCTGGCTGATGTGCTCGCTAGGGTTGTGGCTTATCCCGCTCTGGTTGCGGACGAACACCATGCCGGTGGGCACGAACTGCGCTAGCTGCATGGCGTCGTGTCCTGCCATGCTCACAACCCTCGTTCTCTCGATCCCGGCTTCACCGGCTGCTTCGTCCACCAGCGAGACGATCCGCTCATCCATCCTGACAGGCTCTTCGTTGACGACCGCCTGTCTCCTGACGGAAAGGCCTCTCCGGGCCGAAACGCGTGCGATGAGCTTGTCTATCTCCCTGACCAGCCGGTGTTTTGACCCCGGATCGCTGCCCCGTATGTCTATGCCCAGTTCGACCTCGCCGGGGACGACGTTTATCACGTTCGGCACAGCGCGGATGCGGCCGACAGTGGCAACACTCTGCCAGGGTTCCTCGCGCTTCATGAGCGATTCGATTTCGGCTATCACGTGCGCCGCCGCGACAAGGGCGTCTCGCCTGTCCGCCGGCATAGAAGCGCCCGAGTGCGACGCCCTTCCCTCTATCCAGACATGGAGCCTCGTGGGCGCGGCGATGGCCGTGACGACACCTACAGGGACGCCTGCATCCCTGAGCAGAGTCCCCTGTTCGATGTGCAACTCGATGAACGCCGAAGGCCGTTGCTCCATGGTGGGCCGCCCGAGCGCTTCAATACTTGTGCCGAGCTCGGTGAGGGCATCCTGTATGCCGATGCCGTTCGCGTCCACGTACGACGGCAGCTTGCCGAGGTCCAGAGTGCCAACATATGCCCTGCTGCCGAATACCGAGAGGCCGAAGCGGCTGGATTCCTCGCCGGCAAAGGCGCAGACTTCCATCGCGAAGGGATACTGGTCAGTGCTGCAGATTTCCCGTGCGCATTCCAGCGCGGCGAGGACGCCCAGCGCGCCGTCATACCTTCCGCCCTGGGGCACTGTGTCTATGTGCGAACCCGTCAGGATGACGGGCTTGGCCGCGTTGCCGAGACGGCCGAAGAGGTTAGTCGCAGCATCGAGGCGAACCGTCATTCCGCAGTCGAGCATCAGGTTTTTGACGTATTCCCGGGCCTCCGCCTCAAGGTGGCTCAAGGCCGGTCTGGAAATGCCGCCTGCAGCAAGGCTCCCTATCTGCCCGAGGGACGCAAGGTGCTTTGTGAGCCAATCCATGTCCGGCACGGGTTCTCCCTCCTGACCTGAGACAGGGTTACAGCGCAATCCGGGAAATCGAGGCTGCGGGATACTTTGTGATGGTGTGCTTTTCGATGGTGGTGCTGCGCTGTCCTCCCGGCGAGCCGGGGTTTAAGGAAAGCGTCGGCCGGCGAGTCTCTGTGCTTGCGCGGCTGTACCGAGTTCAAACAGCCTGCATACGGGGGGTTAACAACCTTGGCGGAACCAGTGCGTCTCGTAGTCCTGCTTGGGAGCCCGCGAATGAACGGCAACACGGCCACGCTCGCGAGAGCAGCGGAAGAGGGCGCCCGCGAGGCCGGCGCTGCCGTTGTGTCCTTCTGGCTGCGCAACATGAAGATCACGCCCTGCCTCGGGTGCGGCAGCTGCAACGAAACAGGCGTGTGCATTGTGAAGGATGACATGAGCCGGATTTATGAGGCCGTGGACAGTGCCGACCGGCTCATCATTGCCTCCCCCATTTACTACTACGGTGTAACAGGCTGGGCAAAAGCTGCGATAGACAGGTTCCAGCCGTACTGGGCGCAGACGTGCTTGCTCAAACGGCCTCCGTCGGGCGACCGCGAGAGGTGGGGCGCGTTCATCAGCCTGGGTGCAACGAAGGGCAGGCGGCTCTTCGAAGGCGCGATTGCCACCGTGAGATACTGCTTCCAGGATGCCGGTTTTCGCTACGCCGGCCACGTGCTACTGCGCGGGATCGAGCAGCCGGGCGACATTGACAAGCGCCCGGACCATCTGGACCGGGCGCGTTCGCTTGGAAAGACGCTCATCCTGGACCCAGCCTCGGTACAACAGTACGAGGCCTAACGCTCTGCCGTAAGCCGTATCCCGAGTTTCTTTCCTACCTCTGCCGGGATCCGGAGCCGCGCAGTCTTCAAGGGATCCACAACCTGGCTTATCTCCAGGTGACCGGTCAGTGAAAGTAACATGGCGACCTCCGAAAGCGCCATCCCGGTCCGGGACATGATGTGATAGAGCGCCGACTCAAGCACCTGGTTCGACGCTTCGTCCAGGTCACCGGCCGAGCACAGGAAATACGTGTTCTCGGCATCCTCCACCACCGGGCAGGGCAGGACGATCGCCTTGAGCACATTCACCTGGGCACTCACTTTGCCGGCCACCTCAACGCCGCAGACCACGACTTCCCCGTCCGCCATCACAGCGTGCAGGTCACCGAGGCAGAGCAGGGCGCCCGGCACGTTCACCGGCAGGTAGACGGTCGCGCCTTTCCGGATGTGCCTGGTGTCCATGTTCCCGCCGTGGGGGCCCGGAGTCCCGCAGGGTACAGCGTCGCCTACCGGGGCGGTACCGATGACGCCGATCATGGGGTCAAGCGCGAAGGAGATGCCTGTTGAGAACCGTGCCTGCCCGTTCTCGATGGGCACAATCTTCGTGGTGGACTTGTCCACCAGATGCCCGAATGCGCCGAGCCTGGGAACGGCGACCATGACACCGTACGACCGGATTTCGATGTCCTGTATGGTGACTTTGAGAGTGTCGCCCGGCACCGCGCCTTCGATGAACAGCGGGCCCGTGGCAGGATTTATCGCTGCCCAGCCCACGGACTCAAAGAGGTCGCTTTCTTTCTGGATCTGGTTTGAGAAGCAGTCCTTTGTTTCAAACGTGATAGTGTCGCCCGGGTGGCACGTTGCTACGGGTTTGTTCTCGGGACCGATTGCATAGACCACTTTGGTGTCAGGTATCGTCAGCAAGGACTCTCCCTCCAGCCTGTTGACTTGCCAACGGCTATTGTTTCACACGTTCAGCGCGGTTCTCCTTCACACGCTCGCCTGATAGAGACAGGAAGTGCTGCGAGCGCTCGCGAACTACGACGAGTACACCCAAAAGCTTAGCCGCACCAGTGTTAATAGCAAAGGAGCGCCTCTGAATGATGAACGAGTGGAAACGGAATATCCCCAAACTTCGAGATTCCCTGATGAAAATCGTTGGCGAGAAATTCGTGCTGGCAGACGAAGCCCTGATGGAACCCTATTCGCATGACGAATCGCCTGTCCCGAAAGCGATGCCTGACCTCGTTGTCCGGCCGGGTTCAGCATCGGAAGTGGCAGAGGTAGTGAAGGCCTGCGCAGCCCTCGGCGTGCCGGTTGTGCCCAGGGGTCTTGGAACAGGTTTGACGGGCGGCTCGGTGCCTACCTTCGGTGGGGTCGTCGTGCCGGTTGATAGAATGAACAGCGTTGTGGAAATTGATGACACGAATATGATGGCGGTTGTCCAGCCCGGCATCATAACCGGCGAGTTTCACAAGGCAGTGCAGGCGCACGGCCTCATGTACCCGCCCGACCCGGCCAGCCTCGACAGTTGCAGTCTTGGCGGCAACGTCGCGGAGAACGCGGGCGGCCCCCACACGCTGAAGTACGGGGTCACGCGAAACTACCTGACGGGTCTGGAAGCCGTCCTGCCCAGCGGCGAAATCGTGAGATACGGCGGCAAGGTGCTGAAGAACTCGACGGGGTACGACCTGCCCCATTTCTTCCTCGGTTCCGAAGGCACGTTCGGGATCGTAACCCAGGTCACAATGAAGCTCATCCCGCTGCCTCCAGCCAGCATAGACCTCCTTGTGATGTTCAGTGACTTCGAGCTCGCCGCGCAGGCGGTCACGAAGGTCATGCAGGGCAAGAAGATACTCCCCGCCGTTGTGGAGTTCATGGACCTCGAGTCCGTGCTCTGCTCGCAACGAGCGCTCGGAAAGGAACTTCCTTTCAAGCCTGATGAAGCCCAGTTGCTGATCCAGGTAGATGGCTATTCACAGGATTCGGTTGAGGCGCAGGCCGAAGTGATCGGCGAGATCTGCCTGGAGATAGGCGCACAGGACGTGCTGGCCGCGACAAGCCAGCAGGACAAGGACCGGCTGTGGAAGGCGCGCCGGATCATCATTGAGGCAGCCAAGGCCGAGGCGTCCCGGGTCGAGTTGCAGGACGTGGTCGTGCCGCGGTCGCGGATCCCCGAACTGCTGATGGGCGCGAGAGAAATCTGCCGCAAGGCAGATGTCCCGCTGCTCTGTATCGGCCACGCTGGTGATGGAAACGTGCACTTCCTGATCCTGAACAAGGGTGTGCCGCGCGACCGCTGGGAGGCAACCTTCCCCGGAGTGCTGTCGGAACTCATGTTCCTGGCCCTGCGGCTCGACGGCGCCATCGCAGGCGAACACGGCATCGGAACATATAAGCTGCGATATTTGGACCTGGCCCTCGGCAATGCGGAGCTCGAGATGATGCGAAGGGTCAAGCGGGCCATTGACCCGCAGAACATAATGAACCCCGGCAAGGCGATAACGTTCTAGGTCCGGGGTCAGGATAACACTCTAGGTATTTCCTCGCGCGCAGGCGGGCAAAGTTTGAAGAGACAATCTCGAGAGGTGATCTCTTCTGACCGAGCCAGCCTTGCTTCCCACCCGTTTTCTGCCGGAGATAGAGCAACGGCTGCACAAGTGCCTTTCCCACCCTGTGAGCGCGGTGCAGGCCATTATGAACCATGTGCTGGCCGGCCACGGGAAGAGACTCCGCCCTCTCCTGTGCCTGGCGGCGGCCGGCTGCTCTGGGCCTCCCGGGCCGGCGGCACTGGACGTCGCGTGTGCAGTTGAACTCGTGCATACGGCTTCCCTCATCCACGACGACATAATCGACAAGTCGCGCCTGCGCCGCGGGATGCCGTCCGTGCACAGGATCTGGGGCAGCCAGACGGCGGTGCTCGCCGGAGACCTCATACTTGCCAGGGCGCTGGAGATGCTCACCCCATATTCGGCAACCGGCGTGCTCGATGTGGTTTCGAAGGCCGTGGTGGAGATGTGTGCGAGTGAGATAGACCAGGGCAATTCGTGTTTCGATACCTCTGTTTCGGAAGAAGACTACCTGGCGCGCATAGGCGGCAAGACGGCGTCGCTACTCAGGGCTGCCTGTACGGGCGGGGCGCTCGTATCCGGTGCTGCCGCACGGATCGTCAAGCAGCTTGGCAAGTTCGGCTACTTCCTCGGACTCGCTTTCCAGATCTCGGATGACATCCTCGACTTCACGGGCGACCCGGACGACCTGGGCAAGCCGGTCTGTTCCGACCTCAAACAAGGAGTGCTCACTCTACCCAGCATTTATCTCCTGGCGCACCCGGAAAGAGGGCCGTACCTGCGAGAGAGCATCGAGAAGCGCCTGGTGTCGAGGCGCCTTGCGCGGATAAGGCGCGACCTGGATGATACGGGGGCGATCGCCGGGGCTCTTCAGAAGGCCTCATCGTTCGCCGCAAGCGCCCGGGAGTGCGCGTCAGCCGTCCCTGGACGGGAGGCGCGAGCCCCTCTCCTCGCTGCAGTCTTCATGCTTGAGCAGAGGCTGGCTGGACACCTCTCGGACCGGCACGTGCTGGCCGCGGTTGGCGCTGCTAGTGGGGCCGGGCTAAAGCCTGCCGCTCTTCCTTAGCCAGCCGCAAAGATACCGCATCAGCCCAGTGTACGGCCGTCCAATGCGGAGGAGTGAACGGGCCTCTGGTTCCAGCGGGCCCGCTACTTTCGGGTCGGTGAGGTACATCGCGAGCAGCCCGAGCACAATGGCCTGGTGGAAACCGGGGTCAGGCAAGGTTCGAGACCATTCGAAAGCTGCTCTCACGATGGCCTGCATGCGACGCCGGCGCTGGTCCTGTCCCGGGTAGTAGGACACGAGGTTCAAGTCGCGCCATGCGGCGTCTTCGTCCTGGTCAATGAAGTAGTCGAGCAGGATGTGAAGGCCCGTGATGTACGGGAAATAGGCATCCAGCAGGGCATCCACTTCACCGGCCCTGATCCTGGGCTGCGAGGCCGTGGCGAACAGGGCGAAAACTCCAAGCGTCGAGCCTGCTGCAGCGGCGAACTCCCACCAGAACGTCTCCGGGGCGCTGGACAGGTTTTCCAGGTGCCATGTTGAAAGGCGCCTCTTCCTCTCGAGCCCGTATGTATGCTTGTGGACCTGCAGGTCAATGTACAGCTGGGTGAGGTCTACTGCTCGGTCGCGGACGAGGGGGAAGTGCGGCAGGGCCGCAGTCTCCCGGCGGCACGCGAGCACGAGCCCCTGCAGGTACCCGCCATCGTTCTTCCACGGGTAGCCTTCGTAAAACCCGGACGCCTCCACACCGTGGTCCAGGGCAGCCAGCATCGATGTGTGAAGACGCCTGAAGAGGGATTCGTCGAGCACTCCTGTCCGGTCGCAGAGATTATCCAGGTAGTCGCTTATGGTCTGGAAGGCCACGATGAGTCTCAATAGCCCGGCGCGGAACTTTGGTTGGCCCTGTGGCCATAGTGAATACACGGAACCGCCAAGGCAGTGGAAGCGTTTGCGGGAAATGCTCGCCACTGCCTGTTCGCAAATCTCGAACTGCGCCGATCTGGCTCTGGTAGTCCATGTGTCCAGTTCTCTGTCCACAGCAGGGAACACGCGGTTCACGAGGCCAAAGCCGTAACCAAGCGGCAGGACTGTGATTCCCGTCACCGCCCACCGTCTTCCGTCTGCCCTGACTGGCGATTTCTTGCGAGACGTATCGTCTCGACAGCCTCCGGTTTCCCAGACCAGTCGCCCACCTCGGAAGGCTTGCCTTCAAGTTCCTTGTAAACCGAGAAGAAGTGCGCGATCTCGCGGCGGAGGTTTTCCGGGATATCGTCGAGGTCCTTCGCCCAATCCCACTGTGGAGCGTTCATGGGCACACACAGCACCTTCTGGTCGCGTCCTTTTTCGTCCCACATCTCGAGCATGGCGACCGGCCGGGCCCGGATGACGCATCCGCTGAAGGTCGGGTCCTCCATGAGGACAAGCGCGTCGAGGTTGTCCCCGTCTTCCGCGAGGGTATCCATTATGAAGCCGTAATCCGCGGGGTAGTGGGTGGAGGTGAACAGGACGCGGTCCAGGTAGATGCGGCCTGTTTGCCTATCCACTTCGTACTTGTTCCTTGAACCCTTCGGAACCTCGACGAACACCTCAACAACCTCATCTTCCACACGCGCACCCCCTACTTACCATTGTCCCTGTCTCGATTCCGGCATACTCACGCCGTGCGATAGCGCTTGGGCATGCCGTCCAGCCGCACGCGCGCCGGGCAGGTCTCAGGCTAGAGCCGCCTGCCGAAGCTGCTCGAATGCT
>Ga0315277_10007162_pt1 | contig 14474 bp, 20 predicted proteins | sample YL17G05_15_MG_FD_203695 | JGI IMG/M metagenome (GOLD analysis project Ga0315277, IMG submission 203695) | Sediment microbial communities from Yellowstone Lake, YNP, Wyoming, USA - YL17G05_15 | ecosystem: Environmental > Aquatic > Freshwater > Lake > Sediment | place: USA: Wyoming | collected... | reverse complement strand
GATTTAAGACCGGAGAATCAGCCCTGGCGGTACCAACGGCCTCGCCGTCCCAAACGACCACTCCTCTGACGCCGCTCTTACCCACCTGGACGGTCACGCCCGTATGGGCTAGTGACCTGGATTTAGCTCGGCATACCTTGCTGACCTTTTTCACCCTCCTGCACGAAGGGCGCTATGCTGAGGCGACTTCACTTTATGGCGGAGCTTATGATGTGATGCGGGAGCAAAACCCAGACATCCCCACAGATGATTATGCCGGATTATGGAAGGCAGCCTGCAGTCACCAGAGTCCCTGCCTATTGGTGAGCAGGATCGTTGAAGAGGACCCTATCTCACAAGATGAGTTCGAGTTCGTAGTGGAGTTTGTGTGGCTCGATGGTATGCTGTTCAAGCTCGGTCCGTGCTGCGGTGCGACGGAAGCTGAGATGCCCCCGGTCTGGCAGTTCCCGTACACGGTAAAGAAGATCGATGGTCAATTCAAGGTTATGGAAGGACCTGTTTACGTGCCTTGAAGTGGAGTCTTTGCGAAAGAAGCTCTGAAAAAGCGTCGAGCTGGGCGACGGCTTTTATCTCGTCCATGCACACCTCCGAGGATCAAATTCCAGATCTCTCGTTAATATCTTCGAGGATGAAATATGTTGGGAGGGGTTGTGAAAATGGAATAAGCGCTACTTCATTGGCGTTATACTTCCCCTAGTACTTGAGGAAATTTATTTCCCTTAACAAATCTTGATGGCTAGTTTTTTATCCTGCGGACCTTTTAAACCTTCTCCTGATGTACTTCGTCTTATTCATAGAGCGGTTTAAACTCTGTTCATGGAGTAATCTATGGAGATTTCTATTTCTCGACTTACGAAGGATTTCGGCAAGGTCCGGGCGCTGGAGGACGTCTCGCTGTATATTACAGGCGGCATGTTCGGACTGCTGGGACCGAACGGTGCCGGGAAAACGACGTTGATGCGCATCCTTACCACCCTGCTGGTACCCACCTCCGGTCAGGCACGGGTCGGAGGGTTCGATGTGATGAAAGATCCAGGGGCAGTGCGCCAGCGCTTGGGTTATCTACCTCAAGACTTTGGCTTCTACCACAGCCTGACAGCTTTCGAGACGCTGGATTACATCGCCACGATGAAGAACATCACGCAACGCAAGAGAAAAGAGCAGGTATCGGTGGCAATCGAGGCGGTCCATCTGCTCGAAGAAGCCCATCGCAAAGTGGGCACTTTTTCGGGAGGCATGCGCCAACGGCTGGGGATCGCCCAGGCCCTGTTGGGAAACCCTGAGCTGATCGTGGTCGACGAACCCACCGCCGGGCTGGATCCAGAGGAGCGCATCCGCTTCCGAAACCTGCTGGCGCGCTTAGCCCAGGCGCGCACCGTGCTGCTTTCCACCCACATTATCGCCGACGTGGAAGCCTCCTGCTCGAGCGTGGCCGTGCTTGATCACGGTCAGCTGGCCTTTCTCGGATCCCCCGCCGAGCTCGCCGCGAAAGCCTCCGGCCTGGTCTGGGAGGTCGAGGTGGGCGCAGACGAGTGGCAGGGCGTCGACGGCCGCTACCCGGTCCTCTCCAACCGGGCTACGAAGGGCGGGATGCAGGCCCGCCTGCTGTCCGCCAACGAGCCCTTGGGGCTCGCCGCGCCATTTGGGCGCGCCCGGCCAGTCGAGCCCACCCTGGAAGACGGCTACGTGGCGGTGATGAAGGCGCAAAGCCGCTCAGCGGAGCGCCGCCATGCATAACCTTGCTCTCACCACGGGTCGTTTTGGCAAAGCCTTCTGGACCGAGCTGCGCCAGCTGGCTGTCCACTGGCTCTACCTCATGTTGCACGTATTGTGGACAGCGCTGCTGGTGTGGATGTTTGTCGGGCGCGACGACCGCTCGGCTCAGGCGCTGCTCGAGACCACCCTCGGGCGTATCGCCATCGGGCTGATTTCCCTGGTGGGACTCTTCCTGGCCGGGATCAGCGCCTCGCGCTCCCGGCAGACGAAGTTCCAGGAACTGGAAGACGCCCTCCCTACCGGCTTCGAGGTCCTGACCGGGCGCTGGCTGGCCGGGTTACTCACTCTGGCACTCTTCCTGGTCGAGCCGGTGGCCGTCGCCGCGCGCCAGGGACCGCTTGCTTCTCTCCTAGATGAGCTTCCGCTCTTCCTGGGCGAGGCTGCCCTGACCATCGCTTTCACCAGCGCAGCCGGCTGGTGGCTGGCGGGCTGGTTGAAGCTGGGGCGCTGGGCTTATCCCCTCCTCGCGGCAGGATGGCTGGCTTTTCTGATAGGGCCGGCGATGCTGACCGATACCTACCCACCGGCCAGCCTGCTCAACTTCATGCGCCAGGGGGTCAGCTTTTACTCGGAGCTGTGGGGACGGCTGGTGTACGGTGACCAGCTGCTGTGGTTCAACCTATTTTATGGTGGGATGCTGCTGCTGGCCATCGCTCTGCTGGCGCTCGGCATCCAACTGCGCCGCTTCCACCGCCCCTTCTGGTGGACTTTGGGAATTCTGGCCGCAGCGCTGGTTCTGGCCAGCGGAGGTGCAGGCCGCTACGTTGCGGGCGTGCAGGTGGCGCTCAACCAGGTTCCCGAAAGCCCTTTCTCTCCCGACTCTCCGGCCTTCACAGTGACTGCCTACGACCTGACGCTTGACATGAGCAATCCACAATCGCCGCGCTTCATCGCCCAATTGACACTCCAGAACACTGCTCCCGCACCGCTGAGCGAGCTGGCGTTTCGCCTCAACCTGGCGCTAGCGGTGAGCGAGTCCGGCCTGCCGGTGGAGCGTGAGGGAGCGCTCCTGCGCGTTTTACTGGCAGAGCCGCTCGACTCCGGAGCAAGCCTGGTGCTGGCGCTGCGCTACGAAGGGACACTACGGTTGGAAAGCGTTTCAGATGGGGTGGTTGAGGCCAACGATTTCATCGACCCGGGTGGGGTACGTCTCACTCCCCAGGCGAACTGGTACCCAATCCCCGCCCGGCAGCCCTCGTTCCCCGGCCTGCACGACTCGGCCCACATCCGCCTGGTGGTGACGAATGGCGGTAGCCTTCACTTTGCCGCCAACCTCCCTGCCGCAGGAGAGAACGTCTTCGAGGCGGGCGCAGCCGAATGGGTCTTTCTGATCGGCTCGCCGCGTCTGGTCGTCGAACAGGCCGAAAACGTCAATCTGATCACCTCCCAGGCCGACCAGGCGAGGGCCTGCGAACTGGCCAGCATTTTCGTGGACTCGCTGCGAACGATCACCCCGTTCTTTCCCGAAGCAGAAATACATGGGCTGATCCTGATGGTGCTTGGCGAGGAGGGTGGACTGCCAGAAGATACACCTCCCGTCACCGGTTATCCGCTGGTAGTCATTCCGCGCTATGCACTGGCGAATATAAGCGCCAACCCCGATTCCCAACAGACCTTTGTCTTACGCGCCTTGGCAGCCGATCTGTGGCGGTTGAGCGGCGGAGTACTGGACCCCAAGTTCGCCGGACCGGTCACTAGTTTGGATAATGCCTTTAATGCGGTGGTTGGATTTTTGCACCTCTATGTCAAGGAAAACGGAGATCCAGAGCGGATGCTGGATCAGGTGCAAGACCCTGCCCAAACACAAGGGGAGGTAGATGAAAACCAGCAGGCTCTCATAGTGATCTATCGCCAGGGTGGTGAGGGGGCTGTAGCAGCCGTCCTGCGTCAAATGTACCTGCGCCCAGATGAATTGCGAGTGCTTCCCTACGATTCCCTGGCGCAATGGATCCGTGAAGTAGGGAGCGAGCGATGAGCGTGAAACCCGCACTCTTCTACGAGGCGCGCCTGGTCGCCGGACTTGCCGGTCTGCTGCCCTCCCTTGGTCTGCCCGCCTATGCCGCCCTTTCCCGACTGCTGTGGGGCCGTTACGAGACGGAGCTGCCGCTGCCAGCGATCCTCAACACCTTTGAAATCCTCCTGCCGCTGGCAGCCGGGTTTTCCGCAGCGCACCTGATGGCGATCGAGGTGGAGGAGGGCTTCGACGAACTGCGCCGCTCGTATCCCGAGCCGCGCCTGCGCCTGCCACTCCTGCGCAGCGGGGCAGCCCTGGCTTTCCTGCTGCTGGCGGTGGTTTTGGGTGCAGCAGCCTTTCACTGGATTTGGGGACCGTTTGACCTGCTTCACGCCGTGCTGCCCGCACTCGCCCCCGCATTGTTTCTGGGTGGGCTATCGCTGCTGGCCGGGGGGCTTTCACGCTCTTATTGGGGCGCAGCCAGTGTGGTGATGGGCTGGTGGTTTCTCGAACTGCAAACCCGCGGGCAGATAACGGGTGCGCTGTTCCTGTTCGACACCGTCTGGCCGACGGCTGGCGTATCCTATGCCCTCAACCGCTGGCTGCTGGTTGCCCTGGGTCTGGTCTTCTTCGCCTTGAACGCGGCCTGGTACGCTCGCCGCGGCAGTGGGCTGACGCGGAGAGGCACGCTTGGAGCGCGATGAGCAGTTATACGCCCGCGCCATGGCCGGGGACCGGAGCTCGCTGACCGAGCTGGTGGCGCGCTATCACGGGCCGCTGTTGAAGTTCCTCTTTCGAGTAACCGGACAGAAGCAATCCGCTGAGGACCTGTTACAAGAGACATTCATCCGCATCCTGAAGTACCGCGGCGCTACCCCGCAGCGCTTCCGCCCGTGGGCCTACCAGATCGCTCATAACCTGGCCCGCGATTACTTCCGCTCGGCGGTTGTCCGCCGGGAAGTTGGCGCTCAACCGGACGACGAACTGGACGATGAAAGGATGGCAGATCCCCAGGATACGGAAGCCCTGGAGCTGCAATCCTACGACCGCCAACAGGTAGCTTTCCTATTGCAGCATCTACCGGCCAACCAGCGCGAGGTGCTCGTGTTGCGCTTCTATCACGAACTGCCCCTGGAGGAGATTTCTGAGATTACTGGCGCGCCACTTGGTACAGTCAAAAGCCGCCTGTTCCACGGCCTGCGGCGCGCCAGACAGATCCTGGAACTGGATGAGGTGAACCGAGATGAAAGATCCTGTTGATAAGCTGACCGAGGGGCTGGACGAAGCCCAACGCCAGGCGCTGGGAGATCTGAGCGCGCTGGCGCAATTTCTGGAGACAGATACTGCACACGACCCTGGTCCTGTGGAACAGGCCCGCCTGCTGGCAGCGCTGCAGCCGTACCTGTCCGTCTCTACCGCCCCAAAACCGCGTCAATGGGGGGGCTGGCTGCGCCTGGCCCGAGGTCAGTTTGCTCTGTTCGAGAGTTCTTTCTGGCTGGCTGGCCTCCTGGTCCTGCTGCTTGGTTTGTTCCTAACCGCCCTCGATGGGCGAGAGCTGCTTCCGCTGGCCTTCGTGATTCTCGCTCCGCTCTTGGCCGCCGCCGGCGTAGCCTACGCCTTCCGGCCCGAGACGCGCACCCTGGGTGAATTGGAGCGCCTCACCGCCAGCAGCGCCGTCGAGCTACTCTACACCCGCCTGGCACTGGTGCTGGCCTTCAACCTGCTGATCTCGCTGCTGCTGCTTCTGTTGATCTGGTTGGATGGACCGCAGGTGGTGTTCTGGCGGCTGGCGCTCGCCTGGCTGGGCCCCATGCTGGCCATGGCCGGACTGGCGCTCTACGCTACGGTCCGTTGGAACTCGTTGGTGGGGGCCATCTTTCCGCTGAGCCTGTGGGGAAGCTTGGTGTTTCTGGGCTGGCGTGAGGCCGTGATCCGTGCAGCAGAGAGCATGACGCCGGCTGCTTGGCTACTGCTTGGGATCAGCCGGTCCGACCCAGTGCTGATCGGCTCAATCATGGCATGTTTGGTTGGCTTGGGGCTGCTCGCCCTGGCCGGGCGAACTATATCTGGTGAGGTGCAATCGTGGAGCTGAAGATCCAGGGAGTATCGAAGTCCTATGGTTCTCAGTTGGCGCTACAGAATTTAACCCTGAACTTTAAGCCTGGGACAATCGCTATCTTGGGGCCCAACGGCTCGGGGAAAACCACCCTGCTGCGCTGCCTGGCTTCCTTGACCAGACCGGATCGCGGCCAGCTTTGGTTCGATGGGTTCCCTTATTCGAAGAATCTGAAGCGGCTGCGGGGACAGCTCGGTTACCTACACCAGGATCTGGACTTGCCCGCCAGTTTGACGCCCCGGCGCTTTCTGGAATATCTGGCGACTTTGAAGGACGGGTCCACCCCTGGCCAGGTGGACCGGCTGCTCTCTGCGTTGAGCCTGGAAGAGATCGCCGATCGACCTTTCGCCAGGCTGTCCAGCGGTCAGATCCGCCTGGCCGGGATCGCGCAGGCTTTCCTGGGGTGTCCGATGCTACTCCTACTGGACGAACTGACCCACGGGCTGGACGTAGAAGAGCGGGAACGCGCCTTTGCGCTGGCGCGCAGACTGGTCCCTGAACGCCTGATCCTGTACAGCACCCACGAGCCCGCCGATGCCGAACGGATGGCAGATCGGATGATCGTTTTAAGCCAGGGACAGGTGATCTTCTTTGGAGAGGCTGACGACTTGCGCCAGCAAGCCCAGGGTGCTGTACATCAAGTGACCGTGCCAGCCGGAGAAATAATCCAGGGGATAGTGACAGCCCACAGGGATGTGTATTTCGGAAAGGAAACCACGGTTCGGGTTATTGGCCAACCCCCTTCTGATTACCCGGCTTCAATCGTGGATCCGAGCATGGAGGAGGCATACTTGTGGTTGCTGAGGGGGTCTACCGGGGTTGAGAAAATTTGAAACCAGTGTCCACACCGTGCACGTTTATTACCTGGATGAGCTGCCGTTTTGTACATTGATGTTTATTTAAACTTATAGAAATGCATTTCACTCACTACGGCATGCCATCACAACCAGGAGACTCCATGCGTGCTTCAACAACACTAGCCATCCAATCTGATCCCATTCCAGACGAGAATTCCAAATTGATTCTGGCGGCTCAGAAGAATCCGGTCCAGTTCCAGGCAATTTATGACCGATGGGTAGTGCCCGTCTATCAGTACTTTTATCATCGCACTGGAGAGATTACTAGCGCCGAAGACATGACCTTGCAGCTATTCCTGGCGGTGTTGCGGGCCTTGCCTCGATACCGACAACGCGGGCATTTCACCGCTTGGCTGTTCGCCATCGCCCGCAACCTGACCAAAGAACACTACCGGAAAACGGGGCGCGAAGTCACTCTGGAGATGGCTCAAAACCTGGTTTCTCCATCCGAGCCGGCAGTGGAATTTTCTCGGGAAGACGAGATCTGATTCTGTCTATCAGGTGAAACTCCAGGTGCCTGTCTGGGTTCAGTTGGGTTCCTTGAGGTTTTGCGATAATGTTACTTTTTCCCGCCTTCTACGATATAAAAAATAAAAGCGGACCGATGCCTCAGACGCGGGAGCATGTATTGCTGGCGCGGCAGGTGAACTGCTATAGACAGCCCGCCCGCTCCATTTCTCGACTAATTGATTTCTTGCCTAAAAATTCTTTCCACTTTCACGCCAAAGCTTAACTGGAATTTAACCCCTGACTTGTTATAATGACTTTACGTTCATTTGAACAGCTGTGCAGTTAGCGGTAGATTGGGCGAATGTATGCCTGGTACAGGTGAGCAAATGCTGCAGGGGCGCATAAACCGAGCTGAATGTGCCGGAGATTGTGATTTTATAAGGCAGGAAATTAGAACAACGAGGTCAAACAAGGTCATCGAGAAATATGTACTCGATTGATGCTAAAATCAATTTGAGCTATGAAACTACTGATTATCGAAGATGAACTTGACTTTGCTAAAGCTCTGTCGCGTGGTCTGCAAAACCTCGGATACGCAGTCGATCTTGCTACAAGCGGCGATCAGGGTCTGGAACTGGCAGAAATCAATGAATACGACCTGTTGATCCTGGATCTCAATCTACCCGGCATGGATGGCCTCGATATCTGCCGCCAACTTCGCGCCACACAACCCCAACTGCTCGTTTTGATGCTCACTGCCCGAAGCCGGCTCTCCGACCGGGTAACCGGATTGGATGTGGGAGCTGACGATTATCTTGTGAAACCTTTCCATTTCGATGAATTGGCAGCCCGTATCCGGGCTCTATTTCGTAGAGATATGAGGGTCCGAGAACCCATAATAGAGTTGGCTGATCTTAAACTGGATCCAAGTAGCGGTACTATTTGGAGAGGCAACCATCGATTAGAACTGAATCGAAAAGAGTTCGGTATTCTGGAATATCTGATGCGACACCCAGGAGAGGTAGTCAGTCAGGAAGAGTTGCTGGAACACGTCTGGGAATCCAGCGTAAATCCGTTATCGAATGCTGTGCGCGTCCATGTCACGCTGTTGCGACGCAAGTTGGGAGACGATGCCGGGGAGCCGCGCTACATCGAGACCGTGGTTGGGAAGGGATATCGTTTTCTTTCACCGAACCAACCGGAGCAGAGCTAACTTAAATGGCGAATTCGATTCTCTCTCGGTTTCAACAATGGTACAAACAGAGGCTCACATTACGACTACGCCTGGCCCTTTGGTCGGGAATCGCAATTTTTACCATCAGCGCTGCTCTTACTCTGTTTATCAATATCACCGCGTTGACGACTACGCCCAGATATGAAGGATTATCTGGCCCACAATCGGCAACACCTGAGGCTCAAGCGCCAAGCGATTCGGCATCTTCCAAATCCAGTGTACCTCCTCTCGCCGTGCAGCCAGCTGCGACTGAAGAGGCCAAGAGCGGTATATCCCCTCTGGACGTGGCTTTGATTCAGGAAAACGTCCTGAATCGCGTAAGACAGATCTCATTGGCAGGCCTGGGTCTGGTGGCGGTGATGGGAGGCCTCGCCGCGTATTGGATAACTGGCCTGGCGCTGCGGCCGGTGCATACGGTGAGCGCTGCTGCCCAGCAGATCAGCGCCAGGTCCCTGGACAAACGCCTGGCAATAGCAGGCCCGAATGACGAGTTGAAAAAACTCGCGGATGCGTTCGACGCCATGCTGGATCGGCTACAACAGGCCTTCGAGCAGCAGAGCAATTTTGCAGCCGATGCAGCTCACGAGCTGCGAACTCCCCTCTCCACCCTACGCACGAATCTGGAAGTTATCCAATCTGATCCTGAGGCTACAATAGATGATTATCGTGAAATGGCGGAGGCTTTTGAGCGATCTCTACCACGCCTGGAGAAGCTGGTCGAGGACCTGCTCTTATTAGCCCAAGGAGAAACAGGTATAAACTTTGAAGAAGTTGCCCTTGGCGATTTGGTTGAAGAGCTTCTCAGTGAGCTAACTCCTCTTGCTCAGGAGAAAAATGTGCTCCTACAATTTACTGGAGAGAGTGAGGTCATAATTCGGTGTGATATAGCATTGCTGAGACGCGCCATCAGTAACATGATCGAGAATGGAATCTACTATAATCGCCCAGGCGGAAACGTGCGAATCGTTCTGGAACAAAGGGAAAAGTGGGTCTATCTTTGCATCGTCGATACGGGTGTCGGAATTCCTCCAGAGAATTTGGATCTCATCTTCAATCGATTTTATCGTGGAGATTCATCTCGTTCTTGCAGGAAAGGAGGGGCGGGGTTGGGGCTATCCATTGCTGCCCACATCATACAGTTGCATGGTGGTCAAATACAAGTCGAGAGCAAACCCGGTTTCGAAAGCACTTTCACAATAAGCCTGCCAGTTTGATTCAACAGGTTCATCTTCCAGAACAGTGTACCTTTTCTGGCCCATCCTTCCACTCTGCTCATGAGTTAACAGGAATTTAACCCCTGATTTGTTATGATGGTACTGACGGTAAATCTATCCGCATGAACAGGAGGTTAAAATGTCAAATAAGGTCGTATCTCTAAACCGGGCTTTCAGCCTGCTCGTGGTTCTGTCCTTGCTTATGGTCGCCATTCCGATCCAGGCGGTCTCGGCCCAATCATCCAATCCCGAGCCACAGGTGGTGTACTCCATTGGTGGTGAAATTCCTGACGAGTACAAATGGTATTACGGCCCTTACTACGAGGAAAGCGGTGATACGATGTCCATCCGTATCACCTGGGTGCCAAGCACATCCGGGGTCAGACTCGGGCTCTGCACAAGCCCGACTTATACCAGTTGTACATGGACTGGAACGATTTATGGGGGTTCCGCCAATAAATCCTGGACTGTCAGCACTTCCAGGAATTACTACATTGGCATATGGAATAAAGGCCCAGAAACGATTCAATTCTCCGGCTACATTGACGTGTAAATAACTAAGGAGAGGAGTAAAGTGATGACCAAGTCTAACAAAATCCTGTTCGGTATTTTGATGGTTGGCCTCATTGTTCTGTTAGGAGCAGGGGTGCTTTGGACACGTCTCACCCTCGCTCAGACAGGCGAGAGGCCAACCGCTCAGGCTTCGCCAGAAGCGACCCCTGGTATTGACCCAGAAACGCTTCAATCGCTACCCCCGGATTTCGACTGGGACGCTTATGCAGACTATGAAGCCAGGTTAACAAAATGCGAAATGGTGGATTCGATAGAATGGCTGCCAGGAAATATCAAGAAACCAGTGCAGATTCAACGTTGCATTGGTCCGAGTCCGTTCCTCTTTCTGGAAAACCCAGATCTGGAAAGCCTGCCTCCCGCGGAAAACGTGCCGGTTCCGTCGCTGATTGAACCCACAGCCACCGAAGCCGAAGCCATTCCCAATCAATAAAACATAAGTAACAGGAGGTTCACCATGAAAAGGGTAGTCTTACCAGTTATTTTAATGCTGATCGTTTTGATTGGAGGGATGCCAAATCGAAACGTGCGTGCCCATACTGGTGCACTCCACAATTGTACAGAGAAGAAAGACGTCGTAGCATGGGGCGCATGGGCGTATATTAATTGGACAAATCCCGACTTAGATACAGGAGATGGGGGCCAATGGGTTTACAATCGTGTAGGAGTAGCTCAAGTGAGTCCGTGGAGATTTGTGGAATTTGGTTGGTGGAAAACGACATCGGGTCTCCAGGGTTACATAGCTTATAATGACGGAAGTGGCAACAAGGGTCAATCTGTGACCATCTCAGCCGCTACGCACCGATATAGTATGCAATATGACCCTAATACGGGGAAGTATTGGTTTTACGTAGATGGCAGCAATGTTTGGAATGTCAACGCCAATTTTACTGATGGAGATTTCGCTGTCGGTGGAGGAGAAGTAGGATATGGTGTTGAGAGCATGGGGCATACAAAGCTTTGGGATCTACGTTACTCGAAGCGGAATCCAGATGGAACTTTCCAATACGCATTATGGAATGGGCATGTGAACTATACAGATGATGATCCCTATTTCAATACTAATATTGATTCAAACTCATTTTATGATGACGGAGATGGACATAACTAACCCAGGAGGAGGATGACAATGAAAAAGAAATTTCTCTTTATTGGCGTTTTGGCACTGTGCCTAATTCTGATATTTGCCTTCGTCACAATTGGGAGTGCAACACCTACTACTACCCTTGATGACGAGACACTTGCTGAAAAAGCGCTCACCGAAGCACAGATGATCGGATTGATAGGCACACCAAAAGCCCAAAAAACCGCTCGGATGAGTCTATCTGAATGGAATATGCTCATCGACGCAGATCTAGGAATGGATGCTGACAAATTCGGCCTCACACCTGATATTCCGGTTTTTGTTCTAGCAATCAGAGGAAATGTCGAGTGGCGAGCGCCGGGTCTGCCTCAGCCAGGTCAAGAATTGATAGAGCGCTATGATAACATAACCGTGGTTCTCGACGCTCGCACTGGCGACTTAATCTGGGTAGGCGCTTATTATCCAGATCATCCCATGCCAGTAGTAGTCCCCTAGAGCGGATGAGTGGTCAGATCCCCCTAATATTTTTTCTGTCGGCATTCGATTTAATGACCGAAAAATAGCTATGGTGGCCGAAATAAAAGTAGATATCCGTGAATATCTAAGGTTGCTCTTCCGGAGCAACCTTAATCGTTTCGAGGAAGTATTTACCTACGGAAAATACACCGCAGGTGCCGACAATAGATATACCCATTACTGAGTAAACGCACGTATCTCCGCGTATCCCCTCTCTGTGACGATCACGTCCGGCACTAAGCTGGGAAACAGCCGGTCCAGGTTTGCGGAGACCTGCACCAGCACTGTATCATCACCAGCATCCACAGTAATCCCCGTCACCACAGCGTACACCCCATGCTGCTCTAAGTACCGATTGTTCATACTGGCAAATGCCTGAGCGTTGGCCCAGGTTTGGCTAGTGGGCTGTAAATCACCAGTCTCCTCGAAAACCTGCTGGCTAATCTCCGCGGCAGCTGCCAGCGCAGCTGCATCAGCGGCCTTGGCGATCTCCGCCCGGGCGTAGAAGTAGCGGCCTAACTCGATGCTCAACGCCATAATCGGTATCAAGATGAATCCGAAGAAAATCGTCCAGAAGGTGAGAGAGTAACCGTGTCGATCTTTGAGCAGGTTCATCACCATCCCTCCTGTCTGAAGGTCGCCTCGGCTGAGACATCAAAGCTGGCAGGCAAGCCTGGTACCAGGCTACCCAGGAAGCTTGGTATGCTACCAGATACGCGCACTGTTAAAATGCTTCCAGTAACCCCTCCAGGAGCGAGGATAGCCACATTCGGTTCCTCGACAATTGGATCGCCATTGATGGCGCTACTGGCTGCACTAACGGCATAACAGGCGCTGCACTGTTGAGCCACACTGCCCATACGTGCTCCATGCCTGGCAGCGGCCTGCACTGCCTGCTGGCCGTAGACAACCATCCCCAGGTTGACCGTCGCAAGCATGACCAACATGGCGATCGGGAAGGTGATTGCTGCTTCCAACGTTTCAATGGCTCGTCTGGCTTTCAGAAATTTCATCTTGCACCTCCAATATTTCGAGAATGGCGCGGGCGAGGGCAGCCATCCAAGCCAGCCCTCGTCCGCCCTGGTTTTACAATCGACCAGCTATATCGCGCACGACTTCGGCGATGCGAGCACCTAAGAGCTGATATGCCCCATACGCCACCAGCACTACAACTGCCATGATCACGGCGACTTCGGCCGTTTCGATGGCTTGTTGGTCTTTTAAAAACCGCATAGCGTCCTCACCTCCTTTCTTTTCAAGATAAACCATCCAGGATTACCGGACTGCGACTATCCATAACCAGGCAGCTGTACCTAGGGTGATCGCAACCGTATATGGGATGGTCTTACGCCGAGCTATTAAAGCTGCCAGACCCAGGACACCGCCAACCAAGACGATGGGGATGAACAACAGCCCATTTGCAAACAGCAGCACCAGGGCGATGATGATCTTGGCATCAGCCCCACCGGTTGCGCCGATCTCCCAAAGTGCCCAAGCAGCAAAGATCACCAACATGGCATAGACCATATCCGGAGATCCGGTAATGGATATTCCTATAATCGCAACACTGCAACCAAACGGAATGCGCCACTTGGCCTGCGGCAGGTCAGAAAGCAATGTTAAGACCACGGTCAGTAAGACAAGCTGCCATCCGCCTTGGAAGAGCCGCCAGGCTGCTGCAAGTACCAGAGGGATGATGGTTAGCAGTGTTGGCACCTGCCGGGAGCGCAGGTCAAAGATCACGCAGAACCCCAGCCAGCCGAGAAGCAAAATGCCCAGGATTACCTGGGTTGGCAGCATGGAATGAACCATGATCTGTTCACCTCCTGGCTATGGGAAGATAAAGATTGTGGTTGAAGGCGGGCTTCTTCTATTGTGGGTTGGGTGGGTGTCATGGTTGGACAGGCAGGTGAAGAGTTATTGTCAACCTGAGTCTCCAGATCTGAATTCTTCGGATCAAAAACACCCGTCTGGATTAGTTCTTGTTCTGCCCTTATATTGGAAGAACCCGCATTTAAATGTGTAACTGACTGGAGTTGCAGCTCAACCAGGTGGGGTAGGGTGGCATATTGCCAGAGCGGTACCAGGCTGGCGATGAGAAACGCTGAACCCACCAACCGGCGCATCCATGTGCGAGTCCCAGACGAATAGAGCAACACAGCAACCAAGACACATCCAAGCCCGATCCAGCCAATGATGGAGTAACTTGGCCAGACGAGATTGATTGCTGGAATGCCTTCGACTACCAGAAAGGTAAGCGCCACCAGGATGGCTGCTTGGCTGAACTGCAAGAAGGGTCGGATTTGCTCTCGAAATACCATCCACCGACTGGTACGATTCCATTGCCTGCCAGCACGCTGGCCCATCCGCTCAAGGGCAAGATCAAATGCCAGGCAGGCTTGCCAACCAGTCAAACGCAGAGTGAAAATCATTTCATCAAGAAAGGGATGCAATCTATGTAGAGGCTTGGAACACTGCTCAACCGCCAATCCACTGCGCCGGCGCTGCAGGGCTTCACGGGATGCCATTTGTACTTCCCCAAGTGGTAGTTCATCCACAACTCTGGTCAATCGCTCAAAGATATCCGACCCGCCTTCCCGGTGGGTTTGCAAACCAGCGAAGAGAGCCATTACTGCAAGTAAATATATGTCTTTCTTCGATAGCTGTAGTTCATTACTTAAGATTGCCAGGGCTGGCAGGATC
>Ga0315277_10007161_pt1 | contig 14475 bp, 10 predicted proteins | sample YL17G05_15_MG_FD_203695 | JGI IMG/M metagenome (GOLD analysis project Ga0315277, IMG submission 203695) | Sediment microbial communities from Yellowstone Lake, YNP, Wyoming, USA - YL17G05_15 | ecosystem: Environmental > Aquatic > Freshwater > Lake > Sediment | place: USA: Wyoming | collected... | reverse complement strand
TCCCCGGTGTCCCCGCGCTCGCTCGGCCGGTAGTAGTGTCCGTCGTCTCGAATGCCCTTCTGCCGCATCACCCGCCTATGCTTGGCGGCCGCCCTATCGGCCGCCTTCCGGGCGTCCTCATCGCTGTCGAAGCCCTTGCCCGCGCCGGGGTGGCCTTTCAGGAGATAGCGCTGTCCCTCAGACAGGGGATCGCGGCGGGCATAGGCGTCCGCGGTGAGATCGAGCAGCGCCTCGGAGAAGCCTTCGGGTTTGGTCCCGTCCAGGCGAAGCTCGCGGAAGTCGTCAATGTGTCGCTGTCTTCGGAGGTGCTTCTTGCGCTTGGCCAGACGCTGATGCTTGCCGTGTTGCTCGTCCAGCTCCTTCAGCATCTCCTGCCATTCGGCAGGGGCACGGAAGCGCGCCCCGCCTTGGCTCTGCTGCTTCTTTCTCTTGCGCTCCCACAGAGGCATCTCGCGTGCGGCTGTGCCGCACAGACCTCCGTTCCGGGCCGCCAACCACGGCACGGCCGGGCTACTCCACTGCAAACCGCGCCTCGCCGGCAACTCCGCTGGCGGCGTCGCTGGCCACCACCCGCCATTCGCCCACAGGGTCATTCCAGGCGAGGCGGAAAGCTCCTCCCGCCGTTCCCCTGCGGGCATCAAGGTTGGCACCGTACATATGCCACAGTTTGCCGTCGGGCCCGTAGACGTGAACGGCGAACACGTGGCGGCACGAACGCGCGGTCGTGTTGACGCTCGCCCGGTACTCCACCTCTGCGCCGCGCGCGGCAGCGCGGGGGGCCTTCACCTTCACCTCGCTGACGGCCTCGGGAAGGAGCGCGTAGAGGGCCACCCGCGGCCGCCCGGCTGGGGATTCCACGTGGTCGACCTTACCCAGATAGCGCCGCTCCCTGACATCGTAGACATGGGCCTCCCGCGCGAAGTCAACGCGATGCGCCTCCGCGGGCGCGTCCTCAATGGCCACATACTCGGCCGCCCCGTCCAGGAAGCGGCCGACCTCGGGGGAGGTGCCGGCGACTGTCGCACACGGCCTGATCCCGGTTCTGTCCAGCGCCTCCTGCAGGGCGGAGGCGGCCGCGGAGGCGAGGTGATCCGTCTCCGCCGGAAGCAAAGCCACGAGCAGCCCGTCGGCGGCGGTAAGGGCAGGGGCGGCGCGCTGCTTGCCGTGCTCGTCGCAGACTCCGGCGTCCGAGTCGGACACCACTACGCCTCCGGCGGCGATGAACCGCCGGACATTCTCCACCTCCGCGTCGCTCATCGCGAGGGCGGTCGGGAGCACCAGCAGGTCGAACTCCTTGCGGTCGATCCCCTGCTTGGCAAGCTGCTCGTAAGAGATGGAGCGGAACTGCAGGCCCAAGCTGTGAACGGCCCTCTGCCAGCCGGAGTATATGCGCTGCTGCCGGCGGGCGGCCTCCGACCGGCCGGAACGCACATCGCCATCCTGTATCCAGGCAGCGTACATGCTGGGCTGGGAGTAGAGGACGGCGATACGGGAGTCGTCCCTGCGGGCCCCCAGCAGCAAGCGGGCGACGCCTTCATCGCGGAGCGCGCCGAAGGCGCGCTCCATCGCCACCCCCTGGCTGTTCAGCGCCAGGTCGGGATCCAGCATGGTGTAGTTCCAGAAGACCGTCGCCCCCTTCTGCCCCTGGAGCGCCCGCCTCCACAACTCCTCCTCGAACTCCGGCCCGGCGTCCTGGTATCCGCAGGCCTGGATGATGGGAAGGCCGGGGTTGAACGATCGGAACTCCGATATCCCGGAGTACGGCTCCAGGATGCCAAAGGCGTGGCTCATCAGCCACCAGTCCGTGCCGTTGAAAGGGGTGGGCCTCTGGGTTCCGCCGATCAGGGTGAGCGCCCCCGGGTCCAGCTCGTCCACCACCTGCTGGGTATAAGCAAAGGCCTCCGCAAACGTGATATCCATGAACCTGCGGAAGTCCATCCAGGCCGGGATGAGGTTGTTCTCGCGCGCCTGATCTGCGGTGACCGGCTCGATCTGCTCCCAGCGGGTGCAGGTGGCGCCCCATTCCGAGTTGAGGGCCTTCAGACTCCCGTACTGCTTGCCCAGCCAGGTGCGGAAGGCGGCGCGCGTCTCCGGCGTGAAGCAGAACTCGAAGGCGCGGGTGTAGCTGGTCAAAGAGGGTTCATCATAGATGTAGTAGTGGAACGGCCGGTACTTTAGGTACGGGGTCATCGCGGCAGTCATCTGCTGTCTGGCGGCCTCCCGCCAGTCCCGGTGCAGACACGGGTTGCGCTGCAGGTACTTCCGGTCGCCGGTTTCCCAGTAAGCAGCCATCTGCTCGTCAAAGGGCTTTCGGTCGTAGTGGTAGATGCCTAGGCCGCTGGGGCGGGCGAGGACGGTGAAGCGGAAGTTGCGCTCGGGCTCCATTAGCCAGGTGACACCGCACTTGCGATACTGCTCATCCAGCAGCGGCATCCAGGGGTAGTAGTTCTGCGGCCCGTAGAAGGGGATGTTGACCTCGAAGTCATCCCACCCACGCAGCCGCTCCGGGGTGGCGAAGTCCACGCGCACCTGCTTGCGGTCGAGCATCCGCTGGCCCAGCCACAGACCGGCGCGCGCCCAGCCGATGTGGGTGAGGAGATCGTCGGTGTGCAACGTCGCCGTCGCGACGCGCTGATCCGAGCTGAAGATGGGCGCGTCATCGCGCGCAATCACCCGCTGGTAGTTGTCAACCAGCTCCACCACTACCCTCGCTCCCGCGGGCAATGGCTCGCTCAGCTCCACCGTCACCTGGATCGGCTTGCCCTCCTCCACCACAGTGGGAGCCGCGGCGACTGCGGTGAGACGAACCGGTGAACTGACCTCGAAGGGCGCGCCTGCCCAGTCCACCCGCTTGCCGTCGGCCACTAGGAACACGTCGAGGAGATAACTGCCGCCTGACAGCGCCGATGTGGGGACGGAGAAGCCGTCGCTTGCCCCGGACAACGGCGCCTCCCCGCGCAACACCACTGCCCCCGTTTCCTCGCGCACCTGCCAGTCCAGCTTCGCCCCGGTCGGCGCCTGCCCGGAGAGTCGCGCCGACACCTGCACGGGTGCGCTGTCCTGGGAGATCACCAGACGGCTATCCAGGCTCACCTCCTGCAAGCAACTCGGCGACTCCTTTCCTGCCGCCCATACCATCGCCCGGATGAACAGGGAGTACCAGGTCTCCCACCAGGCGTCGCCTACCTCCCCGTAGGCATCCCAACGGATGAAGGGGGCGAGTCCGTAGTTCTCATAGCCAAAGGCCACCACTCGTCCCTTGCCGACCTGGCGCACCGCGATGGTGGGGTCTCCGTCGGCGGCGGCGATCACCTCGGCCTCCGGGCCGGGGGCGTACTTGCGGTGTCCCAGGTAGTCGGCCGGGAAGGTCTCGAGGGGCACGCCGCGGGTGATGTAGTGTTCGCCGAGCGCGCTCCACCCGCCCTTTGGCGACTCCCAGCGCCGGTAGGCAGGATAGACGGGGTCCGGCGCGGCACCATCCGTTGCCGGGATCAGCGCGGATAGGTCGCGCAGCCCCTCGCCATCCGGCCCGTCGAACGGTCCCACGATCACCAGCCCCATGCCGTCGCGAACCCGGCGGAGGATCGCCTGGCGGACCGGCTCGGGGAGATGCCCCCACCCCAGGATGCCGTGCATGATCATCACGTCCCAGCGGCGATCACTGCCCAGATCTTCCTCCAGGTACTTGTACATGAAGGAAAAGTCAACCGTGCCCTCCGCGGCCTGCTCCGCCCGCGCCCCATAGGCCTCGCCAAAGGACATGGTCCACTTGTTCACATCCCAGGCCGGGTCAATGGTTACCGCGTCAACGTCCATCGTCAGCCGCTGCATCAGCTCCACCAGAGTGCGGCCCTCCATCACGCTGGGGATCGCGAACACCTTGATCGGACCGCTGACATACGGGTCGGCCCAGTCAACATGGGGAGTCGCCAGCTCCGTGGTGTACTTGATATCCAACCGCCCCTCGCCGAGGTAGTGGCGGCGGCCCATCCCGAACAGCGGCTCGTCCGCCTCCGCGGCGCAGCACAATGCAATCACAAACAGCAGCACACACAGCTCAAACACGATCACACACCTCCGCCACATGCAATATGGAACCATCCCCTCCACGCCGCTCACTCCAACCCCAGCAGCCTCGCCATCGTCCCGCCGAACACGAGTGTCTGGAGGTGCGGCCGCAGGTTGATGGCGTCCATGGTGCGCTGGAAGTCGTTCATCACGTCTTCGATCAGGTTGATCGCCACATCCGAGCCGAAGACGATCTTCTCCCAGGCGTGACGTCCCTCGGGGTCCCGGTACTGGCTGGTTTCCGTCCACCAGAGCAGTTGGCTGAAGAACTGCGGGGGCTTCGCTTTCAAGCTGGACCCGCTCAGGTCGAAGTAGAGGTTGGGGTTCCAGCGGCAGATCATTGCCGCTTCCTCGTACCAGGGGTTGCCGAAGTGCGCGCCGATCATCTTGAGAGTGGGGAAGGCGCGGGCGATGGTGTCCAGGTAGACCGGGCGATGCCGCTCGTTGTTGATGTCGTACTCCTTGTCCATCGGCGTGCGCGCCACGATGCCGAGGTGGAAGAGACAGATCATCCCGAGTTCCTCGGCTGCCTCCCAGACGGGATAGTAGGCCTTGTCGTCGTAGGAGGAGGGAGGCCGGATCAGTTTCAGGCCGCGGAAGCCGCGCCCGTGGTACTCGCGCACCTCGTTGGCGCCTTCCCGGCCGAGCGGCAGGTAGGCGAAGCCGATGATGGTGTCGGGATACTTGCGCTTCGCCTGCTCCACGGCGTCGTTGGCGGTGCGGTGGGCGAGCCAGTCCGCGCCGTTCAGGCAGACCTTGTCGAAGCCGAGGCGCTGCTCTTCCTCCACCAGGCGGTCTATATACCCGTCTTCCGAGCTGTAGTGCACGTGCGCGTCTATCCTCATCGCTTCGTCCTCCCGTTAGAGGTGTAGTTTCTCGACTCCCCCAACCGCCCCTGCCAGGTCTGCGCTCGCCCACTCCGTTGTCGCGTAGTGCGCCCCGGTTCGTGGAATAGGTAAGACAGAGGCGCTCAGGGGCGGTTGGTTTGGGGGACCCGCCTCCCACAGAGTGGCCTGAAGGAGACGATCAGGTGCTTTCTTGGTGGTCGGCACACGGGTTGTTCTGGTGTGGAGTCTGCCTCCTCGTCGCGGCTGCGATCGTGGACCTCGTCCATAGCGGCCGCCGGGCCCGCGAGGAGCGCCAGGCCGCCTTCCGCGGCCTTCCGGTCTGGCGCAAGCGCCTGCCCGCTGACCAGCAGGCGGGCCGGGCAGGAGTCCCGCCCACCTCTGAGTCGGACGAGCGCACCGGCGTCAGCGCCATCACCCGCTAGGGGACCCCTTCCGCAGCGAGACATCGCCTCTCTCGCCGGACCTTCGATCCGCGCCATCGCGGCCCGCGCGGGGCGCGGGAGCCATCGTCTATCTGACCATTGCTTACCTTGTTGCCCGCCCCGCATCGTGCTATAATCCCGCGTCTTATCGTTCGTAGGAGGCCCAAATGGCAACTCTCTCCAGCAGGCGCGGCGGTCTCGGTTCCACGGTCTACTCCCGCCGAGCGGCCCTGGGTTCCCTGTGGATCCGCATCCTGCTCTTCCTGGCGCTCGCGGGCAGTCCGGGGTGGGCGGCCCTGGCCGGGGAGGCAGACACCGCGATCCCATCTTCTCCGTCCACCGGCCTGACGCTTCCCTTGTCTGTTCTCTGGATCTTCTCCATGGGCGCCGATCCCAGCAGCCTTCTCCCCCCTGTGGTGCAGGGGGACCTCGTTCTCATCTCCCACGATGGCAAGCTCCATTGCCTGGAACTGCAGACGGGTGCTGAGAAATGGAAGTTCGAGCCGGACCCGGACAAGCAGGCTCGCGTTTCCACCGCCCCCGTTCTGGTGGGGGATCGGGTAGTCGTCGGCGCCGACAACGCGGAGCTCTTTGCGCTCAACCTTTCTGACGGCAAGGAGGTATGGAAGACCAAGTGCATCGGCGCCATCAGCCCCAGCCCGGTTGTGCTTGGGGAGGTGCTGGTGGCGGCTGCCCGGGACGCAGTCTACGGCATTGACCCGGCCAGCGGCACCCCGAGGTGGATGTGCTCCCTGGCCTCGCCAGCCAGTTGGGGGCCGATCGCCGATGGCGCGGGCCTCTACTTCCTGGGTCAGGACGGGTCGGTCGAGGCGGTGGACCCGGAGAGAGGTCGCTTCCGCTGGCGATCCGAGACCCTCCACGGACCCCTGGCCTTTCCGCCGACCATTGCTGCCGGGCGGGTGCTGGTGGCAAGCGGAAGCCTGCTCAAGGCGGTGGCGCGCACCGGGGTGGTGAGCTGGCGGGTGGAGCTGCCCTCCAGCATCGGCGCCCAGCCCACCGTGGTGGGTGACAGCATGTACGTTCCCTGCGTGGATGGAACGGTGCTGGTGTTGTCCGCTCGTTCCGCCTGGGACCAGCGCCGCAAGCCCATCAAGGTTGGCAGCGCCGCCACCTCGCCCCCGCTGGTCAGCGGCGGCCTGGTCTTCGTGGGAACCTCCTCCGCGCTGGTCTATGCAGTGGAGGCGGACTCCGGCGAGGTCCGCTGGGTGTACCGGTGCCGCGCCCCGGAACAGCTCCTCGACGAAGCCGCCGAGTTCGGCATCTATGCTTCCCTCGTCCAGACCGACGGCGCCCTCCTCTGCCTCACTGGGGCCGGCGACCTGTACTGCTTCTCCTCGGCTGCCACCGACCCCATCCCACCCAGGTTCAGCGATCTCAAGCCCGAGCCCAACAGCGCCCTGCCGGGAAAGGAAGCGGTCAACCTCAGCTTCGCCGTGGTGGACGATGGCAGCGGCGTGGATGCCCGCTCCGTCACCCTCACCGTTGACGGAAACCCGGTGAGGGTGGTCTTCGACCCCGCCGACGGAATGGGGGAGATCACCTTCCCCGCCATGGCCGACGGCTCCCATGTGGTGAAGGCCACCGCAAAGGACTACCGCGGCAATGAGGGATCGGTGGAGTGGAGCTTCCTGACCGACGAGAGCATCGCTCCCGAGGCGCCGACGCAGGTGCCCGGGGCCACCACTACGCAGCCAGCGCGCCGGACCACGCCGCTCCGCTGAGCAGGCTGGGCCCCAGGGACATCACTGGCGCGTTCACCATACACAGGGGTCAGCAGTGAGAGACGAGAGAGCATGGTTGGCGCTCAACGCCGCGGAGTTGCCTCCGCGCACTGCCCTCCAGCTCCTCGACCACTTCGGTTCCCCCAACGGGGTGATGTCTGCCGGCCTCTCTGGGATTCACGCGGTCTGCCGCCTCACCGCCGCGGAGGTGGCGCGTCTGGCGGAGGCGCGGGAACGGGACTTCAGCAAGGACATCGAGACCCTGAGGCGGCTGAACGCTCGTCTGGTCACCATCGAGGATGACGAGTACCCCGCCAATCTTCGTCAGATCTACGATCTGCCGCCCATGCTCTTCGTGCAGGGCAAGTTCCTCCCGGTTGATGAGCGAGCTATCGCCATTGTGGGAACCAGGCGAGCCACTCCTTACGGCCGCCTGGTCACCGGGACCCTCGCCCGCGATCTCGCCGCCCGCGGCGTCACCGTGGTCAGCGGCATGGCCGTGGGTGCAGATGCGGCCGCCCACCGGGGAGCGCTCTCCGCCGGGGGAAGGACCATCGCCGTGCTCGCCTGTGGCATTGACGTCCCCTACCCGCGGGACACCCTCGAGCTGCGCGAGCAAGCGGTGTCGCGGGGCGCGGTGATCTCCGAGTTTCCCCTGGGAACTCCCGCCCGCGCCGGCCGGTTCCACATCCGCAACCGTCTCATCAGCGGCCTGGCCCTGGGAGTGGTGGTGACCGAGGCGCCGGAGCAGAGCGGGGCGCTCATCACCGCCAACCTCGCCGCCAACCAGGGCCGGCAGGTCTTCGCCGTGCCCGGCAGCGTCAACAGCGAGTTCAGCCGCGGCACCCACGCCTTGCTGCGGGACGGCGCGCGACTGGTTGAATCCGTGGAAGACATCTTGGATGAGGTCGCCCTCCCCGATCTCCCCGTGCCGGCCGAGGCCGAGCCGGATCGGGAACAGCAGGTGGCGGATGCGGGCCTCACTACTGACGAAAGGAACCTGCTGCGCGCCCTGTCCTTGCAGCAGAGACATATGGATGATATCATCGAGCATTCCCAGTTGCCCTCTTCCAGAGCGAGCGCCGGCCTGCTCATGCTGGAGCTCAAGGGCCTGGTTCGCAGGCTTCCGGGGAACATGTACATGCGGGTGCGGTGACGCGCGTGGGCCGGTCCGTGGGGTAGGGCAGGGAAGAAGCGAATGGCCAAAGCACTCATCATCGTAGAATCGCCAGCGAAGACACGCACCATTAAGCGCTTCGTCGGGGACGACTACCAGCTCGCAGCCTCCATGGGCCACGTGCGGGACCTGCCCAAGAGCACGTTGGGCGTGGATGTCGAGCACGACTTCCAGCCCAAGTATGTCGCCATCCGCGAGCGCACGACCGTGCTCAAGCGGCTGCGGGAGGCGGTCACCAATGCGGGAACCGTCTATATCGCCACTGACCCGGATCGCGAGGGGGAGGCAATCGCCTGGCACATCGCGGAGGCGCTGAAGCTCCGCAACCCGCTGCGGATCGAGTTCAACGAGATCACCCGCGGCGCCGTGACCGAGGCGCTGAAGCGCCCCCGCGCCATTGACCCCAACCGCGTCGATGCCCAGCAGGCGCGCCGCGTGCTCGACCGCCTGGTCGGGTACACGCTCAGCCCGCTGCTGCAGCGCAAGCTGGGCAAGCGGCGCCTCAGCGCCGGGCGCGTGCAATCGGTGGCGGTGCGCCTGATCTGCGACCGCGAACGCGAGATTCAGGCGTTTGTGCCGGAGGAGTACTGGGACATCACTGCGCTGGTAACGCCGGGGACGGCGGAGGATGCCTTTGAGGTCAAGCTGCTGAAGCGAGACGGGGAGAAGCTGAAGGTCTCCACTGTCGAGGAGGCGCGCCCGATAGTGGCGGAGCTGTGGGAGGCCGGCCTGCAGGTTACCCGTGTGAAGGAGACGCAGCAGTCCCGCCGCCCGCCGGCGCCGTTCATCACCAGCACGCTGCAGCAGGACGCGGCAAGCCGTCTGGGCATGTCGGCGCGCCAGACCATGAGGGTGGCGCAGGCGCTCTACGAGGGCATCGAGATGGGGGAGGAGGGCCACGTAGGTCTGATCACCTATATGCGCACCGACTCGACGCGCATCGCGGCGGAAGCTCAGGCCGCCGCGCGCCAGGTGATCACCGAGACGTTCGGGGCGGATTACCTCCCGAAGCAAACCAGGACCTATGGGGTGAGCCGCGGGGCGCAGGAAGCTCACGAGGCGATCCGGCCCACCTCTCCTGCCCGTACTCCGGAGGAGGTGGCCTCTCTCCTCACCGACCGGGATCAGATGCGCCTCTACGAGCTGATCTGGAAGCGGTTCATGGCCAGCCAGATGGCCGACCTGCGCCTGCGGGTGAGGAACGTGGATGTCACCGCCGGTAGGTATCTGCTGCGCGGGGTGGGGGTCCAGGTCCTCTTCCCCGGGTTCACCAGAGTCTACCCCACGCGCGACGCTGAGAAGCTGATACCAGAGCTGACGGAAGGGGAGTGGTTGGAGATACTGGCCCTCGGCGCGGAGCAGAAGTTCACCCAGCCGCCGCCCCGCTACAGCGAGGCCAGCCTGGTGCGAGCCCTGGAGGCGAAGGGCATCGGCCGCCCCTCTACCTACGCGCCGATCATCAGCACCATCCAGGAGCGGGGGTACGTGTACCTGGAGGAGAAGCGGTTCCGGCCCACCGACCTGGGGTTCGTGGTCACCGATCAACTGGTTGCTCACTTTCCAGGCATCATGGATGTTGAGTTCACCGCGGGCATGGAGACAAAGCTCGACCGGGTTGAAGAAGGCGAGGAGGACTGGGTGGCGGTCCTGCGGGGGTTCTACGGCCCGTTCGCGGCGGATGTGACGAAGGCGGATGCCACGATGGAGCGAGTGAAGGTGGTCCCGAAGGAGACCGAGCACGTGTGCGAACTCTGCGGCAAGCCCATGTTGCTGAGGGTGGGGCGGCGCGGGCCATTCCTGGCCTGCTCCGGCTATCCGGAGTGCGAGCACACGCGGCCCGTTCCCGGCGGAGAAGAGGAGCAGCGAAGGGCCCGCAGACCCGCCCCCGAGCCGACCGATCAGAAATGCGAGGAGTGCGGGAGCCCCATGGTCATCCGCACCGGGCGGCGCGGCCGCTTCCTCGCCTGCTCCGCCTACCCCAAGTGCAAGCACACCGAGCCGCTACCCGGCGAGGAGGGTGAAGGGGGCAAGTCCCCCGGGGCGGCCCCCCAACCCACCGACGAGAAGTGCGAGAAGTGCGGCAGCCCCATGGTCATCCGCACCGGGCGGCGCGGGCGCTTCCTTGCCTGCTCCGGCTACCCGAAGTGCCGCAACACGCGACCCCTTCCGGAGGAGCAGGCCGCTGCTGCGGAGATCGCCACCGACGAGAAGTGCGACCTGTGCGGCGCTCCCATGGCCGTGCGGCGCGGCCGCTATGGGCAGTTCCTGGGGTGCACGCGGTATCCCGAGTGTAAGGGGATCAAGAAGCTCGCGAAGCAGTCGGAATGAGGGGAGCGGTTGGTTTCCGGCGATAGCGGGGCCGATGTGTGCGGCTGTCGACCCGCGGGGCAGAACAGCGCTTGACGTAGGACCGTGAGGCATGATAGCCTGTCGGCAAATGGACAGGCGCTTCTTCCTGATCACCAGCATCATCCTAACCACCCCGGCGGTGAGCCGGGAGCGATGCTGCGCGTTCAGGACCTAACCATACACAGATAGCGCCATCAGACTCCAACCCACCGCCGGCCTTCGGCGGTGGGTTTTCGCGTCTGTGGCGCACCGGACAGCAACTGCGATGTTCAAGAGAATCTCCGGTCTGCCAGACAGGATGGGTTGGAGGAAGACGTGCTGCGCCTCTGGCGTGAGCGCAGTGTCTTCGATCGGGTCCGCGCGCGGAACCGAGGTGACCCATGCTGGCCAACACAGCAATCCGGCATTCGCAGAACTTCATCCGCAGTGCATCCGTCGTGAGAAGGATCATCCGGCTCGCGAACTTGACCCGGAACGATGTGGTGGTCGAGATAGGCCCTGGCAGGGGGATCATCACGAAGCAGCTTGCCAGGCTGTGTTCTCGGGTGATCGCGGTCGAGTATGACAGGGCGCTGTGCCATCACCTGCGAAGGTACCTGGGCAGCATCGGGAACCTCGATGTGATCTGTGCCGACTTCCGGCACTATGACTTGCCTGACCGTGAGTACAAAGTGTTCGCAAGCATACCGTTCAAGATCACATCGGAGATCATGACCAAGCTCACAGCGAGCAGCCGTTCGCCTACAGAAGCTTACCTGATCATGCAAGCGGAGGCTGCGAGGAGATTCGCCGGCCCCCCGTATGACCACGAGAGCCTGAAGTCCCTCTTGCTCAAGCCCAGATTCGAGTTGTCGCTGCTGCACGCGTTCCGGAGAACAGACTTCTGGCCCGTCCCCAATGCGGAGGCCGTGCTCTTGCGCCTACGAAAGCGGCGTCATCCGATCCTGACTGCGGCGGATGATCAGAAGTACAGAGACCTGCTGTGCTTCGTCTTCTCGGAGCACGGAACGAATGTCACCACTCGACTCAGGCGGATCTTCACGAGGCAGCAGATCAAGCGTCTCGCTCGGGACAACGGATTCTCGATGTCGGCGCGAGTCGTTGATCTCTCCTTCGGTCAGTGGCTGGCCATCTTGACGTACTACCTCACGGGAGTCGCAGGGGATAGGCAGAAGCTCGTCGAGGGTGCCGAGAAGCGGCTATTGCGGCGGCAGGCCGGGCTCACCAAGATACACAGAAGCCGAACCGTCCCGGGGTGGGAGCGGACCTCCTGATTGCAGATGGCAGAACCACCGAGCGCGCAAGAGACCAGGCCCCGCTACGGGGCCGGGGCCTGTCACGCCGACTGTATCGCACGAGCGCCAAACGCGACTACTCGATGCCCAGTTCCTTTCGCGGATACATGGCATGCTCGGCGTGGCGCGTACCGTGCTGGTCAGGCAGAAGCCAATACGCCTCCACGACGCCATGTCCCCAGTCTCGGTAGCCCAGTCGTTCGTAGAGAGAACGCGCCCGCGTGTTCTCGATGTCCACGCCCACGCACATCTCCCGGGACCCGCGCTCGCGCGCCATCTGTTCTGCGGCAGCGATCAGTCGCGTCCCGATCCCTTGGGATTGGTGCTCGGGGAGGACGGCGATGCCGTTCAACTCAGGACACCCAGCGAGGTACTGCTGTGCGCTCGGAGTATCCTCCGCCGCCTGCCACCAGAGGTCCAGGTGTCCCACGGGGACTTCTCCCAGCCAGGCGATCAGATAGACGCTGTGCTGTTCCTGCTGCCTCGCGTAGCGGAAGGCATGCACACGAGAGTCACCCGATGAGAACTGACCCGCCAGCAGTCCAATATCGCGTTCGCGGCAGATCTCAATGCGTAGTTCGTCATGCATGCTGGGACTCTCATCCGACGCTTCGTCTCGTCTTTGCTGTTGACCTGCCGTTCGACTCGCGGCGCAGACGCCGCCGGGGCTGAAGCGGGGTCCTGCCTTGAGCCGTCGGCCGCCCTACTCGGCCGTCGCGTGCAGCCCCCACACGAAGAGCCGCAGCTCGTGCACGAACTCGCTCTGGTTGGGCGGCCTCTCGCGCCCGCGTAGCATAGACTGCCACTCACGGGAGGGCGGCGGGCATGCGGCTCGTTGCACTCGACGACATGCCCGCCCTACAGGGGTGGGCGGAATGGCGCAGCCTCCGCAAGCAATCGCTTACTGTATCCTCGCTTGACAGCAGTGAAACGCGAATGCTATCATCCCCGATTGCCACGAAAGGGGGCCGGCGGAGCGAATGGCAAGGGAGCGGAAAGGTTATCGAACGGCAGTAGTCGGGGCGCGCGCGGTGGGGCGCGAGATGATCCGCGTGCTCCGTCAGCGCGGCTTCCCCATCGCCAGTCTGCGCGTGTTCGCCACGCGAGAGCGCGATATCACCGTGGATGGCGAAACCTACCATGTGGAGGTGATCGGGGAGGACGTCTTCGACGACATCGAGGTGGCGCTCTTCGCCGGAGGCGATACCCGAGAGGGGCATTTCGGGCCTGTCGCCGCCCAGCGCGGCACGGTGGTGATTGACAACGGCGACGCCTTCCGCATGGACCCGGCCGTGCCCCTGGTGGTTCCAGAGGTGAATCCGGAGGCGCTGCGTCAGCACCGAAACCTGATCGCCAACCCCAACTGCTCCACCATTCAGTTCGTGGTTGCGCTGAAGCCCTTGCATGACGCGGCCCGCCTCAAGCGGGCCGTGGTCGCGACTTACCAGTCCGTCTCCGGCCGCGGCACTTCCAAGGAAGGCACCGATCCGGTTGAGCAGTTGCGCGCGGAGATGCAGGCAGTGAGCGAGCGGCTGGCGCCTATGGCGGCAACCGGCGCCCCGGAGGAGCGCCTGCGCGCCATCTGCCAGGCGGTGGAGGAGCTCGCGGGGAGTCTGGTCACGGATTCCACCCTCTTCCCCCATCCCATCGCCGGCAACTGCATTCCGCACATCTCCAGCTTCAACGAGGACGGCTACTCCAAGGAAGAGATGAAGCTGGTCAACGAGACCCGCAAGATCATGAGCGAGCCCGACCTCCAGATCACCGCCACCACCGTGCGGGTGCCGGTCTTCAACGCGCACTGCGAAGCAGCGAACTTCGAGTTCGAGCGGCCGCTCTCGGCCGCGCAGGCGCGGGAGATTCTCGCTGGCGCTCCGGGGGTGGTGGTGATGGACGATCCGGCGAAGGCCGAGTATCCGCTGCCCATTCATGCTTCCGGCCGAGACGAGGTCTTCGTCGGCCGCATCCGCGAGGACCCCACCGTCCCCCACGGGCTCAACCTGTGGATCGTTGCCGACAACCTGCGCAAGGGCGCGGCCCTGAACGCGGTTCAGATTGCCGAGAAGATGATCGAGATGGACTTGCTGCCAGCTCGAAGCTGAGGGTGTAAACGCATGAAAGTGGTGGTCCAGAAATTCGGCGGAACCTGTGTGGAGTCCGAGCCAAACCAGCTCCTCTCTGCGGAGCGGATCATGGAGGCGCTGGACCGCGGGCTTCACCCGGTTGTGGTGGTATCGGCGATGGGCCGGGAGGGACAGCCCTACTCCACCGTGGAGCTGGTGAAGACCGTCCGAGAGATTGACCCTCAGATCCAGCCCCGCGAGCTGGATCTGCTCATGTCCTGCGGCGAGATCATCTCCACCGTCGCCATGGCCACCCTCTTGCGCACCAAGGGATACGACACTATCGCCTTCAGCGGAGGCCAGGCCGGGCTGATCACCGACGACGTCTTCGCCCAAGCTCGCATCGTCCGCATCGAGCCCGAACCTTTGCTCCGCGCCCTGCAGGACGGGCAGGTCGTGTTCGTCGCCGGCTTCCAGGGCATCACCAAGGACCACCAGGTGACCACCCTCG
>Ga0315277_10007159_pt1 | contig 14478 bp, 11 predicted proteins | sample YL17G05_15_MG_FD_203695 | JGI IMG/M metagenome (GOLD analysis project Ga0315277, IMG submission 203695) | Sediment microbial communities from Yellowstone Lake, YNP, Wyoming, USA - YL17G05_15 | ecosystem: Environmental > Aquatic > Freshwater > Lake > Sediment | place: USA: Wyoming | collected... | reverse complement strand
ATAACCTCCTGTCGGACGCCACCATACCACAGTCACACTACCTTATCCACTGGTCCAAAAAAGCGGGAGTATTATAGCCTTCCCTTCTGGCTCCCTTCTACGAATCCACCTCGTCACGAAACTCGCTTACTGGAAACGGCACTAGTTGGACGTTAATGCTAAGGCCGCTCACTGCACCTTGGCTCATGTGGCCCTTCTACCTACGAGCTTCCCGCCTTACCACGCGGGTACGTGTCTGGACATTCGTGACTGCCACCGAAGGCATCATAATATCGATCCGATCAGTCACTCGGCGGGTACGCGAAATAAGTATCCGCGATCTCTGCACCTCCCACGCGCTCGCGCCAATGGGGGCGATGATGTCGACACGTCGGACCTTGTTCCAAGGTGGCCCAGGGAACACAACCGTCGCACCTATAGTCCCGCCGAAGAACGAGCAATCGAGCGCCCACTCCCCGGCGTGCTGCAAGGTAAACTTGTGGGCATTTTCGGGACATCCGAGGCGAGTTGTTACGTCATGTTCAAGAAAACCACATGCTTCAGTCGATGGCCCAGCTCCCCTGTCGTAGCGAACAAACTCAATGGCTTCGGCAAAGCTGTCTCGTGGAAATTCGTCCTCCATCAAATGCACCAACAGGTTTACACCTATCTTGACGAGGGCACGGAGAACCCATCGTGGTCGATATGATTTCGCGCTCTCAGGATCGATGACTCCTTCCATGCGAAACTCTTGAATGCTATCGGTATCAACCTTCCAATGCTCAATTGCTTCCATGATCTTGCTCTTGTCGATATTGCCATGATGGCGACATTCAAAAGTAATGCCTTCGTGCAAATCATCAGCTCTATGGCGAGCAAATACCCGTGGGGGGAAGCGACCTCGGCGTGGAGGGCTCGCCAGCGAACACCAACGTAGCTTGGGCTTTTTATCACCTCGCCTCACAGTCTGTACTGCGTCCAGCAGGCGGCGACGAAACACTTCCTGGCATTCCATCAGACCCACCTTCTCCATTTCGTGGACATCGTAGCAGAATACCAGTTGGTCCTTGTCGAACACCAGCTGAGGCCACTGTGCAACAGCGTGACGATCGTCTACCATGCGGCCCTCGATTGCGAGATCGAGTTGGCTATTGTAATCCCAGACATCCTCTCCGTTTGTGTCGAGCTCTTTACTCGCCGCGATGCCCAGTGGGGATGCCCTCACGAGCTCATTGTCAAGGCGAGACAATTCATTATTATTGCACTTCGCACACACTCTTCGGATGGTGACATTCACGCCAAGGGCCCGCGGCACGATATGCTCGCCTTTGCGCACACCCTTTATTTCCTCCTCACAGTAAATGCATCGCTTTTTCGCCGCTATCATGACTCACCCGGAATGCATGGCTCTTCTAGTTCCTACCTGCTTGTGGCCCCGGCACATCGGTCTGCTTTCCTCCCGTTGGTGCAAGGGAGAAGAGTTCGTCGACTTCCCTCGGCAAGTCGTCCGGTTTTGACATGCGTCTACGAACTCGCCACCAAGTCCGCAGCCCATGCCCCTTTGCCACATCGATGATCAATTCCTCGAGGCTCAGCATGAAGACATTAGTCAGTTTGTCTTCCAGCCAAATGGGCAGTTCGTTGCCATGCTCGCCCAGTTTGGCTAACGCGCGCGCCCTTTCGAGAAGTGGCCTAAACTGATCTTTGCGCCGCAGACGAAAGGCGAGAACCGGATCGACGGACGCGATTGACGTGACAGCGTTGTTGAATCTATCCCGCAGGTCTTCCACTTCTGGAAGGATACTCTCTAGGAGTGTTCGCATTGCGCGTTCATCATCTCCAGAAATCGAGACTCGCTTCTTGACCTCCGCGAGTATGACACGTAACCCCTTCAGTTCATGTCTTATTTCCAGGAGGTCGGCAAGCGCTCTACCGAATGGTTCTCTCGCCTCCCTACTTGACCAAAACCAATGATGCAGCTCGTTAAGGAACCAACCTATCAACAGGGTAACTACTGCGGACCAATATCCATCACTCACGGTCTGCCTCCATGCGACGAACTAAGCATCTCCGACACTCCCTTTCCGCATTCACATCCCGCAGTAGAAGCGGGAGAAAAAGAGTCTTTCTTCTCTCGGCCGCAAGACTTCCACGACCATCCCGCCCATTGCATCTGGCCTCCATCTGCACGCCGCGCGTGGGGCCCTCTATCGACTGGTCGCACCTTCACCAGGGTGCCTCAGTCGAGGATATCATGGCGCATACGCCCGGGTCAGGCAAGTGAAAAGCAGCAAGGCACACAGAGAAAGCGGAGACTGGATGATCTCTCTGTTTTCGTCTACTTCCTGGCCCTTCGCGGTTTCAAAAGCTGTTGTTGTCAGGCCATCTCTGCATTTCCGTGCACACCGCCCCCTTCTTCCTCATACGCGTGGACAACGGCGAACTGATGAAACGCGATTGAGCAACCTTGGACGCAAAGATGTGGCGATGTAAGTCTCTGGGCCACAAGGGCTTGCATGTAGTTTCGCTATCTAACAGAAATTCCCGGAACATTCTGCCCTCCGAAGCGTCTCTAGTATATGGTCCGATGGCCACGTCTCACCCGGCGCCGCCGGGCGGCCGGGTTATGCAAAACAAAGCCAATGACGGGCCGGAGGGCCTTGGGATTGTGGAATGTGGATTGCGGATCGAAGAGCAGGAGACTGTCACAGCGAACCTCCAATGGCAAGTGCGCCAAACAAAGCCAATTTGTCCTGCCCGGCGGGTGGTGTGCACGGCACACCCTGCGGAGCGGCAGACGATCCGCCGGACCAAACAAAGCCAAACTTGGGAGAAATGGGATACCCGGGGAAGCAGCCAATCGCCCTCGGATGCTTGCGACATAGAGCTGATCATGCCAAACAAAGCCAATTTGTCCTGCCGGACCGGGACGAGCGGGGACGCTCGCCCTACCGCGCGAAACAAAGCCAATTTCCGGGGAGCAGACTGGAGGCTGGAGGCCGGAGGCAACTGCCGGCGTCGTGTGAAACAAAGCCAGTTTGCGTGGGGGCAAGTGGATGACAACTGCTGTTGCGGAAAAGAGTTATGAGAGAGAGTGCGGATCGGGGGCTTGTGCGAAACAAAGCCAATCTGGAGTCCGGTTCCCAAGATCGAGAGAAAGAGTATAATCCGCAGGATCGTTTCTATCTGCGTACATGGGTCGAGGTCGATAGGATGAAAGTACTGGCAGTGGTTGGGAGTCCGAGGAGGGGCGGGAATACGGACGTTCTGGTGTCGAAGACGGCGGAGGGGGCAAGGGCACGCGGGGCGGAGGCGGAGGTGCTGCGGCTGGGGGAGTTGACGGTTCGGGAGTGCGATGGGTGCCATGCGTGCTGGCGGGGGCGGGTGTGCAGCAAGGACGACGACATGCGGCAGGTCTATCCGAAGATCGCGGGCTGCGGCGCGATCGTGTTCGGGACGCCGGTGTATTGGTACGGGCCGACGGCGCTGATGAAGGCGTTCATCGACCGGTTCGTGTACTTCAACTGCGAGGCGAATCGGCCGCAGGTGCGCGGCAAGAAAGCGGCGGTCGCCATCGTGCTGGAGGAAGAGCGCCAGGAAACGTGGCGGCCGGTCGTCGAGTTCTTCGAGAAGAGCCTGACGTACCTGGAGATGAGCTTAGCCGGGACAATTGTCGTGCCGGGAGTCGGCGCGAAAGGCGCCATCCGCAACAAGCCCGACCGTCTCGAAGAGGCGTTCCGCTTGGGCGAAAAGCTCGCAACGGACCTGACGAGTTTTGATGAACAGAAGCGGTAATCAGAGTTCACCCGTTGTCGGGTGCCGGACTGGTGCTCGCGTAGACATGTCTGATTCGATAGGCGGAGCATGCTTACGCGAGCGTAAGCATGGCACCCGGCTCTGAGGCGAGGCCAAGGATCCGGCCACCGAGAAGGAGGCTTCTCGCATTCACAGCCCGGATCCTTCACTTCGCTGCACTGTGTTCAGGAGGACAAATACGCACGACGATGAGTCAGAATCCGCGTCAGTTGTCGATCAGGCGCAGGAGCTGGTCGGCCAGTTTCGGATCGATGCCCTGGAGAATTTGCTGCTGCTGGCGAGCCAGGCCGTGGTCGCCGATTTCGAGGTACGCCTTGCCCAGGTTGTAGTAGGCCCGTGCGTGGCTCTGATCGATCGTGATGGCCTCCTTGTAGCACTGGATGGCATGGTTGTAGAGTCCGACCTCCATGTACGCATTGCCGGAGAGGACCTGGACCTCGTTGATCGTCGGATCAAGCTGCTTGGCGTCTTTGAAGGCCTGCATCGCTTCTTCGTAGTGGCCCGAGCTGGAGAGGGCCAGACCGAGGGACATGTGTGCGGCGGCGGAGTCCGGCTTGATCTTCAGGGCCCGCTCGTACGAGTCGATGGCCTCCTGGTAGCGGCCGAGGGCGGCGTACGCCTTGCCCACTCCGAAATGGGCATCGAAACAGTTCGGGTCCAGGCCGACGGCCCCCTGATAGGCGGTGATCGCCTCTAGGGGCCGGTTCTCGTCGCTATAGGCGTCACCGAGCAGGACCCGAGCATACGCGTCGTCCGGCCGGAGCTGGACGAGTTTCTCACAGGTGCTCACAGATTCGCGAGATCCGCCGGAGGCGCCGAGGCGCCTGCCCAGGAGATTGTAAGCGCCGGCTCGATCCGGACTTGCGGCGGCGATGCGGCTGAGAATCGCGGCCCTGGCCCCTGCCGTGTTGATGACGCCGCTCTTGATGAGTACTAAGACCCCGGCCAGCAGTGCGACGATAATGAGCAGGGTCAATCGAATACCACTGAGAAGCCTGTGCCCCGTACGGCCTGCAGCAGCGGCCGGTCGAGGCGAGTCGATGGGCGACACATCTCCGGCGGGAGCCCTTCTATTGAATGGGCCGGCATAACGGTCGATATTCTCCATGTGGAGCAGTCTGCGTTTTTGTGACGTTAGGTGTGACATAGCCAAACGATCCCAATGCCGAGGCGGCGTGCCCAAGACCCGCCGGTGCGTGTTCCAGGGAACGCCAGTGAAACAAGCCGGTCTTCTATGATCTCTACAGAAAGCATACAGAACGCGACGACGGCGACCAAACCGGCTCGTGTCGATTTGACGAGCGAACGTCACATAATTGCCTCGCTGGGACCCTTTCCACACGGCACATGCCTGCGGCTGTCAAGCAGATCGGTCCGGGCACAAATGCGCAAACCCCGGGCCCCTGGAGTGTCGCCTCCAGGTCGCAGACCGGGAGAATCGAAGAGGGCTGCGCACCATGCCGCAGCCCTCCCTCTGCATGTCGCGCGCGGCCGTGATTACAGGATTTTTCGCATGCGCAGACTGCCGAGCAAACCCAGGCCGATGGTTGCCAGCAGCAACGTGCCGGGAGCGGGGATCACCTGGGGCGGCTGCGGCTCGCCGTTGACCACCGAGAAAACGTAGCGTCCGAGAACCGAGCTGTTCAGATCGTCGTGGATCAGGTCAGTCGGGCTGCTGTCGAGGAAGTAGCCGTTCACGCCGGAGCCCGGAAACTCGAAGAACGTTCCCGGGGCCCCTGTGCCGGCCGAGTATCCTACGCGGGCCGACTCTCCCCCGAAGCCGTTGACTCCGCCGCTCGCATCGCCGGTTTCCCATTGGATCGTGTCGTAATTGAATTCCATGTCGAAGTCGCCGGGATTACGGTCCGAGCGGTCGATCAGCACCAATTGGAAGCTGTTGAGCTTGTCCGCGTGTTCGTCGTAATAGCCGACGTTGACCCAGTCGGCGCCAAATGCGTTGCGGCCATCCACTGTCCCCTGGCCATACCGAACCACGTCGGAACCTGCCGCACGCGTATCGACATCGGCGAAGAACGGGGCAATGATCGCTGTGCCAATATTGGTTGTCAGTCCGAAAGGCGTGAAGGTCGACAACGGGTTGTCGAACGTCACGTTGCCGTTATTGTTCACAAACAGGCCCGAGTATGTGGCGCCGAAGAAATTCACATTGAAGCCGATTGGCACGGCCCCCGTGGATTCGTCGTCATTTCGATCGAGGAACGAGGAATCGAAGTCCGGCCGGACCGCCGCCCCCTGCACAGCACTCCCCACCAGCACGCCCCCCACAATCGCCAGTAGCATCAATCCTTGTCTCATTTCTCATCCTCCCTGATTATACGTACCGTGGGTACGCATTCCTTTGCTTCGATACGTCAGTTGCCGGATCGTGCCTCAGGCGACAGACAACCTCCTTTCCCGCCCGGCCATCGGCTCGCATCATTGGAGCCACGTACCAGCCGCAGGCACGCGGTCTGCATAGAACTCGCGTCACTCGGGATTCCGACGCGGAATACATGCGGGCAAATCAGTGGGATTGGCTGCTTTGCAGAGAAGCGTTCTGTGCTGCTGAGGCCGGAGAACTGCATTCCTGATCCCCCCTTCCACGCCTGCACTGGGCTGCCGCTCACATCCGCGGCCGGCGCCCAACAGCCGCCACACGCCGTCGTCTTCCCCGGCGAGTAGAGATCACACGATGTTGATCTTCACCTGCATATCCCTTTTCTCATGGGCGGCGCAACAATGTCAAGTAGGGAAATTGCTCAGCCTGCGCTGAGCCATGCACTCCGGCGCCGGCGATTTGCACGTCCGGTCGGATGGTGCGGAAAATCCTTGTGAGCGAGTAGGGGAATTCGTCATGGAGGCAGGCCGTCCAATGCCGTACAGAATACGATGGTCGAACTGGATCGACCTGAGATGCGGCAGGGGGCAGTACAGTTGTGCAGAGAAAGGAGATCACGTCATGGCACTGACGAGACGCATGGGGTTCACAGAAACCGACCGGCTTGAGTCCGTGTTGCGCGATATCGATGGGAGCACGATGAACCTGACGGGCACCAGTCTGTTTCATGTCCTGACGGTGGCCAGTATCGCCGTTTCCATCGGCCTTTTCGCCAGCGGAAAGAAGACGGAGGCGCTCTTCGTCGGCCTCTGGCCCGCGACGTTCCAGGCGTTGAAATCCGCCTCCCAACGGCGTTGATCAGAGGGGCCGGCCGGCATTGTAGATCAGAGGCGACCGAGCGTGCATCTGCATGCACGCGATGGGGGTCGCCAGCCCGGCGAGAGTGCATTCATTTTTCGCCGCACCCCGCAAGTCCGAAAAGGACTACCGGCCAGGTTTGGTGACCGCTGTTACGTGCAACCGACTGCACGGCGGGAGGACCCTTGCCGATTTGGGCTGACCGCGTATGCTTTCTATGCTTTAGGTGGGATATCGTTTCGCCCATCAGATGCTGCAGATGTCGAGCAATTCGTGTAGAGAAACAGACAGATGGACTTCGGCATAGGCATCATCAATAAGGTTCTGAATCGGCAAACCGAGGTGCAGGGAGAACTCGCTTGCTTCGGTCTGGGCGATTGGTGGCTGCAGACATTCACGCCCGCCGAGCAGGCTCACATCGAGGCCGTCTACCAGCGGCCCAGCGCATCGTCCGGGAAAAGACCCCTGACCAAAGGCAATCGATCCTCCACGTACCAGACTGCGGCGGGCCTGCTGACCGCCATGGCGGGCCAGCTTAGAAAGAGCCCTGACGACCGAGGGCTCGCCTGCAGAATCCTGGCCAAGGCAGAGGACAGGGCCCTGGCCGAAGACGATATCCTCGGGCTTCATTTCACCTATCAGGAATTGATCCGTCTGCATTACGGCTGGCGAGAGCAGTTTGCCGATGCCGTCGATTTGACGTTCGCCGCCTGCTATAAGCAGACGAGGATCGCGCCCCAGGCGGTGAAGGCATTTCGGGACACATATCCGGGCAAGGCCCTGCCTGTCCACGTCGGCTATGAGCTGATGGCGGCGATCCTGGAAAAGCAAGGCGATTGCGCGCAGGCCATTGAGTGCTGCAAGCAGGCCCAGGCGGAGGGCTGGCCCGGAAACTGGATGTGGCGGATTCAGCGAATGGCCAGAAGACTGAGCGGCCCGGTCACGTCCATCTCGTCGTCCGGCATCACGCCCATCACGTAGTGAGCCGGGGCATTCCACCTACCGTCGGACGAATCCCGACGCCCCTGAAACCACGCAATAGAACCGCCCAAATACTAAGTGGGAAGTTCGAAGCGCCAAGGCTTCCAACTTCCCACCTGAAGTACTCAATTCTCCACTATGGAGGGGTCCAGGAGCTTCTATTTGGCCTTGCCGGTCACGTGAATCACATCCGTTCCCTGGAAGAAGGTCACGCCGTCGGGAAACGCGCCCTTGACCAGGACGGTGTTGTCTCCCGGCTTCAGGGCCGCTTGAACGGCTGACCTGTCGAATTTCACCATGCGTTCAAGCACGCCATCGCCGTCGTGATCGACCGTGTTGGAGATCCTCGTCTCGCGCGAGGCCCAGCCTTGCTCGCCGATGTACGCGGGGACATCCGCAAGGGTCACGTTCTCGGCGTTGATATTGGCAATATCCACAATGTCAGAGTCGGAGTCCTCCGGCAGCTCGATGTAGCAGGTGATCCAATTCCCCTTGCTGTTGAGGTTCAGCGTGTTCGGATCGACATCGACGTCGGCATCGATGATGATCTCGACGGGCCCCTCGATCAACTGCAGATTGTCCCACTGGGCCCAGTGAGCGGTAAAGAACTGCCCGCTGGCTTTCGCCGTCACGCGGAGCTCGACCGGACAGTACTTGTCCCGTCTGGGAATGTTCACTTGCTGGTTCAGATAAGTGCCGATGGAGGTCTGCGTCCACACAGGCACACCATCGACAAGCACCGCCGCTTCAAATCCGTCGAAGCCTCCCGGCGCGCCTTCGCCGCCATAGTTGGCCAGACGGGCGTCGAAGGCGATGCGCCCGATCCCTGTCAGGTTGACTACCTGGTAGATGCTCTGGTAATCCCCTGCGGTAAAGAACCGACTGTACCGGCTGAAGACGCCCGTGGCACGCAGGCCGTTTGTCTTCCACACGGTAGTCACCTGCGAGCCGAACACCGTGTGATCATAGTTCTTGAGCCGCCAGTAGGACGGTACCGTGTCAGGCCACGGCGTAACGGAATAGGACTCCTCAAAGCTGCCGTTGAAAACCTCAGCCGCCGATGGGGCCGAACAAACTAGAACCGCCACCAGGGCAAGGCCCAAAGTCCCTGCACGGCCAACACCGGCCGTCAGGCTTCTGCGAGTGTTCGTACATGTGTTCGTCATTGATTATCCCTCCGAGACCGACGTGCCTGAGCGGATCCTGAATGAGCCGCCGTACGGACAGGCGGTCGGGGTGCGCACCTCGCTACGTCAGGGTCATGTATTCTTCTTATCCATGCGGAATCAGTGAAGGGGCGCGAGAATCGGTGATACTTCTATGACATCTGTCTATGCAAATTATAACTCAGAATTCCGGTCCTCCAAATGCCCACTGCACAAAAATGAAGTCTATGTCAATTCGCCTCGGGCCGGTAAAATCGGTCGTAGGCCCGCGCCTGCACCGCTGAGTCGGCGCCGGCGAGCAAAAGGGTCCGCCGCCGATGCCTGAGTGGCCTCACAAAGGAGCTGACGATGATCGTAGATGCCGATTGCCATATTTCGCCCGTCCGAGAGGGCGTGAATATCACCGTGGATGAGCTGTTGCGGCGGATGGACCATGCGGGCGTGGACAAGGCGCTCGTCTGGCTGGCCCCGCCCTACAAGCGGGAGATCGACGAGTCGAACGCCTACGTTTGCCAGTCGGTCAGGGCCCACCCGGACCGGCTGATGGGATTCGGCTGGGCCGACCCTCGCCTGGGGGTGCAAAAGGCCAGGGAGATGGCCCGCAAGTGCATTCACCAGTACGGCTTCCACGGCGTCAAGCTCAACGGGGCTCAGAACGACTTCTTCGTCGATGACCCCGATGTGTCCATGCCCGTTGTCGAGGAAATCGCCCGGACAGGCAAGCTCCTCGCCTTTCATTGCGGCGTCGACGCCTTCGAGCGGACCCACCCATCCCGAATCGCCAAAATCGCCCGCCAGTTCCCCGAGACACAGATTCTCTGCGTTCACATGGGCGGAGTGGGATTTCCCGACATGAGCAAGGCCGCGATCGAGGCGGCCCAGGAATGCCCCAATCTGCACCTGATCGGCAGCATGGTCGCACACACCTCCGTGCTCAATGCCATCGAGATGCTCGGGCCCGAGAGGGTCAGTTTCGGCAGCGACACACCCTTTGCCCTGATGCACGTCTGCGTGGCAATGTACAACGCCCTGCTCGACGGCGAAGTCACGCCGGAGCAGAAGGACCAAATCATGGCCGGCAACATCCTCCGCCTCCTCGCCCGGCGCGCCGTGTGAAGCGGCGGCAATCCCTCTCCTATTGCCGGACATCGCCTCCGACAGCTACCCCCGTCTTCAGCCACCGCCTGACGTGATCCGCCGTGCCCACCCAATAATGAAGAATGAAGACACGGCCCCAGTCTTGCCCCTGCTCAAAACAGGTTCTCTCGCGCGTCGCACCATGCCGCGAGCCTACCCGCCTGACGGTGACAAGTCAATGCCGAGCCTGCAATTCGAGAATGACGCACCCTACCCGCTAATTGTTAATTTGAGGGCAGACCCTGTCCCTTCTGTCACATCTCCAAGCTACCCAAAAGGTCACGCGGAAACGGCGGGACACCCATAACGGGTAGTCGCCCGAGCCAACCACCTATTGCATACAGACCACCTTTCACCTTGCCCTCGGCCGCACACGAGACTCGTGTCGAAAATTGGCTTTGTTTTGCACGACAAGGAAATCGAATGTTCTTCTCATAAGTCCCTTCACACAAAGGAGTTCGCATTCTCTTGGCCCCGTGACAATTGGGTTTGTTGTGCGCGGTTGTCACCCGGACACCGACCGCGGAAGGCCCAGATTGTGTGTCCCCCGCGCAGGGACGTCATTGCGAGCAGTCGAACGACGAAGCAATCTCAGTCGTGAGAATCGGGCGTGCTTTGTGCGGTCCGATTATTTGTTGCTGGGGATTGGTAGCCAAATGTTGACGACAATGACTTCCACATTCCGACCGCCAATGGTCGTCTTGGACAAGTCCCCCCCAAGGTGTTTTGCGGCTTGCCTTCTCTTCGTCGGGTCGAAAAGAACATAGAACACACCCATGAGATCCGGACCATCTTCTTCGCCGGCGATATACTCCTCTATTTCCCTCAGACCTGAGATGTAGTAGTGGGTCCCCCGCCAGATTTTTGTCTCATACAAGAATCTCCCGCCCCTCACAAACTCTAATATGTCTGTCTTTCCCGCGCGAACCGGGACTTCACGATAGGTCCGTGACGTCAGGAACGATTGCAGCAATGCCCGTGCGATATTCTCCTGAGGCCTCCCGTTGACTATGACGTCCTTATGGGTTTGCCGCTCAACGAGCGACTTAAAACCGAGTATCTTCGCTCTCGCGTCCTCCAGTGGATTCTGTTCCCAGCCAAGCATACCATGTGCCAGTGCAGTATCTACTTCCTTGTAGTCAAAAGCAAGCCCGTTACAGAAAAGTGAGACCTTGGCCCATAGTTTATCACGCAACGCAATGCGCCCCTCAAGAGATGCGATAGATCGACTTGCGCTATCCAGTTCCCTTGCCTGCCGATCGACAAATCGCAGGAGGCTACCGAGAACGCTGCTCAAATCGACATAAGATACGGAGCCGAGTCTTGCCACCGTACTCATGGCAAGAGTATCCTCCCTGTATTCTACCGAGGGATTCGCGAGGAACTGAAGTGAATGGATCATACCGGTCACAAACCATGTAAGGATGTCGAGTAGGCGCGTGTGAAACGACTTCCTTTCCTCCGTCTCCAACGATTTCGTCTCGACTATGAGGCATTCGAACTTCTGGAGTGCCTTCTCGACCGACACTCCTGGGTCGGTTCCAATTGTCTCCACTACTCCAACGATGTGTCGCGTCAAGGTAAAGAATCTACGTACTTGTCCATCCATCCCTCGCGCAAAGTTGTCCAAGCCCATCTCCTTGAACTCCCTTACGACTCTGTCGATAGCTTCCTCGGCGAGGCGCCACTCTCCCCTCGCGAAAGCCTGCCTGTACGCGTTGACAGTGCGGTACACAGCGAGCAGACGTGAGGTGAATTCTATGTTCTTTTGGAGGAATTCCTGGGGGGATAACTTGCGCAGGACTTCCGGCAAGATCTGTTCGACTGCACTCAAGGCTTCGCTTGCCCCCGCATCCAATCCATATGCTATACATCCGCATAGGTTCGAGAGGTACCGGAGGAACTCAGGGATATCTTCGGATGTGACGAGCGCCTCTCTGAAAACCGGGATGAGGAATTGGAGTTCCACGCCCATTCTCATTAGCAGGGTTCCACGGTTATTGTGTACTCTGGATAGGCGAGGGTATTTCCGTGCCAAGTCGTCAAATAGGGCGAGTGCCTCACCAAATTGCCCATTGTTCGCTAACGCAAGGGCAATGTTGTGCTCAATGTATGGATTCCCATGCCTCACCTTGGAAGCTTCACGCCAAATCTCGAGTTCTTGTGCGTAGTCTTTGCTGGCGTGGTACGTCGCTGCTTCACCAACCAGAGTCTCTATAGACTTCTCGACCAAAGCTAACCTCAGTACTTGAGCACAACCACGCAACAATCGAACAAGACCAGCGATCGCTTCGGCACGTCGGCTCCCATCTTGCTCAGGGGGCACAAATATCCTCGGTAGCCTCAGCGAGCACAGAGGACTACTTCTCAGCACACTCCGATGCAATTCTAACGCGCCACAGAAGACAAAGATACCTGATATTCCGCAACGACACTGGATCGCTCAAGATGGGCACATGAAGATCGGGGGGCGCTCCGCCGTCATGCTGAGCCCGTCCGAATTTGCTAACCGTAAGCTTGGCCGCTGTCATCCGCTGGTGGCGGGGGGAAACTAGGGGGGAAACTAGGGACAGCCACCGGTTTCTATTGTCTCGATGCATGGCGTCTCCCTTTTCTCCACCTGCCGGGCGGCTGGACATAGTCCAGCCACGCGCCGTCGCTGCTCAAAACAGGTTCTCTCGCGCATCGCACCATGCCGTGAGCCTACCCGCCTGACCGTGACAAGTCAATGCCGAGCCTGCAATTCGGACTGCGATTCAATTGTCTACAAGCACCACCGTCTGCGTAACCCGGTGGCTGTCCATAGTATTCCCTCGCCCGTCGCGCTTGAAGTAGAAGGCCTCGCAGGAAACTGCGGAGAAAGGTGTGAGGGCAGCGATGTCGATGCCTGCCAGCCTATCTGCCCCGCCACTCGCCCAGGATGCGCTTGAGGCGGCCCAGGATGCCGTCGCGCGCCAGCTCCACCGGCGCCGTCGCCAGGGCGCGCAGCTTCTCCAGCGACGCCGCATTCGCCTTCGCGCGGGCCGCCGCCAGGTCCGAGAGCACACGCGGAATCTCCTCCCGCAGCGACAGCAAATGCGCGAAGGCGCCCTGATCGAATTCGAGCAGCTCGCAATTCGTGACGGCCGTCATGGTCGCGCTCCTCGGCAGGCCGGTCAGGAGACTCATCTCGCCGAACAGCGCTCCGGGCTTCAACTCGAATTCGATGGGCTTGGCCGTGTCGGCGTTTGTAATGCTGCCCTGCACTTTCCCCTGCACCAGGACGTAGAATGACTCTCCCTCATCCCCCTGTCGCATCAGGACCTCGCCGTGAGTGAACCGTGTGCGTTTCACGTTTCGTGCCAGCGCCTTCAGCTCGTCGCGGCTGAGCATGCAAACACCGTCAGGACCGGCCATGAGCTTGCGCCCGAAGTCGCTGCGGATCAGGTCGTCGGCGTTGCGCTCGATCTCCGAGGCCAGCGGCTTTTCAAACCGCTGGGCGTGCACCGCCTCCATGAAGTTACCCAGCAGCCGGCCGCTCATCGGGAACGGAATCTCGATCCCCCGGCGATTGAACTTGTACCAGATCATCCGCATGACGTGGCCTTCGATCACCATGCGACGCTCGTACTGCTTCGACCAGAACCGCAGCACATACTCGATGCAGAAATCCTTGAATCCGGTCACGTGCGCGTCCGGCGCCGGCTCTTTCTCGACCGTCGGCACGTTTTGCGCGGCTTCGATGAGTGCGGCGATCACGTCGCCTGGGGCATCGCCGTAACTGGCCGCCACCGGCACCTCGTGCCGGCGCAGGCTCGTAGGCGAGGAAAAGTTGCGGAGCGTCATGTCGGCCATTTTGCCGTTGGGGACGATCACGATGTGGCCGCCGAGGGTGCGCAGCCGCGTCTCACGCCAGTTCACCAGGGTCACCTGCCCGACTGTCCCGTCCACCTCGATCCAGTCGCCCACCGCCACGGACCGGCAGGCGTGCAGCGACATTCCCGCCAGCAGATTGCCGAGGACCCCCTGCATCGCGAAGCCGATGACGCCGGTGACGATGGCCGTCGAAGTCAGCAGCACGCCGATCTTGAGGTCCAGTTGGTAGCGAATCAGCATGAACGCGATGCCCAGCATGATCGCCAGTCGCAGCAGGCCGCGTGTGAGCCGGCTGAGCGGACAGGCCCGCCCCATCTGCACGAAGCCCTCTACCAGCAACCCTTCGAC
>Ga0315277_10007155_pt1 | contig 14481 bp, 14 predicted proteins | sample YL17G05_15_MG_FD_203695 | JGI IMG/M metagenome (GOLD analysis project Ga0315277, IMG submission 203695) | Sediment microbial communities from Yellowstone Lake, YNP, Wyoming, USA - YL17G05_15 | ecosystem: Environmental > Aquatic > Freshwater > Lake > Sediment | place: USA: Wyoming | collected... | reverse complement strand
TTGCTACCACACGACGCTTTACCAGTTTGCGTTTGCGGGCATTCCCTTCGGCATCATTGCCTGCGCGGTGGGCGGTCCGTTTGCGGTTCTGCTGGCGGAGCAGCTTTTTGTGTCCGGCTGCCAGTTGCTCGTCAGCATCACCTCCGCGGGCCAGATTCTTCCCGTGCGCCCGCCGCCTTACTTTGTGCTGATCGAGAGGGCGCTTCGGGACGAAGGAACCAGTCATCACTATCTGCCGCCAGCGCGCCATGCCGCGTTGAACCGCGCCATCCGCCGGCGAGTGGGCGATGCCTTGAAGCGGTTCGTGCCACCGGTCGAACGCGGGGCAAGTTGGACCACGGATGCGCCCTACCGTGAAACGGCAGCGGCGATTGCGTGGGCGCGCACGGACGGCATCCTGGCGGTGGAGATGGAGGCGGCGTCGCTCTACGCCTTCGCTCAGGCGCGGCGGAAGCCGGTGGTCTGCTTCGCCCACATCACCAACCGGATGGGGCTCGTCGAAGGCGACTTTGAAAAAGGCGAAGCCGACGGCAGCTTGGAATCCTTGCGGCTGGTCGAAGTCGTCGCACGGTGTTTGCAGCCGCGCTCGCCAGTCGGTCAAGCGCCTTCCAAGACCAGGTCGAGAGCAAAGCCATGAAACTCGGCATCGTCCTGTCACACACGGAACCGGAAACGGTGTTCAACGCGCTACGCCTCGCCACCTACAGCCTCAAGCAAGGCAATACGGTGAAAATCTTTCTCGTCGGCGAAGGCGTGGAACTCGACCACATCAACGACCCGAAGTTCAACGTCCAGGAGCAAGCGCAAGCGGTGCTGGCAAGGGGCGGGCAGTTCCTCGCCTGCGGCACGTGCTTGAAAGAGCGCGAATCCGAAGGCTCGGAAATTTGCCCGCTCTCGACGCTCCAGGAGCTTTACGAAATCGTGCGCGACTCCGACAAGCTGCTGACGTTCTGACGACGCGAACATGAAACTGCGCGAAAGTGGAATGCCGGAGGAAAGCTATTGGGAAACGCTCCTGGACGTGGAGTTGGTTCTCGATCGGCTGGGCGTGGACGCCACATTGCGCAACGTCGTGGAACTGGGCTGCGGCTACGGCACGTTCACCCTCCCGGTGGCGCGTCGCATCTCCGGCGTCATTGAGACGGTGGACATCGAGCCGGCGATGGTCGCGCGCACGCGGGAACGCGCCGAAGCCGCCGGTCTGCGAAATGTCGCTTGCGCGGTGCGGGACGTGACACACGAGGGCTTCGGTGGCGCGCCGGTGTCGCGCGACGCCTGCCTGCTGTTCAACATCCTGCATTGCGAGGAACCCGTCCGCCTGCTGGCCGAGGCGACGCGGGCGGTGCGCGTCGGCGGCTGGGTCCTCGTCATCCATTGGCGTTACGATCCCGCCACGCCGCGCGGGCCGGCCCTGGACATCCGTCCGCGACCCGAACAGGTGCTCGATTGGGCGCGCCGGACAGGTTTGCTCGAACCGCACGGTCCGGTGCAGGACCTACCGCCATGGCATTATGGCTTGCGCCTCCGTCGTGTGCGGGGCGACGCACAAGCGCCGCCAGAACGCGGCTTGGGTCCAGGTGCCGGTTGAACAGCGGTGTGAGGGCGACCTTCTTCCAACGCGGCGGATCGTGGGTGTTGATTCAATTCCTCCTGATGGCGGCGGTGTTGGTTTTGGCCTGGCGCTTCCGGGCAACAACGCCGGGCGGATGGTTGCAATGGCTTGGCGCAGTCGCGCTGATGGCTGGGGCGACCGTCGGAGTGGCCGGGATCGCGGCGCTCGGGCGAGGCACCACGCCGCTGCCCGAGCCTGGGGAGCAGGCACGACTCGTCCAAAGCGGCGTTTACGCCCGCCTCCGGCATCCGCTTTATACCAGCGTCATGTTCCTCGCGCCGGGGTGGGCGTTGATATGGCGGAGCTGGCCTGCGTTGGCCGCGGCGTTGGCGCTGATTCCGTTTTTCCACGCGAAGGCTCGCCATGAAGAGCGTTTGCTTCGGGAAAAATTTCCCACCTACGCCGATTACGAAGAACGCGTGCCCCGGTTTCTCCCGCGCCTCTCCCAGAGGCGCCGGTCACGTTGAAAATCCGGCATTTCAGGTTTCGCGCTTCACACGCCTGTAACCTTTTCCACGTTCACGGCTCAGTTTCCGATGACGCGTCATGAAATGTGAAGAACTGCTCAAGCTGCTGAACGAATACGTGGATGGCACAGTGGACCCGGCCATCTGCGCCGAGTTTGAGAAACACATGGCGGGGTGCAATCCCTGCCGGGTCGTCGTGGATAACGTCCGCAAGACCATCACCCTCTACAAGAACGGCCAGCCGTATGAGCTGCCGCGGGAGTTTAGCCGCCGACTCCACGACGTTTTGCGGACGCGGTGGAAGGCAACGCACCGCGCCTGAAGCGCGGCGGGGCGCTGTAACTTTTTCGCGCCGCGCGGCTCGGTGGATGCAAAGAACGAGAAGGACAAACCATGAAAAACATCATTGAACTGACCGAAGAACAATTTGAAAGCCAAGTTCTGCAAGCCGGCGGCCCGGTGCTCGTGGACTTTACGCGCCGTGGCGCGGGCCGTGCAAAACGCCCGCGCCGGCGCTCCTGGTGCCGAGGCTTCCTTCTGTGAAACGAATGTGAGCTGACAAAAACCACGAGAAAGGAAAATGGTCAAAACACCACCAAGAATCGGATTGGCCTGCCTCGCCATCACAACGCTCGGACTGGTCGCTACAGAGGCGGACAAGAAAGAGAAAGAGGCGAACGACTACACCCAGTAAGTCGCCCGCCCGTACGCGCAGGTACTTGCTGCCGTCAAGGAAGCGGCGCAGGGGTTTCGCGTCTCTAACCGCGTCGTGGTATCCGGCATCGGTGCCGTAGTCGGTTTAGACAAATCCGGCTATTTGCCGATCACTCGGTGATCCGGTGTAAACGGGCGGAATGGCCAGGAAATGCGGCTCTAACGTAAAGATGAAGCATCGCCGGGGCAATGTCCTTCTTGCGATTACTTGCGATTACGAGTCAGACTAATTTCGAATGAACGCGTTCGGACAAGAGAAGGTTTGCAGCCGCTGAATTTCTCGCCGGGAGAATATGACTCCGATTATCTCTACCAATAACGACGGTGGCCTGACCACGGCCGAGGCGCAGGCGCGGCTGCGGCAATTCGGGCCGAACGCGGTCGTGGAGGAGCAAGCCCATCCGGCGCGCCAATTCCTCAAGCGGTTCTGGGCGCCCATCCCCTGGCTGCTTGAAGCGACGATCATCATCCAGCTCTTCCTCGGTGAGAACGTAGAGGCGGCGGTGATCGGCGGACTGCTCGTGTTGAACGCGGTCTTGAGTCTGCTGCAGGAAGGCCGCGCGCAGAAGGCGCTGGCGCTCCTGCGCCAGCAACTGCACGTGCAGGCGCGGGTGCGCCGTGAGGGCGCCTGGGTTACGCTGCCGGCCGAGGAACTGGTCCCCGGCGACGTTATCCACCTGCGCCAAGGCACCATTGTGCCGGCGGATGCGCGTATGGACGAAGGGTCGCTGCTGGTGGACCAGTCGGCGCTCACCGGCGAATCGGCCGCCGTGTCGGTCGAAGCGGGCAAAACCGCCTACGCCGGCTCAATGGTGCGCGGCGGCGAAGCCACCGGTGAGATCACCGCCACCGGCGCGCATACCTTCTTCGGCAAGACCGCCGAACTCGTCCGCACTGCTGGATCGGCCAACCGGCAGGAACACGAGATCGTGGGCGTAGTGAAGAATCTGTTTGTGGTCAATGCGGCGATGGTGGTGGTCGTAACGGGCTACGCGCACCACGCGGGGATGTCGCTCGGACATACTCTGCCCCTGCTGCTCACCATTCTGCTCGCCTCCATTCCAGTGGCACTGCCCGCCACCTTCACTCTCGCGGCCGCGCTTGGATCGCTGGAGCTGTCCAAGCGCGGGGTGTTGATCACGCGCCTCAGCGCCTTGCATGACATCGCTTCGATGACCGTGTTGTGCAGCGACAAAACCGGCACCCTGACGCGCAACGAGGCCACGGTAAATGCGCTTTGGGCAGCCCCGGGCTTTACCGAGAACAACCTTGTGCGTGCTGCCGCGCTGGCGAGCGATCCAGCCGGGCAAGACCCGGTGGACGGCGCAATCGTCAAGGCCGCCACTGACCGCGGTTGGCGCCAGGGCGGGGGTGAGCGCATTGACTTCAAGCCGTTCGATCCGGTCACCAAGCGCGCCGAGGCGGTGTATCGCGAGGAACATGGCTCACGGCGTTATGTGAAGGGCGCGCCCGCTGTGGTCGCGAAACTCGCCGGGGCGGCGGAGTCGGTCTGGCAAGCGCAGGCCGAAGGCATGGCCGCGCACGGGCAGCGGGTGCTCGCGGTGGTGATCGGCGATGAAAAGGCGTTGCGGTTCGCCGGTCTGCTTGGCCTCGAAGATGCCGTGCGAGACGATTCGAAGACCGTCGTGAGCGCTATCCGCAACGCCGGCGTGCGCACGGTGATGGTGACGGGCGACAACGCGCTCACGGCCCGCGCCGTGGCCGAGCAGGTGGGCCTTCCGGGGAGCGTGTGTTCTTCCGAGAAGTTGCACGGAGACCTCCGCGGCGACGCGCTCGACTGCGGCGTGTTTGCCGGGGTGTTCCCGGAAGAGAAGATCAAGCTGGTGCGCGCCTTCCAGAAGCGCGGCGCGGTGGTCGGCATGAGCGGTGACGGTGTCAACGATGCCCCCGCGTTGCGTCAGGCCGAGGCGGGTGTGGCCGTCTCCAACGCGACGGACGTGGCGAAGGCCGCCGCAGCCTTGGTCCTAACCTTGCCTGGCCTGGGCGGCGTGCTGCCCGCAATCGAGACGAGCCGACGCGTTTTCCAGCGCATCATCACCTACACACTCGCCATGCTCGTGAAGAAAATCGAGATGATGGCGCTATTGGTCATTGGCTTTCTCGTGACACGGCACACGCCCCTCACCCCGCTGCTGATGGTGCTTATTCTGTTCCTCAACGATTTCCTCACCATGTCCATTTCGACCGACCGGATGGACTTCTCGCGTCAGCCGAACCGCTGGAATACGCGCGGCATTTTGCTGGCCGCCGTGGTGCTCGCCGCGTGCAAACTGATGTTCTCGCTCGGCGTCTTCCTCTACGGCCACTATGCCCTCCAGTTGGAGACGCGGCCATTGCAGACGCTGACCTTTGCCACGCTGATCCTCAGTTCGCAGGCCGGGGTCTATCTGTTGCGCGAGCGCGGGCATTTCTGGCAGTCGCGGCCGGGTCGCTACCTCGTGGGCAGTTCGGTGTTGGGCTTGGGCGTCACCGCGCTGCTTGCGCTGGGCGGCATACTTATGCCGGCGATCAGTCCTTCGATCCTGCTCGGCGTCGTGGGCGTGGGCGTAGCGTATTTTTTCTGCCTCGACTGGGTGAAGGTTCGGCTGTTTGCTTGGCTGGAGTTGCGATAAGGCCATAGGAAGTGCCACGCCATCGCGCTCAACGGCTCGTTCTTCAACACGCAGCGGATGGTGCTGCAATACGTCTTGAAGGCTCACTTTGAATAAGGCTCAATGGAACTATGAAATGGTCATGGCGAATCGCCCGGGTGGCGGGCATTGACGTTTACCTGCACGCCACGTTCTTGATCCTGCTCGCGTGGGTGGGATTGAGTCACTATCTGGCGCGGCACAGTCTGGGCGATGCGGCGGATGGGCTGCTGTTCATCAGCACGCTCTTCGGCATTGTCGTACTGCACGAATTGGGTCACGCGCTGGCGGCGCGGCGCTACGGCATCCGCACCCGCGACATCACCCTGCTGCCCATCGGCGGCGTGGCCCGCCTGGAGCGCATGCCGGAGGACCCGAGGCAGGAGTTGGTCGTGGCTTTGGCCGGCCCGGCGGTGAATGTAGTTCTGGCCATACTCCTGTTGGCTCTGCTCGTGCCAGCCGCGGCGCTGCGCAACTTTGGTGACGTGCAGTTGGTCGGCGGCCATTTCCTGAGCAAACTGGTGTGGGTGAACGTCGCATTGGTGGTCTTCAACCTCATCCCAGCGTTTCCGATGGACGGCGGCCGGGTGCTGCGCGCTCTGCTGGCGATGCGCATGGAGTATGTCCGGGCCACGGAAATCGCTGCACGGATTGGGCAGGGGCTCGCGCTGGTATTTGGGGCGGTCGGACTGTTTTGGAATCCATTTCTGATTTTCATCGCGTTGTTCGTCTGGATGGGCGCAGCGGGCGAAGCCGGCATGGTGCAGATGAAATCGGCGTTGGGCGGCATTCCCATCCGGCAAGTCATGATCACCGATTACCAGACCTTGTCGCCGCAGGATCCGGTCTCGCGGGCCGTCGAGCACATCATGGCCGGGTTTCAGCAGGATTTTCCTGTTATTGCCGGCGGCCAGGTCATCGGGATCCTCACGCGCGCCGACCTCATGGCAGAGCTGGCGCAACGAGGGCTCAGTGCGCCTGTCGAGGAAGTTATGCAACGCGAATTTCAAACTGCTGACCCGGCGGAGATGGCGGAGACCGTCTTCGCACGCTTGCAGCAATGCAACTGTCATTCTTTGCCGGTTGTCCAAGCCGGTCAACTGGTCGGCATCCTTACCGCCGAAAACGTCGGCGAATTCCTCATGATCCAATCAGCCCTGAGCAAGACAATTCAGCCAAAAACGGCAACTGCTGGAACCCCGCCGCCGGTGTGGCCCCGTTGATATGGCCCTTGGCCTCAACTCGGCTCTGCTGCATTCGGCACTCATTGGCATGTCGTTGGGCCTGTCCGGTAACGGCGGGTCCATCGTGGGCTTCCGGTGCTGGTTTATGTGGCGGGCCTCCTGGCGATGCACGCGGTGGGAATGTCGTTGGTCATCGTCGGCGAAAGGAAAGCGGGTGCCGCTGGAGTTAGACCGGATGGTACTTGCCTTTGGCCGTAGTCTATCAAGCCCAGAATTCGTCAGCCAGCAGCCAGCCGATGCTATGGCTCATTCCCTCACGGAATGCAGGTCCTGAACCGGTGCGCGTGCCCACACACCCAGTTTCCCTGTAGAAAGGCTGTAACTTCTTGGCGTCTCACGGCTCAGTCATAGCAGAGACAAGCAAAGTCGAAACTATGAAGAACATTGTTGAACTGACTGAAAGCAGTTTTGAATCGGAAGTCTTGCGGGGGACCACGCCCGTGCTAGTGGACTTCTACGCACCATGGTGCGGGCCGTGCAAGATGCTCGCGCCGTATCTCGAACAACTCGCCGGCGAATTTGCCGGACGGGTGAAGTTCGCAAAGGTGAACGTGGACGAAGCACCGGACATCTCCGCACGCTTCGAGATCACCGGCGTGCCGACCTTGCTCCTGTTCCGCGAAGGTCAGCCGGTGGACCGCGTGGTTGGCATGGCGCCGCCCCAAGCGTTGAAGAAATGGCTGGAGAATGCGTTGGCTTCGGTCCCGAAACCCGCCGCTGTTGCCACAGCTTGAAACCAACATGCGACCCATGATTCTACGACTCATCATAGGCGCGGCGATCGGCGGAGGGCTTGGATTCGCCTACTACAAGTTCGTCGGGTGCTCCAGCGGCGCGTGTCCGCTCACCAGCAGCCCGATCATCAGCACGCTCTATGGCTCACTTGTGGGTGCTCTGATCGCGAGTAGCTTTCACTGAATTCTGAACGATAAACAAAAACACGAAACCTATGGAAATGATCATTCGCAGATTCGCCGGCACGTTCGTCCTCGCCAGCCTTTTGCTGGCGCACTACCACAGTCCGTACTGGCTTTGGTTCACGGCGTTTGTCGGCTTCAACCTCCTGCAATCGTCGTTCACGAACTTCTGCCCGCTCGAAATCATCCTGAGGAAATTCGGCGTCGGTGGTACCTGCTGCGCCGTCAGCGAACCGAAGTCAGGCGGCTCGTCCTGCTGAGGCGGCTCGCTTGGCGCTTGGCAATACGCGGCGGCGCGGGCATCCTGCCGCCGCAATCGGAGCTCAATCTATGAGGAGAACGTGCTTGTTCGTCTTCGGCAGTCTGCTGTCCTTGGCTTTGTCTTTTTCCGGCTGCGGCCACAAGACTAAGTCGCACACGGCAGAAATTCTTCCCACCGCCAGCGTTCGCGTGCAGACGGTCGAGAGCCGGAAGCGCATGGCCACCGAGGATGTCGTGGGCACGGTGCGGCCCAAACTGCGTTCGGTCATCGAGGCCAAGGTCAGCGGGCGCATCGAACGGATGCTCGTCGTGCCCGGCCAAATGGTGAAGGCGGGCGAACTGCTGGTCCAACTGAACGCAGCGGAAATCCAAGCTCGCTACGACCAGGCGAACGCGTTGCGCGAGCAGGCCGAGCGCGAGTTCAAGCGGAAGGAGTCGCTCTTCAAGGACAAGACCATCTCGCAGGCGGAATTCGACGTGGCGGATTCGCAGTTGCGCGTGGCCGACGCCGCCGTGAAAGAGGCCGAAACGTTGTTGAGCTATATCAAAGTAGTTGCGCCGTTCGACGGCGTCGTGACGGCAAAGCGCGCCGACGTGGGCGATCTCGCCGCGCCGGGCAAGGCGCTGCTCGAAATGGAAGACCCGACAACATTGCGTCTCGAAGCTGACGTGCCGGAGGCGCTGATGGGCAAGATTTCGCTGGGCGACAAAATGGCCGTGCGCGCGCCGGCGGCTGGCGCGGTGCTTGAAGGAATCGTCAGCGAGATCGCACCGGTAACGGATCCGAATAGCCGGACGTGTCTCGTGAAGCTCGACCTGCCGGCCAGGGCGGTCTTGCGCAGCGGCCAATTCGGTCGGCTCGCCGTGCCGGTGGCCGAGGTGACTGCCATCCGTGTCCCGGCCAGCGCCGTCATCGTGCGCGGACAGATGGAGATTGCGTTCGTCGTGGCGGGCGGCAAGGCGCAGATGCGGCTGGTGAAAACGGGCAAGCATCTCGAAAACGAAGTTGAGATTGTCGCGGGCCTCGACCCCGGTGAGCAGATTGTCGTCGAAGGCGCGAGCCAGTTGTTCGACGGACAGCCGGTGGAGGTGAAGTGAAACTCGAAACTCGAAACTCGAAGCTCGAAGGAAACCCGAAGCCCGAAATCCGAAGCCTGAATGAACTCGGCGGGCGGGATTGGCGCGTTCTGAACGCAGAGATGCTGAGGACGCAGAGGCGCGCGGAGAGTTTTGCCTTCTCTGCGTCTCTCCCGCGTCCTCTGCGTCTTTGCGTTAAAGTCGGAGGTTCGGTGGGCCGCGTCCTTCGGTTTTCGACCTTCGGATTTCGGATTTCGGATTTGCGCCCATGACCTCACCAGTTCCCAAGGGCTCGCCGCCGGCTTTGGGCCTCTCCGGCAAGATCGCCCACACCTTCATTGATTCGAAGCTCACACCGCTGCTGGTCCTCACTGCGGTTTTGCTTGGCGCGTTCTCTGTCATCATGCTCCCGCGCGAGGAGGAGCCGCAGATCAAGGTGCCGATGATTGACGTGATGGTTGCCATGCCCGGCTCCAGCGCGAAGGAAATCGAGGAACGCGTCACCCGCCCGATGGAGAAATTGCTCTGGGAAATCCCCAGCGTGGAATACCTCTATTCGACCTCGCGCGAAGGCGAGAGCCTGGTCATCGTGCGTTACAAGGTCGGCAGCGATCCGGACCAGAGCCTCGTCAGGCTCACCGAGAAACTCCGCTCGAACTTCGACCGCATCCCGCACGGCGTCACGCAACCGATCATCAAGCCGAAGTCCATTGACGATGTGCCGATCCTGGCGCTGACGTTTCACAGCCCGACTTACGATCATCTCACGTTGCGCCGATTGGTGGCCCAAGTGGACGACGCGGTAAAGCAAGTGCCGCTCGTGGCGGAAACGACGCTGATTGGCGGCGCGCGGCGGCAGGTCCGCGTTCTGCTCGATCCAGTCAAGCTCGCCTCGCGCAACCTCAGCCCCGTCGGCCTCATCCCGATGCTGCAGCAGGCCAACCGGCAATACGCCGTTGGCGGCCTCACCAGCGACAACAAGGAAGTGGTTATCGAAACCGGTGGTTTCCTGCGCACGGCGGAGGAAGCCGGGCAGGTGGTTGTGGGCGTGTTTGGAGGCAAACCAGTTTACCTGCGCGAGGTCGCCGAGATCCGCGACGGGGCGGAGGAGCCGAGCCAGTATGTGCTTTTTGGATTCGGCGCAGCGGGAACATCGGGGCGCAGTTTTGCTGAAGAACCGGCCGTCACGCTCTCCATCGCCAAGCGACCGGGAGCAAACGCCATTTCCGTGGCGCATGAGGTCCTCAAAAAGGTCGAGACGCTCGAGGGCAGCATCATCCCGTCCGATGTGACTGTGAGTATCACGCGGCACTACGGCGAAACCGCGGCGGAGAAATCCAACGAACTGCTGCTGCACATGGGCATTGCGGTCGTCGGCGTGGCGGTGTTGATCTGGTTGACGCTTGGTTGGCGCGAGTCGGGCATCGTCGGGGTCGCCATCCCCGCGACCCTCGCCCTGACGCTGCTCGTATTCTATCTGCTCGGGTTCACGCTCAACCGCATCACGCTCTTCGCGCTCATCTTCAGCATCGGCATCCTCGTGGACGACGCCATTGTCGTCGTCGAGAACATCGTGCGCCATTTCCACCTTCCGTCCAGCAAGGGCCGCAAGTGGAGCGACATCGCGGTGGAAGCCGTGGGTGAAGTCGGCAATCCGACCATCCTTGCCACGTTCGCGGTGATTGCGGCCGTGCTGCCGATGGCGTTCGTGGGCGGGCTCATGGGGCCGTACATGCGGCCGATTCCGATTGGTGCGGGAGCGGCGATGTTCTGGTCGCTGCTCATCGCCTTCATCGTCACGCCGTGGGCGAGCATTCGCATTCTGCGCTGGGGACGGAAGTACTCTTGCCTGACCGAGGGCGCGGCTTGCGTGGTCGAGGGCGACAAACCTCATTTGCATTCGGAGCACGGGGAGGATGCCTTCACGCGGCTTTACCGGCGAATCATGGGGCCGCTCATCGCCAACGCACGCGCCCGCTACATTTTTCTCGCCGCCATCGTCGGTTTGTTGCTCGTCTCGATGGCCACGGTTGCGATAGGTTGGGTGAAAGTCAAGATGCTGCCGTTCGACAACAAGAGCGAGTTTCAGGTCATCCTCAACATGCCGGAAGGCAGCTCGCTGGAACGCACCGCGCAGGCTGTGCAGGAAATCGCCGCCGCCGTGCGTGGCGAACCGGAGGTGACCGATTACCAGATTTACGTGGGCACGGCTTCGCCGTTCAACTTCAACGGACTCGTCCGCCATTACTTCATGCGCCGCGGATCGCACGTCGCCGACATCCAGGTGAACCTCGTGCCAAAGGGCGAACGCAAAGCCCAGAGCCACGAAATCGCCAAGCGCGTCCGGCCCGCCGTCGCGCGCATCGCCGCCAAATACGACGCGCGCGTCGCCGTGGCCGAAGTGCCACCTGGTCCTCCAGTGCTACAGACGCTCGTCGCCGAAATCTACGGGCCGACCGAGCAATCGCGTCTGAAACTTGCCGAGAAAGTGCGCGCCATCTTCAAGGACACCAAGGGTGTGGTGGACGTGGACGCCTACATCGAAGCCGACCAGCCGAAGGCGCGCTTCGTCGTGGACAAGGAAAAGGCGGCGCTGCACGGCGTCAGCGCGGAGACAATCTCTCAGACGCTCAAGGTCGCCGTGGACGGGCTTTCCGTGGACCTCGTCCATCAGCCGCGTGAGAAAGAGGACGTGGACCTCATCCTCGAAGTGCCGCGCTCGGCGCGCACGACACCGGAGGAACTCCTTGCCTTGCGCGTCCGTTCCGGCGACGCCAACGCCCTACCCGAGCCGGGGGCCGCCACCGGCGCGCCGCCGCTGATTCCGTTGCGCGAACTCGTCACGGCGGAGCACACGATTGCCGACAAGAGCATCTATCACAAAAACCTCATGCCCGTGACCTACGTCATCGGCGACGTGGCGGGTGTAGTCGAAAGCCCCGTTTACGCGATCCTCCAGATGAACAAAGCGCTGCGGGCGCTCGACACCCGCGAATTCGGGAGCGACGGCGCGCAACTCAAAATCTACAATGCTGTTTTGCCCTTCACGGAAGCGAAGCCCTCCATGAAGTGGGACGGCGAATGGCACATCACCATCGAGGTCTTCCGCGATCTCGGGCTGGCTTTCGCCGCCGTGCTGGTGCTGATCTACATCCTGATGGTTGGCTGGTTTCGCTCCTTCCTCACGCCGGTCGTTGTGATGGCCGCGATTCCATTCTCGCTGGTAGGCATTCTGCCGGCGCACGGCGCGATGGGTGCCTTCTTCACCGCAACCTCGATGATCGGTTTCATGGCCGGCGCCGGTATCGTGGTCCGCAACTCGATCATCCTCGTGGACTTCATCGAGCTCCGGCTCGCCGAAGGCATGCCGTTGGCCGAAGCCGTGGTGGACGCCGGCGCCGTGCGCTTCCGTCCGATGTTGTTGACGGCGATGGCGGTGGTCGTCGGCGCCGCGGTGATTCTCGCCGATCCGATCTTCCAAGGCTTGGCCATCTCGCTGATGGCTGGCGAGGTGGCATCGCTCGCGATCAGCCGCATGGCGGTCCCGGTGCTTTACTACATGGCCTACGCGCGGAAGCGCGCGGCCAGAGCTTGACGTTGCAGGTTCGCCGCAACTTGCTTTGCTGGGGACGATGCCATACGCTGCACCACCGTGAATGAACCACTCCTCAACGTCGAAGAGCACTTCGACAAGGTGGTCGGCCGGCGGTTAAAGACGCCGGATGCGCTTTGTGTGGCAACCAGCCGCAAGGCGACTGCGATCGCGTGGCGCAAAGCATTTGGCGGCCTTCCCGTGCCTCGGGGAGTGCACCGTTTCCGTACCCACGAAGAGGCGGAGGAATGGCTATGGCGAATGATCGCCCGTCCACGTCGAGCCTAGAACCACGCCAGCCGACGGTTGAAGACTTGCTGGACTTGTGCCGGGAGCTCAACCAGCGAGGAGCAAAGTACGTCGTGGTGGGGGGATTCGCCGTTCGTGCCGCGGGCTACAACCGCGAGACGATGGACGTGGATTTGATCGTTGCCGCCGATCCGGACAACGAGGCGAAAATCTTCGCCGCACTTTCCACACTGCCCGACAACGCGGTGCGCGAACTGCAGCCCGGCGAACTCCAGCAATACAATGTCATCCGCGTGGCCGACGAAATCCTCGTGGACTTGATGCGAACCGCTGGCCGTATTGATTACGCGGAAGCTGCGAGGCATGTCGTCGTGCGAGAGGTGGAAGGTGTTCCGATTCCGTTTGCGTCGCCCCGCCTGCTTTGGCGCATGAAGGCCGTCACGCACCGGGAAAAGGACGCCGCAGACCTGGTTTTCCTCCGGCATTGGTTTGCGGAACGCGGAGAAGAACCGCCGCGCGTTTGATTTTTGGGTTGGGAGTGCCGCGCTCTCCAACTCGCAGGGGCAGCATCTGCCAGCTATTTTTTCGCCGCCGGACGCACAGCCACCGCCTGGTATAGCGCCGGCGCCGTGACCAAGAACTGCACTGCCACGCCGCTCGTTGCCACCGCCGCCGCCGAACGCTGGGACAGGCAATCGCGTCATTGATTTGCATGAGGGATTTGAGCCGCCGTGGATTACGGGAATTGGAACGCGCGGTAAAAGCGCCAGAGGTGGCTGCCGGCGTCCGGGTCGGTGTAGAACAGCACATTGGTGGGCGTGGTGTTGGTAAAGACCGGCGCCCAACCCGCCAGATCCGTGGAGGCCTCGATCACCAGCGTGCCGGGTTGCAACACAGCGTCCACCTGCATCTGGAACGTGCCGTTGGTCCCGCTCAGGTTGGTCATCACCGGCTCCGGTACGCAGATGTATTTCACTGTGACAAAATCAGTACTCCCTGCGCTGCCGGTTGAGCCTCCCGTCACAATCACGTTGTTGCTGCGGCCCACCGCCACGGCCAAGGCTTGGTCGTCACCGTTCCCCGACCCGTTGTAACGATTGGTCCAAAGCCCCTCGCCCGCGCTCGAATACTTAATCGTAACATAGTCAAAGTTGGTTTCACTACCACGTGAGTACCCGGTCACGATGACATTGTCGCTGCCATCCACCACCACAGCGGAGGCCCAATCGTATCCATTCCCCGATCCGTTGTAGCGGTTGGTCCAAAGCGGTACGCCTTCGCTCGAATACTCGAGGGTCGCGTAGTCATAATTGGTTTCGCTGTTTCGCGAACTTCCCGTCACGATCACGTTGTCGCTGCCGTCCACCGCCATGCAATGGGCTTGGTCATCGCTGTTGCCCGGCCCGTTGTAACGGTTGGTCCAAAGCGGCACGCCCGCGCTTGAATACTTGATCGTCGCGTAATCATTGGCTGCTCCGCTGCCAAATGAACTTCCCGTCACGATCACGTTGTTGCTGCCATCTACTGCCACGGCGTAGGCGCAGTCAAGGCCGTTCGCTGTTCCCTTGTAGCGGCGATTTGCGCCAAAAAGATTGTTACCCGGGCGGGGATGACCGGTTTGAATGAACGGGTCGTTGCGCCAAAAGTCGGTGTTACCCGAGATGCACACCGACATGAGTCAAAACACCAAACAAGAA
>Ga0315277_10007154_pt1 | contig 14483 bp, 12 predicted proteins | sample YL17G05_15_MG_FD_203695 | JGI IMG/M metagenome (GOLD analysis project Ga0315277, IMG submission 203695) | Sediment microbial communities from Yellowstone Lake, YNP, Wyoming, USA - YL17G05_15 | ecosystem: Environmental > Aquatic > Freshwater > Lake > Sediment | place: USA: Wyoming | collected... | reverse complement strand
CCGGCAGGGAAGAATCGCCGTAGGAGCGCCCCAGGCCACGGCAGAGCGCCGCGCCGAGGGTCGCCTGCTCGAGGTCCTCCGACTTCACGGCGAGCCCTTCGACCACGGGGTAGCGGCCCCATCCTGTGATCGTCGTCCGGTAGGGCTGCGGCGGCATTGGCTCGTCCTTGGTGACTGAATGAAGAATCACCCCTCCCGCTCCGCCAGCTCCCGCCGCACACGCTTCAGGTCGGCGTCGACCATCATCCGCACCAGTTCGGGAAAGCTCACGGTCGGACGCCAGCCGAGCAGGTTGCGGGCCTTGGCGGCGTCGCCCCGCAGCGTGTTGACCTCGGCCGGACGGAGCAGCTTCGGATCCACTTCCACGTAGTCCTGCCAGTCCAGCCCCACGTGGCCGAAGGCCAGCTCGACCAGTTGGCGAACCGAGTGCTGCTGGCCGGTGGCCACCACGTAGTCGTCCGGCTGCTCCTGCTGCAACATCATCCACATCGCCTGTACGTAGTCGCCCGCATACCCCCAATCCCGCTTCGCGTCGAGGTTGCCCAGCTTGAGTTTCTCCTGCATTCCCAGCTTGATCCGGGCGACTGCGTCGGAGACCTTTCGGGTGACGAACTCCTTGCCCCGCAGCGGCGACTCGTGGTTGAAGAGGATTCCCGAGCAGGCGAAGATGTCGTAGCTCTCGCGGTAGTTGACCGTGATCCAGTGCCCGTAGACCTTGGCCACGCCGTAGGGGCTGCGGGGCCAGAAGGGCGTCTGCTCGTTCTGCGGCTCTTGTTGCACCTCGCCGAACATCTCGCTGCTGGAGGCCTGGTAGAAACGGATTGCCGGGTCGACCAGGCGGATCGCCTCCAGCACCCGGGTCACGCCCAGAGCGGTAAACTCGCCGGTCAACAGCGGCTGGAGCCAACTGGTGGGCACAAAACTCTGGGCGGCCAGGTTATAGACCTCGTGCGGACGGACCTCGCGCATCAGCGTGATGATCGACAACTCGTCCAGCAGGTCAGCCTGGTGCAGTGTGACGCGGTCCCGCAGCGGGCCGATCCGCTCAAAATTCTCGGTGCTGGCCCGGCGGACCATGCCGTGGACCTCGTACCCCTTGCCCAGCAGAAACCCGGCCAGACAGGCCCCGTCCTGGCCGGTGATGCCGGTGATCAATGCCCGACGTGCCATGCATACCTCCCGCTAATAGACGCCCCGGGGCAGGACTTCGACCCCGTCGGTGGTATCTTGACAGCCGCCTATCCCGCGGTCAACTGCACTTCAGCCGTACCGACCGGCCGGCGGGAGCTTGCAGGGAGCAGCAAGGCCGACTATTCTTGGGGGCCATCGGAACCCAATTGGCCGGGAGCCAGCCCCGCTCTGGGAAAAAGGGGACAGGTCCAATTTGTGCGACGACCATGCAAGCATGGTGCCCGCCTTCGGGCCGTTCCGGCAAATTGGACCTGTCCCCTTTTTCCCGGAATCACCCAAGGCCATTTAGCCCGAAATCGGACCTCGCCATGGCCACCCCCACAGCCGTCAAGCCGACGCAAAAGGCCCTCCAGACCTACTACGCGGCCCTCCGGGCCTACGCAGACCAAGGGGTCGAGAACGAAAGCGCCCTGCGGTCGGCGTTCCAAAACCTGCTGGAGGAGACCGGCCGTCACTTCGGCTGGACGTTGATCCCTGAGCTGGCCGGAGCCGCTGAAGGCCGCGCTGTGCGACCCGACGGCACGTTCCGCGACGACTATTACATCACTCACGGCTATTGGGAGGCCAAGGATACCAAGGACAACCTCGAAGTCGAAATCCAGAAGAAGATCGCCAAGGGTTACCCACTCAGCAACATCATCTTCGAGGACACCCGGCAGGCCTATTTGTACCAGAACCGCCGCCAGACGATGAAGGTCGATCTGAGCCAGCCGCGACAACTGGCCGACCTGTTGAATGCCTTCTTCGGCTACACCGAGCCCGCCCACGAGAGCTTCGAGAAGGCGATCAGCGAGTTCCAAGTTCGGGTGCCGGACCTGGCCCGCGGGCTGGTCGAGAAAATCAACGACGCCCACCAGAACAACCGCCGCTTCATCGATGCCTTTGGCGGGTTTTACGACCTCTGCCGCACGTCGCTGAACCCAAATCTTCGCCGCGAGGCCGTCGACGAGATGCTCGTCCAACACCTCCTGACGGAGCGGCTGATCCGCACGATCTTCGACAACCCCGATTTTACCCGCCGCAACGTGATCGCTGCCGAGGTCGAGAAGGTGATCGACGCCCTGGTGAGCAGGTCGTTCGACCGGCACGAGTTCCTCCGCTCGCTGGACCGCTTCTATCTGGCCATCGAGTCGGCCGCCGCCACCATCGAGAGCTTCACCGAGAAACAGCACTTCCTAAACTCAGTCTACGAGCGGTTCTTCCAGGGCTACTCGGTCAAGGTGGCCGATACGCACGGGATCGTCTACACGCCCCAAGACATCGTCGATTTCATGTGCGCCAGCGTAGCCGAGGTGCTTGAGAGCGAGTTCGGCAAGACCCTGGGTGACGAGGGCGTGAACATCCTGGACCCTTGCACCGGCACGGGCAACTTCATCGTCAACATCATGCGCCGGATCCCTAAGAAGGACCTGCCGCGGATGTACCGCCAGCAGCTTTTTGCCAACGAGGTGATGCTGCTGCCGTACTATATCGCGGCCTTGAACATCGAGCACGCCTACTACGAGCAGACCGGCAGCTACGAGCCCTTCGAGGGCATGTGCTTCGTCGATACGCTCGACCTGGCCGAGCCGAAGCAGAACCAGTTCCAGTTCATGACCGAAGCCAACACGGCCCGCGTGAGGCGCGAGAAAAGTGCGCCGATCACGGTGGTCATCGGCAACCCGCCCTACAACGCCTGGCAGCTCAACGAGAACGACAACAACAAGAACCGCAAGTACGCGATCATTGACCGCCGCGTGAGCGAAACTTACGCCAAGGACTCCAAGGCGAGCAACAAGAACGCGCTATCGGACATGTACGTCAAGTTCTTCCGTTGGGCTACCGACCGGCTGGATAATCGTGACGGGATCGTGTCCTTCATCAGTAACAACAGCTTCGTCGATCAGATTGCGTTCGACGGCATGCGCAACCATCTCTTGCAGGACTTCACACGCCTCTACCATCTGCATCTTGAAGGCAACGTGCGGCAGAATCCCAAGCTTTCCGGAACGGCCTACAACGTCTTCGGCATTCAGGTCGGCGTGGGGATCACGATCGCGGTTCAATCGCAGCGCCGGCGGGGCCGTCGCCTGCTCTTCCACCGTGTGGACAAGGCAGTGCGGCGACACAAAAAACTTGCGTGGCTGGCACAGCATGGGGATGTGAAAGGCGTCAAATGGCAGAAGCTCCAACCGGACCAGCGCCATACATGGCTCGTCCCCGAACACAGCGAGGAGTTCGCCACATTTCTCCCCATCGCGAGCAAGCAAGGCAAGGAAGCTCGGAAGCGGGAGGTCGAAACAGTATTTGGCACATACTCCCTGGGTGTGAAAACAAACCGGGACGAAGTTGTATACGACTTCCACGCGGACGCTCTCCGCGAACGCCTGCCGCAGTTCACCGAAGCATACAACAGCGAGGTGGATCGGTACAGGCGCGCGAAACGCAAGGCCGACATGGACGACTTTGTTGACTACCGCACAATCAAATGGAGCGAGTCACTTAAGGCCAATGTACGGCGCGGTCGTTATGCGGAGTATAGTTCCGAGCAGATCAGGGCTTCCTTGTATCGTCCCTTCACGTGTCGCTGGCTCTACTTCGATGCGTTGCTAGTTGAACGAAGGTATCAGTTGCCCCAGGCGCTGCCAACAGAGGCTGCGGAGCGTGACAATCTCCTCATTGCAGTAACCGACATCGGGTATCGGGCGAGTACCTTTAGCCAGTAGTTTCTAGGACTTTTGGGCGTGCTTGTTTGCGAAACAAGGGGATTTATGGGGTTCGTCGAGGTTTTCGCAAGTCTGGCTTCCGCCCCGACAGAGTTGCGAAAACCTCCGAAAGCCGCGATTTTCGGGATGCTAGCACCCAAAAAGTCCTAGAAACTACTGTTTAGCGCCCTTGCTTCAAACCGCCTGGTCGATATCCACTTGTGCGCCGGCCTTGACGCCCACCAGTGTTTCGCCTTCTACGTTTACGACGAGGACGGAACCAATCGGCGGGAGAACGTGACGGATTGGGCGCTCAAGCACTTTCGCGCGCATTACGGCAAGAAGAAGATCACCAAGTGGGACGTTTTCCACTACGTGTACGGCATCCTGCACCATCCGGGCTATCGGGAGCGGTTCGCCGACAATCTCAAGCGGGAGCTGCCGCGGATCCCGCTGGCGCCCGACTTCCGCGCCTTTGCCACCGCCGGTCAGCAGCTTGCCCGGCTGCACCTCGACTATGAGAAGCTGGAGCCGTGGCCGCTCCAGTGGATCGAGACGCCTGACGTGCCGCTCTCGTACCGCGTGGAGAAGATGCGGCTCACAAAGGACAAGACGGCACTGAAGGTCAACGATTCGCTCACCCTGGGCGGCATCCCGCCCGAGGTATTGGAGTATCGGCTGGGCAATCGCTCCGCACTGGAGTGGGTTATCGACCAGTACCGGATGACCGAGGACAAGCGGAGCGGCATCCGCTCTGACCCCAACCGGCCCGACGACGACGAGTACATCGTCCGCCTGGTCGGCCAGGTGGTCCGCGTCAGCCTGGAGACGGTGAAGATCGTCCGGGCACTTCCCGCCGATTCTGGGGGCGGCGGCGATTAGGATCTACCGCAGAGGACGCAGAGGGAGGAAGGGTAGAGTAGAGATAAATGAGATCAGTGGGCAGGTGGTGGATGCGGCGATGAGGGTACACTCGGCGCTGGGGCCGGGGCTGCTGGAGTCGGCCTATGAGGCGTGCTTGATGTTCGAGCTGCATCGGCGCGGGTTGAAGGCGGTCAGCCAGGTCGAGTTGCCGGTGGTTTACGAATCCGTCAAGATCGACGCGGGCTATCGGATCGATATTCTGGTGGAAGACGCGGTGATCGTGGAACTGAAGTCCGTGGACAAGATCGTCCCTATCCACCAGGCCCAGTTACTCTCCTACCTGAAGCTCAGCGGTAAGAGACTCGGACTACTGATCAACTTCAACACCCTCCATCTCAAGGACGGAATCACCCGAATGGCCAACAACCTATGATCCCGACCATTCAATTCCTTAACCTCTGCGTTCCTCTGCGTCCACTGCGGTGAATCCTCCTGCAAAGGATCATGTGATGCGTTTTCGCCGCCGGGCCTTTACGCTGATCGAGCTGCTGGTGGTGGTGGCGATCATCGGCATCTTGATTGCCTTGCTGCTGCCGGCGGTGCAGTCGGTGCGGGAGAGCGCCCGACGGATGCAATGCGCGAACAACCTTAGGCAGATCGGCCTGGCCCTGCACGGTTACCTGGAGGCCCACGAGGTCTTCCCGCCCGCCTATACCAGGAACCCCGGCCACAACATGCTCGCGTTCCTCCTGCCGCACCTCGAGCTGCAGGAGGTCTACGACCGTTACGACTGGAGCAAACCCTGGGACGACCCGGCGAATCGGCAGGCCACCCGCGTCGATCTGGCGGTGTTCGTCTGCCCTTCGGCCCCGGGCGGGCGGCGATTCGTCTCGGACTACGCCACCTGCGAGTACATCGTCGGCACGGTCCGCGACGATCTGCTGGCCGGCGGACACCTCAGCCCGCGCAAGGACTGGGACGGTTTCTTCAAGAAGGGCGACCCGGGCGAGTCGGCGCCGTCGACCTCGCTGGCCAACGTCCGCGACGGGCTCTCCAACACGTTCATGCTCTACGAAGACGCCGGCCGGCCGCTGGGATACAGCGAGGGGCAGCCGACCGGGTCGGAGGGTATTTCCGGCGCCCAGTGGGCCAGCGAGGACGCCGAGTTCTGGATCCACGAGATCTGCCACACCTCGCGGATGTTCAACTGCGTCAACTCCAACGAGATTTACGCCTTCCATCCGGGCGGGGCCAATTTCCTTTACGGCGACGGCACCGTCCGCTTCCAGGGCGAATCGATGCCCGCGGAAAGCTTCGTCTCGCTGTTCACCCGCGCCGGCGGCGATCTGCCGCAATAACGGCCCCAGACCGGCAAAAGAAGTGGGAGCGATTCGGTGGACCGCAGCGGCCGCGCAGCGGGGCAGAAAAATGAATGGCCCCCGAAGCTGAGGCTTCGGGGGCCAAACCACTGTCGGACGTTTGTTCGGTCAGCGCTCAGACGAGCCGGACGTTTTCGGCGCGAGGCCCTTTGGGGCCGCGGCCTTCGTCGTACTCGACCTGTTGTCCCACTCTGAGGGCCTCGATGCTCGTCCCTTCGACGGCGCTGTGGTGGAAGAACATGTCACCGCGTTCTCCCTCGATGAACCCAAACCCTTTGTCAGCGATCACCTTTTTGATCGTCCCATGCGGCATAACGCCACTCCTAGCAAGAAAAAGTAAGAAACGCACTAGGCCGGCATCTCTTCACCCAGAGCCCCTTGTCGCTAAGGAAGAGGGCGGCCGAACGGTAGAGGGAGAAAATCAACCGCAATTGGAGATCGCCACATCCCTGAAAGGTTGCCACGACGCAAATCGCTGGGTGACTAGAACGAGAGCACTAGAAATCGGCTGGGGCTCACAGAGCTTCTCACCGCTACTGTGTGTATTGTAGCATGTGCGGTTTGTAAAGCAAGTGCTGGTGTTTTCGGCGTTTCCTGAGCCGGCCCCCGGTCCAAAACCCCTCTTCTGGTGGAATACCCCGCTGCGGCTGGGCAGCTCGGATGTGCCGGCAACGGGATTCCGTGGCCCGATCACCCGCGTGCATCGTCTTCCTGTTTGCCCCTTCCCTCAAACGCCGGGCCGTGCTAGAATTGACCGCGCATACGGGGTACGCCATGTTGGCCCCCTCAACTTCCTTCGAGATGCCTCCACTGGAGTTCACCTGACGGCGAACGGCCGCGGATGTCTCTTCGATCGCGGTTGATTGGCCCCCCGCTTGCTCATTGATCCGCCCGATGGACCACCATCAAGGGCCCGTCGGGGGGTTTCGAGATTGCGGGCCAAAGCGGCCAAGTGCCGAATCGGTCAGCGCTGCCTGAACTTGTCCGGCAACGCCTCATGGTATGCGCAGGCTGCCGGAGGCATGGGCGTCTTTGGCGATTTGTAGCAGTTCAGCCGAATGGCGAAGCAGCCGTCCTACGCCAGACTGCTAGAGTGTTACGGCGATTTGCTTTCGGGCAACTGCTGGCACGTGTGCGGGCCCTTACCCCCATCAAACAATTCAGGAAGAGGAATCATGGCAAGAGACCAGAACACGTACGCCAAGCGGTGGAGGGAGATGAACAAGAAGCGAAAGGCCGAGGAGAAGAGGGTACGTCGTCAGAAGAGAAAAGAGCAGGTCAACGAAGTCGCCGAGGTCGGCGCTGTCGATCGCCCAGATACAGAGCAGTAGGTGAGTCGCTCGGCAAGAGCACCATCGTCCGGCGGGAAGGCCCAGCGAGCGGGGGGCGATTGAGATCTGCCGCAGAGGACGCAGAGAAACGCAGAGCAAGAATGCCAAGTGCACTTTCATTGCCGAGTCAACAATCTGCCCGCTGATCTCATTGATCTGCAAAACAAGTCCTTTCCTCTGCGTCCTCTGCGGTGAGTCTCTTCAGTGGACCCGCTGCCCCGGCTGGGCGCCTTCGTCGGGCGCGAGGAGATAGATTTCCTTGCCCCCGGGGCCGGAGGCCAGGATCATGCCTTCGCTGGTGCCGAACTTCATCTTTCGCGGGGCCAGGTTGGCGGCGCAAATCAGCAGCCGCCCGACCAGCTTCTCGGGCTGGTAGACGCCCTTGATGCCGGCAAACACCACCCGCCGCTGCCCGCCGCCGAGGCTGAGCGTGAGCTTCATCAGCTTCTCCGCCTGGGGAACGTCTTCGGCCGCCACCACCCGGGCGACGCGGAGATCGACCTTGGCAAACGCCTCGAAGCCGATCGTCTCGGCCAACGGCTCGGCGGCCAGCGGCTCGCCGCTCTCTTCGGCGGCGGCCGCGTCGGACTGGGCTTCAGCCGGCTCTTCCTCGAGGCTGGCGGCGAACATGGCGTCGACCTGCTTCCGGTCCACCCGCTTCATCATGTGCTGGAACTTCCCCACCGGTGTGCCCGTAAGCGGCGTCTGGGACTGTTCCCAGCGGGCGATCGGCTCGCCCAGCAGTTCGCCGGTCTGTCGGGCCAGCCGCGGCAGCACGGGCGCCAGGTACACGGCCAGTTGCCGGAAGAGGTTCAGCCCCACCGTACACGCGTCCCGCAGCCGGTCGACGTGGTCGGGGTCTTTGGCAAGCTGCCAGGGGGCGTTTTGTTCGACATATTGGTTCGCTCGATCGGCCACGGCCAAAATCTGGCGGATCGCCCGGGCGTAGTCGCAGCTCTCGTAGGCCTCGGCAATCACCTGGCCGTCGTTGGCCGCCTGCTCGAACAGTCCGCCGTCGTCGGGATACTGCTGGGAGAGTCCCGTCTGGTGGGCGAAGCGGGCCGTGCGGCTGGCCAGGTTGACCACGTTGCCCACCATGTCGGAGTTGACCTTGGCCACAAACTCGTCGAGGTTCAGATCGAGGTCCTCGACGCGGTTGGAGAGCTTCGCCGCGTAGTAGTAGCGGAGATAGGCCGGATCGAGGTGCTCCAGGTAGGTCGACGCCCGGACCAGCGTCCCCTTGCTCTTCGACATCTTCAGGCCGTGGACGTTCAAGAAGCCGTGGATGTGGATCTTCGTCGGCAGGTTGTAGCGGGAGACCTCCAGCATCGCCGGCCAGAAGAGCGTGTGAAAGTAGGTGATGTCCTTGCCGATGAAGTGGTGGATCTCGGTCTGGTCGCTGGCCCACCAGTCGTCGAAATCCTCGCCCTGCCGGTCGCACCACTGGCAGGTCGAGGCCATGTAGCCGATCGGGGCGTCGTACCAGACGTACCAGTAGTTGCCGGGCGAGTCGGGGATCTCGAAGCCGAAATACGGCGCCGGCCGCGAGACGTCCCAATCCCGCAGCGGCTCACCCAGGAAGTGGCCGCTGAGGTAGTTGGCGATCTCCGGCTGAAGATGGTCGCCGCGTTGCGTCCACTGGTCGAGGAAGGCGTGCTTCTGTTCGATGTTGATGAACAGGTGCGGGTGCCTGCGGACCTCGGGCTGGGTGCCGGAAACGGCACTCACGGGGTCGATCAGGTCGGTGGCGTCATAGTGCCAGCTACAGACCGAGCAGTTGTCGCCCGGCTGGTCCGTGGCCCGGCAGTCGGGATTCGGACACGTCCCGCGGACCTGGCGATCGGCCAGGAACAACCCTTCGACGGTGTCGTAGAGCTGTTCGACCTCCCGGCGGTGGACCATGCCCGCCCGGCGGAGCGACATCCAGAACTCCGCGCACAGCTCACGATTCTCCGGGCTATGGGTGCTGCCGTAGTTGTCGAACTCGATCTCGAAGCCGGCGAAATCCGCCTCGTGGGCCCGCTGCATCTTGGCGATCAGCTCCTCCTCGCTGACCCCCTCCTCCCGGGCGCGGAGCATGGTGGCCGTGCCGTGGGTATCGTCGGCACACACATAGACGCAGCGGTTGCCCCGCAACTTCTGGAACCTCACCCAGATGTCGGTCTGGAGGTACTCGACCAGGTGGCCGATGTGGATGTGTCCGTTGGCGTAGGGCAAGGCGCTGGTGACCAGGATCCGTCGCATGTCGATATCCGCTCCGCGTTGGTAGGCGTCGAAACACAGTATTCTAGCGGAGCCCTGACTGGCGGGGGAGACCGGAGACCGGAAAAGGTGACAGCCACCAAATTTGAGAAGAATGGGGTATTTTGGTAGATTCCGCGTATGTCACGATCGAGGCGATATTCTCCGGGAGGGATGGTCTTTCATGTACTCAACCGAGGGGTCGGGGGGAAAATGCTGTTCGGCAAGGACGAGGACTTCTTGGCGTTCGAGCGGGTCGTCGAGGAAGCGCTGCGCACCCGCCGGATGCGGCTGTGCGCTTACTGTTTGATGTCCAATCATCTGTCGAATGGCTACAGATCGTCAATCAACCGCAATCGGAAGCCGAACTGGAGGCGTGGCGTCGTTGCGTCAACCGCGGTTGCCCCTTCGGCAATCCCGATTGGGTCGCGGAGCCGGCCAAGCGATTGAACCTGCAATGGACGTTTTGGCCCCGCGGAAGACCGAAGGAGCAGGAGCAGTAGTAAAAGCTCTCCGAAGGCCACTCGATATACCCCCGTCGCCACTTTATACCCCAGATTTGGCGGCCGTCACCTTTTCTCTCTTTTCTCTCTTCGCCTTCCCCTCGCTACTCTGCATTTGCCTTTTGCACGCCATTCGAGCGTCTCTTCGGCAATCTGGTTTCCCCGTAGGAGTCCTTCGTTTGCTTCCACCATTGGGATGTATCGAGGTCAGCCGGAAGCTGCCAATCCTTCACGCGATCGGATAATCCGAAGAATGGGCGGCGAGCATTAGCGCACCATTCTGGTGTGCCAATCAAACCCTCACCGCGCAGGTTACGCGAGACTATCTCGAGAGAGGCTGAATCAGCCGCAAAGACTGAACACTCTGCATACCCCGCAAGGAAAGTGTTTAGCTCCTCAATACGAAAGTTGCACCGATCCACCGCTTCCTGTTGACCGCCAAAGAGCACGCGATGTTTTGAAAGCGGGACTATGGTGACTTGCCCACCGACTCCAAGGCCGTTTGTTTGGCAGACTGGATGATCGGTGAGCACGACGATATCGGCATCGCAAAACGTCTTGATTTTCCACCGCATCTTGGGACGAGAGAGGAGATCCTGACATTCTGAAAACCACTGAATTCTGGCTATGTTCGTCATAACCGAGGGAAACAATTGCCAAAGAACGCCTCCGACGCTTCCCTTTTTCTGTGCGACCGTTTGCGAAAAAACGGCGTGTGCTCTCGTGCGAACGAGCATTGCCGCAATCCAATCAATCAGCGCTGCGCCACCTTCCCCTGACAGCGGAACCGGTTTCCCTTCATCGGCTATCAAAGGATAGAAACGAGCAAATTTCTGCTCGACAGGAGTGACAAGCTCGTCGTCAAAATTCCCAAAGTTGTCGGCGTAGAAGTCATCTATGAAGAGAACCCCTTTTGGCGCTCTCCGTCGCTTCCCGATGGTAAGAGTCGATTTTTGAAGTTCAGAGAGCTTGCCATCTTCGCCGGCAAACCGTCGGATCATCATCTGGGGCACAACGTGTTGCTTGTGTCCGACCGTCATTGCGAATCCTTTCCGTAATAAAATGCCTGTTTTCATCAGATGGCAGGATTAGAAGTCTGAAGGTCTTGCGTTCAGAATCTTCCATCTGAGGGCGCACCACACAAATGACACAACCATCGCTATCCAAATTGGGCCTTCAACTTGCGGGTACGCTTGGAACAATTCGTCATAGATTTGGATTATCCCGCCGCATATTGCATGCAAGACGAACGATGCAGTGAAGACGACGAAGACTAAGCCGACAAGCACGGCAACATAGTCAACGGGTTCAAGGAGCTTCTTGATAAGTCGCTTCCGTTGCCACGCCTTGAGTCCACCGGCCGCTTCAATTGCATCAGCCTTGCGCTTAGCCCAAATCTTCTTCGATTGGGCACATTTGTGACAAAGCCCTTGCTCATCGGGGTCGCCCTGGTAACCAGAACCTAACCGCATTGCACAGCTTTGACAGCGCCAGAAGAAATCGGAAAGTGTTTCAAGACTTGGTTCGTAATCCTGATCCTTCTTGCGGCAGTATTCGATGAAGTTGGCGTCGATAACCCTAACAGCGGGCGTCTTGGGATACAGAGTTAGCCTGTTGCCACGACAGGTTTCACAATTTCCGTCGAGGTCATTCGGCGTCAGCGGTTGCCCACAATGGCATGATTTCTGACACGGTCCTTCCACAGCTCTGCCTGAGTAGTCAATAGCCGTAACCCGCAAATAAGCCGAGCAGCGAGCGCAGAAGCCGGAGTAATAAACCACTTCGTCTTTGTATTTTTTAAAGCGTTTGAGCTTATGACCAAGCTTTTCGGCGTGAGCGATCGCTTCGCGCTTCATGTCGTTAATTCGGTCATTGTTTCGCATGTTGGCCCTGCTCATAACGTCCGGAACCGTGTGGAATCACCAACAATGAAATCATCCGCGTCAAACAGATCGTATTCAGAAATAAACAGAAAGAAAAGGTGTCAGGCAACCGTTATTGTATGCGGTCGCCCTACGCCCCGATCGTCGCGGTGGCCGTCTCGCTCCACGGGCCGGTTTCGCCGCGGGTGTTGACCCAGCGAAGCATGTAGTGGGCCTGCTTGCCGCCGTCGGCCCCGTCGAAATCGGTCGTGTAGGGCGTGCGCGTATCGACGGCCAGAAACGTCAACTCGCTGGGATCGACCGGTGGCGTCGGCCCGATCTTCACCCAGATTTCCGCGCCCATCACGCCCGCAGGCTTCCCCTTCAACGGAACCGTACCCGCTGCTTCCCTTTTACTCAAGCGCCAGCAGCGGTTCCAAACCCGGCGGTTCGGGAATCCCCACCACCCGTCCGGGGACCGCTCCGGCTGATACGGGGCATTATCCGCCCAGCCCGTGGGAATGTCCAGCCCCATTGGAGGAAGAAACCGTGGCCGGCTGAAAAGGGGACATCACTGATATTGACGAACTTGACACCCGATAATCAGTGATGTCCCCTTTTCCGTCCCGGAGCCCCGCCCCACCGGGGAGGCCGACCCAGGTGTATGCCCGAAATCAGGGGGTCGCGGCGGCGGCGGCAAGGCGTTGGCAGCGCTGGAGAATCTCCAGCCGACAAGATAGATTGAAGGGATGGTCTGGCCAGCGCGTACAGGGACCCTGGGCGGGCCGAGTTCAACAATTCCGACTTCAAATGCAGAGGTAACCAGCAATGGCGGGCAAGACTGACCGGCGGTGTTTCCTGGCTAGGGGGGTGCTCGGAGCGGCTGGGATTGGCGCGGCCTGCGGCAGCATCGAGGAGAATATCCTGGCGGCCGCGATCCGGGAGGGGGCCGTTCAGCCAGGTCAGGGTAAGAAACCCGAAACCGACATTCCACCCGGCAGCCTGCCCTGCGGCAAGATCCGCAACGTGTCGCTGAGCCGGCTGCTGATCGGCGGCAACCTGATCGGCGGTTGGGCCCATAGCCGCGACCTGATGTACTCGTCCAAGCTGTTCACCTCCTACAACACCGAGGCAAAAGTCTTCGAGACCTTGGAGCTTGCCCAGGCCTGCGGCATCAACACGATCCAGTTGGACCCCAAGTGCTGGCCGGTCGTGACGAAGTACAATCAGGGTCGCACCACGAAGATTCAGACCATGGTCTGCATCCCGCTGATCGAGGACAAGACCAGGATGAGCGAGGAGATCAAACGCCAGGTGGACATGGGCGCCACGCTGATCTATTCGCACGGTGGGGTGACTGACAACCACATGATGAGCGGCGGCAAGACGGAAGTGATCGGACAGATGGTCGACCTGATCAAGGCGCAAGGCGTGCCCGCCGGCGTCGGAGGCCACTCGCTGAACATGCCCATGGCCTGCGAGAAGGAGCGCGTCAACCCCGATTTCTACGTCAAGACCTTCCACATCGACCGCTACTGGTCGGCCACACCGAAGGGGCGGCGGAAGGAATACGACTGGATGACGGGCGACTCCTCCGACCACGACGCGAATTACGACAACATGTGGTGCAACAATCCCGAGGAGACGGCCGCCTTCATGCAAACGGTCCAAAAACCCTGGGTGGCGTTCAAGGTGATGGCTGCCGGGGCGATCGACCCTCGGGTGGCGTTCTCCTACGCCTATCGCCACGGGGCCGACTTCGTCATCGCCGGGATGTTCGACTTCCAGGTCGAGGCCGACGTGAAGCTGGCCGTCGAGACCTTGCCGAAGGTGAGCGACCGCAAACGGCCGTGGCGGGGCTAAGCGGCCGCAAGGGGATCACTTGGTCAAATTCGTAGGAGGGCATTTTCAGAGCGTCCCGGCGCGCTGGTGGTGCCTGCCTGCCGACGAGCGCCGGGCGGGATATAGTGTAGATGTGAGGAGCGAAACCCCACGGAAGGAGCTTTCCTACGCTACATGAGCCGGCCATCTTGAGCCGCGACCGCAATGCGAGGAAGATGAGCCACACGCGGCCAGGCACTGCTGGACAAGCCAGCAGTGGCACCCGCGCGCGTCGCGCCCGCCACGCCCTCGGAGCGAGCGCGAAACGCAAACGGCGGTGGGAGAGGGTCGCGCGGCCCGGCGGACGGGTTTCGTTACTTCGCCTTCACGTCGTAGCAGAGCAGTATATCCTGGTCGCGCAGGTACAGTCTGCCGTTGGCAATGACCGGGTGGGGCCAGGCCGGCTGTTCACTGCGGTCGGGCTGCTCGAAGCGGCCACGCTCGACGTATTGCTTTGGGTTCGGCTCAATCAGCAGCATGGTGCCGCTCTCGGTACGATAGTAGAGTCGGCCATCCGCCAGGGCCAGCGAGCCTTTCGGCGCCCGGC
>Ga0315277_10007153_pt1 | contig 14484 bp, 10 predicted proteins | sample YL17G05_15_MG_FD_203695 | JGI IMG/M metagenome (GOLD analysis project Ga0315277, IMG submission 203695) | Sediment microbial communities from Yellowstone Lake, YNP, Wyoming, USA - YL17G05_15 | ecosystem: Environmental > Aquatic > Freshwater > Lake > Sediment | place: USA: Wyoming | collected... | reverse complement strand
AAGACGCCCAACCTCGACCGGATGGCTTCGGAGGGGGCCAAGCTGACCAGCTTCTACGTGCCGACGCCGTATTGCGCCCCGTCGCGGGGGACGATACTGACCGGGCGGTACCCATTCAGGCACGGAGTAGTCTTTAACCCGGCCCCGGATGCGGGAGTCAACGACGTCGCCCTGCCGCACTCGGAGATCACCATCGCCGAGGCCCTCGGCCAAGCGGGCTATGCGAGTATATGCATCGGCAAGTGGCACCTGGGCCATACGTTCGAGTATCTCCCGCGCAAGCAGGGATTCGACGAGTACTTCGGTATCCTGTACTCGAACGATATGCGCCCGGTGCAGCTCGTGGAGAATGAAAAGGTCGTCGAATACCCGGTCGTGCAGGCCACTTTGACTAAGCGCTATACGCAGCGGGCGCTGGAATTCATCGAGCGCAACGCCGGGCAGAATCGCCCGTTCTTTGTCTATCTGGCGCACACAATGCCTCACAAGCCGTTAGCCGCATCCGAGGATTTTTATACGCCGGATACGCCGCAAGACCTTTATGCCGATGTAATCGACGAATTGGATTGGTCGGTTGGGCAGATACTTGAGAAGCTAAAATCGCTCGACCTGGACAGTAATACGATGGTCATTTTCACTTCCGACAACGGCCCCTGGTACGGCGGCAGCACAGGCGGGCTTCGCGGAATGAAGGGCAAAACCTGGGAGGGCGGCCTGCGTGTCCCCATGATCGCCCGCTGGCCGGGCAGTATCCCAGCCGGCGTGGTCAACAATTCCCCCGCCGGGACGATTGATATCCTGCCCACCATCCTGAAGGCGGCCTCCGTCCCGATTCCGAGCGACCGCATCATAGACGGCCAAGACATTATGCCGATGCTCGAATCGGGCAATGCCCAGAGCCCGCACGATGCGATCTTCGCAATGCAAGGCCCGAACTTGGCGACCATTCGCAGCGGCAAATGGAAGCTGCACGTTCGCTCACCCGGCCCGACGCCCAACCGCGACGGCGACTGGGTCGATCCTCGCGGGCCGGACGGCGTAACAATCCTGGCGCCTTATGAGCAGGCCCGCCCGAGCGAATATCCGGGCGTCGCGGGCGGGGATAAGCCTAAAACCATGATGCTCTTTGATATCGAAAGCGACCCGGCTGAGCAGCATGATCTAAGCGACAAGCACCCGGAAATCGTCAAACGCCTCAAGGCCGCTTACGACAAAACGCTCGCCGACGTGCCCGAATTCAAGCAGCCCCGGAGTTTCGATCAGCTCAAACGCCCCAAGGGCGGCAGCCTCGAATACGGCCAATGAAAGTTCTCCGTCAATCCGGCGAAAGCATAAAAGGAAAACTCGTATGAGGAGATTGGCAAACACACATGAGATTCCCAGGGATTTCAGCCGCCGAGCAATTCAGTCAGGCGGCGCGGTCATTAACGTGATCTCCGCGGTAATTTTCTTCGGGCTTTTGGGATTGGGGGTCTGGTGGGTCGTCAAGCAGTGGGGCCAGGCCAGCGAGCAGTATTCCGGGGCCATGATCGACGCGAGAAACGATGCTTGGAGCGTCAACTGCCAAATAAATATGCGAACCATTGGGCAGAATATACAGATGTTCGCAATCAGCAACGACGGTCTTCCCGAATCGCTGGCGGAATTGCGGCGGTGGAGCGGCAATTCCGAGCTGTTTCGCTGCCCGGCCCCCGACGGCGCCGAGTACGTCTATATCGCCGGCCAGACCAGTGAAATGTCCGCATCCAATATCTTAGTCTTCGAGCCTAACGCCGTTCACGACGGGCACGCCGCCGCCCTGCTGCTGGGCGGAACAGTCCGTCTTTTCACGCCCGACCAGCTCGACCAGGCCCTCGCACGCACCAAAGCCGAGCTGCAAGCGCGCCGCAGATAAGCAACTTCGATGCCTATCCGGAAAACACCGCCATCAGCACGCCGGCGCCCGCGATAAAAATCACCGGCCCTATTACTCGGACTACTATCTTCATCAGCGACGTCTCGAAGTAGCTCGCCGACAGCGCCATGCACAAGTGCACCGGCGTAGTGAGCAGCCCGCAGACTAGGCCGGAGAAGGCAAGCGTTTCGAGCCCGACTTTCGCCTCGGCGCCTGTCCCAATGTACGGCACTAAGAACGGGAAGGTAATCGCCACGCTCGGCATAGTCAGGCCGGTCAGAAAACTGACAAGCATAGGCAAAAGAAAGATAAGAAGATGCTTGGGTGCGTTCATTGCGGTCAGAAACGAGACAACCGAGTCAACGGCCTGCCCGGCCTGCAGGTTCAGCTTAAACAGCAGCGCACCGAACACCAAGAACGCGAAATCCCACTCGATGCCCGCTTTGAATATCCGCCCCCACCGATTCAGGGCCACCTTATGAAACGCCAGAAATACGACTATAGCCGCCAAGACCCCTGCCGCCGGTGGAATGTCTGCCACGGCGTAGAGAGCCGCCACAAGCGCGATGGGCCAGAACGCGCCGATAAAGTGACGCACATCATCCGAGAGTCTGCTTTTCAGCCTTGTTTGTCGGTCCTTCGCAGGTATGCCGCGCAATAGTAGAAAGCCGGCACCGGCCAGAGTCCCTGTTAGGGTAATCGCTATGTTGTGCGAAACAAGGGCAAAGGCGGAAATGCCCAACATGCTCTGAATGAGCGGCACAGCCGGGAACAGCGGCCAGACCGTCTCCCACTGATGACGAAAGAAGTAATTGACCGCCGCCGAGTGCGACCGGTCGATGCCGATATGGTCGCCCAGGTCGCGGACCATCGGGGCCGACAGCATAATCCCGCCCGGCGTAGGCAGCATGCCCATCATCATTGGAATCGCCGCCAAAGCCAAACGCCGGCTCCTGAATAAACCTTGCACTGCGGACACCAGACGTTGCGAAACGCCCGTTTCTTGCATCGCAACGCCGAGAACGTTGACCAAAATTACAAGCGCCGTGAGCGTTACAAAGAGGTAGCCGGTCGTTTGGCTCAAAGGCTTGTCGCGCCACTCCTCCGCAACGGTCCGTCCGAACTCGCCCGGACTGACGCCCAAGAGAATTGCCAGCGCCACTGCTGATATGACCATCGCCCGCCCGAGCCGGACCTTCAGATGCAGTAGAACCACCAGAAGAGCCAACGCCAGAGCCATTGCAACCAATGCATACATGTCAGGACTCGAAATCTGTGTAAAACTTGTGCCCTGGGTAGCCGTGTCGAAAAAAGGGAATCGGTCAGCTTGAGTGCTTACTCCGCCAGTAAAGTCGCCATTTTTTGACGTAGCGCTCGCAACTGCTCCTCCTGGGCGTCGCTGAAAGAGCCGAGCCTCTGCGCATAAGTATCCATCCAGGTGACAATCCGATCGAAACTGTTCGGGCCTAATTGGACGCCTTCGTGGCCACCGGGGCTTTTCAGCACCGCCAGCAGCCTGCTGTTGGCCGCGGGGCACTGGCCCACGATCGAGGCATCCTTCTCGAATGCGAGCTTCTCAAGGTCTTTATCCGCGAACGAGAGCAAGCTCTCGTAGGCCCTCCCAGCCGTCAAATCGAGGGCGACGGCCTTGGCGTTGTCGCCGGCGGGGCTGTGGCAGGAAACGCACGATTCATTCAGAACCGGCTGGACCAGTTGGTCGAAACGCAGAGGCCACGAGCCGGGCGGGCCAAGCGTAATCTTGGAAGGCTCGCGCAGAGCAGCGAGCGGACGCTCGCCCGGCGGCGGCGCAAGCTCGCGCGATTCGTGGCAGCCGATGCAGGAGAGCGTCTGGCCCGGCTGGACATAAGTGAGGGTCCGCATCGTCTGAATCGCCAGCCCCTTTTCATCGAGGGCCTGGAAGAAAACCGGAATCCCCGACGGAACGCGGAAGTAAGCCGACCCATCTTCTTCCACCGGAACCGTCCCCAGGACGAACTTGCCTGGGTCTTCCTTCGAAACGCCGAGGCTGGGGGAATTCATGTGCGGCTGGGTCTTCGGCGGCACGCCTATTATCCGCAGGCGCTTCACCGAACCGGTCTTGATGCCTATCAAGCCCTGATAGACATTCTGAACGAGGAAGCGCCCCTCTTGCGGCCCGTCCCAATCCACCATTTCAGGATGGGTCGGGGGCTTGACGCGCGGCCGCACCGCAATCGGACACAAGCTCGCAATATTCGGGTCGCGGTGCAGCAATTCAAGATTGCCGAAGGCGTCATAAAGATATATGCCCAGCGGATTGACGGGGTTCTGCTCGTCGGTCGTCACGAAGCTGTGCGGAGGCAGGGGCTTATCGCTCCAGGCGACTAAGAAGAATTCTTCACTCAAGGGATACGGATTGGCGTAGTAATGGCCGGGCCAGCCTTCGGTCTCCGGGAAGCAGACCTCGGGCGTCAATCTCGTCAGCGGATGTTCGTATTCCGTTCCTCGCGTCCGGTCGAGCAAGACCAGCGAGCCGCCCATATTCGAGTGGTGGGCCGCGGCGGTGAAGACCAGCTTCTGCGAATTGGGAATCGCCCGCGCCTCGAATACGCATTGCGGGCGAGTGGTGAAGTTGCCATAGACCAACTGCGGATTCGTGCCGTTTGTATTGGCCGACCACAAGCTCATAAACGGCCCGTTGAATCGGTCAATGTAGTCCCATCTCGCATAAAGAATCCGCCCGTCGGCGGCAACCGACGGCGTCCACTCGAAGTTTTCAAAGGCCGAGATCGGACGAATATTGCCGCCGTTGCCGTCCATACGGTGCAGCGTGAATACCGGCACTGGCCGCCAGTTGTCGCCGCCGCAGCGGACGTAACTATCGGGCAAATCGGACGCCATTGTCGCTGCAGCGCTGGCTCTGTTGCACTGAACCGACTGGCCCTTGCGCGTGGAGAGAAAGACGATCTCGCCGTCCGGCAGGTACCTGCCGTCAAAGTCGTCGTACTTGCCGTGCGTCAATCGGCGGCACGCGCTGCCGTCGATATTCATCTCATAAATCTTGTAGAAGACGTCTTCGGGCAATTTGCCCTTGTCGATCTTCTCCATCTTGTGCGTTTCGGGATAGAACCGGCAGTAGGCAAAGAGAACCTTCTTGCCGTCATAAGAAAGGTCGGGCCGGATAAAGCTGCCCGCCGGGAAATCCTCGGTCAGGCAGCGCAGTTTCGGCGATTCGCCTTTGAACCCTTCGAGGACGTATATCCCGCCTCCGGGCCGCGACCACCAGCCGTAGTATTGATCGGACATGTGAGGGAAGGCCGGCGGAACCTGTTTGGTAAACACGATCCGCTCGAAATCCAGCAGAGGATTGGCCATCGCCATCTTCCGCACCGTCCATCTGGCTTGAAAATATAACTCACGTTGTTCTTCTTCGCTCGTATCCGCCGCGAGCTGCTTCAAACGCTCAGCAAGCCCGCGTAACATTTCTGCCTGCGTTTCGATTTTTGCCCCGCCTTGCCGCAGGTTCTCGGCAAGCAGCAAACCTCGCTCGATGACCTTGGCGGTCGGAAATGTTGAGCATTCCTTAGCAGCCGCGTGCGCAACCGACCACTGGCTTACGCTGCTTTGAGTAGCCCGTTTGCCCGGGGCTATGTTGCTTTCAAAGCCGGGGCAATAGACCTCGACCTCGTCGAGATGAAAGTAGCTCCTGCCGGGCAGTTGAAGGCGGACGTAGCGGGCTATCGCGCCGTTCAATGTCACCACCAGCGGCTTATCGTCCTTGTGGCCGAAGAATGTTGTCCCGTCGTGCTGATACGCCTGCCTGAAATCTTGGGCATTATCCGACAGCAGAACGATTATCCGCGAACTTCGCTCGGCCAGCTCGGTGCGGTTATACAGGACTATCCGATCCAGTGACGCAGCCTCGCCCAGGTCGATTTGCCACCACGGGTTATCCTCGTTTTCAGTGTGAAATCCCCACTCGCCGTTCTTGACGCCGTCCAGCGCCCCAACGGCATCCTGTTCGGGCGTGACTTGTTTGCCCTGTGCAGTTGCTTCGGTATTTCGCAGCAAGTCCTGGCGCAGCCAGTCGGCCTCGATCTGCGCGGGGGTAATCGCAGGTCCCGCAGCCTGCGTGCGATTCGTTAAAAGCACAGCTACGATCACCAGCAACCTCACAACCATCTTGCACCGATGCCTGTCCATTCAATCATAATACCACAATCTCCTCCGTATCGGAAGGGTCTCGAACCCTTGAACAAAATAATGCGCCGCGGTTATAATCAGAACCTGCCGGGTGTTCTCGAAAAACCCGAATCAGTAATCAGCTTGACGCAGATTGGTAAAGGAGCCGACATAATGAAAATCATACAAGCAGCGTTCCCCCACGGCTCCCAACGCCGTCTCTCACCTGCACAAGGACCCCACCACAGGCCTTATGGGCCGTTTGTGCGGGCGTCCCGCCAGAAGGCGTCCCCCCGCAAGGGGTCCCTCGCGGGACTCGCGGGACTTACAGGGCTGGCGAGCCTGTTACTCTTTTCCGTCCTATGGTCAACGTGTTTGGCCGGGCCGGCAGCGCCGGAATATCGCATCTACCCGCTGCGAAACGGCGTCTGCAAAATCGCCGGCAACCACGCCTATCACAACGGCGATAACGCCGAGACCTACGACTATGCCCTCTTCATCTGGTTGGTTCTCGGCGGCGATAAGCCTATGCTCGTCGATGCCGGCATCAGCAACATCGAGGAGATGAACCGCGGCGCAGCCCACGTACTCCGCGAGCCGATCACCCAACACCGGGACGAGACTATTAGGGTCCAACTGGGTAAGTTCGGCTTGAAGCCCGATGATATAGGCCGCATCTTCATTACCCACCTGCATTTCGACCACGTTGATGACCTGCTCGAATACAAAAACGCCACGGTCTATATCGGCAGGAAGGAATGGGAAGGGGCGCTGGCCGCCGCGCCGACCTGGGGGCACGGAAAAATCCTCCACGAATTTAGCAATAATCCCGACTGCAAAAAGCGCTTAGTAGTAGTGGACGACGGGCAGATATTGCCCGGCATCGAGGCATTCTGGGTCGGCGGACATACGCCCGGCTCGACCGCTTACTGCGTCAATACGGCGCACGGTAGGGCCGTCTTCACCGGCGATACCGTCTCGCTGCTCGGCAACATCGAAAAGGACATCCCGCCCGGAGTATATACGAGCTTAGATGAGTGTATGGCCGCGATGAAGAAGATCCGCGAGAAGGCCGACATCATCCTGCCAAGCCACGACCCTGGGACATTGGATCGCTGGCCTCCCGCCCCCGAAAACGCGACCAAATACACCATCCGCGCAATCAAGGTCGGCCAGTGCGAGGTCCGCGACTACATAACCTTCCAGGATACCGACAGCGAAGCAACCAGCACCTTCTATCTATACGTCTGGGTCATAGAGGGCGGGCCGAAGCCAATCGTCGTCGAGACCGGCCCGAAATACCCCGAAGAATTCAGCAGGTCAACCGAGAAGTACATCCCCGGCGGAGTAAAGCAGTTCCCCTCCGAACGGACAATCGAGGCCCTGAAACGCTGCGGCATCGACCCCGCCGAGGTCAGCCACGTTATCGCGACGCACCTCCACGCCGACCATTACGACTATTTCGACGCCTTCCCCAACGCTAAGCTCGTCGTCAACGAGCGCGAATACAAGGATATGACCGACGACAGAGACCGCCTCGCCCCGGACGTGCGAAAGGCCCTCAACGAAGGGCCCGACGCCCTCATGATCGTAGGCGACAATGAAGAGATTGTCCCCGGCATTCGCGCCCTCCAGCTCGGCTGCCATACCCCCGGCAGCCAGGGAGTGCTCGTGCGAACCTGGATGGGCCCGGCGCTCTTAGCCGGAGACGCCGTCTATAAGTACGAGAATATCGAGAAGGACCGCCCGACGCGAAGCCCCGACCCGCAAATCTGCAGTGACGCTATGACGCGAATCCGCTCGCTGGCGGACATCGTCCTGCCCGGCCACGACCCGCTCACGCTCGAGCGCTGGCCGAAAGGCGTAATCGGCGGCCTGCCCCCCTCCGGAACCCAAAAAATCGAATCTCTGACGCTGATAACCGGAGAGAACATTAGTCAGCCGCTCAAGTACGCTATAGAGCAATTTACCTCCTTCTGCCTGGTCTCCGCACAAATCAACGTTAGGCAAAGCTCCAAGCGCATAGTCGGCCCGGGCCTCACAGTCCTGCTCGGACGCGGCCCGGCTGAGCAGCACGCCTCCGCAGCCTGTGAGCAGATCGACTGGGAAGGTTTGGGAGCGGAAGGCTTTGTGCTTCGCGCGCATGGAGACGGCGGCCAACAGACTGTAATCGCCGCCGGCGCGACGGATATGGGCACGCGACAGGCGGTCTATGCCCTGATGCGGGAGCTTGACGTCGGTGTGCTGCCGGCGACTTTGGACAGCGACCTTGACATCATCGAGAAACCCTCATTTCCACTTCGCGGCATGTATGCCCATCAGCACTGGGCCTACGCCTATCCTTATGGCCTGCGGACCTGGACAATCGACGAATGGAAGAGCTACGTCGATATCCTCGCCCTGATGCGGGTGAACCTTTTTCAGATTTGGTCGATGGCGGGAATACTGCCGACGCCCTTCTCGCCGGAGGATGAGGCATTCCTGCGGCGGTATCCACCCGTTATCGAGCACGCAAGGCTCAACCACGGCATGGAGGTCTGGATAGGCGAATGCGCCAACAATGTATGCGAATCGCGCGACCTTCCTCCGCCGGCCCAGCGCGACTACTTCAGGGCCGAGACCCTCAAGAATCCCGCCGACCCCCAACAAATGGCCCAGTTGGAGGCCGCCCGCGCAGAGTTCTACAAGGTGTGCAATAATGCCGACGGCTATTGGGTAATCGACAGTGACCCGGGCGGCTTCAAGGGCAGCACCGCATCGCAATTCGTCGATATTATGATGATGAACCGCCGCTTGATCGACCGTCACGCGCTGCTCGGCCCAAAGGCCAAGCTCATTTACTGGATGTGGTTCGGCTGGGGCAATAAAGAGCAAGAGCGGAACTGGCTCGACGTCGCCGGTGACTTAGCCGCCCGCTCGCCGGAGCCCTGGCTGCTGACCGTCGCCTCCGACGGCCACTGGAAGGTCGCGGACCAACTGAACCTGACCAGCCGGACCATATACTACCCCTACGGCGCCGTCGAGCCTGAGCCGAGCCTGCCCTTCACAACGGTTGTGCCCGATATCCTGAAAAAGGCCCTGGATGTCACCGACAGGGTAGGCTCGATCCGCGGGGCAATGGGCAACGCCCAAACCCCCATCTGCCAATTGCCCAATATCTATTACTTCACGCGGGCGATCTGGGATATCGAGCGCCGCGATGAGCCGCCCTATTGGGCTATTTATGAGCTGGCGCGACTGGTTTATCCAGAGAGGGCCGCCCTGCTGAGTCAAGCCTGGCTCAGCCTGGGCCATCCGGACGCGCCCGATGCCGAAACCCTGGCCGATAAGCTCGAAACTATCGAAAAGGCCCAACAGCTTGGTCGGCCCGGACCGATTGGAATCAAGCTATTTCCCGACCTCGGCCAGGTCACCCGCGACCTGACGGCTCAGTTGAGAATCCACGCAGCAGCCGTCGATTTCTGCAAAATGGCCGAGAAAAGCAGCGTTGACGAATCCGAGTTGTTTGATCGGCTTGCACGATACTGCCTGCTCTCTTTGGAATGGCGCAGGCACACCGGCTTTCGCAACTACGGCACAAACGGCTACGACTTTTTCCCCCTTCGCACGGCCGCTCACAAGCGATGGTGGCGCGAAAACCGCCTGAATCCCGAAATCCAGCGCAAACTGACCGCCGCGCTGGCGGCCCAATACGAAGATTGGGAAGTGAACCTGATTATGTACCCCCTGACGCACTGAGGAACTATTGGTCTATTGAATGGGCCAAGATACGTTTCACGCTTGCCCCTTGGGGGCGATACGCATCTCCCGCTTTTTATGTTTTTCCTGTTGATTTTGCGGTGTTTTTGTGGTAGGTTTTGTAATAGTTGAGATAACATTCGCTGAGCCATTTTATTGATTATTGACTATTCGCTGGAAGGCGGGCCTTAAGGCCGAGTGTCCTGATAATCAGGTGTGGAGTAGGATTTAATTAATGACTGTCCCTAGATTTCCCTCAGTTGCTGGGGTTTCTTGGTTCTCAAGCTCTTTGGTTAAAGCTTCAAGTGTGTTTAGTATCTTTGCTTGATCTGTATCATGAAGTATTTCTGAGCCCGCGAGCAATGCTTCTAGTACCTCTCCTCGCTTGGCTTTCAGTTCGTTTACCGCGAGTATAAGGTGCTTGTGCTCTCTAAGGAGTTTATCTACTCCATCGTAATTAGGTGCGATAGCTGTTTCCGAAAACGTCGAACCGTCAGGAAGGAGTCTACACGGTCCATACAACGCACGCGGTCTCAAAAAGGCAATAGATGCCAGCAGCCCAGCGTAGGAAGCAAAGGACACTACCATGACCGCTATGAACAAAGCTCTGGTCCAACCTTCCGTCTTCATAACCGGCATGGCGAAAATGCACTCGAGAAGCAAAAGAACAACACCCAAAAAAGCAAATGGGCTCTTTGAAATTGACAGGCGCATTAGCCCATCTTTGACCTTCAAATCTGGATTTTTCATGTGAACTCTCCGGTGGGTCCATTCCACTCAAGAAAATGTGCCTAAATCAACCTCAATTTTCCTACTTAGCTCTCGAAGAGCTGTCCTTAACGCTCCCGCCCCAGACGGCAGGTTCTGGGCCAGTGTCTCGAGGCCGCGCGCCACTGTGAGCATCTTCTCTTTGAGGGCATTCAACTGCTGGGTGCGTTGTGTTATATGTTCTGCGTACTGGTCTGCCAGCAGCATAAGATGCATTGGCACCCGATAGACCAAGAAAGCCACGGTAAGCATCGAGACAACGAAGAGCCCGGCCATCAAACAAGCCACAATAATAGTTGTTCGTTCCGAATAGGGGCTGCGAATGACTACAGTGCCGAACGTACTCTCAATAATTGTTAGACTCAACCCAAAGAACACGAGCGGACATTTCAACTGGGCGAGAACAGAACTCCCTCTCCCGGGGGCTTTGTCATCCTTGTTAGAGGCCACGGCCATACCCTTCCAAACCACACAATAGTTGGGGAGGAACCTAAGCCTCCCCGATCCTTTGTCTCCATCCCGGAGAAACTACACAACCACTACATTCTTTTGCACTCGCCCGCCTCCAGATACGAACCGAAAGGCCGTCTTCACCTGTATTCTACGGGAATAGTGCAAGAAAGATCAAGAAAAAAATTATTTTTGCCAAATACCTGAGATTCTATCGCAGCCGACGCCAGAACAGGCTTACCGGGTGTTCCGGGATATGCGAAATTCAAGGCCGCGAACTTGTCGTGAGGTGCGCGACAGACGCCTAAGGCCGGAGTTTGGGGAAAGTTCGGCCGGTGAGGGTGACGAAGTCATCGCCGAAGTGTTCGAGCATCATCTTCTGTTCGGGCGGGATTCGCACGAGGCAAAAGAGGATTGAGGCAGCGGGGATGACCATGGCCAGCCAGCTATTATGGATTAGGAAAGAGGGAATTGAAGGTTGGCGGCGAATCTATCGGTCATACCTGCGATGCAGTCGCAGACGGTTCGGTAACAGGGTAATCGGTCGAGATGGGGATAACTACGGCCAGCCACCTATTAGGGATGATGAGCGGATAGAGTCGCCGTGGCGGCGACTGGTAAACAGGAGAGGAGCAGTGGAGACGGGCCCCGTCCATCCCTCAGGGACAGGCAGGTGGCGGGGCTAACCAACCTACAGGGCGGGCAAGGCGTGGTCTTTGCTCGCCTGTCTGAGCAGGGCGAGCAGTTCGATGAGGCTCTGGCTGATGACGTCGGCGTTTCCGCAGACGCTCATAAAGTTGGTGTCGCCGTTCCACCTGGGTACGACGTGTATGTGCAGATGGCCGGGCAGGCCTGCGCCTGCGCATCGGCCGAAGTTCATGCCGACGTTGAAGCCGTGCGGGTGGATCGCCAGCGAGAGGGCCTTTTGGGATTCGCGGACGAGCTTAGTCATTTCGAGCAGCTCGTCGTCGCCGGCCTGGTCGAGGTCTGGGATGTGGCGGAGCGGGGCGATTAGTAGATGGCCGTTGTTGTAAGGGTAGCGGTTCAGAACTACGATGCTCTTATCGGTGCGCCAAAGGACGAGATTCTCGTCGTCCTTCTTCGGGTCGTCGCGGTTATTGCAGATAAAACAGCCGGTAGTCTTATCCAGGCCCTGAATATAGTTGATTCGCCAGGGCGCCCATAGATTATTGCGTTCCAAGAGTGAAACCTCCGTAGTTAAGAGCACAAGGCATAAGAGCACAAGACACAAGAACAAAAGTGCACAAGAGTCAAGGTATTTGTTTCAGATTCATTCCGGCAATATAGACTGGTAAAACCTCCACAACAACTTGCCGACTTCTTCACCCAAGTCCTGCAATTTCTTATGCTGCTCGGCGTTCAGATATTCTAACCTGGCTGAGAAATCCAAGAGATACCTTGCCTCCGCCAAGGAACCTAAAGCGACATTGGCAAAATGCTTGAGTTCTTTCTTGCCTTGTCTCCCGTAGCCTTCAACAATATTTGTGGGAACAGAAAGGGCTGATCTCCTCAGTTGAGCCGTAATCCCGAACAATTCTTCTCTGGGAAAGGTTCGTGTGGCTAAATAGGTTTGGAAGGCCAACTCGTCGGCCTTTTGCCAGACAGTCAATTTCTTGTATCCGACCGCATCCATTCTTGCCTTTTCGGATTATGTGTCTAATCCTCTTATGCCCTTGTGCTCCTGTGCCCTTGTGTCTTTATAACTTTTCCGCTGTTATGGTTTGTCGGATGGCAATCTGGGGTTTTGCACTGATGCCGAGCGGAATGATGGAGCTGATCTTCATTTCGTACTGCTGGTTGTACTGCTCAGTTTGGCCGGCGTCGATATTGAACTTTTCTTCGCCCTGGCCGGTGACGCTGAGGAGCTTGTATCCGCCGAGGAATCCGAAGGTGCCGCTGACCTGGAAGCTTCCCGAATAGGGTATTGGCCAGGTATTCGGCGTGGAATCGGAGAGGGAGTAGGAGCCGGTGATCGTAGCGACGCGGCCCTGGAGCGTCGGGCGTATTTCTTTTAGGGTATAGACGACGTTCCTGGCCTGGCGCATCACAATCGGGGAAGGGATGGAGAGTTTGGAATTCCAGGTCTGGCCGGGTTTAAGGTCGCCGGATTTCGTATCGATGCTGGAGATCGAATCCCAGAGAAACCACTGTGTGGCGACGAAGTCGTTAATCATTTCGGGGTCTTTGATTTTGCCGCGATTGGCATTGGGTCTAAACGCCTTTTCGCCGACTTGCTTAATCACACTATCGAGCTCGGAGGCGTCTTCAATCTTGCCGGTTGGGCCGACCTTGAAGGCGTAGGTTTTACCGGCGAAGTACTCGGCGGCGTCCTTGCCGACGGCTGGGGCAGCTTTTTTACTGCGGGTGACTTTTGCGGATTTGCACTCGGCCTTTATCGTAGTCAATCCGAAGGGGTCCACTTCGACGGGGGTGTAGGCCATAACGATTTCGAGGGATTCGGTACTCGTCTCGGCGGCCTCTTTGCCCGGCTTGGACATCTTCCCTTCCGGGTCCCACTCGACGGTTATATCCCTTTTCGAGACGAACCTGTATTGGAGGGTTTGGCCCTGGACGAAATCGACGGTCAATACGTTGTCATCGGTTTTGGCTGCGCCTTTTTCGGAACTGCCGCATCCTGCAAGGGCGCCAAGCATAAGAATCATCAGGGTAGTAAGTGCGGTTTTCAATTCTACTCCTTTCGATTATTACTCAAATTGCCTCCAGAAACGGGCACTTTGAGAAGTTTTAGTCGATTCTTTCGATTTCGTAGAGGCGGACGGCGGTCATTCTGAGTGCCTCGGGTGGTGCGTTTGGTTTTTGTGCGGACTCGGGATCGACGGCAAGCCATTGGGATTTTAGGTGTTCGCTATAGCTTCGCACTTTTCCGGCGGCGAGGTCGAGCTCGAGGCGGCCTGTATATTCCTCGGTATTGTCGAAGAGCTTGGAGAGGAAGCCGGTCGATTGCTCTTTCTGAAGCTCGGCGGCATTTTCCGACGAGGGCACGGCGTTCATTTGGGCGACGGCGACCTTGCCCTTGTCCGAGTCCTCGACGGCCTCAAGCTTATAGACCCTCTCGTATGACTTACCGCCCAGCATCCCGAAGTCGAAGGTTTTCATAGCGCTCCAGTTGGCGCCCTTTACGACGCGGCTTTTTTCCTGAGCAGGCAGGGCGGGGACGGAATGGCACTGCTTGACTGCCTCGCCTGCGAGGATGGAGCGGGCGGCCTTGGCGGAGGGTGAGCTGCCCGTGACGGCGGCGAGAGCCTCAACGGTTCCCATGACTTCGACGATGCTGCCGGCAGGCGTGATCTTGATGGAGTAGCTCTGCCCGATCAAGCCGTTCATTGGGTCGCTTTTATCTTTTTCTCTCGAGCTATCGAAATCCATCGAGACGCTATCCCGCACCTTGGCAATGTACTTCAGTTCCTTGATAGTAATCAGGGCGACGGCGT
>Ga0315277_10007152_pt1 | contig 14486 bp, 15 predicted proteins | sample YL17G05_15_MG_FD_203695 | JGI IMG/M metagenome (GOLD analysis project Ga0315277, IMG submission 203695) | Sediment microbial communities from Yellowstone Lake, YNP, Wyoming, USA - YL17G05_15 | ecosystem: Environmental > Aquatic > Freshwater > Lake > Sediment | place: USA: Wyoming | collected... | reverse complement strand
TCTTTCAAAAAATCTGGCGTTCTGTGGGCTGATGCAACTTTTAAATCATAATTGACTCCAAAATCATCAAGAATCTTTTGAGTTTTTTCTGCTATGGGCATATCCGATTTTGACCCGAGAATTATCTGAACCTTCATACTTATCAAATCAGTGAAATGTTATTGATTAGTTAATGGTTTCGACAATATAATAAAATACAACAGTTGTTATAGTAAAATCGTCTTTCTTGAAGGCAGATGTGATACAAAAAGATGAATAAAAAAAGGGTTGCTATAATAAAAACTAAAAAGAAAGGCTATCCAAATAACCCTCCTTTTCATCCACCCGAAAAATATCCTGAATGTCCGTTCGAAGAAATAGATAAAACTAACACGGTCTATAGTGCTGTAAGAGATCTTCTTAGTCATCTGGGTTTAGATAAAGAAAATTATGGGACGGCAAGTTGGAATCCCTTCAAAGAGTTGATACAGCCAGGAAATACTGTAGTTATTAAACCTAATCTTGTGCTAGACACTCATATTGACGGAGAAGACATCTACAGCATCATTACACATCCATCGATTTTACGAGTAATAGTGGACTATTGTTTTATTGCACTGAACGGTAAAGGGCACATCATTATTGCTGATAACCCTTTAGGGCATTGTAATTTTACCAATTTACTAAAAAACACAAAATTAGAATCAATTAGAGAATTCTACAAGGAAAAATCAGGATTTGAAATTAACATATATGACTTAAGAAAAATGATGTATCCGCTGAACGAATTCCAGTTCACCGAATATGCTTCTTGGGTGACATTAAATGGAGACCCACGTGGCTACACAATCGTTGATTTAGGACATTTAAGCCAACTCAGTTCAATAAAAAATCCTAGTAAGTTCCAAGGAACTGATTTCAACAGACAAATAACAATTAAACATCACAGTGGCAACCGTCATGAATATCTTATCCCCAACACAATTCTTTCTGCTGACGTCGTCATTTCAGTTCCTAAATTAAAAGTTCATAAAAAAGCAGGGGTCACACTAAATCTGAAAAATATGATTGGTATCAGTGGAGATAAAAATTATTTGCCCCATTTTCGCCTAGGTTCACCAAAAAGCGGTGGAGATGAAGCTCCTGATGACCTTTCTTTGAAATTACGATTGCAGCTGCGTTTACTAAGATTTACCACAGAGTATTTTTTATCAAAACATACCCTCCTGCTTGATAAGATTGTAAAATCTGCGGCGAAATTCATACAAAATATCGATAAAAATTTTAGTAAAGATATCGATAAAAAAATCAATCCTGGAAATTGGTACTTCAATGATACAATCTGGAGGGTTATTATTGATTTAAACAGAATTTTGCTGTACGCGGATAAAGATGGTACTATTGGTCCAGAGCAAAAAAGAAAATATTTTTCTGTTATTGATGGTGTTATTGGAGGGGAACAAGAAGGTCCCATACGTCCAAAACCCAAACAATGTGGTGTGCTCCTTGGAGGATTCGACCCGTTTTTAGTTGATATCGCTGCCACTGCCTTGATGGGTTTTGACTACAATAAAATGCCACAATATAAACATCTAGCTACTTTAGATAAGTATAAAATTTCAGATTTTACCGAACAAGATATCGAGATTATAACAAACTCAAAAGAATTTGAAGGAATATTGAAGGATAAAAGCGATCGATATTTTGATTTTGAACCTCCTATGGGCTGGAAGGGCCATCTGTAGATTATCAGATTTTGTTCGTTTGATGATGCTTCTAGTGGTTTTATACAGATATCATTTTCCTTTCTATTAAATTCAGGCAATAAGGATCGCAGTGAGGTTTACCTGTTAATGATGTTGAAACGGTAAGGCATCCTCCTCTGCATCTTCTGCCGTGTTTGCAATCTTTGCATTCGCCATTCAAATCTTCTTTTTTGAAGTTTCTATTATAAGAAAATGAGTTCAAGTCGTTCCAAATATCTGCAATGCTTTTTTCACGTATGTTACCTTCAACAAAACCATCTGGTAAAGACATGCAACCCTTGACACCACCATCGCTTTGGATGCCCATTGCCGTAAGACCTGCCTGGCAGCCGATCCAGGGTAAAATCGTAATATTTGGAAGAATTTTAGAGTTGTATCCAAAATTATGTGCTCCCATTAATGGCAACTCTTTTATAGAATATTTTTTACGCATTGAAGCTATGAAGAGTGCTACAGAATAAAACTCCTTTTTTGATAACATTAAACTTTCCGGAAAGCGACCAACCGGATTAGCCATCTGAATTTGCCAAGCTATGCCTTTGTTAAGGAGGAAATCACGAATTATCGGTAGTTCTTTAAAATTTTGTTTATGAACTGTTGTTACAACCGTCGTCGGTAAATTCGCTCGTCTTAACAAACCAAGACCACATATACATCTTTCAAAGGAGGTGTCTACTCTTCTTATCGAATTGTGTGTCTCTGCCGTTCCGCCATCCAAACTAATTGCTACAGCGTACGGATCTAATTTTATTAACTGCGAGACAATTTTTTCATCGATTATTAATCCATTGGACATTATAGTGAAATTCATTCCAAGATTCCTTATATGTTGGGCAAGAACATGCCAATCCTTTCTTGTAAATGGCTCCCCGCCCATTAAAGTGATAAGTCTCGTTCCCAGTTTTTTAAGATCTTCGCAAAGACTCAGACCTTCCTGTGTAGTAAGCTCATTTTTCCTGGATTCGCCGGCAGAGGATCCGCAATGTAAACATTTCATATTGCAATTAAGAGTTGTTTCCCAAACCACACTTATAGGAGTATATCTTTTTCTGAACATGATTATCCCTAAAATATATTGGAGACCGCATAAGCGGTCTCCTCTCATCTTCCTAGACCCAACCACCGAACAATATTTGGAAATCCTTGACGCTTGCCCCCGTGTAATATAGGCCTGATGGCCCGCCTGGCATCATAACTTGCCCAAACACTGCAAATGCCACTGTTAGCAACGCCATGGTAATGACGTTTTTTGCCGTTCGTTTTGCCCGTGTCACATCCGTCTCTTCTAGCCCTAGCGCACATCCAAACTCTCGGAGTTTAGCATCTAGCTCCCTTCTTTTTTTCATATTTTTCACCTATGTTGTGCTATTGTGTAGCACGTTAGCACGGTACTTGTATACACACGACATTTAAATATTTTTCTATATCTCTAAATTTGTGTCAAATTTTTCCAGCGCAAACTAATTATATGAGATTTTTATGTTCAGACAAAATAACGATTGGAATTAAAATGAAACTTATTATCTGTGAAAAAAACATTGCAGCGAGAAGAATCGCATATATTTTGTCAGAAGGAAAAACAAAAAGTACGAGGATCGGACAAATTCCTGTTTATGAATTTACAAAGGATGGTGAAACCTGGAGGATCATTGGTTTAAAAGGGCACATCATTAACCTTGATTTTCCAGCTGGTTTTAATCAATGGAACAAGATTCCTCCGCATGAATTAATTGATATAGAACCATGTAAGAATGTAAGTGAAAAAAGTATCGCTGCAGCACTAAAATTGCTTGTTGAAGATAATCCCTTTTTGATTGTTGCGACTGATTTTGATCGTGAGGGGGAACTGATTGGTGTCGAAGTCGTTGATCTTTTAAAGGGATATAACAAAGATATTAATCAAATCAAAAGAGCGAAATACAGTGCAATTACGAATCAAGAAATTAAATCAGCTTTTGAAAATTTGGTTGAAATAGATTACAACCTCTCGAAGGCAGGTGAATCCCGCCAGATCATAGATCTTGTATGGGGTGCTGTTTTGACACGTTTTATTTCGCTCACTTCGCATAGATACGGAAAAGATTTTCTTTCAATTGGTAGAGTACAGTCTCCAACCCTTGCTCTGCTTGTGGAAAAAGAAAGAGAAATAAAGAATTTTGAGCCAAAAACATTTTGGAAAATCATTGCAACGTTAAAAAAAGACAAGTCGTTTGATGCAACTCATGAAAAGGGACAGTTTTGGGATGAAACGCAGGTTAAGGAAATTTATGATAAGATCAAGTCTTCTAAATTGGCCTTAGTAAAAAAAGTTGACAAAAAAACTTTGAGAGAATTACCGCCTTCGCCGTTCAACACAACTACGTTTTTAGAATCTGCTACTTATCTGGGTTTTTCTGCTGCAAACGCGATGAGCATTGCTGAGCAACTATACATGTCTGGTCTAATTTCATATCCTAGAACGGACAATACGGTTTATCCTTCATCGCTTAACATTAGAAGCATTTTGCAAAAATTATCTTCCTCGAAATTTTCGAAAGAGGCTTTGGAAGTCATCAATAATGGAAGGGATTACCCAACAAGAGGCAAAAAACTAACTACCGATCACCCACCAATACATCCTGTCGAAGCTCCAACGGACGGGAAGTTGAATCCAGGTCAGGAAAAGATCTACGAACTCATATGTAGGAGATTCTTAGCAACCCTCGCAAAGGATGCAATATCAGAAACCGTTGAAGCATCGTTTGATATTTCGGGTGAAAAATTCATTGCAAATGGTTACAAAATAATTGAGCCAAATTGGAAAAACATCTACACTTATTTTAAAGATAAAACCAGACTTCTTCCTGATTTAATTGAAGGAGAAAATATAGAGATCGTCCAAATCAATTTGAAAGAGGATAAAACCAAACCACCGCAGAGATACACCCAGGGATCTTTGATAGGAAAAATGGAGCAGCTTTTACTTGGCACAAAATCAACGCGTCACGAAATTATAAGTAAGTTGTATCAGAGGAAGTATATCACTTATTCACCATTTGCACCAACGCCCACGGCATTTGCTGTTGTGGATGCAATGGGTGATTGTGACGTTATTAAACCAAAGATGACAGCTATATTGGAAGAGGACATGGATCTGATATCTGAAGGCAAAAAAACTCTTGAAGAGACAGTAAAAGAATCTAGAAAAATGCTTACAGAAGTTATGAAAATATTGGAGCAAGACAAGGAAAGAATCGAAACAAGTATTAAAAACGCTCAACGTGAACAGAACACCGTAGGCAAATGCCCAAAATGTGGAAAGTCGTTGGTATTTAGAAGGTCTAAAAATAAAAAGCGATTTGTTGGGTGTAGCGGTTTTCCTGATTGCAAAAATACATATTCCCTTCCTCAAACAGGGGCAGTTATTGTCACTGATAACGTTTGTAAGGAATGTGCGACTCCTATTGTTAAAGTTAAGTTTAAGGGAAAAAGGATTTGGGAGCTTTGTTTAAACTCTGCTTGCCCCGCTAAACCTCCGCCTAAAACGAAATAATTTCTAATATTTTGTTCATAATAAAATATTTATATAAGTATAATTAATGCAATCTCTGGATAAAAGGAGGCGTCTTATGAAGATTAAAGACTTTAAAAGTATAATTTTTGCTTTTGTTGTAGTGGTATTGCTATCTTTTGGTTCTATTGCAACATGTGCTACAGATAACCCAGATGCAATCCAAAAAATAAACTCCAAAGGATCCAATTTAGTTCTTACCAAAACAACGACATCCACAATATTAACGAAAAATACCAGATTGCGTTCATTGAGTGCACCATTAGATGGCTCAGATAACATCGTTGTGTCAAGTTATTCGGGAAATGAAACGTATCCGTCAATGATTACAAGTGGATACAATGCACTTGTAGCTTATGAGTACGAAGATAATAGTGATACCCATGTCTATTTGCGTAACTCGAGAGACTATGGCCAAACTTGGTCAAATGCGGTACAATTAGTAGTAAATCTCGATGATGTCCATTCAAATCTCGAGGCAATATCTCCAAGTCTTAGCGTTTCTCCAGAAAATAGACATGCGTTAGGTGCCTTTGTTTCCACTCTGAACAATTCTGGGATATTTGGTTATTATGAAATTTCTAATATCGGTGGTGACATGAGTGATTTACAAGGAGTTACTATAGATTGGACGAACGTTTCCTACAATTCAACCAACGGAAATTTTTACGATTTCTGGGGTTTTAAAAATCCCGGTATTGTAGCTTATGATAGCACAATAACACCATGGGTTATCTCTCTCATCGGTAGTACCAATTACACAACCTCATCTGGTGAAGGGCCCTGCACAGATTCTCCGATGTTTTGTTTTATAGATTTAGAAGATCCTGATGAGTCGATCTCGATTACTTGGTTCCCAGACATAGAGCATTGTAGTAATATTTCATTTGCTAACGATTATGGACAATCGAGCATCTATGGTGTATGTGAAATAAATAATGGCTCAAAACAAGACTTGCTCTTCTTTAAAGGAAATCCACACGATTGGTATTATGGAACAAATTTAGTTAATCAAACTTTTACGAGTACAGAAAGTCTAATGCATCCGCAAATATTTGTCAAGGGAAATCATATTTACCTAGTAGCTGAGACAGAATCAAATGGAATCATTCTGTATAGCTCATCCAATGGTGGAAATACTTGGGACGTAAACAATGTAGTTGGTCCTAGCTCGAATCCGAAGTATCCTCTAATTTTTGTAAATGAAACCCAGGTGTTCTGCAGCTTCGTTGGGTCTGGTAATATATCTCTTACTTCTTCAGAAAACAATGGGGTGGATTGGAGTGTTCCTTCTCAACTCAACAGTGTTAACAATTCTGTTGTTGAAATGTATCGTTACGCAGATATGCCTGATAATAACTACAGTATATGGACTGATAATCGAAATGGTAACTATGATATTTATTCGGTTGTAAGAGGCTCTCCAGAAATTAATCTGATGGTTATACCTGAAAGTGTAAACATTACAAATGAAGGATTCTCATTCATTCCAACTCAAAATCGCATAAAATTCACTGTGAAGAACACGGGAGTTGGTTACGTAGAAAATGTGCAGGTTGGTATTACAATCGGTTTTGTCAACCAAACACCCCAATCAACAAAATATCCTGGTTACATTCATTATCTAGATGGAAATGGCGCCGAGTTGTCATTGAATCAATGGCTCTTTAGAATGACTTTACCTGAATTTTTAAAGGCACTAAGAAATTTTGCAGGAATACAAAATATAACGGTGACGGTTGATCCTGATGGAAAATACAAAGATTCAAATCCGCTAGATAACCGTGTAACAATACCTGTCAGCTATGCAGATATATTCCCAAAACTAGCATTCTTAGAGAGGTTTTTCTCTAAATAAAACTTTTTACAATTCCATCTTCTGTGATATAACCGGTTACATATTTGGCAGGCGTTACATCAAAGGCCGGGTTTCTCACCTTCGTCCAATCTGGCATGATTGTTTTTCCATTGATGCTTGAGAGTTCTTCCCTGCCACGTTCTTCTATTACAATTTGACTCCCATCTTTTATTGTTTTATCGAAAGTACTTATAGGTGCTGCGACGTAAAACGGTATATTGTTTTCTTTTGCTAGTACCGCTTTTTCGTAAGTTCCAATTTTATTTGCAAAATCTCCGTTTTTTGCTATCCTGTCTGCACCAGTAATGACCATGTCTATCTCTCCGTTTCTCATGAAGTATCCAGCCGCATTATCTACAATAACCGCGTGAGGAATTCCTTCTTGCTGTAGTTCCCAATCAGTTAACAATCCTTGGCAGCGAGGACGTGTTTCGTCAGCATAAACAAAAAACTTCTTTCCCTTTTTATGAGCGATTCTAAATGGTGCAAGCGCAGTTCCGTAGTCAACCGTCGCGAGTGCACCTGCGTTACAATGGGTGAGGATTTTCATGCCGTCTTTAATGAGTTTCTCGCCGTTTTCCCCAATTCTGCGGCATCTGTCAACGATGTCATCAACGTATTCATTTGCTGCTTTTATCGCATTTTCTTTGTTATTTATTTTTTTAATCATGTAATCGATTGCATAGAACAGATCATGTGCGGTAGGGCGTGTTTTACGTAGTTTTTCTGCAGTTTTATAAACGTCGTCTTTTCCAAGAACCATGCCGTAAGCGGCCGCGGCTCCAATTGCAGGAGCGCCACGAACAACCATGTCCTTTATAGCAAATGCACAATCATCCACATTTTTTGCTGTAAATACTTCTAATTTATATGGAAGTTTTCTTTGATCGATGAATTTTATAATTCCTTTTTCAAACCACAATGCTCTGCAATCTTTACCTTCGATCTTCATTTTAACTTCCCCAAGGTCTTTAAAACTGATTCTTCAGTTTCTTTGAGGCTACGTCCAACAAATAGAATACCTTGATTTTTAATGATTACTTTTTTGCTATCTCTGAGGCATCTTAGTATCTCTTTGATCTGATCAAGGGTGTTAGGAGGATATTCTTTTTCAGTAGTTGGTAATTTTCCTGCTAATTTCTCAGCTATTTTATTACTGTTTATCTGGATGGTCGCGTTAACATCGTCTCTTGCATTGTGGATAATCCAATGGATGGGTGTTTCATTTCTCGGCTCTTTTGGACCCATTAATAAAAGAAAATTTTTTAAAGGATCATAATCAACGATTTCTAGAAAATCACCCTGTTTTATTTCTTTTATATCGCTATTTTTTGCGTTTATCAGTAGGCGTTTTCCGTTTCTCATACTTATAGTTACATCACCTGTAATTTTAGAAAAAATGGGCTTTTTTAATTTTTTTCCAATTTCAGCAATTTCATGAATGAAAGGACTGGTACTTTCCTCTTTTGAGAGGTAAAATGTTTGATAGTCCGGAATTATAAATTTTCTATCTGTCATAGTTGCTGGCATATGAATTGAACTTATTTAATTTCTCCTTTCTGTGGATTGCCTCCAAATCTTATTTTTTCTTTCGTTTTGGTTTTACTATTTCTCCGACTGCTTTTCCGCCCTGCAGCCACGCTTCAGTAATGTAGTCTTTATCTTCCATCAGTCCTTTTTTGCCCCTATTCTTTTCCTTTTCTTTAAATTCGCGGACCATATTTTATCTATTTAAAAACAGAAAGTATTTATTTATATGTTATGGCCGATTTTTCAAAGGATGCTTGGAGAGATTTGAAATTTAAATTCAAAGTTTAGTAACGATGTTCATAAGCCACTCGCTTAAAAAATTACTAACAATAATTACAAGAATGGCGATTGAAACATGCCAAAAAATTGCAGAGTAAGGATTAACTTTTTGCTCCTTTGCTATGAAATAACTTAAAACTGTAAGCAATGAAATGCCCCAAACAATTGAAAAAATTATGGCATATGTTATTGGTAAAAACATTACTATTAAAATAAAAATTAATATCACTAAAAATCTTGTTAAAAAATTAAAAAACGTAGACGTTCTTACAACCTCAGATTTCTTGAGGTCTGATTCCTGATAAATATGAATGCCTAATGAGTCAGAAATATTATCTGCAATGGCAATTACTAACAATGAGCCGACAATACTCAACTTCGGATTACCGGCTTTACTTAAACCAATGATAAATGCCAAGCAAGTAATAATGGCTGACGTAGCACCAAAACTGAATCTAGTTAGATGTGTCACAGGCCCGGTACTTTTCAATAATATTTAAATGTTCTTCAAAATTAGATTTTGAACTCTAAATCGTTTCATTCTCTAAAAATGGAAAAATTTTACGCCGAGGGGGAGATTTGAACTCCCGCGGGCAGAGCCCACGAGCTTTCCAGACTCGCGCCGTAGCCGGACTGAGCCACCTCGGCAAAAAACAAGTTCAGTAAATAAAACAATCTATTAAGATTTTTTCCAGATAGATGGATATGTACCTTTATTCATCAAAACCCTTTCTAAATTGGCGCATACTCCCTTATCCTTTTGAATAATGTCCTCTGTAGACATTGTGGTGTTTACGATTGCAACGCCTTCGCCTTTCAAAGTCAACACAGCAGCTCTATCTCCTTTTTTAATATCCGAATCAATCTCGACAACACCAGGAACAGCAAGACTTGCGCCATGACAAAGAGCATCTACAGCAGAATCACGAACTACAATCTTAGGTAAATTCAAAAGCAATCTCTCCATCGGAAGAATAACCGAGCGAATTTCTTTTTCGTTGTCTTCTTCCTTCAAAAAAGTATAGGCATCTTTTAGATCTTGTAAAATAAATGAATCTTCTTCTTTAAGAGGTCCAACTTTAGTACGTCTCAACTCAGCAAGATGCGCACCACATTTCATTTTTCTGCCCATATCAACACATAATGTTCGTACGTAGGTCCCTGATTCGCATCCAACCCGAAACAGCACGTCCCTATCTTTTATTTGAATGACGTCAATATAGTAGATTTGTCGCGTTCTCTTAACCCTTTTAACAGCTGATCTAACTGGAGGCATTTGTGTCACCGCTCCAACAAAGCTGCTGCATGCTTCTGTAATTCTTTTTTTATCAACGTCCTTGTGCAATTTCATAATTCCAACGTATTCTTTACCAGAATAGAGTAAAACCTGCAATGCTTTCGTTGCATCTCCTATAGCAATTGGTAAAACACCTGTTGCATTTGGGTCCAAGGTACCGCCATGGCCAACTTTCTCAACATCTAACATCTTTCTTATCCAAGAGTCAACCTGGTGCGATGTGGGGCCGCAGGGTTTGTCAAGATTAACTATTCCGTTATTCAAAAGCTCTTTAACGCTGCGTTCTTCCGGAGATTTACCATAATGTGTATTGGTTTTAGCTTGAATCTTTATGACGCGTTTACGTTTCTTATCAACCATTTTAATGCACTAGAATAAAAACCTTATATAAAGTGTTTATCTGGGGAGTTTTTTGATTATAATGTTTACTATTTCTTCAGGTGTTTTATCACCGGAATCAATGACCAAATCATAAATAGAGGCGTCTTTTAGGTCAATATTGTAATATTTCTTGTATCTGGTGGCCTCGCTTTTCGCTCTTTTCAGTATCTCTTCTCTTCTTTTTTCAACACTGCCCTTCTCTCTGTTTACAATACGTCTCGCTCTTGTGTCTAAGTTAGTATCAATGGCTACTTTCAAAGCAGGTATATTGTTAATATGAGCAAGCCATCCTGAGAGCCTGCCTTCTAAAATGACATCCCCTTCTTTCAATATCTCTACTTGGCGCTTATCGAGCTCCTTATCAACATCGCTGTTTTTCTCGCAATATTTTCCAAATTCCTCTAGAGACATATTGTGCTTCTTTGCCATCTCTCTAAAAATCATTCCTGAATAAACATATTTAAGTCCGAGTTTGTCTTTTAAAAGTTCAGCGACTGTAGATTTGCCGCTTCCCGGTGTTCCACTTATTGTGATTGTAACCATGATTCCATTTTCTTAGACAGATGCTGGTCTAATTTTTGCTTTTATGCCCTTCCACCAGTTAGACCAACTTGCCAATTTCAGTCCCTGCCGTAGTATTTGTCCTAAAACCATGGAGAACACCAGATAGAGCCACAGCCATGCTTGCATTATGAACGTGTCTCTGGAAATCAGCGGTATGTCGCTTCCCCAAGGTAAAGTAAAGTAGTAGTGAGGTACTTCAAGCGTAAGAAAAGTCCTAAGCCACAAGAAAATGGGCCATATGAATATAATCAGAAATACCATGGGTTTCATCATTCCACCAGACGCTTCAGTTTGCCTTTTCATTATTTCTGGCTGCATTTTCATAAGACTTTTTATTCTGTTTGTGTTACCCTCTTTCCTTGCCTTTCCAACTTCGTTCTGGAATGCTTTGGCTATGTCCTGCGATTCACCCATTTTTTTCCAATCAGTAAAAAAGTTTGTTAATATTGAAGAGAGAAGCACCACTATTAATCCAGAGAAGAACAATGTTAATACAGGATAAATTCCGCCAAAACCTATGATTGGGTCTAGTGCCAATCCAAAATAATATCCAAGTATGGGCCCAAGGTAAGGCATTACTATGAACATTAACAGTAACAAAATCATTAGCATCAGAAAGTTGCTTCCCTGTGCTTTATCATCTAATTTCTTCATATCATCATCTACTTCAATACAGGGGCTGCTTGTTTTACAGCCGCCTCTATAGCGTTATCATGGTTAAAAACAATTTTGACTGTGCAGCCGCTTAGTGCTGCGTACGCCATGGCTACCGCGCGGTTCATCATTTGGTGCTCTGCAATTTGTTCTATTGAATCAGGATCTCTGTTTCTCGTTGGGTCATTTGCTCTTCTGTCGAATATCTCTTTAGGATTTGCCTCTACAATGACAATTGCGGTTGGTCCTAGTTTTTTTATTACCCATTCGGGTAAACCTGGCATGTAGCCTTTCGGTGTTTTCACGGTGCAATGTGTGTCAAGAATAACATTTCCCATTTTTGCAATTTTTTCAGCTGATTTTATCTGCAGTTCCTTTTGTTGTTCCAATGTCAGTTTTCTCATTTCATCTCTATTTTTAATTAATCCCATTTTTTTTGCTATTTCTTCCATCACTGAACCAAAAGTTACAAATTCTATATCAATTCCTTCAGCTGCCTTTTTCATAACTGTTGTCTTTCCAACACCAGGTATTCCAGTTACTACTATGATACTCATAAAATTATCACTCCTGCACGCTATTCTGTGCCGAAGAACCCTCTTAAGACAGGATGCATCTCCATAGCTTGTTCTTTTGCAATGGCTTCATACAAATGAATTACGATGCCGACAGTCAGTAGCACACCAGTACCACTAGCCCTGCCGAGCGTCCCTATTAAATCGGCAAAACATGCAAGCGCTCCGACCGCTGCACCACCTATAACGGTTACCACAGGAATGTATCTTTCTAATACCTTTCTTAACACACGTGGATCGCTTCTGAAACCAGGTATTTGCATGCCTGAGTTTTGGATTTGACGTGCGACGGCAGAAGGCCCCATATCCGTTGTTTCTATCCAGAATTTAGCGAAAAGCACGGAACCTATTATCATTATCGTCAGAAATATTACAACCTTTATTGCGTACTGCATTGCATCGTGAGCTCCATCTCCGCCCGACATTATAGGTAATAACCACCTATTAACCCCCTCGGGGGTTGACAGATACCACGCCCCTCCAGCAGTAGCTTGGGTCGCTAGTAGATTCCCTGCTGCGTCAGAGGGGTAAAAACCAATCCACCACTGGCGACCTAAAATTGGCAGATCAGATTGATACAGCAGTAATGCAAACATGTTAACATTTGCAAGGAGGGCGGACATCAGAATAACAGGAATGTTTGATGCGTAGATCAATCGAATCGGATATCTACCACGTGCGCCTCTCACTTTAGCATGCGTAAGTGGAAGTTCTATGCGAGAAGATTCGGCATATACGACAATGAAGAATATCAATATTGTACCAAGCAAAGGCACGATGGAATTTTCATAAACGCCAGATCTTCCGACAAACATCAACTGATATCCACCACTCACCATTTGCTCAAGTGTCATATGTGTAGTCATAAAGTAGGTGCCTGGTATTACACCAGCAGGTGGGTTACTTAAAGAGACTGCACCTGCACCCACAGGCAACCAACTAAAAAGACCAGTAAACAGCGCTTGGGAGACACCTGCTGCAATAAATAATGAGATACCTGAACCTATCCCCCATTTCGAGATCAATTCATCCATGAAGAAGACAAGTACGGCGCCTATAACCAGCTGTGCCACAATTAAAGCATTGGCGGCCCCACTGCCACCAACAAGACCAATTAATCCCTCGCTAGGGCGCAGGTATCCAAATATTTGAGGAATCGCCTCAACGAAGATCATTACAATAACAAGAATTTTTTGTACTCCCTGGTAGATCGCCTTGTCTTCTTTTTTAGTTAAATCTAACTTAATTATTTTTGCACCAACAAATAACTGTATAATAATTGAAGCTGTAACTATCGGCCCTATACCAAGATGCATAATTGATCCCGATGCACCAGCCATAATGAATCGGTATTGTGCAAAAAGATCCACTGTTACTGAGCTTAGACCAAAGATTACTACATTTGTTAAAATGAAATAAAGTATCAAGCAGAGAAGAGTCCACATTATCTTTGTTCTAAAATGTACGTGTCCTTCTGGTTTGCTTACGGCAGGCCATCTCTCAGTAATTGGTTTTAAAGCAAACAGTCGACTCTTCTTTTCCTCTGCCATTTTAAGACCCAAACATTAATTATTTTTCCGGAAGAACTACCTCTCCCCCTTTCTCTTTTACTTTTGCAATAGCTCTTTCGGAAGCACTATTAACCTTAATTTTTAATTTGCTTTCTAAAATTCCACTGCCTAATAATTTATCGTAGCCTTCCTTTGTAAGATCCAGTTCTTTTTTTCCGGGGTATTTTTCTTCGAGTTCACCCACATTTATTGCTTTGGTTTCTTGCAATACTTTCTGCGGTCGTTTGAATCCATGTACGCCAAAATGATCAGGCATATACTTCAGCATATGCATGTACTTATGCTTATGTAAACCAGCGTTTCCTCTGCCACCTCTCAAACCAGAACCACGTCCTCCCTTTCTACCTTTACCGTGAGTCATGGATCCCCTGAATTTCTTTGTTTTCGTTCGCGCCAATTCAATCACTTTCCTAAATTTTAGGTTAAAGCCAGATAAAGTAATATATTATTATATTTTCGGATAACTTTTCTAAGTTTTTAAA
>Ga0315277_10007151_pt1 | contig 14486 bp, 12 predicted proteins | sample YL17G05_15_MG_FD_203695 | JGI IMG/M metagenome (GOLD analysis project Ga0315277, IMG submission 203695) | Sediment microbial communities from Yellowstone Lake, YNP, Wyoming, USA - YL17G05_15 | ecosystem: Environmental > Aquatic > Freshwater > Lake > Sediment | place: USA: Wyoming | collected... | reverse complement strand
TTGAATTCTCGTTGGGTCGAAAGAAAGCTCATCGGAGTTCTGGGGGAGCAGCGGACTCAAGGGAATGGTGTAAAGAACGATTAGAGGCGCTATTGTCAAAGGACGTAATCGTGGCGCAATCATTCGGACATCATGTGGCCGAGGACGCAATTGGAGAAATGGAGACCAAGAACTTGGTGGGGGCTGGGTGTACGAGAGAGTCTCTCAATAACCCAGAGGGCTTTTGGAAGCAGGCTAAAGGACACTGCTATTACCTATCTTGGCTCATAGACGGACTCAAGTTTAACGACGATTACGCAAATATCCGAGATCAGGTCACAGAAAGCATCTTGGAAAGAGCTGGGGCCGACCAATCGGGGGACATCATTGAGGGTGTGGTGATATCGCTCGTGCATTTCCAGCATCCAGCGTCAAGACCGGACTTGATAGGGGAATACGAGTTCTCTGTGAACAAGCAGGAAAATCAGGAAAAATACAATATGGATATGCTGCTGCCAGTGCTAAAACGTTGGGAAGGCAGGAGCTTTCATGATCAAGTTGCATCCAAGGGATACGAGCATTTGGCGGCACAGTATGCTGAAGAAATAGCGGGACTGGAGTAGGTGAGTGGGGATTTTCGGTTTTTTGCCTGCGGGGCAGGCGATTTCGATGAGCCCCAGAGCGCGAGGGGATGGGGTCGGGGATGTTTCAGGTTGCGGCGCCGTCCCTGTGGGACAAGTCCCCAGGGGACAAGTTGCGGCGACGGGTAAACGGAGTCATAAAGAATCTGGCTTCGGTTGGGGGGGTGATGGAGGAGGACGACGGAAGACAGACGACGGACGGCAGGGGGAATCCGGTTTCGCACGAGGCTACGCCGGGGCAGGCACGACGGACGAGGGATGAGAGAGAATATCGAATAGCGAATTCGCCACGGGCGAACCTCCGGCATCGAATAAGGAATAATGAAGTACGGGGCGGGGGGGTGTTGACGTGGGGCGGGGCTTATGATAAGATTCAGATGTTAGGTGGTATTGCGAATAGTGGTGAAAGTAGCTCAGACGGATAGAGCATCGGATTGTGGTTCCGGGGGTCGCGGGTTCGAATCCCGTCTTTCACCCTTCTTTATGGGCGAGGGGGATAGGCGGATTTCAGATTCAAGATTCGAGATTTCAGATTGGATTGTTGGCGTGATCCCCGGCGCAGGGCCGGGGGCGGGTATTTTTATGGAGTTGCGGTTGGGGTGGGTATTGGTTATCATAATTTTGGCTGCCGGGCGTTGGCTCGGCTGATGCCGTTGAGTTTGAACGTACTGGAAAGGGTAGGAAAATGAAGAAGGTTACTATCGAGGCGATTGTTTTTGTGATGTGTGTTTCGGCGGGGGGGCGGACTTGTCTTGCGTTGAATGATCCGCCAGCAGGATTCAAGGCGCTTTTTAACGGGAAGGACCTTAGCGGGTGGAAGGGGCTTGTTGAAGACCCGAAGGCGCGGGCGAAGATGAGTAAGGATGAGCTTGCGGCGAAGCAGGCTGAGGCGGATGAGCTTATGCGGGCGCACTGGCAGGTCGAAGATGGTGCGCTGGTTTTTGACGGGAAGGGGCAGAGCCTGTGCACGGATAAGGACTACGGCGATTTCGAGATGCTGGTGGATTGGAAGATCGAGAAGGAGGGTGACAGCGGGATTTACCTGCGTGGCTCGCCGCAGGTGCAGATTTGGGATACTGCGCGTGTGGGGTCCGGGGCGGAGGTGGGGTCGGGCGGGCTTTACAACAACCAAAAGAATCCGAGCAAGCCTTTGAAGGTGGCGGATAAGGCCGTCGGCGAGTGGAATACGTTCAGGATTAAGATGCAGGGCGAGCGGGTGACGGTGCATCTGAGCGACGTGCTCGTGGTCGATAACGTTGTGATGGAGAACTACTGGGAGCGAGAGAAGCCGATCTATCCGAACGGGCAGATAGAGCTTCAGTCGCACGGGAGCAAGCTCTATTTCAGAAATATATTTATTCGGGAGATTAAGAACGAATTGACCGAGCCTGAGAAGGCCGATGGGTTCAAGCTGCTCTTCAACGGCAAGGACCTGACGGGCTGGCAGGGGAATACGCAAGGCTACGTGGTCAAGAACGGCATAATCATTGTCGAGCCGAATCTCGGGGGCGGCAATCTTTATACGGCGAAGGAGTACGGCGATTTTGTTATGCGGTTCGAGTTCAAGCTGACGCCCGGGGCGAACAACGGGCTTGGGATTCGCACGCCGTTGAGCGGGGACCCTGCTTACGTCGGGATGGAGCTGCAGATACTGGATAATACGTCGCCGAAGTACACGAGCCTTCAGGATTATCAGTATCATGGGTCGATATATGGCGTTGTTCCGGCGAAGCGTGAGTTCGTGAAGGCCGGGACGCAGTGGGATTCGGATGATTGGACCTGCGGGGGCTGGAATTACGAGGAGATTATCGCCAAGGGCAAGAAGATAACGGTTAAGCTGAACGGGGAGACGATTGTCGATGCCGATATTTCCGAAGAGAATATTGCCAAGGACGTGCTTGAGAAGCATCCGGGGCTGAAAAACGAGAAGGGGTACATCGCATTTTGCGGGCACGGGGATAAGCTGGCGTTTCGGAATCTTCGGATAAGAGAGCTTGAATAAAGCTAAGCGGTTCGATCGAGAATAGCCACTAAGGCACTAAGGCACCAAGAAAACTACGAAGGGGCGATGTAATGAGAAGCAGACGGAAGGATAGATTAGAGAGTGTTAGTCGGAGGGATTTTTTGAAGGGTTCGGCGTTGGCGGGTGCGGCGATTGCGATTCCGACGATTGTTCCGGCGTCGGTTTTCGGGGCTAATGCTCCAAGCGAGCGGATTACCATCGGGTGCGTGGGGGTCGGGGGGCAGGGAGGCAGTAATATGAACGGATTTAAGGGGAATAAGGCGTCGCAGGTTGTTGCTGTTTGCGACGTTGATTCTGCGCACCGGGAAAATGCGAGGGAGAAGGTTGGGCTTAGCTCGGAGTCGTCGTATGTTGATTTTCGTGAGGTAATCTCGCGGGAGGATATCGATGCTGTCTCCGTTGGGACGCCGGACCATTGGCACGTTCCGGTTTCCATTGCGGCGGTGCGGGCGGGCAAGGACGTTTATTGCGAGAAGCCTTTGACCTTGACGATAGCCGAGGGCAGGCAACTGGCCGACGAGGTCAAGCGGTACGGGCGCATCTTTCAAACGGGTTCTCAGCAGCGGTCGGGCCGCGAGTTTCGCAAGGGTTGTGAGTTTGTGGTGAACGGGCGGATCGGCAAGCTGCAGACTATTGAAGTTGGAATTTTTGGAAACAACAAGCAATGCGAGCCGACGTGGACGCCGGAACCTGTGCCGAAGGAGCTCGATTATGATCTGTGGCTTGGTTCTGCACCGTGGGAGCCTTATCATCACCAGCGATGTCACTATGAGTTCAGGTTTTTGCTGGATTACTCGGGCGGTCAGGTGACGAATTGGGGCGCTCATTATCTTGATATAGCACAGTGGGGCGCTCAGGCCGACGACAGCGGGCCGGTGGAGATTCGGGGAAAGGGCGAGTTTCCCGCGACGGGGCTTTTCACGACGGCGACGAAGGTCGATGTTGAGTACACGTATGCCAACGGAGTTAAGATGTTTCTCAAGACCGGGGGCGGCGGGACGCGATTCGAGGGCAGCGAAGGATGGGTGTATATTGACCGCGGCAAGCTGGAGGCCGAGCCGAAGTCGATTGTCGATTCCGTGATAGGGCCGAATGAGGTTCATCTTTACGAGAGCAATAACCACATGCAGAATTTTCTCGACTGCATAAAGAGCCGCAGGGACACCATCTGCAATGCGGAGGTCGGGCATCGGTCGAGTACGGTATGTCACCTGGCGAATATTGCGATGCTGCTCGATAGGCCGTTAAAGTGGGATCCGAAGGCAGAAGTATTTCCGGGCGACGATGAGGCGACGCGGATGACGTGGCGGGCGAGACGGTCGCCGTGGATTCTGTGAAGGCGCTGTGCGACGAGGAGGGCCGAGGATTGAGAAGAGAAGAAGCGTCCCCGGTGCAGGTCCGAGGACTAAACGAGCGGGGCTGCGGTGTGCGGAGCACACCCTGCCAGATGGCTACTCACACCAAATCTAACTGTGTGTCACCATCAGGGGACTCAGGTCGCTTGCCGGCGTCACCCAATCCTGCCTGACGGCGGCAGCATTGTACTCCATCATGGTGTTGCCTCAAAGCGTCAAATCCGAAATGTCAGCAGCGGGTGGGCAGCTTCTGGAATATTATGCCGGCGACGATGAGGATTGCTCCTATTATTGTTGAGGGAAGGATTTGTTCGCCGATGACGAAATGCATGACTATGAGTGCGCCGAAGGGGACGAGGTAGGTGAAGTTGGCCACGTGGGCGGTCGTTTTGGAGAGCTTGAGGGCCTTCAGCCAGATTAGGAATGTGATTCCCATCTCGAACAGGCCCACGTAGGTTGCTCCGAGGATGGGGTATAGGGTCGGGATTTTCAATCGGCCCTGCAGCAGGATGAGCAGGAATGTGTAGGCCGAGGCGAACACGAAATTCAAAAACATTCTTACTGCGGGGTCCTTTTTGTCTTTGGCGTTGTATATCCAGAAGAGCGCCCAGGGTATTGAGCTGCCGGTCGCCAGCGCAGTGCCGAGGGGGTCGGTAAAATTGAAGCTCAGTGGCTTGCCTTGCGTCGAGATGACTAAGACGCCAAAAAAGCTGATGAGTATCGCTGCGAGGTCGCGCCGCTTAATTCTTTGCTTGAGTATCGGCGCCGAGAGCAGGACGAGCACGAGAGGCCAGACGAAGTTTAGCGGCTGGGCCTGCTGGGCCGGCAGCAGCGAGTATGCCTTGAATAGGACCGTGTAATATAGAAATGGATTTAGAAAACCGAGGATGGCGGAGTGCAGCAGGTCTTCTTGCGACAGGGTTCTTACCAGACCGAGCTTGCGAGAGAACAGCAGAGCAATAAACATCGCGGCGCAAGATGTGATTGACGCGCCGAAGAGCAGGGAGAAGACCGACATATCGAGCCGGTCCGGGTCGAGGCATATCTTGAACGCCGATGCGGACGTTGACCATAACAGGACCGCAATGGAGGCATAGAGATAGGCTTTCTTTTGGTTCTGCATTTTTGCAAGCACCACGAAGCAGCATTTGTCAAGTCGCGTTTCGATGTCGCGGCAAGGATACTGTGCAGGCGCATAATATCGAGGCATCTAACGATGTGCAATGAATCTTTGGGGGCGAGTCAAGACCTGTGGTGAAACCGTAGGCTGATTATTGGGCGAGCGCGTATTCATTTTGGCTTTTGAGGGTGCGTCTGCTTCGGGCGACGGATGTGGTGATTTTGGCCTGGGGGTTTTTGCCGGGCGCAGCCGTTATGGTCACGGCGAGTGCGGCGGCGGGAATATTCAGCTCCGCTGTGTCGAGATCAACAGTTTTATCGAGGCTTTCGGCGGGAGTATCCTTGAGATTGTGCCTGGCCCAGGCCAGGGCGCTTGCGGCGGCGTTTCGTTGTGCGGCTCTGAGGCGGGCCGTGTCGGATTGGAAGATCATAGTGTTGGCGTCCTCGGCCAGCACGAACATCACCACGCCTACGGCGGCTATTGCCATGATTACCAGCAACATTATGAACCCGCTATTCTTGACCATTTTCTTGCCTCAATCTCTCTCAGAGAGCGCCGACGAAATAGATGCGTGTGCCGGCCATTTTCTCCAGCCACTTCGTTGTGCGTTTGTATTTTATGTGTGCTTGGATTTCTACAGCGTAGCCTGCCCCGTTTCTGCTCCATAGGCGCCATTCCACGTCCGCGTTGGGCAGGGACCAGGCTGCCTGTTCTGTGTTGTTGTCTTTGGTTTCGCCAAGGGTGCGTCTAACGACGCGCCCGTTCTCAAGCTCGTAGGCAATTGTTCTATCGCCAAGCTCTATCAGCAGCGTGTTCACATCTGCGGCGTGGTCGGCGAAAGAGGCGGGCAGCGATTTCGCGCGATCCACGTCGTCCTGGATATGCTCGAGCAGGTCGAGAACGGAGGTGTTTTCCTGGACTACTTGTGATGATTGCGGAATGTCGCGAAGAATCGTGGTGAATAATCCGTCCAGGGCGATTGTTACTGCGGGAAAGATGACAATAACCGCCAGCATTTCAGTTAAGCTAAAGCCTTTACGCATAATGATTCAGTCCTTTCCGGCTGCTGCTATTTCCCCGCCGCGTTCGTTTGGAGTGGGTTGGGGCGCGATATATCTTCTAAGGCTGACTTTGACCTCTTTGCTGTATGCTTTCCCTGCGGCGGTCGCTTGGGCAAGGGTCAGGCCGCGCCACTGGTCCGCGCCGGGCGACTCATTAACCGTGATGGTCAGTCCCGGCCAGAGTCGCTGCGAATCTTCGCCGGCGATGGGCTTGCCCGTTGCAGTGATGCTGTCGAGCTGCGCCTGGGCGGCGGCGATGCACCGCTGGGTGACGAGCTGGTAACGGTTGAACCTTGCAAACCCGCGCAGCGAGACCGCCAGTGAGGAGATGATTAACCCGAGCAGCGCAATTGCGACAATAATCTCCGTTAATAAGAATCCGCCATATTTTTGTTTTTTGCGAGACACGATTTTTTCTCCGTTTGTTTGGCTATGGATAGACAGCCTCGGCAATGTAGTAAATAAGGGAAATCGGCGCTGAGAATATTGCATAGACCACAAACCCGACGAACGCGCCCATAATCAGTGTTACGCAGGGAGACGCAATGAATCTGAGGAGGTTGGCTTTGTAGTTGTAGTTTGACCTGTGGAGCGATTCGACCGTTTCGAGAACAGCGGGCGTATTTCCCTGATTTGCCTTGTCATCGAAAGCCCAGGCAAGGCCGCCGCCGACGCCGCTTTTTTTTGCCGCGGCGGCGATATTCTCGCCCGCCTCGACCTTCTCGATCCATTTCTGCAGGCGTTTTCTAAAGCAGTCATTCAAATCGAGTCTCAGCGCGTTTGAAATGGCGTCATTCACGGTCGCGCCGGCATTAAGCGAGAGCCTGAGCACCTCGGCGACTTGCAGCGATGAGGAATTCTTCTCGAAGCTGCGGAAGACGGGCAGATGCCACTTGAGGAAATCGCAGATTCGCGAGGATGTATAAGGATCGCTGGGGCGACGCGGACGGAAGCGGATGTAAATACCGTAGGGAATGACAATCAGAACGGTGAAGGCCAGCACTATCAGGAAGAGCGCTTGATTCTCCCAGCCGACGAATGAGACGATTCGTATCAGGGCCCGCGTGGCGGCGGGGAATCGACCGGCATCAGTTGTTTCTGTTAGAATTTCGGCCCATTGTGGCACCACAAAGGTCATTATTCCCCAGACAATAAAGCAGACTGCCGTTATTAACACGATGGGATAAAAAGGAGTAACCGGTTCGATTTTTTTGCTTTCTTCGGACTTTGTGGCCATATCGGCCTCGATGCTTGCGAAGGCCTGGGGCAGCTGGTTGACCCGCTCGGCGGCGGCTATCATCGCCAGGGCATAGCTTGGGCATTTAGGAAAGCCTCGCTTGATCGCCTCGGCAACCGGACAACCTTGCACGAGCCACTTGCTTATCTGCCGGAGGATTCTTGTCCGGCTGTCGTCTCGCCCCGCCGCGGCGGATTCGAGGGCCATGGGCAGCGGGAGATTCTGCCTCATGCATGCGCCGATTGTCGAGACGACATAAGTCGCCGTTGCGTGCCGGGATGTCAAGCCGCAGTTTATCGTCACGCCTATCAGGGCTATTGTCACGACAAATAATAGCATGAACGGGAAGCCAAAGGATGGCACATCGACCAGGACGCAGAACCCGATGATTTCAAGAAAGAGAAAGGCAAAGATGAAAAGCAGCCATTTTGCCCAGGTCAGTGCCAGTGGCCGTGTCGCCCAGGTCATGGGCCATTTCGCCGACATGCGCCGCACCGCGGCGAGCAACACCGATGAAAGCGCGGCAAAGATGACTAGCGCGATGGCGAAAAGCGCCTCGAATGTCACGCCGGGATTGTCCAGCGCGAATATGATAATGACGAATACGCCGCACGTGATCGGCAGCGTAATAAGAGCGATGCGCGGCTTCTTCAGCCCCAGAACGAAATAGATAATCGCCAGCAATAATCCGATATGCATCAGCATAGCTGTTCCCTTATGCGCTTATTGAGTTAACGACCTGTATCATGGGCAGGAACATTGAAATGACACACATAGCCACAATTCCGCCGACTGCGATAATCATTGTGGGCAGGAGGACTGCCTGGAGTCTTGCCTGGCCGAACCTTGCCTGCTCGGCGTACATTTGGCCCAGGCTGTAAAGGTTGTCCTGCAGCTCATTGCGCTGCGTGCCCAGTTGGATCGAATAAAGGAAGAGTCTCGGTATCATTCTGCAGAACTGGCCGGCTTCGAGGATGTTGGCTCCCTGCTCGATTTGTCCGGCTAAGGCATCGCCTTCGAGTATCAGCCTTTCGCTTCCCGTGGAGCCTGCGCCCAATCTCAGGCACGTGGGCATATCGGCGCCGGCAGAGACCATCATCGCCATTGCCTCGGCCATCCTGCTCAGCACGCTGCTGTGATATACTCTGCCTACGACCGGTATTCTCATAAACAGCGCCTCCTTCAACCTGCGTCCGGCGGCGAACGAGGAGGACATGGAAAACAAAAACACAATCGCCGCAATGAAACACGCAACAAACGTCCAGAACGGGATGACATTCCTGGCCATACTCAAGAATAAGCGGGTCAAGCCCGGCAGGTTGGCTTCCCCCGTCATATCAGTCAGTATTTCCCCGAACTGTGGGATTATGAAAACGAATATGACCGTCATTACGACGGCGACCAGCGCGAGGACAACGGCGGGGTAGCCCATCGCCTCGAAGATTATTCTCCTTGTTTGATTTGCAAGGTCGAGGTGGCGGTTCAGGCTTGCGAGCATTTCGCTTAGTCTGCCTGTCTCGACGCCTGCCTTAAGTATTCGGCCGTAGAGCGGCGGGAAGCGCTTCTGCCTCTTCTCAAAGGCCTCGTCGATGCTCACCCCGGCTTCAAGCTCGCCGGCGATATCATCAATCAGCCTTCGCATCGACTTCGAGCCGACGTCGCCGGCAAGCTCCCGCAGACCCCTTTCGAGCGGTATGCCGGCTTTGGTTATGGCCGCCAACTGCTGGTTGAAGAGAAGGAATTCGTTCCTTCCGATAGCCGTCTTGAGCTTTTGCGGCCTGGCTGCTTCAATGGAGTTCACGCTGAGCTGCATCTGTTCGAGCGTTTGGCTGGCCTCCTGCTGAGTGCCGGCCTCTATCGTACCCTTCATCAGCCTGCCCGCCGAGGTCAGTGCGTTGTATTCAAATGTCGCCATCTTTTTGTTCCTTATGCTTGTGGACAATAGCGGTTCAGATCTTGTTTTATCCGCCTTGACTTTGGTATCTCAGATCAAAACCTGCGGTAAAACCGCACGCCAAATACAGATTCAGACGATTCCACAGACTTTGTTTAATTCTTCTTGCGCTGTTATCCCTTGCTCGATAAGGCGTCTGCCGTCTTCGAGGATGTTTGCATGGCCCTGGTCTGCGAGTATTGCTTCAAGGTGGTCTGCGTCGGCCTTTGCGAGGATGGCTTCTCGGAGTCGCCCGTCGAGCCGGAGCATTTCAGCTATCAGGACTCGGCCTTTGTAGCCTGTATTGAAGCAGTCTTCACAACCGATTGCCTCGAAGGTTGTACCCGTCGCTGACGCTCCGGGCTCTGTCCTTTGTGTTCGGGCCTCGGTTTTCTTGCATTTTGGGCAGAGTCTTCGCACAAGCCTTTGGTTAAGGACGGCGGAGATGCTCGACGTTACCTGGTAAGGCTCGATACCCATCTCCAAGAGTCGGAGCAATGCCCCTGCGGGCGTGCCGCTGTGAAGCGTGCTCATCAGGAGGTGTCCGGTCAGGCCAGCCTCGATTGCTATCTTGGCCGTTTCCGCGTCTCTGATTTCGCCGATCATCAATACCTGCGGGTCCTGCCGCAGCAGAGAACGCAGCGCGGTCGGGTAGGTCATTTCGCCGTGCGGAGTGATCTGGACCTGCGTGGCTCCCTCAATTCGTATTTCTACGGGGTCTTCGAGCGTAACGATGCTCTTGCCGGGAAATTTGCTCATAATGTGTCGCAGGACGGCGGCCATTGTAGTGCTTTTTCCGCTGCCGGCGGGACCCGTGAGGAGCAGGACCCCTTCGCTCTTGGCGGTGAAACGCTTGAGACTGTCGAGGATATGCTTTGAGAAGCCCAATTGCTCGAGGTCCGTCAGCTCTTTGTGCTTGTAGAAGAGTCGCACTACGGCCCTCTGGCCGTGGATTGTGGGGAATACGGCCAGCCTCTGGTCCACAACGGCCTTGTTTTCGGCGTTGCTGATTAGTATTCTGCCCTCTTGCGGTATGTCGTTGCGGTAGGTGAGAAGCCCCCCCAGGACCTTCAGCCTTGCGATTACGTTGTCGCTAAGCGCTTTTGGGAGGTTCTCGACGGGGTTGAGCACGCCGTCGAGCCGAAATTTCACTATCAGATGGGATTCGGTCGGCTCAAAGTGGATGTCGCTGGCGCCTGATTGTATGGCTGTTTCGAGGAGGTCGTTGACTATGGAGACGACATTGGCGGCATCAGGCTCTTGTTCGTAACTCTTTTTCTTATCTTGACTTACAGCCATAGTCCGAAGTCCGAATAATCGCCGGATGGGTTGACCGGGCCTTTTATTTCCACAACTAAGACGCAGCCGTATTTGCAGATGTTATCTAAAAAGAACGGATTTTTTAGAACAAATACAGACTTTTCTGATAACATAATATTGGACTCTGCGTCTTAATAGTGGACTTGTATCTGCCAAGTGGCTCGTGGCAAACAAACTGGCTTCTGACAGAATCGAGCTTATGAAGACCATCCAGCCGCTTTTGACTATGGTATGCGGGAAACGCGGAGTTGTGCGGGAGTGCTTCAAAAACACAGTGCAAAGGCGTGCGGGAGTACCGTTTTGGAAATTTGCTGAGAGATACTACTTTTGGGGAAGGAGCGAAGATGCATAGGAGAACATACCCAACCAATTGGCCGACAGTTTCGGTGTTTCTGGTGTGTCTGATTGGCTCCTCAATCGCCGCAGCGGGAATCATCAGCGTTGATGACGATGGGCCTGCGGACTTTAACAACATCCAGGCGGCGATTGATTATTCCGCCAATGGCGATACAATCCTTGTCGCTGACGGGACCTATCGCGGTAGCGGCAACAGGGATATAGATTTCAAAGGCAAGGCCATTACCCTGCGCAGCGAAAGCGGCCCTGCGAACTGCATTATCGACTGTCAGGGCGGCGACAGCGACCAGCACCTGGGATTCCAATTCCACGGTGGTGAAGGGCCGGACTCGGCGCTGGACGGGTTCACCATAACGGGCGGCTACCACGAGGAGGCCGGGGCGATACTGTGCACCTATGTCAGTATTAGTGACCTGCGGCCGAGCAGCCCGACCATCACCAACTGCGTGATAACGAACAATCAGGGGACGGGACTGCCCGCAGCGGCGATAAGATGTAATTCTTTCTGTGAGCCGCTGATCTCCAACTGCGTCATATCCGACAATATCGGGGGCTGTGCGGGGGGCATAAGCTACGCCGACGAGTCCGAGCCTGTGGTTTCCAACTGCGTCATCTGGGGTAACAGCGGCCAAAGCGCAGGCGGGATACGAACCGGCGGTGCGCACTGTCACGGCACGATTTCCAATTGCCTGATAGTCGGCAATCGCTCTGCAAACTGGGGAGGAGGGATTGAGTGGTGGTCCTGGGGAGGCAGCCTTGCTATTGTCAACTGTACGGTGGCGGACAACTTTGGTTTGGGGGGGATTCTCATAGGCGGCGGGGGCGACGTAACAGCGACGATAACCAACTGTATTGTCTGGGGTAATAGGGGGGAAGGAAGCTCTGTCCAGATATCTTTGTTTGAGATGACACCGGAATTGACGTACTGCGACGTGGAAGGCGGCTGGGCCGGCGAGGGCAACATTGATGCCGACCCGCTGTTCGTCGATGCCGATGGGCTTGATAACGTAGTTGGCACTGCTGATGACAACCTCCGTCTTCTGGGCGGCTCTCCCTGCTTAGACGCAGGTAATAACTCGGCTGTTCCGCGATTGCTTACTACCGATCTCGATGGGAATCCGCGCATAGTAAACGGCACGGTGGACATGGGCGCCTATGAGGGGCCGAAGCAGGGATTTGTGGTGATTCCGCGGTCGTTAGTGGTTCCGGAGGGGGGAGCGAACACCTTTACCGTAGCGCTGGGACTGGATCCCGCGGGGACTGTTCAGGTGAGCGTGGCTGTCGAATCAGGAGACCCTGATATTACGGTTCAGTCGGGGGCAACATTAGTTTTTGATTCATCCAACTACTCTCAGCCGCAGACAGTTACGCTGGCAGCGGCGGAAGATGAAGACTACGTCAACGGCGCAGCATTAGTCTCGGTAAGCGACGCCGCATTTAGTGTTGTCGCCGTCAATGTAAGCGAAGGTGAGAACGACCATGTTTTCTACGTGGATGCGGATGCGCCGGGCGCCAACAACGGTTGGGATTGGGCCAATGCCTTTAACAAATTGCAGGATGCACTGTCTGCCGCGGCGGCTACCCCTCATATCATCGAGATTCGAGTGGCGCAGGGAACATACGAACCTGACCAGGGAGCAGGGCAAACGCCCGGCGACAGAGAAGCCGCCTTTGCGCTCGTCAACGGTGTGTGTATTAGAGGCGGCTTTGCCGGCTGGGGGGCGCCGAATCCTAACGCCAGAGACGTCGCCAAATACGAGACTATCCTGAGCGGAGACCTTAACGGTGATGACGCCGTGGTCACGGATCCTTGCGCCTTACGCGGCGAACCCACCCGAACCGAGAACAGCTACCACGTAGTCCTCTGGGAAGGGGCTGCCCCTCCAGATTTCAATTTTGACGAGAATACAGGGCTGGATGGTTTTACCGTTAGCGGCGGGAACGCCAACGCATACTTATACGGTGAAGACGCGGTCGGAGGGGGGATATTCGACTATGGCTGGGGCAGTCCGACGGTGTCAAATTGCAGGATAATCGGAAATACCGCGGAGTCCGGAGGCGGCGTTTGGGGAAACAGTTGCGCGCTGGCGGGCTGTGTTATTACCGGCAACGCCGCGTGGGACGGCGGGGCAATGAGAACTTACTCGTCGGTGGTCAAGGATTGCATCATCAGCGGGAACTATGCGGAAGACCGGGGCGGAGGGATTAGCATGTGGGAAGGCGACGGGCGATTCGAGAGGTGCACTATCAGTAACAACAGGACCGGCCGCGAGGGAGGAGGCATATTTATTGCTGATGCGGAGCCAGTCATAGTGGATTGCACTTTTCGAGGCAACTCGGCGGTTGCGGGCGGCGCGGCCTGCGCCGACCACTTTGACAACGCTGCTCGGCCTGAGTTTATTGGCTGCAGATTCATCGGCAACAATGCAAATTTGGGCGGGGGGATGCTCAGCGACGCCAGCTCTTCGAGACTAACCAACTGCATATTCAGCGGCAATTCGGCTGAAGAGGGTGGGGCAATGGCAAACCGTTCCAGTAATTGGGCACAGATGGTCAACTGCACCTTCGCGGGGAATTCAGCCTCAAACGGAAGGGCACTTGCCTGTAGTACCTACGACCCGGAATATCCGGCTCCGAGCAACGTTCAACTGGCCAACTGCATAATTTGGAACGGCGGCGATGAGATATTCAACGCCAACGAATCGAGTATCGTTGTTTCGTACAGCGATATCACCGGCGGATGGGATGGGCCGGCCAACATTGATGCTGACCCGTGTTTCGCAGATTCAATGAAGAGTGACTATCATTTGAAATCACAAGCCGGGCGATGGGATGCAAAGGAGGGACGATGGACGATAGACGACGTGACGAGTCCTTGTATTGACGCCGGCGACCCGGCCAGTCCTATTGGGCATGAGCCATTTCCAAATGGCGGTATCATCAATATGGGCGCTTACGGCGGGACCGACGAGGCGAGCAAGTCATACTTCGGCGGGCCGCCCTGCGAAACCATCGTCGCTGGAGACGTAAACGGCGACTGTATTGTTGATTTTAAGGACTTTGCTATAATGGCATTGCACTGGCTGGAGTAGAGCTAAGCCTTGCATTTTGTAAGTTGCCGTAATTAACGAATTGGGCTTTTATGTTTGGCAAAGGCGTCAGCAGCGAGCTGCTTCTGGATTTGGCACTGCCGGCAACGGCGGAGCAGAGCCAGCGGTGGATACTTTCGGCGATGGCTCGTCACGGGCAGGACCTGGTTACTATGCTCTGGCGGATATTGGGCAACGACCAGGATGTTTGCGACGCCTATCAGAGCACGTTTCTTCAGCTCGCGCATTACCAATCGAGGCAGAAGCCTGAGCACGTTAAGGCTTACATATTTCGCACGGCCAGTAATGCAGCGATCACGATCTTGCGCCGCAGGATTGCCGAGAAGAACAGGCTCTCACGGGCTGTTGGG
>Ga0315277_10007150_pt1 | contig 14486 bp, 13 predicted proteins | sample YL17G05_15_MG_FD_203695 | JGI IMG/M metagenome (GOLD analysis project Ga0315277, IMG submission 203695) | Sediment microbial communities from Yellowstone Lake, YNP, Wyoming, USA - YL17G05_15 | ecosystem: Environmental > Aquatic > Freshwater > Lake > Sediment | place: USA: Wyoming | collected... | reverse complement strand
CGGCGGCGGAAATTTTTAATTTAGAAAAAGCTGTCAGGGCAAAATTAGCCAGCATTAGTAAAACTAAATTGGAATTTAATGATAACGGGTTGATTTGGCCGGTGCCGAAGGACTATATTACCACTTATTTTCACGATCCTGATTATCCCTTCCGCTATCTATTTGAGCATCCGGCCGTTGATATTCGCGCCGCTCAGGGAACAACAATCATAGCGGCCGCCTCTGGTTATGTCGCTCATGCGCGGATGAAGGGCACTTCCTATGCGTATGTAATGATAATACACGGCGGCGGTGTTTCCACAGTCTACGGCCATGTTAATAAAATTTTAGTTAAGGAAGATGAATACGTTAGTCAGGGCGAACCGATAGCTATAAGCGGGGGATTGCCGGGAACGCTTGGCTCCGGACCGCTTACCACCGGCCCTCATCTTCATTTTGAGGTGCGTAAAGACGGTATTCCGGTTAATCCGTTAGAGTATTTGCAATAAAAATATTTTTGGATAAAAAGAAAGGATGCGGTTTTCCGCATCCTTTTTTATTGGTCTGGTTGATGTTTGATTATCCATGACAATTGAATTCTTTCATCACCTCAATCATCGCTTCTCCATAAGGATCGTTGTAGGCAACGCTGCCCCAGATCATTTCGGCCATTTCCCGGGTTTTCCCGGGCAGAGAATAGGCGATGACCTTTCTTTTGACAGGTTCCGGCGGGTTGTTTTTTTCAAGATAAGCAATCAAGTTTTCAAGGGAGCAGACTTCGATTGCAAACCAAATCCTTACCCGCATCTTGACGTTTTTTACGGTTAACCCGGAGATTCGCTCCAGAAGCCAAAACAGGGTTTCCAAATATTTTATTTGGTATTTTTTGGAACGGCAGATTATTTCACAGATCTCTTTTGTTCTTTCACTGCCGGAGTGCATAACAGACAAGAGAATAAAGTCGCTGATTGCCGAATCTTTTATTTCCCTAAGATTTTTTAAAAACAGATCCATTAAATCAGCTTCAAAAGAAAAGCTTTCAAATAAAGCGATTTCCTTAGCGGTATAGGGGCGGCCAGCGCTATCCCATGTTTTTAAAAGAAAGAAAAGATCTCTTTCAGTTTTGGCAATCTCTGCCGTTACCGCCCCGGTTGTATTGTCCGCAGTAATCATTAACAGCTCCTTTTTAGAGGTTTAAAGAACGAAAATATTTATAAATCGTATTCTGAAGATAACAAAAATATTTAAGATAGTCAAGATTTTTAGTTGTTTTTTAAATCCTTTCCGCCATGCATTTGGCGGTGAACATCGCGCAATTGCTTATTGGTGACATGAGTATAGATTTGCGTGGTGGCGATATTGCGATGACCAAGAAATTCTTGCACCAGACGTAAATCAACGCCATGGGAAAGCAAATCGGTGGCAAAGGAGTGGCGTAAATTAAAACTCTAAATAACTTTTTTTATCGGTCGAAAGCTCGGAATGCTTGGATATACTAGTTATTTTTATGTTATCCAAAAAAATACTGGCAGATAACGATTTCCTTAAATCGTTTATTGAAAAATCACTTTTAGTTATTTCTTTCAGATTTTTGATTATACTTTGTGCGGCCCTTTCCGTGATATGGGAGTCAAGATTCTTTTTTCTACTCCAGTAGCTGAAAAATAAATATTGATCATTTCTGATATTATTCTTTAAGCAAAAATTAAATATTTTTTCCAAGAGATTTTTATTTAACTTTATAGTTTTACCGCTAATATTTAATGAATCATTTTTTATATCAGCCCGCTTGAGCTTTATAAGCTCTTTGGTTTTTATGCCGGTTACATAGAGCATTGTTAATAATAAATTATCTCGTCCGGCCGTTTCTTTACCACTTCTCGTAATAGCTTGGGTTAAACTCTCAATATTTTTTACATGTTTAAAAATTTTCTTTTCCGCTTTTTCCAGCGGTTTATTTTTTATTTCTATTTTTATGTCCTTAGCTTCATTTAAAAAATCGCAATATTTTAATATCGCATAAATATAAGAATTTTTAGTCTGCCCCGCATCTTCAGTAGAAAAGCCAGCTATAAAGTCTAAAAAATTTTTTTCAGAAAAATTTAAAAAATTGACCTTATTTTTTGCTAAGTAAGTTAAAAATTTATTTATTAAAATATAATAATTTGATATGGTGTTATTTTTGTATCCCTTGGTCTTAAGCCAGGTAATAAATTCTTCTATTATTTTTCCCATAAATTAAATTCTAATAAATAATTGTCCGATGGAACAAGTATTATTTTGCAATTCTTTAACGATGACAAATTCAAATAAAGTTTATATGAGTTGATAGTCCCGACTTCTATGAATAAATTATCGCCAGCTTTAAGATCGGCTCGTCCGTAATATAACGCTGGTTCTTTCTCCACTTTCATTCCGTTGGCTAAAAAATATTTTTCTATGGTTATTATCAGGTCGTTATGCCAATTTCCTCCATGTTTTTTCAAATTATCATCGCGACGATAATTTTCCGACTGCCAAATGGAGTTGTTTTTATAAGAAATTTTTTTTAATTTAATTTTTCCAGAAACAATAAAAATAGCGATTTTCCTTAACAAGCAATATTCGCATTTTATCGGATCATTTTGTTCGAAGGGGGAGGGGGAAAGATTGTTTTTCAGAAATTCTACTTCCTCGGTTATATTTTTTTCCGCGTCATTCCAGCTAATCATAAGATTAATTTTTTAAAGGATGGAATTTTTTTTGAACGCTTTCGGCGTAACGGTCGGAGGCATGAACGTAGCGCGTCGTGGTGTCTAATGATTCATGGCCCAGGAGAACTTGAATAGCGGCCGGATTGGCCCCGCATTCGGCCAAATAAGTGGCAAAACCATGCCTCAAAGTATGAGCCGAAACAGGAATATTAATTCCTAAAAGCTCGCGATATCTTTTTATCCTTTCCTGAATATAATTGGCAGAAATTTTAGCGCCTTTTATGTCATTAGCATTCGCCCCCCTAAACGGTATGAAAACAAAGGGGGATTGTTTGCCGCATATTTTTAAGTATTCATCTAAATGTTTTCTGGCTCGGGGTGTTAAATAAACAAATCTTTCTTTTTTCCCTTTGCCTAAAATAAAAATTCTTCCTTGAGCGTCTATTTTGTCTAATTTTAAATTAACCAGCTCGGAGATTCTCATGCCGGTGGCAAACAATACCTCCATAATCGCTCTATTCCTCAAAGCGATTTTTTTATCCGTTTCCAATTTCATCGGCGATTCTATTAGAGTGACCAGTTCATGCAATTCCGGTATCTGCGGTTTCTTTTTTATTGTTTTACTCATTTTGATCGCATCCGGGGGTAGGGGAACAGGGTAGTCCATTTCAATAAGATATTTGAAATAAGAGCGAAGAGAAGAGAGCATTCTATTGGTAGAGTAGGCGGACAGATTTTTTTCGGTTTTTTGTTCGGCGGGCGTCTTCCGATCGATAGAAATCAAATAAGCTTTGTAGTTTAATATTTCTTTTTTGGAAATTTTTTTAAATTCCAAACCTTCTTCTTCTAAAAAATTTTTAAAGACGGTTAAATCCCGCTCGTAATTATAAATTGTCTCAGGGGAGTAGCCGTTGACCTTGAGGTTTAAGAGAAAATCGTCAAATAATGGAAGTTCTATAGTTTTCATATCTTTAGACTGAGTGTAAGGGATATTATACTCAGTACACTTATATCATATAAAAAAGTTGATTTCTTGTCAAACTCTTGATTTTCGAATTTGTTTATATTCACCCATTAAGTTTTTTACAGAGCCTATTCTTATTTTTCTATTTCCTTTTATGTTGTTATGTTGAGAAATTTTTTAAATCCCTATTGTTAAACGGAGATCAATTTTATTTTTCCAATTTTTAATTTAATAGTTTGTTTAAACAGCTAAGAGATAGTTTGAACTCTTTATTTTATAGCTAATATTAGCTATAAAATAGCTATAAAGGCTCTAAAATGGCCTACGATCAATGAAGATGTTTTTTTAGTATCAATACAAGCCTAAAGCGAAAAATTTCTTTAAGTATCGGTTAATTTATCATCGTTACCCCTAAAATTTGTATTTCCGGAAAAAAGTTGAGAAGGAATTTTATTACCAGGAGAAAGATCCCGATTATTAAAACTAAAAAGACGAGCACTGCCAGAAAAAAAACAAATTTGAATATTTTCTCCGTATCTTCATTGCTCATAAGCGTGGCTGAAGACAAGCCGGCGAATGATTTAAGCTATTTTTCGCCAGCGGGCCTCAATTATTTTTATTGATAATAAATTTTATCGCCAAAACGCAGGTCAATCTTCTTTTTACCGGCAAAATCATCTTTTAGTTTTTGTGTTTTTAAAATGTATAATCTGTCGACTTGTTTGTCCAAGTCCCCCTTTATATCAAAACTTATTTTTAAACCTTCCGGAGTTTGTATTTTTATAGTATCAATTTCGTCATCGATAATAAAACGATCAATGATTATTTCGGGCATACTAGCCGCAACTTTTTCATAAAGCTGCGGAACAATCAAAAGATAGGCCGGATCGGTCTGAATTTTTGAATTAGAGATTTTTTTGCCGGATTCATTGCTGATTAAAGGGTATTTTTTATCTTTTAAATCCAGGGGGTTGATTTCCTGGACGACATAGCCGTCTATATCGGCATAAAAGTATTTTTCGTTTTCAATCCAGACGCAGGCCAGCGGTTTTTCCGTGATTTTAATGAATAACTTGTTTGGCCATTTTTTTTGAATGACGACTTTTTGAAAACGATATTTTTTTTTAAGCGTTTCCCGGAACTTTTCTTCCCTGAAGAAAAGAAGATTTTTTTGTGGCAAAAAATTGAAATTTTTTGCGCTTATCTGCTCTGCAACCAGATTTCTTATTTCGTCGTTGGTTATTTGGTCAAGTCCTGTGGCTGAAACTTCTTTTATTGTCCAAAAAGAGGATAAGTACAAAAACCAGAAAATAAAAACTAAAAATAAAACAACGGCGACGATTATTATCTTTGCTTTTAGCCCGGTTAAAAGAATTATCTTATCTTTTCCCTTAAAAAAAGGGTTTTCTAGTTTTTTTTGGTGATAATCAATCGGCAGATATCTTTTATTTTTGCTTTTGCCGAATATCGACATAATTTATTTGATAACTTTAAGCTCGTTCGGAATATATTTTGTCAGAACTTCAGGAATTATAATGCTTCCGTCAGCTTGTTGGTTGTTTTCAATAATGGCAATTATAGCGCGGGTAACGGCAATGGCTGTGCCATTAAGCATATGAATAAATTCTTTGCTTCCGTCAGTTTTTTTGTATTTAATGTTTAAAGCGCGGGCTTGGTAATCCGTGCAATTAGAGGTGGAAGTTATTTCACCCCAATCCCCCATTTTTCCTTCTTTGTTTGGTTTGCCGGGCATCCAGGCCTCTAAATCATAAGTACGGATTGAAGGCGCGCCCAAATCGGCTGTACAATGATCAACGACGCGGAAAGGAATTTTCAGGCCTTTAAAAATTTCTTTTTCTATTTCCAGGAGTTCTTGATGCGCCGCTTCAGAGTTTTCCGGCTTTACATATTGGAACATTTCTATTTTAGTAAACTGATGGACACGGAAAATTCCTTTGGAAAATTTAGAATAACTGCCGGCTTCAGTCCGGAAACAATGGGAAACGGCCGCATATTTTTTGGGTAATTCAGCCTCCTTTAAAACTTCGCCCATGTGATAGCCGCCCATAGTTATTTCAGCCGTGCCAATAAGCGATAAGTCAGAATTTTCTAAATTATAAACTTGGGTTGATTCACCGCGCGGGTTAAAACCCATGGCCTTTAAAATTTCTTGTTTGGCTAAGTCTGGCGTGATGATTGGCGTAAACCCTTTTTTGCAGAGTGTTTCCAAAGCATATTGAATAAGAGCGAATTCTAAAAGTGCCAATTCTTTTTTTAAATAATAAAATTTGGTACCGGTTACTTCAGCGGCTTTGGTAAAATCAATCAAATCAAGCGCTTCTGCCAATTGGACATGGTCTTTTGGTTCAAAATTAAATTTTGTCGGTTCTTTGAAAATTTCTAAAATCTGATTATCGTCTTCGTTTTTGCTGGCGATTACTTCGGGGTGCGTTAGGTTTGGGACTTTAAAAAGCTCTTCATTATATTTTTCTTCTATTTTTGATAATTCCGTTTCTAACTCCCCTATTTTAACTCTTTTTTGCTTCATTATTTCTATTTCTTTCGGCATCGGCTTACCCTTTGATTTTAGGTTTCTTTCACTTCGTAAAGTATCGATTTTACTGATGGCTTGGCGGCGTTGTTCATCAAGACTTAAAAGTTCGTTAATATTAGCCAAAGATAACCTGTTTTCACAGTTCTTTTTTATTTCATCTTTGTGTTCGCGAATGTATTTAATATCGAGCATACTCGTATTTGATTTTTAAATTTAAGATTATTTTAGCAATTTAGCTGTATAAAAAAGTTATACAATTATTTACTATTTTTTGGCTTCATTAGCGGGAATAATTGGCATTCGCGTAAAGGTTTATCAACCAAAAAGGCAAATAAGCGTTCACCAAAGCCAAAGCCACAGGTCGGCGGCATGCCATGTTCAAGCATTTCCACGAATTCCCAGTCCGGCATCATCGCTTCTTTATCTCCTTTGTCGATTAAAACTTGCTGTTCTTCAAAACGCTTTCTTTGGTCGATTGGATCGTTTAATTCGCTATAGCCATTGCCAATTTCTGAACCGGCAATAATTATTTGAAAGCGTTCAACTTGTTCCGGATTATCCGTTTTAGCCTTTGCTAAAGGTGAAATTATTTTTGGATGATTAACTAAGAACGCCGGCCCGGCAATACTTTTGCGGCAATATTTCCAGAGCGTATCCAATAGGCGTTCTTTAGAGTTGCCGTCATAGTTGACTTTTAATTTTTTTAGTTTTTTCTCCATCTCTTCCTTATCGGCTTTAAGAACGTCAATGTCGGTTTGTTTTAAGATTTCTTCGCAATAGTCTATTTTTGGCCACTCCCCTGCCAAATCATATTCATAATCGCGGGTTTTAAATTTGGTTGTGCCAAAAACTTCTTGAGCGATTGTTTGATAAAGTTCTTGCGTCAATTTCATGCCGTCTTCGTAATTAGCATAGGCCCAGTAGAATTCCAGGTTAGTGAATTCCTGTAAATGATTTGCTGAAGAGCCTTCATTGCGATAAGCGCGTCCGATTTCAAAGGTTTTTTCAAAGCCGCCAGCCATTAAGCGTTTTTGCCAAAGTTCGCCGACGGAAATACGCAAATAAACATCTAAATCAAAATCATTGTGGTGAGTGCGGAATGGTTCAGCTTCGGCGCCGCCAGTGGTTGTTTCCAGAGTTGGGGTTTCTACTTCTAAAAATCCTTTGGCAACCATAAAAGAGCGTACCGTTTGCCAAAATTTGGCTTTTTTAATAAACAAATCCCGTAATTCCGGGTTAATCAACAGGTCCAAATATCTTTTGCGGAGTTTTTCGTCTTCATTTTCCAAACCATGCCATTTTTCCGGCAGAGGCAAGATTGCCTTGGTTAAAACTTTCCAGTCGGAAATCATTAAACTTTTTTCTCCTTTATGCGTCAGAAAACAAATGCCGGTCGCCTCGATGAAATCACCCACATCCATAAGTTTGATAAAGTTTTTATAGGCTTCCGGGACAAGATCTTTTTTGGAAAAGGCTAGCTGCATTTCTCCGCTGGCATCTTGCAATTTAGCAAAGGTTAGATTGCCAAAATCACGCAGAGCGCGCAACCGGCCGGCAAGGATTATTTTTTCTTTATTTTTTTCCAGTTCGGAAAAATCAGCCAAAACAATACCGATGGTTTTTGTCCGTTCGGCGCGGCTAGGGTAAGTATTAATATTTAGTTTTTTTAACTCTTCAAGCTTTTTTAATCGCTCTTCTCTTTCGCCCAGAATTTGGTTTTCGCTTGGTTGATTTTGCTTTGTCATATCAATAAAACACCTCCTGCTCTTTAAGAGCGGGAAACGTTAATGTTTATCTAGTAATTTTAAGCTATTTTTAAATTTATGTCAAAAAAAAGCCCTCGGTAAAATAGTGGGCCGAGAGCGTGTGTGCGCCAGGCTTTTTAAAGCCGGGGCTGTGTTTGCGGGTGCAAACTTTATTTACCAATCATTTTTGGTCAACGGGCGAAAAATCGCTTCAAGAGGAAATTGTTTTCTTCAATAATGGCGATAGCGCGAATTGAAGAATAAATAGAGATTAGCGGTTTTTGGATTGTTTTGACTTTTACAGGATTCGCCTGGTTTAATGGGATTGGTAATAATTGAATTGATGTGAAAGAGCGTTGGTTTTTGGTTGGTTGGAACTATTATTTTTTTCTGACGGTTCGCGCGCCAGGTGTGAAAAAAACAGATGTAGCCGGCCGCTTCCGCGGCCGCCTGCTTCCCCGCCCCCGAATTAACGGGGTTTAATGATTCTTCTTACCGCCCCAAGTCCTTTATTACGGAGCAGGGCGCAGATTAAATCTAGCGCTCATGATTGCCCCTAGGAAGGGATGAATTAAAAAGAAAATCAAGGAAGCTTTTAGCACAAGGGCATAGAAGCACTATACCCACCTTCTTCTTAGCATATTATTAAAAAAACGTCAATAGCGGCATTCCGGGTGTTTATTTTTGTAATGCCTGAAACAAAATAACCCCGAATATTCGGAGTCATCACAAACGAACGAGAGAGTAGTAAAGAGAGTAGTAAGCTTTTAAAGTTATCAGCCAGTTTTTTATTCCACTTTTAATATTTTGTATTTCATCTCCCCTTTTGGCGTTTCAACTGTAACCTCATCTCCTTCTTTATGGCCGATGAAAGCAGTACCAAGGGGCGATTCGTTGGAAATTCTGCCATCTGAGGGAGCTGCTTCGTTAAAACTGACAATTGAAAAGTTTTTCTCTTCGCCTGTTTTGCTGTTTTGCACGAATATTTTGGACCCCATAGCTACTTTTCCATTTCCGTTGCCGTGGCCGTCGCTTTCAACTACGGTTAAATTTTTTAACAGCGTGAATAATTCGATAATTTTCCCTTCGTTAAAAGCTTGAGCATCCTTAGCTTCATGATATTCGGCATTTTCACTTAAATCGCCCAGTTCTTTGGCTCTTTCAATTCGATCCGCAATTTCTTTTCTTCTTATGTTTGACAAGAAATTGTATTCTTCTCGCAACTTATTATAACCTTCCGGCGAGATTATTTGGTCTGGCATAATTTAAATTGATAAATGATTCCGCCAGCCGGCGGATGATAAATGATAAATCATTTACCTCACTTTTTTATTTTTAATTACAATTAAATATAATACTTTTTATGGACAAGTGCAAGAGCTATTTTTTTCTTTGGAAATAATGGCGGCGGCAATGATTAAAAAGCCGATGCCTAAAGGATGATTGGTATATGGACTGAAGATGCTAACCGCGGTTATCAACAGGGTTGCAGAACCTAATCCAAAAGCCAGCCAAGTATTTTTTTTATAGCCATCTTTAATTATTTTACCGAGTAGCAACAAATACGCTAACAGCCCAAAAAAGCCAAGCTTAAGCCAGATATCCAGCCAGCCCCATTCAAAAGCATAGGTCGTATAATTGCCAGCGGGGTTTTGCTGTAAAACGCGCGGATCACTGGAGTGGTAAGTTACAGTGGAGCCGAAACCTTTTCCCAAGACAGGACTGCTCTTAATTTGTTTCCATAATTCAGGTAAAAGCGCATAGCGGGATGATGCCGCTGCTTCGTTATTTATAGTTCCTGCCCGGTCGCTTAAAGCTTGGGCAATATTAAAACTGATGCTGGGAGGAGGAATGGGAAATTTAACCGTAGCAAAGATAAGGCCGAGGCTGATAATCAAGGAGCCTAAAAGCATGAGTACAACGAAAAAAAAGCAATTTCTGCCATATTTTTTTAGCGCCCAAAAAGCGTAAAATGGAAAAATAATAAGCGCGCTTATCCAGAAGCTGCGGGAAAAGCAAATTAAAATCGTTCCGAGCATTAAGGCGCCGGCCAGAATAAAAAATGAAATGATTCTTTTATTATTTTTTATATCCGGCCAAAAACGACTGGCCGCAAAAAGACCGAGTATTAAAGCGATCAAAACAAAAATTTGCGATTGGATAAAAATACGGATAAAACCGCTTGGCATTAGAGTTATTTCTCCTGTCAAAGTATCCCTAACCCATTGGTAGAGCTCGTGAGTTAAGAGTAAACTAAGGAAACTGCCTTCCGGGAAAGCATGGGAAAAAAAGAAAAGCAGAAGAAAAGTTTTAAAGCAAAGCCAGACAACCGAGGCGGCAAAAATGCGCCAAACGGGTAAAAAGGGTTTATCCTCTTCTGTTTGGGCAGGGTTAAAAAATGTTTCGTAAATCGGGAAAATCAATAAAAAATAAAGCCAGCCGTTAAAATCAAAGAAAATATTGGAAAAAGTATTTCCTTGAAAAAAACCATTGGCACAGCCATATAAAATAAAGAAAAAAAGTATGGCAAAATAAGAAAAATTTGCGGTTTTAAAGATTTTTCCGCTTAAAAGAAGCGAACAGCTTCTTAGTTCCTGATTAAAGATTGAAAAAATGTAATTTTTTAAGCAGATCGATGTTAGAATTAACCAAAGTCCGATGCGCAAGGAAATTTTTATTGAGCCGATGTCTAAATGCAAGAGATAGCCTTGGGAACCGATAAATAGCTCTAGAAGGACTATCCAGACGCCGTATTTAATATTTTTCAAAGATAAAATTAGCGTTAAAGCGATAACCAGAATAAAAATTAAATGATCAAGGTTAAAAAAGAAATGTCCGAAAAACGAAGTTATTTCAAGACTGGCGATGGCTAGAATGATAAAATAAAACTTCGAATTGAAAATTTTTTTCGCGTCTTCCATGAAATTTTATTAGTTTGTTATTTTTTGTCTTTTTCGGGCAAAAGTAAACCGTGTTTTTCTCTGATGATTTTTTCTGCTTTTTTATATTTTTTTACCGCTGGCAAAAACGGAAATAATTTGTAAGCAAAAGACGGCAGCCAGTTGGAAATTGTCCCGCCAGGTCTAACTTGAAAAAGAGGTTTATTTATCCAAACTCCAATTTTTCCCTGTTCAATAAAAGACAACCAAAGATCCCAGTCTTGAAAGCGTTTTAGGCTTTCATCCCAGCCGGTTATTGGAAAATCTTTATATCTAATCAATGAAATCGTGTGGATATAAGGCATTTGCCGGAGTTTTCCGGCGTCGAACGGCTGAAGCTTGAATAATTTTTTTCCCCAGTAAAAAGAGGAGTAAACAAAACTGGCTTGCAGGTTGTCTTGTAAAGCATTGATCATTTCCCAAAGACAGTTTTTTTCCAAAATAGCGTCAGCATCACAAAAGATAACATAATCCCCTTTCGCGGCCTGAAAGCCGTGATTACGGGCATTGGGAGCGCCCCTATTCGTCTGCTCAATGATTCTATAGTCTATTCCCACCGTTTTAAACTTATTTTCAAACCCCCTGATAACTTCGCCGCTTTTGTCGGTTGATCCGTCATTAATAATAATAACTTCATAGGTATTGAAGGTCTGTTCCAGAATACTATTGAGGCAGTATTTTAATTTTTCCGCTTGATTAAAAACAGGAATAATAATACTGATCATCTTTTTAATTTTTTAGACCGTTATAAAATTTACCGGCTTGTTTTTTGGCGCTAAAGTTTTCCACCGCCCGCCTTTTACCTTGATCGCCCAGTGCTTGCCTTAATTTTACATCAGCAGATAATTTGATAATCGCCCGGGCAATACTTTCCGATTTTTCCGGATTCACTATGAGGCCGTTGATATTGTCAATAACAGCATCGCGCACACCGCCGGAATCACCGGCAATAACAGGTTTACCGGCTAAATTTGCTTCCAGATAAACAGTGCCAAATCCTTCAAAATCGCCGGCAATATTTCTGGAGGCCATTACAAATATATCACAGAGTTCAAACCACGCCCAACGGTCAGAGTCGGAAATTTGGCCAAGAAAAAGAATTTTATTTTTTAGAGCCTCGGGCAAAGCTTCTGCAAGTTTTTTTAAATTTTCTTTTTCTGGGCCGGTTCCGGCGATAGCATAAACTATTTGCGGCGCAATTTTATCAATGATTGCCACTGCTTCAATAACCTTATCAATCCCCTTGCGCAAGACTAAACGCCCTAAACTGAACAAAACCGTTTTATTTATCAAATTATGCTTTTTTTTCAACTCTGCAACTTTTTGCGGATTTCTGACGAAAGACGGCTCAATGCCGGGGTTAACGATAAAAATTTTCGCGGCTAGATTATTATTAAAAAATTTTACTAAGTTAGCCGTATAATTATTGGCACAGATGATTTTATCGGCTCGATTTAAAATTTTTCTCGTTATTTTTTGCTTGGATTTTGTTTTGACGGCGAGAGAAAAATCTAACCCGTGCAAGACGACCGAATATTTAAATTTTAAAAATTTCGATAAACAATAAGTTGCTATTCCAAGAGGAAGAATTTGCCCGACAATAATATTAAGATTGGAAACCGGAGATTTAAAACTGGAAATCTTTTTATATAAATAAAATACGGCTGCCAACCAGCGGGGGCGGATAAATTTATTTAGGAGCGGCCGGTAGATGATTTTTTCAGTATCCTTGCCGCCGAGAGCGCTGTCAGCTAAAACAAAAAGGTTGTTTGACGGCCAATATTCAACCAAATTTTGATAGTATTGGGAAATTCCGCCTTTGAACGGCGGGTATTCCAAAGTAAATAATAAAAATTTTTCGGGTTTGGAATTCATAATTTTTTCAAATTTTTTAAGTCCTACCTTTTTACAAACGATTTATAAATATGCGAAATTTCGTCTTTGCCGATTGTTTTAAAGAGAAAGAGCATTGCGGCATAAAGAATCGCTCCAAGAGGAACTGTCAAAAAAACATTCAAATGTATTTTCAAATAGAAGACGGCTAAACCCATGACGGCGGCGGCGGTAAAAATTTTTCCAAAGGCTGAAATAATTTTTTTTCCGTCGAAGCTAATTGTTTTTTTGGCCCAATAAATCCCCAGAATGGTCATTAAGATGCTGGTGGCCAGGACGGTGATGCTGGCGCCGACGGCCTTAAATTGCGGGATTAAAATTAAATTCAAGATAACACTGACGATGGTGACGGCTATCATGTTGTAAGTATTATTTTTTTGGCGATCGCAGGCGTTTAATAAGGAGCCGATGGGATAATTGATAAAAATAAATAAGACGGAAATGATGATTATTTGCATCGGAAGAACGGCTTCGCCATAACCGGATTTGAAAAGCAAGATAATCTTATCGGCTAAAGCCACGACGCCGGCGGAAATCGGTAAAGAAACGATTGCTAAATAAATCAGCGCTTTTTCAAAAGAAACGGACAGTTGCTTGCGGTTTGAAACCCAGTAGTTGCTCATTGCCGGATAAAGCGAAGCAATGAAAGCGCCAGGCAAAAATTGCAAGGCGGTGATAATCCGAAAAGCGATTTGATAATATCCGACGTATTTATCGCCGGCAAAATGCTCCAATAAAACAGAATCAAAATAAGTATAAACGCGCTGAAAAACAGCATAAATTCCAAAAGGAATAGCGATTAAAACGATTGTTTTAATTAAGGCTTTATTGTAAAAAAGTTTAATGGAAACGCCGACTTTGCGGCTAAGCATGCCATAGGAATAAATAAAGTTAAAGACGCTGGCCATTAACAGAGCGCTGAAAATCCAGGGCAAAGAAAAACTGTTATACATAAAAAATAAGCCGCTAATTAAAACTATCAGCTGGAAAACAACCGAAGAAATGCTTTCAAAAATCAGGTTGTGAAAACCGCGAATAACGCCAAAAAAGGCTGAAGTAAAAGAATCCAAAACAATAATTGCCGAGGAAAGATAAATTAATATTTTGACCTGATCGCCGTAACCGCCAATTTGCGCGGCCAAATAGATTAAAAGTAAGGTTAAAAAAGCCAAGGGCAGCTTAATCGCCACCACTGAACCAAGTAAATTTTTAGCTTCAAGCTTTTTTTTAGCAACTTCCCTGGTTAAAACATTGACCAAGCCAAAATCCATAATAATTGAAAAGATTGTTGTAAAAGAGATAGCAAAATAGTAGCGGCCTAAATTTTCCGGCCCTAAATTCCGCGCCAGCAGGGTAAAATAAATAAACGAAACCACCTTTTGCAGAATTAAAGCAAAAGTAAGGTATGAAGTGTTCCGGGTAACGCTGCCGTCGATAACTTTTATGCTTTCAGCGTCTTCTTCTATCTCTAAATTATCTTTTTCCATAACATTGATTATTATAGCATATAACCAGTTAGAATTTCAGTTTTAGTAACTGCTGGCTAGAAAAATAAAGATAGCGCAAAAGATGATAAATGCCAATCTTGATGGTAAAAAATTGAATGTTAATATTCGCCCCGTTCTTTATTTGTTTACCGAAGTTTTTTAGTTAAAATAGGCAAAAAAAGGCTTCTATTGCCTATTTTTTATATTTATGTTACTATTTTTGTAGTTGAAA
>Ga0315277_10007149_pt1 | contig 14487 bp, 9 predicted proteins | sample YL17G05_15_MG_FD_203695 | JGI IMG/M metagenome (GOLD analysis project Ga0315277, IMG submission 203695) | Sediment microbial communities from Yellowstone Lake, YNP, Wyoming, USA - YL17G05_15 | ecosystem: Environmental > Aquatic > Freshwater > Lake > Sediment | place: USA: Wyoming | collected... | reverse complement strand
GGTGCAGTCCCGCGAACGGTTTCCCGATCCACTCTTGCACCTTCCAGCCGGTGAGGCGCTCAAACGCCTGGTTCACCGAAAGCAGCGATCCTTGGAGCGAGAGTGAAAAAATGGTATCGCGTGCCCGTTCCATGAGCTCCTGGTGACGGTTCTTGGTTTCCAGCAGCGCCTCTTCCGACCGCTTACGCTCGGTGATGTCCTGCATCATGGCCAGGACATGGTTTTCACCATTGCCCGTATCCAGGATGGAGGTGGAAATCGACAACGTCCGTTTCTCCCCGTCGGCCCGGGTGATGGTCCATTCTTCGCCGAGTATGTCGTCTCCCTTGCGCATCTTCGACATCCGCTCGATGGCCCGCTCCCGAGTCTCGGGATCCGGGTACATGGTCTGATACCATCCAAGGCGGTTGATCTCTTCAATGGTGTAGCCGGTGATATTCCTCATGCGGTTGTTCCAAACCGTGAAGGCGACGAACGGATACTCTGAAACCGCGTGGCATACGGCAAGCCCATCCGCCGCCCTTCTGATCACCGTGTTACGGAATGAGCTTTCCTGCTTCAGGATCTCCTCCGACCGTTTGCGCCCGGTCATGTCGAACACGGTCGCCCGGCTCATGACATACCTGCCGCGGTCGTCTTTGATGGCTGTCGCGTTCAACAGCACCGGCAGAACGGTACCGTCTTTGCGAATCATTTCATACTCAACATCCTTGACCCATCCCGATTTCTTAAAACGCGGAAAATTTTTCTTATGCGCTTTGAGACCTGCGGGACTGAGGGTATCCGAAAACTTGATTTTGCCGATGACTTCTTCCCGGGTATACCCCAGCCACTTGAGCTCGGTATCGTTGATTCGGATAAAGACGCCGTTTGTATCGAGGGAGTGGTAGCCGCACGGCGCGTTGTTGTACAGATCCCGGATTTCTTCCGAGGATCTTTTCAATACTTCTTCTGTCCGTTTCCGTTCAACAATTTCCTTCTGAAATTGCCCATACCATTCCGCCCTTCGCCAGGCACCGGCCAGTTGATGCGCAAAAACACCGACGGCAGTGGTGTCGGTTTCATGCAACGTTTCCGATTGGACCGTGAGAAGTCCGATAACCCTGTCATCGAAAATGAGGGGAGCAATGATAAACCGGGGGACGTGCAGTAATTTTTCTATTTTTGGGGCAAATTTCCTGATGGATTTCGGAAGAATCCGCTGCATGAATTCATGCGAATCTTCGACAAATACAGGGACCCGTTTTTGAATCGCTTTTTTGTACTCTTTCGCCGCACTCACAGAAATGGAGAACCGGCTGGCCTGGACTCCGACCAGCCGTTCGGCCGTTTTCAATGTTTTCGGTTTATAGCTCAAATGTTTCGTCGATAAAATGGACTGTGTATCATCCAAAACGAACACGGTGCAATGGTAATCCATTTTCCTCAAGGTGCTGGAAACGGTCGTGAAAACATCGTGGGGAGATAAGGCTTTTTGAGTTGCCAGGGCCGCTTCGTTCAACGCTTTCAGCAGGCTTTCTCCCCTTTTTTGTTCGGTGATGTTCCGGCAGACCGCCACCATACCCGATGCAATTCCCCGGCGATCCCGGATGCCGGTCAAGAAAGCCGAAACCACAATGCGGGTGCCATCCCGGCGTTTTTGCATCCATTCGCCCTTCCACCTTTTTTGCGCAAGCACTTTTTTTAGCGAATGGTTTTTACCGTCCAAAAAGACCGTCGGGCATATTTTCTGAAACGTCCGGCCAAGCACTTCCCCGGCCTTCCACCCGTAAAGGGTTTCGGCAGCCTTGTTCCAGCTCAAAATGCGTAACTTCAAATCGGTGGATACGACGGCATCGGAAACCGTCTCTGCCAACAGCCGGTACGGTTCCTGTGCATCGGAAAAGACACGTTCACACCGTCCTTTCCGTACAGGAGGCTTCGACCGGCCGGTCTGCGTGGATGAAGGTTTCATCCCGGCAGCGGAGGTCGCGGCAGATATCACTTTCCTGTTCATGTGAAACCCTTATGAAATCCAGGTCTTGACGTCGACGTTTTTCGTTTCACCATCCTTGCGAAAAAACGCTCGCTTCTGCCTTCCGACAGGAATCCCTGCTTTTATTTGGTTGGCGGAAATTTCTCCAGCACTTTCTCGACCGCAGCCACCAGGTTCGACGCCGGATCGTTTCGATCCAAAACGTCCTTCCCTACACCCTGCCAGATCAGGTCGTTTTTCTTTCGATCGACCACATCGATGGCCAGCGTGCCCTCCTTGTAACGAACGACACGTCCGGGCCGGGCCACCCAGGTTCTTCCCCAGCGGCCGACACGGTACACGGGAGGTACAAAATCCTGCCGATTTCTCATCATGGCGTAAAACACGACCAAAAAATCGGCCTGGTTTTCGGACGCGGCTTCGGAAAATCCCCTGCGCTCCAGAATCGGCCGGATTTCACGCATCACCTCGCGTGTGAAGATGGGGCTGCGTACGGACCCGGGACGATCCTGGGCGTGTTTCGGCGGCAGCAGAAAAAAAGTCTTGTACGAGGCGAACGATGCCGTTTCATCGTAGTTGACGGTCACCTGCATGGAAGCGCAGGAAACCAGGATCAGCCAGAGAACGACAAAAAAGCATGAAAAGAACGATGTTTTTCTCTGCATATTCCCCTCCAATGGTTTTTTGGTGATGGATGTGTTAAATTTTGATTATTTTATTGACAATGTCAAGAAAAAAGCAATACGAAGGACGGGAAACGGAACCTGGGTGTTTCCCCTTGATCAAAAAATGGGTGTTTCACTCCGGATCAAACTGATACCATGGGTCTTTTGGTGCGCCGGCCTCCCTTTTGCGTCTCTTCCACCAGAACGAAGTCAATTTTCCGCTTATCCTTCAACACGTGCGCCACGCGGACCCGCACGGCATCCCCGAGTCTGTATACCTTGCCCGCGTTTTGGCCCACCAACCGGTAGTGCTTCTCGTCGAAAAGGTAATAGTCGTCGATCAGATCGTTGACATGGACAAGCCCTTCGACAAGGTACTGCGGGATCTCCACAAAAATACCGAACACCACAACGCCGGAGATCACCCCGTCGAACTCCTCGTCGATTTTGTTTTCCATGAATTCAACCTGTTTGGCGCGTATGGATTCGCGCTCCGCATTTTGGGCGGCAATTTCCCGCTCCGTGGCCGTTTCGCATATTCGGGACAACGGAAGCGCCAGCGGCGGCCGTTCGGGCTCGGTTTTCAAATAGGATTTAAGTACGCGGTGGACGATCAGGTCGGGATACCTTCGAATCGGGGAGGTGAAGTGCGTGTAGTGTTTGAAGGCAAGCCCGAAATGACCTGTATTTGCCGTGGTGTAGACGGCCTTCATCATCGTCCTCAGCGCCACTTCCTCCACCACCACTTCATGGGGTGTCCCTTTGATTTTTTGCAGGAATTGCTGGAATTTCTTCGGGGTGACGTTTTTTCCGGGATCAAAGACGTACCCGAGCGCCCGGATGAAATGGACAAATTCCGTCAGCTTGTCCCCCTTCGGTTTTTCGTGGACGCGGTAGACAAACGTCAACTTCATTCCCGTCTGATCCCGAAGGCGTTGGACATGTTCCGCCACGGTCCGGTTGGCGAGCAGCATAAAGGCTTCGATCAATCGGTGGCTTTCCAGCCGCTCGCGAATGAAGATGTCGACGGGTTTTCCGTCTTCACCCAGAACCACCTGCGCCTCGGGCAGGTCAAAATCAATGCTCCCCGACAACCGCCATCCCGACAGGAGCATCCCGCTCAAATCCGCCATTCTCGCCAGCGTTTTATCCAGCAGGACATCGCCGCCGTTTCCGGAACGTTTCCGATCGGGACCGTCGGACAGGTTTCTTCCGGAAACGATCCTGTCCTGCGCCTGCCGGTAGGTAAGGCGGTGCCGGCTGTGGATCACCGATTCGCGGATCCGATAGTCCTCGAGTTTGGCATCCGGCGTCAGTTCCATCAGCACGCTGTAGGTCAGCCGGTCTTGATCCGGTTTGAGGCTGCACAATCCGTTGGACAATGCTTCGGGAAGCATGGGGATGACCCGGTCCACCAGGTACACGCTCGTCCCCCGGTTCAGGGCTTCCATATCCAATGCCGAACCCGAACGGACGTAATGGCTGACATCGGCGATGTGCACTCCCAGAAGAATATTCCCGTTCGGTAAATCTTCCAGGGATACCGCATCGTCGAAATCCTTGGCATCGTCCGGGTCGATGGTAAAGACCGGCCGGTCCCTCAGATCAAGACGGCCTTCAAGATCGGAGGCGGAGAAACCGGCAGGGATGCGTTCGGCTTCCTTCTCCACGGCGTCGGGGAAACGCATCGGCAGATCAAAACCGTAGGCCACGGAGAGCACATCCACGCCCTTTTGATCCGGGAATCCCAGCACCTCGGCCACACGGCCTTCCGGCATCCGGCGGGAATCGCTCCACTTCGTGATTTCGACGACGACCTTCTGTCCTTCCTGGGCCTTTCCGCGGTTCTTATCGTAGATAAAAATGTCTTTTGACAGTTTGAGTTCATCGGGGATGACATAGTTGTAGGTTCGCGCCTCGTGAAACGTGCCGACGATCCGTTTGTGGCCCCGCTCCAGAATTTCGACGACCCTTCCTTCCGGCAATTTTCCGGCCGATTGCGCCCAGAGTTCCACCCGGACCCGGTCCTGGTGCAGCGCCGAGTTCATGTTCTTTTCACTGACGAACACGTCCTCCCCGCCGTCGTCACGGACGACAAATCCGTACCCCTGCGTTTTGACGCGAAGAAGACCGTCTGCCAGGGCGGATTTGAACGGCTTCCCGTAACGCCCCCCGGAGTGGCGGACAATGGTTCCTTCCTCCGCCAGCTGTTTCAGGGTCCGCCGGAATACCGGATAATCCCGGTTTGCGACGCCCATCTGTTTCGACAATTCCCGGCTTCGGAACGAACGGCTTGAATGCGCACTCAGAAATTGGACGATTGCATCCGGACTGTATTCGTTATCGGTTTTTTTCATGGATTGGGTTCCTGATCCTGTCGATTCTTGTCCCGGTACGTTTTGGGATTTGGGTCTGCACCATTACAATAGTTATTTTCATCGCCATTGTCAACCTGTTTTTCAAATCCGGAATCCGGTTGCTTTCCTCCTGCGGATTGAATATATTTCTTTCTAAACGTTGGCAAAACGTTCCATTCGCAAATTTGAAAAAAAGTTGGTCAAGCACAGGATCCCGTTCTTTTGTTTGCACGGCGGAAATTGTACGATGCCCGGAACAACCCGACCACCCCTGGAAACCGTTCGTCTGGACCGCTGGCTCATGGCGGCGCGGTTCTACAAAACACGGACTCAGGCCGCCGCAGCTTGCGAAGGCGGCAAGATCAAGTTGAATGGTGTTTCATCCAAGCCGCACAAAACGATCCGGCCGGGGGACCGATTGATCATACACCACCATGACCGTTACAGGAACATCGAGGTGGTCGCCCTCGCCCAACGCGGCCTGCCGCCCAAACTGGCTCGGGAACTCTACAAAGAAGAAATCAAACAGACGCTGACGCATGAAGCGGAAGAACTGCTCCGGCTGATGAAACAGGCGGACAAAAAAAACCGGTCCAAATTCAAGGGACGGCCGACGAAAAGGGAAAGACGGGAATTGGAAAAGTGGAAAGTCGAAAAGATTTAAAAGATGTTCGTTTTTCGACAAGCACAGGACGATCGGCATCGTCCAAGCGTCCGGCCAATGGCATGAAACATCTCACGAACCCTATAAACATGAGAGAACACCCATGACCCACCATGTCCTTGTCACTCGGAAAATTCCCCAGGAGGGAATAGACATCCTGCTTCGGAATGACTGCAGGGTGGAGATCAATCCCGAAGACCGTCCCGTGACCAGAGACGAGTTGCTCGGCGGGGCGGGCCGTGCCGACGGGGTGCTCAGCCAAATGGTCGACCGGATCGACAAAGACGTTCTGGAAACCGCCTCCCGCGTCCGGATCTTCTCGAATTTTGCGGTTGGATTCAACAACGTCGATCTCGGAAGCGCAACCCGGCTCGGCATCATGATCACCAACACACCGGGGGTGCTCACCGACACGACGGCCGATCTGGCATGGGCACTTCTGTTCGCTGCGGCGAGACGCATTGTCGAAGGCGACCGCCTGACTCGGGCGGGCCTGTTTAAAGATTTCAGCCCCACATTTTTTCTGGGAACCGACATCACCGGAAAAACTCTCGGGATTATCGGCGCCGGCCGCATCGGGACCGCCATGGCACTGCGTTCCGCGGGATTTCGGATGAACGTGCTGTATTGCGACGCGGAGCCGAACCGGGTGCTGGAGAAAGACCTCCAGGCGAAGCGGGTCGGATTGGACGATTTACTGAAACAATCGGATTTTGTTTCCGTCCACGTTCCCCTGCTTCCGGAAACCGTGCACCTGATCGGTCCGCGAGAACTCGGGGTCATGAAAAAATCGGCTTTTCTCATCAACACCAGCCGCGGTCCGGTAGTGGACGAAAAAGCCCTGGTTCAGGCGCTGAAATCCAAAACCATTGCCGGTGCGGGTCTGGATGTATACGAACACGAACCCGCGCTCGAACCCGGTTTGGCAGAACAGGACAACGCCATCCTGCTCCCCCACATCGGCAGCGCCACATTGGAAACCCGCATTAAAATGGCGACCACCGCGGCAGAAAACCTGGTTGCCGGACTCAAAGGAATCCGTCCGCCCAACCTGGTCAATGTCGAGGTGTGGGACAGCCCTGCCCGAAAGCGGCATGGATAACCGGACCCTCGACCGCGTGTTGGGTGTGTTGCGGAAGGAAGCGGCGAACTGGAACGTACCCATCGTGACCTTGGTGGCCAATCGGTCCGACGATCCCTACCAGGTGTTGATTTCGACGTTGCTCAGCCTCCGCACCAAGGACGAAACCACCACCGAAGCCTCGATGCGTCTCTTCGAAAGGGCAAAGACACCCGCATCGATGCTGAACCTGTCCGAACGGGAAATTCAATCCCTGATTTATCCGGTCGGATTTTACCGGAGAAAGGCGGCAAACATCCTGGCCGTTTCCAGAATCGTCCTGAGCCAATACGGCGGAAAAGTTCCGGACGATTTGGGCAGGCTTTTGGCCTTGCCCGGAGTCGGCCGCAAGACCGCGAACCTGGTGTTGACGCTTGGTTTCGGCAAGCCCGGCATCTGCGTGGACACCCACGTGCACCGCATCACCAACCGGTTTGGATACGTGCAAACCAAAACGCCCGAATCGACAGAAATGGCGCTTCGGGGAAAATTGCCCTCCAAATGGTGGATTCCCATCAACGACATCCTGGTGGCATTCGGCCAGTCCCTGTGCAAACCCATCAGCCCCTGGTGCAGCATATGTCCGGTGAATTCGTATTGTGAAAAAGCGGGTGTGGGCAAATTCCGGTAGGTTTTGATAGCAACAAACCCTCCCGAAGGTTCAAAACCTTCGGGAGGGTAAAATGAATCGGCTTTTACCATCCAATCACAAGTGCGCGGCACTTGTTCAAAACGCATGCATTCTCGGCAAATTCTTCTCGAACAGCGCATACGGATCCGCCTCGAATTTCAGAAAATCCGGCGCGCTCGAATGTCCGGGATACCGTCCCGTGTGCTCGTAAAAGGGCCGGAACACACCAGGAACCTGCACTCCGTTCCGGCTTCTGAGATTGAGGATAAATTCAGCCACGTTGTCCAGAATCAAAATTCTCTGATTTTAATATTTCTGAACGAAACCAGGTTGCCGTGGTCCTGGAGCAAAATGTGACCTTCCGGAATTTGTCCGAAATCCGGATACTCCTTGTATTTGCTCTTTTGGATCAATGCCCTGAAAACCTGGGCGTGGCGGTTGTATTCGACCACCCTGACGCCGTTCAGCCAGTGCTCCACGCGGCTGCCGTCCACCGCGATCCGGGCATGGTTCCATTCGCCGATCGGTTTGGCTTTTTTGTTCCCGGCGGGAATCAGGTCGTACAGGGAAGACACGGTCCGGTTTCCGCCCACACCCGCCTTGGCGTCGGGATGTTTGTCGTCGTCCAGAACCTGGTATTCCAGGCCGATGGCCGAGCCCGTCTGTCTGGGCTGGACCGGAAGCACGAAGTACTTGATCCCGCTGTTGGCTCCGGGCGTCAGTTTGAATTCGAGCGACAGTTCGAAATTGCCGTAGAGTTTCTCCGTGATGATGTCGCCGCCGTTCCGCGATTCCAGTCCGCCGGATTCCACGACCGAAAGAATCCCATTCTCCATCTTCCAGCCGAATGCGGGGAACTGGTCCAGCCTGGCTCCCCTCCACCCCTGCGCGGTTTTGCCGTCCCAAAGCAGTTTCCATCCCGCACTTTTCTCCGCTTCGGAAAGCGTATTGAGCGGAAGACCGGATTCATCCCTGGGCAGGTTCTGGGCAACAGCCGGGAGCCAGATGAGAGCAAGAAAAAATATCCGCTCCAGCCGGCATATCCAACCGCCCTTGAAATTTGAGAAACGGACTTTCATAGGCATCCTCCTAAAAGCGGGTGCGTCACAAACAAAAAAGGGACGGGACAAAGCCCGCCCCTTTTTGAACGTTGTCTCAAGTCGGTCAGAACGACAAGCCGACCTCGATCCGGTTCACCATGTCGAATTCACCGAACGATCCGTAGGCATAGCCGAGATTGACCTTCAACCCGGAAAATTCTTTCTGCACACCGACGCCGGCGGTTACGCTTTCTTCGTCGTAATTGAATTTGTAGCCGGCCCGGAGGGAAAGGATGTCGAAAAGCGTGTACTCCGCCCCGACGTGCATCCGTTCCGTGAAATCACGCGGATGGTGGTAATCGAACGACAGGATGAGCGGATTCTTGTGTTCACCCATGACGTCCAAAATGTCCATGGCCGTGCCGATGATAAAATTCATCGGCAGCTGGAACGCTTCCTGGCGGTACTTGAAGGTGGGCGAGTAATTCCGGACGGCCATGCCGAAGCGCAGGCTTTTTAATCCCGGATAAAAGATCGTGCCGATGTCGTACGCCAGTCCGTTCACGACGTTATCCACCTTGCTGCCGCCCGCGGTGAGGATGTTGCTGCCCAGCTGCTGGTGGCAGTATTTGATCTGGCCGCCGATGGAGAACTTGTCCGTCAGCGATCTGGCGTAACTGAGACCGATCGCATAGGCACTGGTGGTCAGGTTGCCCGTTTCCACGAATCCTTTGACGGAGGTGGCAACCATGGTGCCGATGATATCGTCTCCGTAATCGGACGTGACGAAACTCACGCCGACCGTGCCCCAGTTGCCGAGATTCACGGCCGCGCCGGCGGCCGTGTATTTGATGTCGGCAATCCACTGCGTCATCGAGGCAAACACGTCGTATTTCTTTTGCATTTTCGCAAGCCCGGCCGGGTTGTAGAACATGCCGCTCGCGTCGTAGCCGACCATGATGTAGGATCCGCCCATGGCCGCCGCGCGCGCGCTCATGTCTACCTTCAAAAACTGCAGGCCCGTCTGCGCCAGTTTCTTGATGACGGCATTGGCCGGTCCTGCCCCGATGAGCAAGCACAGGATAAGAATGATCAACAAATTAAGTTTCTTCATATTGAATCCCTCCAATGTTTTGGTCAGGGCTGATAAACGGTTTCATCGGACGACCAAAAATTTGACGTTTTTGCTGTCCCCTCCGGGTGTCAAGACACGGGCGATGTACAGGCCGCTGACCAGCATCTGGCCGGTCGAGGTGGTCTGCCATTCCTGGCTCAAGACGCCCCAGGATTCGTCGCCCGAGCCGTTGGTGTGTTCCAGAACCTTGACGAGATCGCCGCTCTCGGAGTAGATTTTGATCGTGCAGACCGGCGGCAATCCCATGAACATGATGCGGTCGTTTTCGCCCTTCCACTGGATCGTTCTGGCGTCGATGTTGAAGGGATTGGGCACCACTCGCACGGAATCGAGCGCCGTCTGGGCTGTTCGCGACAACCGTGCGCCACGGGTCGTCCGGTTGATGCGGTGTCCGCTCTCCAGGCTTCGGACTTTGCCGTCCCAATCCGGCCCGTTCGTGAGACCGTCGTCGAATGCAACGACGTAGTAGAAGTAGGATTGGCCGCGTTCCGCAGTCTTGTCTTCAAACTGGTGGACGAGGTTCGCCTTGGTGCATTCAAACACCTTGCCGAACTTGCCGACGGCCACTCCGGAAATTTCGTTGTATTCGGAAGCGCCGACGGCACGGTACACGCGGTACCCGGCGAAATCGGACGCGGTTTCCGAAACGTTGTCCCATGTCACCAAAATTTTATCCGACATCGATTTCACTTCGACCGACGGAGGAGGAGGAGGAACGGGAATTTTGTAGTTTTGCTTCCAATTGAACATCGCCGCCCGGGCATTGTTCATCATGGAATCCTTGCCCGCGCACACAATGCGGTCCTTGGCCTGATCGTTCTCCGTCGGGGCGCAGCTGGTGCCGAATTGTTTAAACGTGGGGTAGTAATCCCCAAGGTCGGTCATCGGTTTTCCGCCCGAGAATTCATCCCATCCGGCCTTTGCCGTTTTCGCCAACCACATCTTGCCGTACTTCCAACCCTGCTCGTCCGTGATGCTTCCGCACACGAATGCGCGGACGAAACGGATGGATTCCCCGATTTTCAGCGTGTAGGGTCCCGCGGCGTTGGACGCGACGTGGTGCCAGAACCACCAGGCCCAATCGTTCAGGTATTGCACCCCGCGTTTATCGGGTTCCATGTCGTGGTGCGTGCCGGGATAGGTCCCCGTCATGGGGTCGGGATTCGATCCCTTGGGGCTGGCCTTGTATCCCACCTGCATCACGTTGTAGGCGATGTCCCAATCCGAGGTCGGACGCATCAGGTACGAATCGACCTTGAACTCGTAATCGTCCGGGCCGCCGATGCAGTGCATCTGCGGCTGCGCCGGGTCGTCGGCCTTGTCCTTGTACCCGAGGTTCAGGACGGCTTCCCCCGCCCAGACCGGACCGCGGATCTGGCCGTTGCCCTTTTGGGTGTTGCCGAACATATCGAAATCCGACCCTTTTTCCCGCACCGGATAACTGTAGGTGATGCGGACGTCTTCACCGGGCCTGCAGCCCCACCAGCTGCTCCACTCAATCCGTGATTGGTTCGCGAAAATCTCGTACTGGCGCATGACGTACAGGCCGTTGAGAGTCTGGCTGGGGAGCTCGGCCTTGTCATCGGTGTTCACGTTGCCCGTGTTGGTGATGGTGTAATCCCAGATCGCGTAATCGTCGTGGTTTCTCTGGCTCCAGACCAGCACCCTTGCCTGTATTTCCAGACCGATGCGCGTGCGGATCAGCGATTCGGTCATCACATCGGCGTTTCCCCAGACCTTGGAAGGAGCCACTTCGTCCCCTTCGAGAACGATATCATCCAACCGGTAGCCGTCCACGATGATTTTGGGCTGCTGATATGCCCAGTAGCGGTGAAGTTTAATACCCCCCGTGGGGACATTGAACATGCTGGTGAATTCTTCCGTGGTGCCGTAGGGCGCGTCTGCGATGAGGACCGGCCAGGTTTTTCCCTGCGTGTCCGTCCAGTCCTTCACGGCAAACCGGATGCCTGCGCAGCGCAGCAGGTCTCCGTAGGTATTGCCGGGGGTATTGCCGCCCACGTAGTAGCGGGCGTAACCCGTGCCCTGCGTTTCGCTCTGGTGGCCGTTGTCCTTGATTTTGACGTGCAGGTTTCCCACGCGGAGCCATTTGAATGTTTCCGCCGTGGCATTTCCCGCCATCAGAGAAAAAATAACGGCCAGTGCGATTATCAATAGAAAGGTTTTTTTCATCGTTGACCCTTTCAAAATTAGAGATCGATCCGTACGCCGATGGTGAAGAACCTCGGCCACAGGTACATCAGGAAATTGCGGTTCGGGTTGTCGATGTACGACTTGTCCTTCTGCCTTTTGTCGTTGCGCGAGCGGATGTCCGCATTCTGTGCCGCAATCGTCGCGTCGTTGTTCGGGTTCGCTTTCTCGAATTCCCAGGGACTGAATGCCATGCCGTCCGGACGCAGCATGCCAGCCTCGTCGTCGCCGCCCACATAGTTCCCGCCCCGGTAGATGTCTTCTTTGTACTGGGGCAGATGCAGGGATTCCAAATAACGCCGCCTGTCCGTGTCATCCGCAAAAGCGCGGATATTGGATGTGGTGCACCAGTTGCCTTCCTTGTTGTACCACAGATTGGTGATGTCGAGGAAGACTTCCATGTTCAGCCTGCCCGTGCGGATCATTTTGCTGAACCGGGCGTCGAGGCTGTAGTTGGACTTCCAGTGAAGGTTGTCCTTCAACCGGGTGGTGGTCAACGGATCCCAGGTGTCGTAACGGCCCGATTGGTATCGGAAGATGCCGCCCGCGTGCCATCCGGCAAGCGGTTTGAAACCCATGACCGTGGGTCCGAAGTCGCGCGGAGAATCGATGTTGAGCAGGACGCGCGCGTAAGGACGAGGCAGAGGCACGGTCAGATACGGGTTCTGCAGACCGTAAATGGCCTGCTCTCTCTGGTCTTCATAATATTGGTACCGTCCGATGTATCCGGATGTCTGGACTTCGTAGGTGTAGTTCGCCAGACCGGTAACCCATGCTCCGAACGTTTTTTCGAGCTGGATCTCGACACCCCGGATGTCCTGGTAGTTGGTGTTGTCCCACGTTTCGTAATTGACCAGCCTGTCGTAGCTGCTGTACATGATCCGGGCGGTCTGGTCGGCGTTGTCCTTGTAGTAGCCGGCGATGTGGAACAGGACGGAGTTGGCGAGGTTGAAATCGGCTCCCAGTTCGTACGACACGGTCTTGGGCCAGAGCAGGCTCGGATTGCCGATCAGGCGCGGTCCGTCGCTCAGGCGGTAATAGTCGATCTTGTACAGGGCTTCCGCAGACGGCAGCGAGAAGAAATGCCCGTAGTTGAAATACAGCTTGGCATTTGCCGATATGGGATGGGATATGCCGATGCGGGGCGAAAGCAGGACCTGTTTTTTGGCGGGTTGCGTTTTCATTTCCTTGAACATCAAATTTTCGTAATTGTACCTGAAGTACTTGGAATAATGCTCGTCGGTGATGACCCAGTTGACGTTGGGATCGCTGTAATCGAGCCTCAGGCCCACGTTGGCGATCAGGCCCTGGAACTCGATCTTGTCCTGTGCATAGGCGCCGATGCGGACGGGGAAGTTGCGCCACTTCACATTGTAATTTTCCCACGTCGATTCCCATCGGTTGAATTCCTGGTACGTCGACAGATCGTCGTAGTTGTACAGGAATCCGAATTTGAGCTGGTGGTACCGGTTGACCTGGCTGGTCAGGTCGACCTTGAGGGTCGTGGTCCAGGTGTGCGAATTCTCCCGCGCCCCGTCGCAGTGCGAGTCGTAATACATGTTGTCCTGCATTTGCATGGTAATCGGCTCGTGGATGACGCCGAACGGCGCTTCATCCACTTTCCACGAACCGAAAGAACGCACAATGGCGGGATTTCGGATGGCCAGTCCCTGCATGGCGCGCACGTTGGTGTGCACGTACGAGAGCCGGACCTGATAAAACGTCTTCGGATTCAGGACGTGGTCCATCGAAAGCCCGAACATGCCGTTGTAGAGGGTGTAGGGCGTGAAGAACCCGGGAAAATACAAACCGTACCGGTCCCCGTTTCCCATCTCCATGTAACTGCTGTTCAGGATGTCCTGGCCGCTGCCGACCCATCCCGCGTCCGCCCCGGCCCGGCCCTTTGCCACGGTTTGGGTCTCGCCGTACATCGCGTCCGCCGTGACCTTGATGTTTTTGGCCACGTGTGAAGTCAGTTTGAACATGCCGTTGTTGTTCCGATAGTATTCGCGGCTGGTGGGCAATGCAAACTGCTGCCAATCGTCGGCGTACGAGGCGAAAAAGCTGAGGTCGCCCAGATACTTGCCGATGAGGGGCACGGGGCCGCTTACGCTTCCGTCCCCGAACCAATCGGGTTTATTGCCGTATTTGCCCTCCTTTTGACCCAACGCACCGCTGCCCTCGGCGCGGTGCAGATAGAGGAAGAGGTCGCGCGCCTGTTCAGGTGTCATGTTGTTGTTGGGGTCTTTGTCGGCCAGTAAATTTTTCGAGACGGTGTTCCATCCGATAAAACTCTGGTACTGGTTGACGGTGTTCTGGTCCCAGCCTGCTGCCGTGCCGACAAAAGCCACCTGCGGATCCAGGAACGGCCGCAGAAAGTAGTTCTTCCAATTGAAAATGGACTCGCCGCTGTGCTTCAGATAGGCCGGTGTATAACGCAGATCGAAGGAGGCGGTATACTTCTTGAAATCGCCCTCCTTGGTCACAATGTTGTACAAACCGGATCGCAGGTTGCCGTATTCCGCGGTGTAACCGCCCTTCACGATGTTGACTTCCTTGATCGAACTGACGTTGACCATGCGCATGGGCTGGTTGATTCGGTTGTCCACCGTTACAAGACCGTCCATCAGGTACAACGATTGCTGAACGTCGCCGCCGCGGACCGTTTCGCCTTGGATACCGGCCTGGAGAC
>Ga0315277_10007148_pt1 | contig 14487 bp, 13 predicted proteins | sample YL17G05_15_MG_FD_203695 | JGI IMG/M metagenome (GOLD analysis project Ga0315277, IMG submission 203695) | Sediment microbial communities from Yellowstone Lake, YNP, Wyoming, USA - YL17G05_15 | ecosystem: Environmental > Aquatic > Freshwater > Lake > Sediment | place: USA: Wyoming | collected... | reverse complement strand
CCTGAGCTGGAGATCCCTGAACCAAAGGACCTTTACGAAATTGGTACCGTTGCCATGATCCATCGATTATTCCGCGCCCCCGATGGTACCATTCGCCTCCTTGTCCAAGGTACAGCACGATTTAAAGTAGGGGAATTTGTGCAACATGAACCCTATCTGAAAGCAGATATCCACCTCATTCCTGAAACTGAAGAGGAGGGGGTTGAAGTTGAAGCGCTTGCCCGCAATGCACGTGACCAATTTGCCCATATCGGCGAGCTGATCACCTCAATCCCGCGTGAGCTGGTGGCGTCCGTTCAAGCCATCGAGGATCCCCTGCAGACTGTATACACCATCGCAAATTTCCAACGGATGGACTTGGCAGCAGCCCAATCCCTTCTCGAGCTAGATTCGATCAAAGAAAAGTTGCATAAACTGGTTGGCATCCTCACCCGCGAGATCGAAGTCTTGGAAATTGGCCAAAAAATTCAAAATGAGGCTCGCTCAGAGATTGAAAAAATGCAGCGCGATTATTTCTTGCGCGAGCAATTAAAGGCTATCCAACGCGAGCTTGGCGAAGGAGATGAACAGGCAGCTGAGGTGGATGAATTACGACAAAAAATAGATGCTGCCAAAATGCCAGAGGAGGCAGATAAACAAGCACGCCGTGAGCTTGATCGATTATCCCGTCTGCCCACTGCTGCAGCTGAGTATGGCGTTATCCGCACCTACCTGGATTGGATGATCTCTCTGCCATGGTCAATCAAAACCGAGGATAATCTGGATATTTCGCATGCGCGTGATGTACTCGACCAGGACCATTACGGTTTGGAAGATATTAAAGAGCGAATCCTTGAATACCTGGCTGTACGCAAGCTGCGCCATGAACGGAAGGATGAAGTTATACCTGAAAACACGGATGAAATCCGCCGCTTACGTGAAGGGGTCATCCTATGCTTCATCGGACCACCTGGAGTTGGAAAGACCTCTCTGGGTCGTTCGATTGCTCATGCAATGGGTCGCAAATTTATCCATATCTCACTCGGTGGGATGCGGGATGAAGCTGAGATACGCGGGCACCGCCGGACGTATATCGGCGCCATGCCTGGCCGAATCCTTCAAGCAATCCGCCGGATTGAGACGCGGAACCCTGTATTCATGTTAGACGAGATTGATAAGCTAGGAATGGATTTCCACGGTGACCCTGCTTCTGCACTCCTAGAAGTCCTCGACCCTGAACAGAACTCGGAGTTTCGTGATCATTATCTTGAAGTGGCGTTTGACCTCTCTCAGGTTATGTTCATCACCACTGGTAATCTGCTCGAACCAATACCAGACCCGTTGCGTGATCGAATGGAGATAATCAATCTCTCAGGTTACACCGAAAATGAGAAGTGCGCCATTGCTAAACAATACCTGATGCCACGTCAGATCAAAGAAAATGGCTTACGTTCCGAGGAAATTCAGTTCACGGATGAGGCTTTACTGACGGTCATCCGTTCGTACACCCGCGAGGCTGGAGTACGTAATCTCGAACGAGAAATTGGCTCAGTCTGCCGTAAGGTGGTCACTATTATTGCTGAGAAGAAGACTCAATCGGTCACCATTACTCCAGAAAAGGTGCACGAATATCTGGGTCGGCCTCACTTCTTTGGTAATGAAGAGATCGCCATCCGCACGTCCATTCCAGGCGTAGCCACTGGCCTGGCCTATACCCCGGTGGGTGGAGATGTTTTATTCATCGAGGCCACCCGTATGCCGGGCAGTAAGGGCTTCCAGATCACGGGTTCGCTCGGGAATGTGATGCAGGAATCTGCACATGCAGCCCTTTCTTTCGTACGTTCTCGAGCTGAGCCACTCAAGCTCGACCAAAACTTCTTTGAGAAATCTGACATTCATTTACACATTCCAGCCGGGGCGCAACCTAAGGATGGTCCTTCTGCAGGAGTAACGATGGCAACCGCTCTCGTCTCCCTCATATCGGGCAGGCCAGTTCGCGCAGAAGTGGGGATGACCGGTGAAATCACCTTGAGGGGACAGGTCTTACCTGTGGGTGGAATTAAAGAAAAAGTCTTGGCAGCCCATCGCGCGGGATTAAAAACCGTTATACTACCCAAGCGCAACGAAAGTGACCTCGATGATCTGCCAGAAGAAGTTCGCAAATCCATGAAATTTATCTTTGTCGAAACTGTGGATGAGGTGTTGAAGGCAGCTCTCGAGCCAGTAAGGCGTCAGAAAAACCTGACTAAATCGAAGAATGTGAATGGAAAGAAGGCCCGGATCGGGGAATCAAATGCTAAAAGTAATGCTCATTGAAGATGATTCGACGATGGTGTCCTTGTTAACCACCCTGTTGAATTTAGAAGGTTTTTTGGTCAAGACACCAAAAAATCACCACATGGAAAGTTTATTGAGTGCAATTCTTGATGAGCGTCCTCAAATTGCTCTAGTGGATGTTAATCTTCGCACTGGGAGTGGCCTCGATCTGGTGCGTGAGATCCGACGTGAACCCGAGATTAAGGATACCCGCATCCTTATGTCATCCGGTTTAAATTTAAAACATGAATGTATCCAGGCTGGGGCTGATGGTTTTATTCTTAAGCCCTTTATGCCAGAGGAATTAATTAAACTTATCCATCGGACCATTCAACAATAAAAATATTATCAACGAAAAGAAAAAGAGTTAAAAAATTATCGTGACTAAGAAAAGAATACACACACAAATGCAATGGTCTTCCATCGATTTACATTTACACACGCCAGCTTCGAGTGATTTCCAGCAACCCGATGTAAAATATCTGGAAATCCTGCAACGCGCCGAAGCGCGTGGTTTGGATATCATTGCATTTACCGACCATAATACCGTCGCAGGTTATCGAAAATTGCAGGATGAGATTCATCAGCTCGAGCTACTGGAGAGGTTGAACCGCATCCTGCCTGAAGAACAGAATCGCTTACGTGAATATAGGCGGTTATTCGAGAAGATGTTGATCCTGCCAGCTTTCGAATTTACTGCCACATTTGGTTTTCATATCATTGGCCTCTTTCCACCAGAGACGCCTGTCCGTGAGATTGAACACCTATTGATCGATCTGAATATTCCCACGGAGCAGCTTGATCTTGGCTCAGCTCTCGTCGGAGCCACAACCGATGTACTCACCGCATATCGAATGATTGATGAGGCCGGTGGTATCGTCATCGCTGCCCACGCCAACTCAAACAATGGGGTTGCCATGCGTGGTTTTCCAATTGGCGGGCAGACAAAAATTGCTTACACTCAGGATCCTCACCTGCATGCCCTGGAGGTGACAGATCTGGAACAACGCGGAGCCAGAACTACCGCAACATTTTTTAATGGCACGAAACCGGAATACCCACGCAGGATGCACAGCATTCAAGGCTCCGATTCCCACAGACTGAGTACTGATCCCGTGCGTAAGAAAAATCCCGGTATTGGTGACCGTGTCACCGAAGTTTTACTACCAGAAATCTCATTCGAAGAACTACGTGATCTATTCTTGAGCAATGATTTCGCCCGTACCCGCCCACGCCACCACAAAGAACAACCCGCATATGATTTCCTTCTAACTGCCCGCGAAGAGGGTGCGAATATTATTCAGGATTTCCATGAGAATTTGACAGTCAGAGGCGGAAAACTATACAACATCATTGCAGATGTGTGCGCATTTGCCAACACGAATGGTGGTACCCTCTATATTGGATTGAATAGTGATCCAAAAAAACCAGTTATAGGTGTTCCCAATCCTGAACAAGCAATTACCCAACTGGATAAAGAAATCAGCACCCGCATCACACCTCCACTTCAATGTTCAATTGATATTCACGACACCAACGGAAAGAAGATACTTAGAGTGCTCATCCCCCGTGGAGATGAACCTCCTTATGCTGTGGATGACAATAAAGTATATGTGCGTGATGAAGCGGAAACCGGCCTGGCAGTCCGGGATGAAATCGTCAGCTTGGTATTGCGCTCAGGTGGCACCCGTTCTACACCTCAGCCAAAGCCAGATGTTGAAAAACAGGTTGTTGCAGAAGAAGTTCCTCAAGCTCCGGCTATCCCGGAGAGGGATGCAGAATCGCCCCCACGCACTGGGGTGGAAGTGGTTAAGGTCGATGAGCGGGATGGGATTTCGTATTACACCATGCGCGATCTGCGCAATGGGAATGAAGTGAAGAATGTCACGCGTGTTTCTGCCCGCCGCCTCTGGCATTATGCGATCACTGAGTTCGACCAGCTCCCAACCGATCTTTCTAAGATAAAAATCCAATGGCAGGGTAAGGTTGGACTGTTGGGAGTACAACGGCAAGGTAAAAATGTTCGTTATAACCTCGTTGAACGCACTCCAAAAGGATATCGTCTTTATTTTGGTGTGACCGAGGATGGAATTCACGGTCGATGGAAAGCGTTGGTTGGCAGCGATGAGGAGTGACTCATCGATACCTGATAATTTGGTTTTACGTGAGTTTCAATTCCATTTAGATTATTCTCAGGTAATCGACCTTTGGAAGAACGCCGGTCCTGGCATTCATCTTCGTCGTTCTGACGAAAGAGATGAAATTGCCAAGAAGCTTCAGCGCGATCCTGACCTGTTCATTGTGGCAGAAATTAACGGGCTTATCATTGGCTCCGTACTGGGTGGCTTCGATGGTCGTCGTGGGATGGTCTACCACCTTGCTGTAGATGATTCCTACCGTAAGAAAGGTATTGGAACCGTATTGATGAATGAACTCGAAAAGCGAATGAAACAAAAAGGGTGTGTCCGTTCATATTTATTAGTAACCCGTGATAATTTGGATGCAATCCGCTTTTACGAAACCGTTGGATGGGAGCAGATGGACCTCCTGATCTATGGGAAAGACCTGGATTAAAGGTTCGGCGATTATTACCATATGATGCCTATACGCATAGGAATCCTCACGGTATCTGACCGTTCTTCCCGTGGCGAACGTCGTGACGAATCTGGACCCACGCTGGTTAATGCCGTATCTCAACAGGGTTGGCAGGTCATACGGACTGAGATTTTGCCCGATGAAATCGAAAAACTCATGACAACATTGATTGAGTGGGCAGAGAGTGGCGAAATGGATGTCATCCTGACCACTGGAGGGACTGGCTTCAGCCCGCGGGATGTGACCCCTGAAGCAACCCTCGCAGTTATCCAACGCCCCACTCCAGGCTTGTCTGAAGCGATGCGCAACACCAGTTTACACCTCACCCCGCACGCCATGCTTTCCCGAGCCACGTCAGGCATACGCGCTCGCACCCTGATTGTCAATCTACCAGGTAGCCCGAAGGGGGCTTTAGAAAATCTTGCCGTGTTAATTCCCGTCCTGCCGCATGCCATACAATTACTCCGCGAAGATCCCTCAGCTGAAGCCGGGCATCGGATGGATTGATTGGGGTATAATTTTACCCGACCAGTTTGCACCCAATAATTTGGAGGTTTGAGTGGATTTTTGGCATGCCGAAGCCATCCCCGATATCTTGCCTGAGGAACAAAAGGTAGGATGGCGGCGGACAATTCTGGATACTCTCGAGACTATTCTATTATCATTAGTCTTATTCCTGGCAATCAACACGGTCTCGGAACGTATTCGAGTTGAATCCATCAGCATGCAGCCTACCCTCTACCCAGGTGATTATGTGATCGTCAATAAGCTGGCTTATAGATTCAATAACACCCCTCATAGAGGGGATGTGATTGTCTTTAAATATCCACCAAATCCCGAGGCCATTCCATATATCAAGCGTGTCATTGGTCTCCCAGGAGATCAGATTCACATTGCTGACGGGAAGATCTATATTAATGCTCAGTTGATGCTCGAACCCTACCTGAAAGTGACTACAAACCGGGGAGGAGATTGGAGCGTTCCTTCAGGTCAACTGTTTGTTATGGGGGATAATCGCAATAATTCTTCTGATTCCCGGTCCTGGGGCTTTGTTCCCTTTGAAAATATCCTGGGTAGAGCCGAGCTTATCTATTTGCCGCCAAAACATTGGGCGTTCCTTCATCAAAACATAGCGGTTGCTTCACCTGAGCCATAATTTACCCGGATGATTGGGGGTCCAATCTCATCTGGTTCCATTATTGCAACCTATGTAACAAACTATACGGATTAACGTTCAATAAGGTGAATGCATGCCAGCCAGGCTGGACAAAGATAACGAGCTGATACAAAAAGCCCAACGAGGTGACCCACATGCCTTCGGTGATCTATACGAATCTCATGCACCGTTCATTTTTCGTTACCTTTTTGCCCACCTGGATAGCCGGATGGACGCTGAAGATTTAACCGGTGAAGTCTTTCTGAAAGCCTGGCAGTCCTTACCAAAATATGTCGAGCATGGTGTGCCCTTTCTGGCATTCTTGTTTCGAATTGCCCGCAATGTGTTGGTGGATCATTACCGCCAGTCCAATCGCCTGGAATCCACATCCCCAGATGAATTGGATGGGTATAAAGAGGAAGGCAATTCGGAGCCTGTGGATATTATCAACAACCAAATGGAGCATCAGAAGATTCTTCGGGTATTAACTACGCTTCGACCAGATTACCAATCCGTGCTCACCCTGCGCTTTATTAGTGAGCTTTCACCCGAGGAGACTGCTCAAGTGATGAAACGCTCGGTTGGCGCCATCCGGGTTTTGCAGCATCGGGCACTTGCTGCCTTACGGCAAGAGATTGAAAAGACAGGTTAGAATGAATATAGACCGTCGAATTGATAAGATCGTAGAAATTTATATCCCTGCCATCAAAAATGGCCAGGAGACGATTGATTCAATCCTGGAGAAGTATCCGCAGTATGCGAACGCACTTCGCAACAGGCTTGAGGTCGTCTTCTGGTTGTTAAATGCAAAAAAGAACTTTGAGCCACGGCAAGGTTTTATTAGCTCTTCCCGGCAGTATATGGAGCAACAATTTGAAACCATCCGTCCTCACGGTTTTTGGCAACGTTTGTCCAGGCGGTTCACCACTCAGCGCTGGGTTTTCAATATTGCTGCGCCGATCATAGTATTACTCCTCCTGGCATTAGTCATTAATAGCGCGATCTTAACCGCCCGACTCTCCATCCCAGGTGACCCTTTTTATTCCACAAAACTTCTGACCGAAGATATCCAGCTGGCACTGACCTTTGATCAGGTGGATAAAACAGATCTCTATATGCAATTTTCTCGTGATCGAACAACCGAGTTCGTGGAATTGGTGCTCGAAGGGGACTATGAGCTTCTTCCTCCTGCGGCTACGCGCCTGGAAACAGAGATCATCGCCTCCCTGCACTCCATAAACGATATGCCGCTCCAAAATCAGGCGGTTGAGCATCCCATGATTTTGCAATTGAGGGAGACCCTCACTAATGAGATATTCATGCTCAATATGTTGAAAAGTACATCACCTACCACGGCTTATCCTGGGATTGAGCTGGCAATTCAGGTTGCCCAATCTGGTCTGATGGCTCTACGATAATCCATTCAGGATTGCATGGTTTTATGAATTTATTTTGTCAAATATCATAGTTCATGACTGAGTCTAGATTATGATCAAAACCACAAAAAAGTTAACAAAGATTAATAAAGAAAAAGCCCAAACCTTGGTGGAATTCGCCATTGTTTTCCCTATAGTCTTATTAATTACTTATGGCCTGATCGAATTTGGGCGTATGATGTTTATTTACTCAGCTGTTACCGGAGCTGCACGCGAAGGCGCCAGGTATGGTGCAGCCGCTGGCGGTATTGGTGGTACCCCACAATATGCTGACTGTGCGGGAATCCGGAAAGCAGTTCGTAGTGTAGCGTTTTTAATCAATATTCCCAATAGCAATATTTTCATCAGCTATGACAAAGGTCCAGGTCTTGCCACGGTTGCTTCTTCCTGTGAGAACCTAGTTACTATGGTTTCTAATCATGCTGACCCCATTGATGTTGGAGAACGGATTGGATACCGGATTATAGTGCAGGTAACCGCACAATATGAGCCCATGATTGGCGGTTTTCTGGGCGTATCTGGGTTCCCCATAATCAGTAAAAATTCCCGTACTATTCTGGTTAATATACCTATAGAGCCATAACCATAGCATATTTATGACATCTCTTCAATTATTATCTATCTTAGCGAAAGAGTAAGATTTATGAATGAAATACATGCTTCCCAAGCTAATTTCCTACCCTTCACAAACCGTTGTATGTATACGCGGAGCATCGTGAGAAGGAGATATTCATGAATAATGTCATCCAATTCAAGCCAAAAGAACGTGGCCAGAGCATGGTTGAGCTAGCTTTGACGATCACTCTATTAATGGCTCTTTTAGCCGGCACAATCGATCTCGGGCGCGCTTTCTTCACCTGGCTGGCGATGCGCGATGCGGCCCAGGAGGGTGCATCTTATGCTTCCATAAATCCCTCCAGCGCTAATCTGGTCTGTCCTGCCTCTTCAACAGAGCAGATATGTAAACGGATATGGGCCAATCTGGGACAAGTGGTTCGTGATGCAGATGCGGTGGTTAATGTGACTGTTGGCTATTCTGGCCTACATTGTTTGAGTGCTGATCCTAATAATCCAAATAAAATTACTGTCCTCATAGATTACACCAATTTCAAGCTCACCATGCCGTTCCTAGGCGTCTTTGTTGGCGATGCCATTCCCATCCGTGCCACCATCAACGATACGATCATAGCACCCACGTGTAATTAGGTACCTATTTCTATCAGGAGGAATTAATGAACGCAAAGCAACTAAATTCTGAAAAAGGCCAGGCGATTGTCTACCTTGTGCTTGGTCTGGTGGTGTTCCTGGGTTTCGTTGCCATGGCAATCGATGGTGGCATGGCATTGGCAGATCGCCGCCATGAGCAGAATGCAGCCGATGCTGCCTCATTGGCTGGGGGTGGTAAAGCTGCAATTGATCTTGAAAACTATGGTATGACGACCAGCGATTGGAGCTGTGGTAATGCCCAATTTGCGATGAACAATGGTGAATACGCTGCCATCCAACGCGCTCATGCCAATAACTTCACCATCACCGATCCGTATCCCTCTCCTTGTAATTATAATTGTGTGATCGCCACATGCAGTAACGCAGGTAAATACATTGATGTCTCTGTGGAGATCTCAGCTACAACTCAGAGCAACTTCCTCCAGCTGGTCTTCCCAAATGCCCTGCATAACGAAGTGAAAGCCGGTACCCGCATCTATCCGGGCTATCCGGCAGGCTTTGGGAATGCTATTGTAGCTCTCGACGATTCTGCCTGTACAGAACCTGGTAAAGAAGGCGGTATCTTTTACAGTAATCCAGGCTCTGAGATTAATATTTATGGTGGTGGCGTTATCTCCAACGGTTGCTTGCGTCAAAATGGTAACATCACTGTGACAATCGATAATGGTGATGTTTTGTACCATCAACCTTGGAATCTTGATCCGGAAGACTGGGATCCAGATCCTGAACCAACATCCTTAATCGTCAAACCTTCAGATTTCGGTGTCCCTTTTACTGTAACATGTCCATCCTTGACGAAAGCGACGGATTTGGAGAAAGATTTGAGCAAGAAGCCTGTAACCCTACCAGAAGGGTTAACATGCATTACCGGTAATTTATCCATTAATGCTGGTGACCAGTTATCGGGAACTGATGTAACAATCCTTATGGTTGATGGAAAGCTCACCATAAATGGTGGTGCAAGTATAAATCTATCCGCGCCACCAGAAGGTGCGACTAAAGGTATACCGGGTGTTCTTATCTACGTTCCCAGCCCCGAGCCGTTTGATCCTAGTGTATGCCCGATAAAAAAACAAGAGGTTTCATTGAATGGCAATGAGGAATCTATTTTTCATGGAACAGTCCTTGCTCCATGCTCGACGATAACATTGAATGGTACCGGAGGAAATTCCTATGAAGGACAGGTAGTGGGTTGGAATGTGTATATTGGTGGTGATGCTACCCTTGAGCTCACTTATAAAAGAAACCCTTTGTTCGACCAACCAGCCTCGATGGAGCTTCACAGATAGTCTTTTTTATTGCAGCAAAACGGGGCTGTCCAAAAAGTCGGGCAGCCCCTTTCGCGTTTACAAAAACTGTGATTCAATAGGGGAATGAAGAGAAAAAGCGCCCCACCTGTGTTTAAAGAATATACCCAAGGGCAGGTTGTGCTGCTACCCACCGATTTAGGAGCACAAATCCCACCCAAACATCTTATTCGGGTTGTAAATACATCCATTGAGAAGATGGATCTATCAGCCTTGCTGGCCCAATACAAAGGGGGTGGCACATCAAGCTACCATCCGAAGATGCTTCTCAAGGTGCTGGTATATGCCTACACCCAGCAGTTGTACTCTTCTCGCAAGATTGCCAAGGCACTCAGGGAAAATATCTACTTTATGTGGCTTTCGGGTAACCAGCGGCCTGATTTTCGGACGATCAATCGATTTCGTTCCGAAGTAGTGAAGGATGTCATAGAAGACATCTTCACATCGGTTCTGGAGCTGCTGATCGAAGAAGGGTACGTCAAACTGGAGAACTATTTCCTGGACGGAACGAAGATAGAAGCCAATGCCAACAAGTACAGCTGGGTGTGGGGTAAGAGCACCAAGCGGTACAAGCAGAAATTGCAGGAGAAGGTCAAACAGCTGATTGACCAGATCGAGCAAGTCAATGAAGCCGAGAATGCCGAGTATGGGGAACGTGACCTGGAAGAAATGGGGTCCGACGAGCCGCTCGACAGCCACAAGCTGGAGCAAAAGGTTCAGGAGCTCAATCGGCGCTTGAAAATTAAGCAAGACAAATCCCAAGCGCCACAGGTAGAAGCAGTCAAGGTGGTAGAGCCATCCCGACCGGGAGAGAAGTTGCATAAACCCAAGAAAAAACGCGGTCGAAAAGGCAAGTCCAAGCTGCAACAGGCACAGGAGGCCCTGAAGAAGCTAGAAGAAGACTGCCTGCCTCGTCAGAAGAAATATGAAGAACAGGAGCGCAAGCTAGCGGGACGTAACAGTTACTCCAAGACAGATGTAGATGCGACTTTCATGCGCATGAAGGATGATTACATGAAGAATGGGCAATTGAAGCCCGGATATAACCTGCAGATGGGCACGGAAGGCCAGTTTGTGGTTGGCTTCAGCGTACACCAGCGACCTGGTGACCCGGGCTGCCTGGTACCCCACCTAAAAGGGCTCAAGGAAAAGTTAGGGCGGCTGCCGAAGAACGTGATTGCCGACAGCGCCTATGGGAGCGAAGAGAACTATGCGTATCTCAACCAGGAACAGGTGGGGAATTATCTGAAGTACAACTCTTTTGGCAAGGAGCAGCGCCCTCGCTACAAACCCAATCTCTTTGCATCCGACCAGCTGGAGTATGACCCTGAGAAAGATGAGTTGATCTGCCCGGCGGTGAAACGTCTGGCTTACCGGTACACCTTTTATCGGGAGACCGACAACGGCTACCTCGGAGAGAGACGTTGTTATGAAGCCGAAGATTGCAGTGGCTGCCCCTTGAAAACACAATGTGCCAAGGCGAAAGGCAATCGTCGGGTTGAGATCAGCCTCCAACTCAAAGCCTGGAGACAGCAAGCCTGCCAGAATTTGACCAGCCAGAAAGGCCAGAAGCTGCGCTCACAACGAGGTGTAGAAGTTGAAAGCGTGTTTGGAAGGCTTAAGGAAGATTGGGGGTTCCGAAGGTTCCTGCTTAGGGGGATGGAAAAAGTAAAAACGGAGCTTGGGTTGCTCTGCATTGCCCAGAATATGGCAAAATTGGTGGTCTTGTAACCACCAGTTTTTATTTTGCCTTTCCAGTTTGTGCTCGATTTATAAAATTGGGGCTGACTTATTGTTCTTTTCAGTCAGCCCCGTTTTTATTTTAACCGATACTCCGGGCAAGCTACCCAGCGGTACCCGGAATATCCTCCTTACTGCTGCTTCTTCTCAGACCTGACAGGGTTTGAAGGGTACCGCATTATAGATTTCAGTATATGTGGCTTGAATCATGCAACACCTTACATATCTGATAGTGATTTTTAATGCATTAAACTGATTTTTATGTAATAAACCTTGTAACAAATATTGATCTCCTTCGTTTTATAAGGTAAAATAGCACTTGATATTTTTATTGCAGGATTAGATGATTTTGTTAATATTTTTTGTCAAAAACAATAATCATAGGTGAGTCTGGAACATGATCAAACCCATAAAAAAGTTGACAATGAGTAAAAAAGAAAACGCCCAAACCATGGTGGAGTTCGCTCTTGTTTTCCCCATCATCCTATTGATTACCTATGGCTTAATCGAGTTTGGGCGCATGATGTTGATCTATACTTCCGTCACTGGTGCTACCCGTGAGGGCGCCAGGTATGGTGCAACAGCTCTCAATTATCAGAATTGCGAAGGTATCTGGAACGCCACCTCTCGACTTTTATTCTTGGTACCGAACGAAGACATCATCGCTAGCGAAATTGGTTACGATAATGGCCCTCCCGCGAGTGGTTCTCCAGATCTGTTATGTGCGACAGATCATGAGACTTATGTGGGTCCGGACGAACTCTCCCTGGGTGATCGCATCGTTGTGCATTTAATGGTTGTTTATCACCCACTCATAGGTTCTTTTCTGGGAGTCAATGGTTTTAATATCCCTTCAACGAACTACCGCACCATCCTGATTAATGTGCCAATTCCGTATCCCTAACTCCATCCACGTCCCTCGATGAGTGGTAAGGAGAACCCATTATGATGAATTACCGAGATGTTATATTACATGCTTACTTCACAAGCTTTTATTCCTGACCCTTTTGATCCGTTATCCAGCTATACGGAGAGTACCTAGAAGGAGTTTTTGATGAAGAGTGAATTACAACCTAAGCAAAAAGAATATGGTCAGAGCATGGTTGAGCTGGCATTGACGATCACTATATTAATGGTGCTATTAGCCGGCACAATCGATCTCGGGCACGCCTTCTTTGTATGGTTGCGTATGCGTGATGCTGCCCAGGAAGGTGCGTCTTATCGCTCTTTCTGCCCCACCGACCTGGATGGGACAGAACTGCGAGTAAGAGACAACCTAGACCTTGATAACGTCTATACGGTAGTTATTGAGCCACCCGTTGCACATCAAGGAGACACTATCAAGGTAACCGTTGAAACTGATCTTCCCATAAGTATGCCTTTCTTAGGTACAATTCTTGGCTCTGATACCATACCCATCGCTGCCACGATCAATGATACGGTCCTGAGATCTACCTGCCCTCCGCCTTGAGATATTAATTTATAGGAGAGATCTATGAATGCAAAGCACCTAAATTCTGAAAAAGGCCAGGCGATTGTCTACCTGGCGATTGGCCTGGTGGTCTTCCTGGGTTTCGTTGCCCTGGCAATCGATGGTGGCATGGCTCTGGCTGATCGCCGCAATGACCAAAATGCCGCCGATGCTGCCTCATTAGCAGGCGGTGGTAGAGTTGCGGATGATCTGGATACCAACCATATTACCGCATGGAATTGGAGCTGCGGAAGTTTTAATTGGCTAAAGAATAATGCTGAAGTTGCTGCTCACGATCGCGCTTTGGCCAATGGCTTCCCCATTACCTACAATCTTAATAGTGACCTTGTTGGTAGTAACTATAATTATGCAGTCGCTAAGTGCTACAATCTGGGTAATATGGAAAAGGATAAATATATCGAAATCACTGTGGAAATCTCAGCCACCACCCCCAGTAATTTCCTCCAGCTAGTCTTCCCCACTGCCCTACATAATGAAGTCGAGGCTGTCACCCACGTCTACCCACGCCATTCATATGCCTTAGGAAACGCAATTGTGGCGCTCAACTCGGAATTTTGTTCAGAACCTGGTTCACAAGGTGTGGTCCTCGGTGGCAGCAGTACGATTGATGTTGATGGAGGAGGCATTTTCTCCAATGGTTGCCTTCGTGATAATGGTGGCCCCACAATAGTAATTATCGATGGTGGTGGTTGGGGTAAGGATCTTGAGCATATCACTTATAATAACTGGGAACCAGACCCAGATTATACTCCCGATACAATCGATCCTTCGGAATTCGATGACCTGGTACCCGCATGGAATCCAAGTACTGGCCTTTGCACCGATCCCAAAGCAAATAATAAACCCGCGAGTGACTTAAAGATGTCTTGGAATAAAAAGGAAACTGTAACCTTGAGTCCAGGATTATGGTGCATTAAGGGCGACTTAACTATTAATGCTGGTGATAAATTTTATGGCACAGGTGTAACAATCTTTATGGTGAATGGAAAATTCGATGTTGCCGGTACGGCAGATATTCAACTTGCTGCACCTGGCACGACACCCGACCCCTCACCAGCTATACCTCATGTGCTCATCACACTACCTCCCTCCAACACCAACATTGTACAACTTAATGGGAACTCTACAGCTTATTTTGAGGGAATGGTTCTTGCCCCGAAATCAACAATTACCTTGAATGGTACCGGTTATAATACCTATCGAGGCCAGATGATTGGTTGGAATGTGAAGATAACTGGT
>Ga0315277_10007147_pt1 | contig 14487 bp, 6 predicted proteins | sample YL17G05_15_MG_FD_203695 | JGI IMG/M metagenome (GOLD analysis project Ga0315277, IMG submission 203695) | Sediment microbial communities from Yellowstone Lake, YNP, Wyoming, USA - YL17G05_15 | ecosystem: Environmental > Aquatic > Freshwater > Lake > Sediment | place: USA: Wyoming | collected... | reverse complement strand
TTTCGCGCTGATGCTCGTGCTCGTGACTTCGTAGGTGCCTGCAGGGAGTTGGATGTTGAACACGCCCGAACTGTCTGCCTTGACCGGCACTCTCGCCCCGTTCGACAGTTTGAACAAGACGTACTCGCTGGCCAAGGGGAGGGAAGTGGGACCTTTGAGGCTGCCTGTGACTCGGACCGCGCTGGACAGGGCGATTGCTCCCGTGGAAGTTGATGAGGCTGAGGCGTCGAAGAGCGATGCGCCGACATACTCCTCTGCTCCCGTGAAGTATGTTGCATATATCGTCCACGAGCCCCTCGGGACCTCCATGTTGATCCATCCGAAAGCATCAGCCTGGCCCGTGATGACCTCGGTCGGATCGTAGTCGTTGGACGCCATGAACACAGCATAGGCAGCGGGAGATCCCCCGAAGAGCACCTGCGCCTTTATCGTAGCCCGTGGGAAGACCGTGAGATTCCTGACCAGCATCTGCGTGGGCGAGAGGTCGATCAGCGCATTGAACAACATGTCCTTTGGCGCGCTGGTTGTGAGGATGTAGTTCCCGGAAAGTATCGGGTCATACGAGTATGTGCCATTCTCGTTCGTATACAACGTGCGCATAACGCCGTTGGAAAGATCGGTCAAGATCAGACCAATGTTCGCCGCAGGCGTGCCGTTCGCATACGTTATGTCGCCTATGACTCCGCACACCGGAACCGCCAGCTTCTGTTCCGACTTGGCACCAGCGGAGATGTTGGTCTTGCTGGCCATAGATACATTGGAGCCGAACAAGTACACTTCGAAATCGTATTGTCCAGGTGGCAGAAGAACATCGAATGTCCCATCGGTCGCATTGATTGCATACTGCCTGTTCGTATTCAGTTCCTTCGCGGTGACCATCACCTCGGGAATCAGATTGTCCGTGCCAGCTGTATAGTTGCCATCGTTGTCGACGTCCCAGAATATGTTCCCGGTGGTCTCCGACCCTTTCATCTTGAAGTCCCTGGTGATGATGTAGTCGGGAACACCGTTGTTGTCTAGGTCTTCATTCACCCTCATAGCCTGGTCGTCCGTGACATTGAACTGGACCTTTGCTATCACGTTGGAGCCCGCCATTGCGATGTTCTTCGCATCTCCTGTCGACATCACGATCGTGACGTTCCCGAAAGGGGCAAGCAACGAGTACTGACCTTTGCCGTCCGTCAAGACGCTCCCGTGAGGTATTCCGTACTCATCCTGGACAGTGACACGCACGCCCGCGACAGGGTCCCCTTCCTCCGTCGTCAGAGTGCCGTTGACGTAAGCTCCCTTGTAGTACTCGAGGAAGACCGCGCCCGCGGTGTACACAACGCCAGAGCTTTGGTCGATCACGCCCTGCAACTGGCCACTGTCTATCAGCTTCTTCTTAGCAATGGCCTCATCCAGGCCTATGGCCTGCCAGGCATCCGGATGATTGCTGTATTCGGGATCTGGGTATGGGTTGTAGTATGCGGTCCTGTAGACCATTCTGAAGTGCGTCATGTTCCAGGCTGGCGCTCCCGGGTAGCTTGACATTGTCTGACCTGAAAGGCCGGGGATGCCGTCGTTGGATTGGCCAATGTCCGTGCCCATGTAGCCGCCCATCGCCCTGTAGAGCATGCTTTTGTAGAACATGTCCTTATAGACGAGCGCGTAGTCGACGATGGTCATGTCACGGGTGACCTGGTCCAGCGAGTATTGCTGGCCGTTCTGGTTGACCGCCTTGATCTCGAAGAAGTCTATCGGAGTGGAACCATCAACTATCCGTCTGTCGGAGAGCTTGGCGGGCGCGTAGAAGATGCCAGTGTCCTGGCCGGAGCGCGGGAACATCCTCGAGTCAACGCCGAAGTATCGTATGCTCCAGCCCGTCATGTCGCATAGATCACCGTAGAGGGAGACGAGTCTGTCTAGGCCCAGCTTTGACAGTTCGACCCTCGCGGCAACTATCCTCGCGTTGGCATCGCTTAGGGCGCTGTCCATTGGACCATAGGTTGAAGAGTCCGCGAGCACCTCGCTAATTATCGGTTGCCCGGGACCATGGAGTATCTGCGTCATGCGGTTCGAGTCCACACCGTACTTCTCGAACAGTGCCGAAACCTGATCTTCCATATGATACGATGCTGATGCTTGAACCAGACGGTACGCGAAGATTGCAATCGCTTCCTCCTCGCTCTGTGCCATCAAAACGTTACCCGTCAGCTGGTATCCGTTCTGGAAGTTGTCGGCCACAGTCGGGTGCTTGCCTGCCTGCACCGCCTCGAAACCGTAGTCCCACCAGGAAACGTATGCTGGTTTCTCCGAATCTGGGGCGATGCCGGCATCTTGTTGCGCGAACCAATCCCACGCTGCTGGGAAGTAGAACCTGGGCAATGGAAGTGAGTACCCGAAAGCCCCGAGGTACCAATCAGACCCGTTGATCTTGTCATAGCCCGAGGGCCTCATGAACTCGGGGATGCTCGAGTATATCTGCTTGTCCATCGCGGTCTTTCTCTCAGACGGTATCCCCGCATCGGTGCCATACCAGACGTTTGGAAGAACGACCAGGAATGCAAGGAATAGGGCGCCGACCACGTGCCTTATCTTGACGCTCTTTCTGATGATCCTGAGATACGAACCGCTCGCGCCCATAAGGGATTTGCGCACGCTGTTGAAGTCCAGCCTGTCAACCATGATGACAGTAACCCACGCCGCTGCGATCGCGAATGCGGGGGCAGCGTTGAACATGAATCTCGCCGCTGATATCGCCATGAATATTGCGGCTCCAAGCCAGACTACTATGAATATGTATTCTGTGGTCGCTTTCTTCGGGACCTTGAGCAGAGCCCATATCAGACCTATTAGAGACATGAAGAACGTGACCATCCCGAAGCCGAGAGCCAGCTCACTGAAAAGTGGCGCCTTCGCCTCCGCAATGGTCGAGTAGAGCTTGTTCTGGACGAAGTATCCCTGGCCGCTGAGGATCGCCTGGCCCAGCGCAGGGTCAATCACATTGATGGTCAGCACACCTATGACCAGGAGTGTGATGATGGCCGGGAGCGTGAGCGTCCACGGATAGTCCCTGGAGACGACGAACAGCATTCCAAAGATGATTGAGGCGAGGAACAGGTACACTGGGACATCGAACCGGACCGGAATCAGAGTTTGCTCGTAGTACACCGGGAACGACATCAGGAATCCGAAACCCATAGCTATGAACACAATCAGCGTGATGCTCGTGGAGTCGAAGTTCTTGAACTTGTTCAGGACGATCTGTATCACATAGTAAACGAGTATGAGCACGGTCGCGTAGCCGAACCCGACCCAGGTCATGATGACCGAACCGTAGGCGACCCCGGCCAAGAGTGAATACATGATTGGCTTCTTGCTGTGCGTGAAGTAGTCTCGCAACCCGCTCTTGATGCTGACCCAGCTCCGCCAGCTTTCGACCCATTTCCTGTGCTCCTGCGTCTTGACAGCCTTGAGCAGGAAGTAGAAAGTGAGCACTACGAAGAACAGGATGATGGAGTCGTGGTCGGCTTCTGAGAGCACGCTCCTCTGGACGTGGCTCGGCATAATCGCTAGGAAGAAGGCTGCAACCAAACCCGCGCGTCGACCGAAGGTCTCCTTCCCGAGGAAGAAGGTCGGGACTACCGTCAAAGCTCCCCAGAAAGCCGTCGACCACAGGAATGTCCAGCCGAGTGCGTCATCAAGCGACCCGAACATGCTCTGTGCAATAGTCGCTGGAACAACAACAGACATGCTGAACAACGGTGGACGCGGATTCCTAATCCCGTCAGGGAAGTTGAGCAGAGGATCCCAGTACATCTGCTTTCCAGTGTCAGCAGAGTAGTGTATGATTCTCTGCCAGTAGTACGAGTCAGAGCCACCAGACACTAGGTATCCGTTGCTGGCAGCCATCTCGTACCCGAAGTACGAGCGGATGAAAAGGGCAAGAACGAAGATGAAGAACAGCATGAAGAGGGACGGCCAATTGGCGGTCATCCACTTGCTGAACTCACTCGGTCTCCCGTCCCCCCTCTTGATCTTGGACAGAAAAGACCTCGGAGGGCTTTCCCTTACCTCGGCCAAAGATTGTGCCACCTGGTGATAGTAGCCCACCGATACCGAGGGTGCTATATATACGTTGTCCGGAAGACACGCTCAGAATCTGCCGCTGGAAAACATCATCTGGCATGTCACGATTTGTCATCATGCTGCCTGCGTTTCTCGACACCCCGCCGGCTCAAACACCCTCTTTGACCTCGTCCGCAAGAGCCTTCGCTGCGCTGCCAGGGTCGGGAGCATCGTAGATCGCCCTTCCGACGATTATGTAGTCCGCTCCGGCTCTGATGGCGTCTGAAGCCTTGCCGCCCTGTGCTCCCACACCGGGACTGATTATCTCGAGGCCGCCGATGATCTCTCGTAGAGCGGCAATTCTATCGGGCCTCGTTGCGGGCGCGACGATGCCGCGCGCGCCAGCAGATCGCGCAAGGGCGGCGAGCTTGTCCGCCACGGGTGCGGTGAACTGCTTTCCTCCAGGATGGCTCATCTCTGTGACGACGAAGACCTGCCCTTTCGCGGCATCGACGCATGCCTTGACAGAATCGTCCCCCGTGAAGCCGTGGCAAATCACGGCGCTCGCACCCCGCGACATCGCCTGCTCGACGATGAGCTTGTTCGTGTTCGGGATGTCGGCAATCTTGAAGTCGCAGATGACATCTTTGACGCGGGACATCTCTCTGATCATGTCGGGACCAGTTGCGAGGATCAGCGGCCAGTTGATCTTGATCGCATCCACATAGCCTTTGACAGCTTCGACGACACGCAGCGCGTCCGCACGGGATGTCACATCGAGCGCCAAGATGACCCTGTTCTTCTTCTGCATCTGCTCCCCGTGGCAAATCAGCTACCCTTTGGATAATCTTTCTGTACGTAGCCCTCCCGAAAGTACTATCATTATGCCGAAGCGGCATACGACCACCGTGAGCAATCTCAAAAGAATGCCGAAGGGCTCCGCATACACAGGCAAGCTGCCTCATGGCTGCGTCTTCTGCGAGAAGGGTGCGAAGCTCGTACTCCTTGTCACCGGCAAGTGTTCTCGCAGATGCTGCTACTGTCCGCTGTCGTCGGCCAAGAGAGGAAAGGACGTTTTCTTCGCAAACGAGAGAAGCGTCCGTGGCGTCGATGAGGTCATTCACGAGGCCGAGCTCATGGATGCGCTCGGGACAGGCATCACAGGCGGAGACCCGCTTGAGGCGATTGACAGAACGGTCGAATCCATCAAAGCGCTCAAGAAGAGATTCGGGAAGCCACACCACATCCATCTGTACACCTCGACGACAGACTTGAAGAAGATAGACATGGTGGCAAGAGCTGGGTTGGACGAGATAAGGTTCCACCCGCCGATGAACCAGTGGAGCAGGCTCAACGAATCGGATTTCGCCGATGCCATCAGAAGGGCGCAGAAACACAAGTTGAAGGTCGGCCTGGAAGTACCTGCGATTCCAGGGAGGGCCAAGGACATACTCGGAGCGATCTCGTTCGCGGACGAGCATGGGCTGGACTTCGTCAACTTGAACGAACTCGAGTTCTCGGAGACCAATTGGCGCTCGCTGAGGGCGCTTGGGTTCGACGTCAAGGAGGAGAACGATGTTTCCTCTGGGGTGGCCGGGAGCGAGGAACTCGCACTGGACCTCCTGAGAGTCGAGACCGATGTGCCTCTGCACTATTGCTCGTCAGCGTTCAAGGACGGGATCCAACTGAGGAGGAGGATTTCGCGGAGGGCGAAGAACGTCCGGAGACCGCACGAATTGCTGACAAAGGACGGAACTCTGCTCATAGGGGTGATTGAGACTGACAAGGTGGCCGCGACGGCCGCATACATCATGAAGAAGTTCGATCTGCCTGGAAGACTCGTCTGGAGCAATCCTGGCAAGAAACGGTTGGAGGTCGCACCTTGGGTCCTCGAGGAGATCGCGGGCGAGCTGGACGACAGATCCTTCATAGTTGAAGAATACCCCACGGCCGACAGACTAGAGGTGGAGCGCGTGCCGCTCAAGCAACGCTGATGCTCTGCACGTTGTGGTGCCTGTTGACAACCTCGCGGGCTATACGCAGGTTCTTCCCGTTCTTGCCGATGGCCTTTCCCTTGACCTTCGGGTCGACGGTGACCGTCGCGTGAATGACATTCCCCCGATCCTCGATTGTGACGCTCTGGACCGAGTATGTGTGGAAGACATTCTTGATGAACGTCTCGGGGTCCTCCGAGTACTCGATCACGTGTATGTTCTTCCCTGTGAGATTCTTCAACCGGATCACGTTCTCACCCTTCTTGCCCACGGCCCTGCTTCCCTGGCCCTTCTCCACGACGAAAACGAGCTTCTCCTCGGTTTCCAGGCAGTCCTTGACCTGGGTGCCGGTGACCTGCTCGAACAGGGTGATATACCGCAGTGTGTCTTCTGTGAAAGTGATGTCTCCCATGTGACCACTCATCAGGCAGAGAGTATGTTGGACTCTCCAGGGCTTATGATGGCCAACGCGGATATCGGGAAAGGTTTCCCGCACGCAGACCCCAGCTCAACATTCGTTCCATCGAATACCAGTACCTTCGGGGACGAGCCAGATTCCGTAAGCGATTTCTCTGGGCAGTTGCTCGAAACGACCACGAGCCTCGCCTCGCCCTTCTTGATACACTTCTTCGTCTCCGCGAGGCCGAACCTCACGTCGCCGGTGGTCGCAGCGGTTTTGAGAGCGCGAGCAATGTCAATCATTTCTTATCATCTTCTCCCTTCCCGGACGGTGCCCAGACGAGATTGACAGCGCCAGTGCCAACGGTAACTGGCTGACCCACTATAATGTTTTCCACAACGCCTTCGAGCGTGTCCACCTCGCCAGTTATGCCTGCACGGAGCAGGTGCGTCGAGGTGATCTCAAACGCTGCTCTCGCGAGTACGCTCGACTTGCGGCCCGAAATGCCGTGCCTGCCGATGGCCTTCACGTCGCCATCGTTCGTCATGAGGTCGGCCACGAGCATTATGTGGCGTATGTCGACTGTAAGACCTTGCTCGTCAAGCGTTCGGGTGGCTTCGTTGATTATGGAGTTCCTCGCGGCTTCGATCCCGAGCGCCTCGTATATCTCCATTATGCTGTTGGTCGAAGTACTCTTCTTGTCCACGTACTGGATCTCCAGGACCTTCTCGAGGTTCGAGCCTTCCGTGTAGATGATGTAGTGGCCGCTGACCCTTCGGATCACCGCCCTCTGGATGCCCTCGACCCCCTTTATCGGACACGCCTTGGTGTCCTCCGAAATCTTCTGGAGCTTCTTGTAGGACGGTTCGTCGCACTTGATCACGATGTTCTGTTCGCGCATCTCTGCGAGGCCCTTCACTCCCTTGGCCTTGTTGATCTTCCGGAGCACGTCCTCCGGCGTAATGGACTTGCGCTCCATCTTCTTCCTCTCGAGCTTCACGAGGACTTCCATGTTGTTGATGTCGGTTTCGACATCCGCGATGTCTATCAGGTTGGTCCGCTCGATGTTCGATGCAATCTCGCGCACCTTGTCCAGCTCGTCCTGGGCGGCCTCTTCCAGATGTATCTCCATTATCGGAGTGCTTGGCACGCGCCTCGCGTCGACGATCTCTATCAGCCTCGGCAGACCGAGCGTGACGTTCATCTCCGCGACCCCTGCATAGTGGAAAGTCCTCATAGTCATCTGTGTGCCTGGCTCACCTATGCTCTGCGCGGCAAGGATGCCCACGGACTCGTTCGGATCAACCGTATGTGATTGGAACCTCTCGGTCGTGAGGTCGAGTATCTTCTCGAGCAGCTTCTCCGGTATCTCGACTCCCTCGAGCCTTGAAGATATCTCGCTCAGGACCGAGCGCGGGAGCATTCGGTCCTTCTTCTCGAGCATCTTCATCATCTTCCCCTCAAGAGGGGTGAGCTGAGGCGCCTTGCGCGGCAACTCCTTCTTCGAGAACACCGGCTTCTTGAGGGGCTTCTCCTTCTTCTTCCTCGGCATCCTGTCCTTGGCCTTGACTGCTCCGAGGAGCTGCTTCAGCTTCTTCTCCCCGAGCAGCTTCTCCAGATCCCTCTTGACCTTGTCCGACGCTCTCGCAACCTTCGTGAATGTGTATCCTTTCTCGACGATCTTCTCAGCGGTCTTCTCGTCGACGCCCTTGCGGATGAAGACCTCCATCGCGTTCTTTGCTGCCATGGCACTCATCCCTCCTCGGAGCCGCCGCCCTCGAGTTCAGGCTCCTCGGTCTCCGTCTCCGCGTCTTCCGATGGCGTTTCGAGCAGGTCCCTGTCCTGGATACCGTAGCTGAGCGCGCCCTTCTCCTGGACCTTCGCGATCAGCTCGCCTTGGTCTCCTAGCACCGTCAGTATGATATCGTCGATATCGACCGCATCGCCGCCAACGCTTCTCGTCGGGTCGATCCCGTCCTCGCCGTAGCTGAGTTGGATGATGGTGCCAGCGGTGTTCCTCACGGAGCCGTCCTGCATGACCTTGAGGTCCTCGAGCGCGTTGATGAGCCTCCTCTGCATGTATCCCGACCTTGAAGTCCTGACCGCGGTATCGACCAGCCCCTCTCTGCCACCCATCGAGTGGAAGAAGTACTCTGCCGGGGTGAGACCGCTCTTGTAACAGTTCCTGACGAAGCCTCTCGCCTCGGAGCCCAAGTCGCCCTTCTGGAAGTGCGGGAGCGTGCGGTTCCAGTAACCTCTGGACAGACGCTCCCCCCTGACTGCCTGCTGGCCTATGGCGCCGGCCATCTGAGACAAGTTGAGCATCGAGCCCCTCGCGCCCGACCTGGCCATGATGACCGCAGAGTTCTCGAGACCCAGGTGCCTACCCGCAATCTGGCCCGCGGTATCCCTCGCCTTGCCAAGGACCTTCATGATCTCGACTTCGAGCGTCTCCTCGAGCGACCTGCCGGGCATCTGCTCCAGCTCGCCCCGTCTGTACGCCTGGACATGCTCCTCGACCTTCATCTTCGCCTGCGTCATCGCATCATCGATTTCGCGCTTCGCCTGGTCTGGAATGTCCTCATCGTCGATACCAGTCGTGAAGCCCCGGACCATGATCGCGCCGATCGCGAGCTTCGTGGCCATGTCGATGAACTCCCTTGATTTGTCGGGGCCGTAGTCCCTCGAGAGCTTGTCGAGTATCTTGCCCTTGAACGCTCCAATAGCTTTCTCGTCGATCGTGCCCATGTACAGCTTTCCATGCCTGATGACGACGAAACCGTCGTGTTCGCACTTGTCCTTCTTGCAGTTTGCGCACTTCTGGCAGATCGAGGACTTGAATGTCATGTGCAGGTCGGGTGGCAGGATCAGGCTGAACAGCTGCTTGCCGGTCCAGTATTCGATGCCTCCCTGGGTCTTCGGCTTGGGCAGCTTGATGTCGCCGACCTTCTCGATGATCTTGAGCGTCTCCTCGCGCGTGAACCTGGAATCCATGTGCGTCAGAAGGAACGAGCCCGTGATGTGGTCGTGTATGCCGCCGATTACGGGTGCTCCCATCCTCGGGGACAGGATGTGCTCCTGGACCCTCATCAGCACCTTCGCCTCTGCTCTGGCCTCCTCGCTCTGGAGGACGTGCAGGTTCATCTCGTCGCCATCGAAGTCCGCGTTGTACGGTGGACAGACGCACAGGTTGAACCTGAAGGTCTTGTAGGGCATGACCCTGACCTCGTGCGCCATGATGGACATCCTGTGCAGCGAAGGCTGCCTGTTGAACAGCACGATGTCGTGGTCCATCAGATGCCTCTCGACGACATAGCCCGCCTCGATGGTCTCCGCGACCGTTTCGGCGTTCTTGTCGGTGACCTTGATCCTGCGACCGTCCGAGCGGATGACGTAGTTCACGCCCGGCTTGTATTCCGGACCTGCAGGGATAGGGCCTCTCTTGCACATCTCCTTCGCTTTCTCGAGATTGCGCTCAGTGACGTGTATGGGCACCGTGAGCTCCCTAGCAGCCTCGACGGGCACGCCGACCTCGTTGATGGAAAGCATCGGGTCGGGAGAGATGACCGTCCTTGCGGAGAAATTCACACGCTTGCCAGACAGGTTCGACCTGAACCGACCCTCCTTGCCCTTCAGCCTCTGGACCAGCGTCTTGAGCGGCCTGCCGGACCTGTGCCTCGCAGGCGGAATGCCAGACGTCTGGTTGTCGAAGTATGTGGTGACGTGGTACTGCAGCAATTCCCAGAGGTCCTCTACGATCAGCTGCGGAGCTCCAGCGTCCCTATTCTCTCGCAGCCTCTGGTTGATCCTCAGAACATCGACGAGCTTGTGGGTGACATCGTCCTCGGACCGGTCGCCTGAATCCAGCGTGATCGAGGGCCTCACCGTGACCGGAGGTACTGGAAGCGCCGTGAGCACCATCCATTCTGGCCTCGATACGGTCGGGTCGATGCCGAGAGAACTGAGATCCTCGTCCGGGATCCTCTCGAGCCTCTCCCGGACCTCCTTCGGAGTGAGCTTGTGCCCTTCCTCCCTGAAGGTCGTGGGCTTGTCGAGCGTGATCTTCAGCTGGACGGTGCCGCAGTGCGGGCAAGTCGTCCTCGACGCCGCGTCTCTGGCGGTCTCCTTTGAGACCGCGCCGGTGTCGAGCTCGCCTGCGCCCAGCTCCTCCATGCGGTCCCTCTGCTTCCTGTACTCCTCGGCTTGCTCGCGGGTGAGCAACAGTCTGCCGCAGGACCTGCAAGTGGACTGGAGCAGCTTCTTGATCTCTTTCACATAGCCCACGTGTATGACCGGCATCGCGAGGTCGATGTGGCCGAAGTGGCCCGGGCACTCGTCTACCTTCTTGCCGCAGGTCTTGCACCTCAGTCCGGGCTCGATCACGCCCAGGTGCGGGTCCATCAGGCCCATGTCGATCGGGAAGCCGTCATCGTCATACGTGTCGGCGGTGATGATCTTCGTCGCGCTCATCTTCCGGATCTCGTCAGGCGACAGATGCGCGAACTTGATTGACGAGATGCGTTTGGTCACGCCGGTGACGTTCATTTCAAATCCTCCAGCTGCAAGCGCATGGCGACTCCAAGCGAGAGTAGCTCGTCCAGCAGGAGCTTGAAAGCGTAGGATGTCTGCACCTGGTATATCTTCGAGTTGTTCCCGCAGACCGGGCATCTCAGCGTTCCCCGCCTGTCAAGTATGGCGATGTGGCCGCAGCTCGAGTTGCCGCAGACGTACTGGAGCGTGCCGTCAGACTCGTCCAGCAGCCTATCCTTGATGACCATCGCAGCGCCGTGACCGATCAGACAGTCCCTCTCCATCTCTCCGAACCTCAGGCCGCCCTGTCTGGATCTGCCCTCAGTCGGCTGTCTGGTGAGTATCTGCACCGGCCCTCTGCTTCTCACATGCAGCTTGCCGGAGACCATGTGGTGCAGTTTCTGGTAGTAGATGACGCCGATGAATATCTCAGCCTCGATCTTCCTGCCAGTCGTGCCGTCGTACATGACCTCCTTGCCGTTGTGCTTGAAGCCGTTCCTGACCAGCGAGTCCCTAATGGCCTCTTCCCTCTCGCCGCTGAACGGAGTGCCGTCGATGTATCTGCCCTCCATGGAGCCGACCTTGCCGCCGATCATCTCTAGAACGTGAGCCACGGTCATTCGAGACGGCACGGCGTGCGGGTTGATCAGAAGATCCGGGACCAATCCGTCCTCCGTGAACGGCATGTCCTCCTGCGGGACCAAGAGTCCGATGACTCCCTTCTGACCGTGCCTGGATGCGAACTTGTCGCCCAGCTCAGGTATCCTCTCGTCTCTGACCTTGACCTTCACTAGCCTTGAGCCGTTCTCCGACTCCGTGAGCATCACGTTGTCGACCCAGCCACTCTCGCCGGACCTAACCGTGACGGAGGTCTCTCTCCTCTTCTGAGGCGTGAGGAAGTCTGCCTCCTCTTCCAAGAATCTCGGAGGCGAAGTCTTGCCGATGAGCACATCCCCGCCGTTGACCCCCATCTCCGGGCTGATGAGCCCATCCTCGCCCAGGTTGCTGTACGAGAGATCAGCACGAGCGCCTCGGACATCCGGGCTCGGGATCTCGAAGTGGTCCTCCTGACCTCCGGGATACCTGCGCTCTTCTGCCCTGTATGTCCTCATGAATGTGGACCTGCCGAGCCCCCGGTCGACGGAAGACCTGTTCATGACCACAGCATCTTCCATATTGTACCCGCTGTAGGACAGGATCGCGACGACGAAGTTCTGTCCTGCCGGTCTCTGGTTGAAGTACACGAAGTCCATGGCCTTGGTCGTGACCAGTGGTTTCTCAGGATAGTGCAACAGGTGGCTTCTCGTGTCAGGCCTGACCCTGTAGTTGGAAGAGCTCAGTCCGAGCGACTGCTTCGCCATACCCGACCCCATGGTGACCCTCGGGCTCGAATTGTGCTCCGGATACGGGACTAGGCCCGAGCATACGCCGAGGATGACCATCGGGTCGATCTCGAGGTGCGTGTGCTGATCGTTCAACATGGACTCGACGTGCATCACGCCTCCGCAAGCCTTGCACTCGAGCGTGACCTTGCCCTCGTCTCCCGGGTTCTTCCACTCGACATCAATCTCCGAGAGGAACTTCCCGCAGTGCTCGCACTTCTGAGGTGTCTTGAATGCGAAGACCGCGATGTACGTATCCTCTTCCTCTTCCGCATCGATCCATTCGACGACGCCCTCGCGGATGATGTCGGTCCACCTGGTCTTGGCCGCACGCATGTCATCGACATGCTTGTGCGTGAGCAGCGTCCTGCCGCGGCGAACGACGAGCAGAGGCCTCCTCAGCCTGCCCTCGTCGCAGTTGATTATGATTTCGTTCATGTTGTCGTCGAAGCGGATGTTCACTTCGGGCGACATCAAGCCGGAGCGTCTCCTCTGGCGTATCTCCTCTACTAGCTCCTTGGGCTCCTCGTGAAGGCCGATGAGGTCGCCGTTGACATAGACCCTCGTCTCCGTCGTCTGCTGCTCCCCGACCTCCTTGACTCCAAGGTCTTTGAGCAGCCAGATGACTTCCTTCTCGTCAGTCCCTTCGGAAACATCGATGATGAGTGCGCAGTTCTTGACCAAACCGCAGTTCTGACCTTCAGGGGTCTCGTTCGGGCACAGCCTGCCCCATTGCGTCGGGTGCAGGTCTCTGGCCTCGAAGTGTGGCTGGCTCCTGGTGAGCGGAGAAGTGACGCGCCTCAAGTGCGACAGCGCGCTCATGTTCGAGGTTCTGTCCAGCAACTGCGAAACACCTGCCCTGCCTCCGACCCAGTTACCCGTCGCGAATGCGTGCAGCAGCCTGTGCGTGAGCAGGTCGGGCCTGATCGCTGAGGATATCTTGAGGCCTTTCTTGCGCGTGTAGCCCCTCTCCAGCTGGTATTTCAGGTCCTTGATGAGGTTCGTGAATGCGACCCTGAAAAGGTCCTCCATCAGGTCGCCTGAGAGCTTCAGCCTCTTGTTCGCGTAGTGGTCCTTGTCGTCTTCCTTCCTGTGGCCGAGCTCGAGCTCGAGGATTGTCCTCGCGACTCTGCCCAGGAAGATGGCCTTCTTGAGCCTGACATCGGACGTGTCGCCCAGGTGCGGCAGCAGCGAGCGGTCGATGATGCTCTCGACCTTCTTCGCCCTGTACTCCTTGGCTTGGCCAGTGGCGAATTTTCGCTCCAAGAAGAGTATCGCGTCTTCTGTCGTATAGATCCCGTTCGGGGGGTACAGCTTCTTGTTCTGGCACTCCTCGATGTTGGCGTAGACAATGTTCGCCATCTGCGGGTCCGAGACGATGGCCTTGAAGATCTGTTCATCGCTCTCCATCCCGAGTGCTTTCATCAGAACGATAAGTGGTATTTGTCCGGACGCAGCGGGCACTGAAACGACAAGCATGCCGTCCTTCTTCTTCTCCATCAACGTGAGCGCGCGGTATCCTTCCCTCTGAGAGAAGACCTTCGCAACATGGAGGCTAGTGCCATAGCGCTCGTTCAGCTCGACCATGACCCTGTTCGGCGCGAGGTCCTCGAGCGATATGAGCGCCCTCTCGGTGCCGCCTATGATGAAGTATCCGCCCGGGTCGCACAGGTCCTCGTCCTGATCGACGAGGAACTTGGTGAGTTCTTCCTCGGTCGGCTCGCGGTCCATCTCGATGTTGTCCTTGTGCAGGTTGCACTTCTTGGACTTGATCATCACTGGCATGTCGCCTATGTGCACCTTCTCCGGCTCCCTCTCGATGCCGTCCTCGAACAAAGTGAATTCGAGATGGATGGGAGCAGAGTAGTTCAGATTCCTCAATCGGGCTTCCATCGGGTAGAGGTCGTGCGTGGCGCCGTTAGCCTCTTTGATCACGGGTCTGCCGACTGTGATCGTTGGCCTGGCATTGCCATCAATCTGGCCTGTCTTCTCGTCCCTCTTGCGGCCTATGTGGATCTCGATGACCTTGCCCTCAGTCCTGTCCGGATCGAGCCTGATGACGCCCCTGTCGGTCTCATCGGGCGAAGAGCGGACGTTGTCGACAATCTTCTGCATCCTGCTGTTCGGGTGG
>Ga0315277_10007146_pt1 | contig 14489 bp, 10 predicted proteins | sample YL17G05_15_MG_FD_203695 | JGI IMG/M metagenome (GOLD analysis project Ga0315277, IMG submission 203695) | Sediment microbial communities from Yellowstone Lake, YNP, Wyoming, USA - YL17G05_15 | ecosystem: Environmental > Aquatic > Freshwater > Lake > Sediment | place: USA: Wyoming | collected... | reverse complement strand
ACCGGCCACAAATCAAGATTGAACTGGGCGACCAAGAAAAGTCCTGGCTACGCCAGGCGGATCCCAGCCAAGCGGGCCAAGGCCCTATCAGGCCGACACACGTGGCTGAAGTTCTCATCAGCGACGGAGCCCAACCCAGTTATCTGTTTATGCCAACGAATCGGGATCTTCTCGAGGCCTCGGCTGCAGCGACCATGAGCCTGAAGCAACGAAAGTTTATAGAAGATTCCGATGCCCTTGGTTCCTCCATGACGAGGGGCCGGGCGGAGGGGCGGGAGTACAAACGTTTCTTCCTGTATGCCGTTAGCGAAGAGGATGCCAGGAGAATGATCGAGGCGTTCATCGAGATTCTGGAGGAAAGGCCCAAGCAGAAACGCCTTCAGTACGTCAATAAGCTGCGAGAATATCAGGAAGAAATGGCCAAGGCCAAAGGCCTGCTTCTGGGGAAAGAGGCCCTGCTGCCAACCGTCAAGGCCGAATACGACAAGAGCAAGGAATCTGCGCACGCCTTCTCGGCCGATACCGAGGCCGCCGAGCACGCCAAGCAGACGATGCTGGAGATGAGCAAAATGCTCGATACCCTCGATGTTGAACTGGCCGGGATTCGCGAGAAGTTGAATATGATTAACGACTATTGGAGCAAGCGCGGCGAGATGTCTGAGGCAGCCCGCGGCAAACTTCAAGAGATGGAAATAGAACAGATGGTTGAGCTGAAGGGCGCCGAGGCCAGAAGGAAGGCTGCCGTTGCAATTCGCAAGCGCGAGAAGGACTTCTTCGACTTATTCGATCAGTGGCTCTCGCTCGATTCCGAAGTTAAGGGCCTTGGAAGCACGATAGACAATCGGCAAAAACACATTGCTGAATATGAGGCTATCTTGGCCGATCCCAAGCCCGATATGCTCCCGCCCAAGATCTACCAGGACAAGGTTGTAATCTACCCCGTGCGAACAGACTAATTTGTGGGAATCTGAGGCATTCTGGGCATTGGAGCGGTTCTCTGGGTTTACACTCTTGCGCAGATGTCATAATTTTCGTGATTTTTGTTGACAAACTTCTGAGGATTTGGTTCAGTATTACTACTATGAAGCGCATTGACCGTAACAACGCTGTTATCTGGTGGTGTCCTGCTGAATAAAATCCGGCAGGCGAGCGGCCTTTTGCTTTCTTACAATCTGTTGAATTAACCGAAAAAGCAGCCTGACGGAGAAGCAGGCTGCTTTTTTTATTTGTATTTTGCAGGATTTGGCAATAAATACTTACGACAAAAGGCTCAGGAATGGAAAGTTACGAGCATATAATTCGCGGCGCAAGGCCCGGCCAGATCGTCCCCATCACGCGGGAAATCGACATGGCCGACCCGATGGACTTCTTCGCCAAGCTCAGCGACTACGGCCGGGCGAAAAACTGCTGCCTCTTCGAATCGCGAGAATACTTGGCCGGCAGCGGCGCCCTGAGCTTCGGTACCGCAAGGCCCGCCTTATATCTCACCGGCACGGGCCTCGATTTCACCATTAAGGCCCTCAGCGCCACGGGCCGGCGACTCCTGGCCTACCTCGCCGCCGACCCCCGGCGATTCGCCTTCTGCGAATCCGTCGATTTCTCCGACGACGCCGTCACGGGCCGAATCAGGCAAACCACCCGGGTCGTCGATGAGCAGACCCGCTTGAAGAGCACGAATCAGATGGACGTTCTCCGGGCGGTCGCCTTCGCCTTCAGCCTTGCCAGTAAGCCCTTCCGGATCACCTGCGGCCTGCTCGGCGCCCTGAGCTACGACTTTATCGACCAGTTCGAGAAGCTCCCGCGGAACACCTCCGACCTGCTCGGCAACCCCGACTACGAGCTTTATTTCGCCGACAATATCTTCATAATGGACCACGAGCACTCAAAAGGTTATTGCGTGGTAAACTGCATCCTGACGGACGGCGACCCGGAAACCGCCATCGCCGAGGCCCGCGAGTGTCTCGACTATTATTCGACCGTCGAGCAATGCGATGCGCCTCACGGCCGGAAGTTCGAGGGTGACATCCCCCCGGCCTCAACCGACACCATCCAGCTAGAATACGAGCAAATCGTTCGCGCCGCAAAAAAGCACATCATCGACGGCGACATCTTCCAGGTCGTCCTCAGCAGGACGATAACCGAGCCTTGCCCCGATGAGCCGCTCGACGTCTATAAGCGGCTGCGGGTCCTTAACCCCTCGCCCTATATGTTCTATCTCAACACTCCGAACACAATCCTGATGGGTTCCAGCCCGGAGCTGAACCTGCGAGTGAGCGGCACCGAGCAGCGGGCCGTCGAAATAAGGCCCATAGCCGGCACGAAACCCAGAGGCAGAATCGCAGGCCAAATAGATGAAGACACCGATTTTCGATACGAGGCCGAGCTGAAGCTCGACCGCAAAGAATTGGCAGAGCACATAATGCTCGTTGACCTGGCGCGAAACGACATCGCCCGAGTCGCCAGGCCCGGCAGCAGGGTGGTCACGGAGCTGCTCATCGCCGAAAAGTACGAATCCGTCCAGCACCTCGTCAGCAACGTCAAAGGCGTCCTCGCCGACGGCCTCGACGCCCTCAGCGCATATTTGGCGACGATGAATATGGGAACCCTCACGGGCGCCCCCAAGATTGAAGCGATGAAGCTCATCCGCCTGCTCGAAAAGACCAAGCGAGGCTACTACGGCGGGGCGGTTATGTACCTCACCGTCGATGGCCAGTTCGATAGCTGCATCACGATAAGGAGCCTGCAGGTCCGCGACCATACGGCGTACATCAGGGTCGGCGCAGGCATCGTGCACGACAGCGTGCCGAAAACAGAATTCGAGGAAACCCAGCACAAGGCAGGCTCCTGCCTGCGCGCCATCAGGACAAACTGAAAACTTGGTTCAACTCCAATAAAGTTGGTTGGTTTAAGGTTAGTTTATACGGCAATGCTACGAAAAATATGGATTTATCGCGTTGTGGGCAACAGCATATAAGTGCTATACTTCTGGGTTAGCCATAGGCGAGCGGCACCACGAAAGATATAGCCCCACGCTGTTGCCTAAAAGCGTTAAATCCAAAAGAGTTTAGTGAAAGCAACCTTTGTTATTCAGCAACTGTTTTGGATGAGAATTATTTTTCTATTCAACTTTTAAGCTTTGGCTTTTAGCTTTAACCTTTAGGCTTTTAACTACCAAGCTATGGAAACCGCAAATAGAAAAGTCCTGTTCATCGACAACTTCGATTCGTTTACGTACAACCTCGTTGATGATTTTTGCAAGCGCGGCTGTCGCTCGCGGGTTTATCGCGCCGACACCTCGCTGGCCGATCTGAAGGCCGTCGCCGCGGATTTCGATCCCGATCTGCTGGTGATCTCACCCGGCCCCGGCACACCCGACACCGCCGGCGTCTCGCTTGAAGCGACCGGCTACTTCAAGGACAAGCTGCCGATATTCGGCGTGTGCCTCGGCCACCAGGTCATCGTGCAGCAATTCGGCGGCAAGATCGGCCACGCCCCCGAGCCGATGCACGGCAAGCCCTCACGGGTCACGCATAACGAAGAAGGCGTCTTTCGCGGCGTCGAGAATCCGCTCCAGGCCGGACGCTACCACAGCCTCTGCGCCCTCAAAGTCCCCGATTGCCTCGAAGTAACTGCTCGATTCGAAGAGGTTGTTATGGCCGTCAAGCATAAAAACCTGCCGATATACGGCGTCCAGTTCCACCCGGAAAGCATCCTCACCCCGGCAGGCGGAAAAATTATCGAAAACATCCTCTCCATCGCGGAGAATATCAGGGCACAGAATACGGCATAATAGGAAAGCTATGTATGGCCGAGATAACCGAATACATCAAACCGCTGCTGCAAGGCCAAAGCCTCACTTTCGAGCAGGCCTCAAGCCTTCTGGATCGTGTTTTTGACGGCGAAGTGCCCGAAGCTCAGATCGCGGCGTTTCTGACGGCGATGCAAATCAAAGGCCCCGTCGCCGCCGAGCTGGCGGGCCTGGCTAAATCCCTGCGAACGCACGCCGTCCCCGTAAAGCTCGAAATCGAGAATCTCGTCGATACCTGCGGCACAGGCGGAAGCGCCTTCAAGACGTTCAATATCTCGACCGCCGCTGCGATAGTCGCCGCCGGCGCAGGCGTCCACGTTGCAAAGCACGGCAATCGCGGTATCACCAGCAAGTGCGGCTCCGCGGACGTACTCGAAGAGCTGGGAGTCAAGATCGACGCCTCGCCTCAAACCGTCGCGGAGTGCATAAGGCAGGCTCGCATCGGCTTTATGTTCGCCCCGATGTTCCACCCGGCAATGAAGTTCGTCCAGCCGATCCGCAAGAGCCTGGGCTTTCGGACCGTCTTCAATATCCTCGGACCCTTGGCCAATCCCGCCGGTGTAAGAAGGCAAGTCCTCGGCGTCGCGGATGAAAAGCTGATGCCGCTTGTAGCCGGGGCCCTGAAGCTCCTCGGCGCAGAATACGCGATGGTCGTTCACGCCGGCGGAATGGACGAGATAAGCACGATTACGCCGACCAAAATACTCGAATTACAGGGCAGCCGAATCGTAACTAAAGACCTCGATGCGCGCGACCTCGGCATCAGCCGGACAAATGTCAAGGCGCTGCAGGTCCCGGATGCCAAGAGCAGCGCCCGGCTCGTAAGGAGCATCGTCAGCGGCGAAGACACCGGCCCGTGCAGGGACATCGTCGTCCTGAACGCCGCCGCTGCAATTATAACAGGCGGCCTGGCCAAGGATTTCGCCGCAGGAATCGAATTGGCCAAAAACGCAATCGCCCGCGGCGCCGCCTCAGAGTCTCTGAGGAAACTAATCGAAGTCTCAAACAAAACCTAAAACCGAAAATGAAAAACGCAAAACTATAGTGCAAAGCCCAAAAATGTTTTTGGTTTTAAGCTTTTGGCTTTGAGTTCTTAGTTCTTATGCTGATAGTGAAAGTGAAAATTTGCGGGCTTACCAATTACGCCGACGCCGTCGCCGCGATGGATATGGGCGCCGATCTGCTCGGCTTTAATTTCTACCCCAAGAGTCCCCGCTACATAACCCCCGAGGCCGCGGCGGCGATAATAAGAAAGCTGCCTGCCTTCGTCGATACCGCCGGGGTATTTGTCAACGCCCCGCTCGACGAGATTCGCCGCATAATCGACCTGTGCCATTTGAACTGGGTGCAGTTGCACGGCGACGAGACCCCCGAATTCTGCCGCTCCCTCAATTCCGTCAACGTAAGGACAATGAAGGCCCTGCGAGTGAAAAATGCAAGTGACATCAAAAACGCGGAGGAATTCTTCACCGACGCCGTCCTGCTCGACGCCTTCGACCCGCAAAGGTACGGCGGCACCGGAATCACCTTCGATTGGAACATCATCGGGCATATCGGCAAGAGGGTCTTTCTCGCCGGCGGGATAAACCCCGACAACGCCGCAGAAGCCGTCAAGCTCGGAGTCTATGGAATTGACGTCTGCAGCGGAATCGAGGCCGAGCCCGGCAAAAAAGACCACGAAAAAATGAAAAGACTGTTCGACAACATAAGATACCTAAGGGGATAAACATGAAATACAAAGGCAGATTCGGAGACTACGGCGGCTTCTACGTCCCGGAAGTGCTCATACCCGTACTGGAAGAATTGGAGGAGGCATTCTATCGCTTCTACCGGGATGAGCGGTTCGTCGCCGAGCTGACCCTGCTCTACAGAGAGTACGCCGGCAGGCCCAGTCCGCTCTACTACGCAAGAAGATTCAGCCAGCACGTCGGCTGCAAGGTCTATCTCAAGCGCGAGGACCTGCTCCACGGCGGCGCACACAAGGTCAATAATACGCTCGGCCAGGGCCTGCTCGCCAAGTATATGGGCAAGACCAAGCTCATCGCCGAGACCGGAGCAGGCCAGCACGGCCTGGCTACCGCAATGATAGGAGCGCTCTTCGGTATGGAGACCAAAATCTTCATGGGCGTAACCGACATCGAGCGGCAAAGCGTAAACGTCCATAAGATGAAGCTCTGCGGTGCGGAAGTAATCGGTGTCGAGGGCGGAACGGGAACCCTCAAGGACGCCATCAACGACGCACTTCGCTACTGGACGGCCCACGTTACCGACACCTTTTACCTCTTCGGCTCCGCCTGCGGTCCGCACCCCTATCCGACGATTGTAAAGCACTTCCAAAGCCCGATAGGCAAAGAAGCCCGCCAACAGTCCCTCGATATAATCGGCAGGCTCCCGGATATGGTGGTCGCATGTGTCGGCGGCGGAAGCAATGCAATAGGGATATTTTCCGGCTTCGTCGATGATAAGGGCGTCCGCCTCGTCGGAGTCGAGGCGGGCGGGGCAAGCGTAAGCTCCGGGCGGCACGCCGCGACCTTATGTGCGGGCCGAGTCGGAATCCTCCACGGCGCAAAAGCGTATTTGCTCCAGGACGAAGAGGGCCAGGTCCGCGATACCGAGTCCGTATCCGCAGGCCTGGATTATCCTGCCGTGGGGCCGGAGCACTGCCTCTTAAAAGACACCGGGCGGGCCGAATACGTCGCCGCCGAGGATGAAGACGTCTTAGACGCCTTCTCGCTGCTGTGCAAATGCGAAGGAATTCTCCCTGCCCTGGAAAGCTCACACGCCTTAGCCTGGCTGCTGAGCCAAAAAGGCAAGCTCGACCCCGAACAGGCGGTAATCGTAAACCTCTCAGGCAGAGGTGATAAAGACGTAGGAATCGTCGAAAAACATCGACCAATGACCGGTTGAACACGGGGTGACCTCCGATTATGAAAAGATATTCGGACGACAGACAAAATGCTCAACTGTCATTCCCGCGCAAGAGCGCCAAACTGTCGTTCCTGCGCAAGCAGGAATCCATTTACTCAAAACAGTGTCAATCTGTGTCAAAAAAAGAAGGATTTAGTTGATGAGGACATATAAGCAAGTTTTCGCGGAGCTGGCCGAGCAGAACAGGCCGGCCTTGATACCGTTTTTCGTAATCGGCGACCCTGATTTTGATACATCTCTCGAAATTGTCAAGACCGCCATCGACGCTGGCGCCGACGTCTTAGAATTGGGCATCGCCTTCTCCGACCCCATAGCGGACGGCCCGACCATCCAGAAGGCCGACATCCGCGCGATGCGAAGCGGGATGACCGTGGCAAAAGCCTGCCGGTTCATCCGGCAGGTTAAGGATTACAGGGATATCCCCATCGGCCTTTTGATGTACTACAACCTTGTTTATCAATACGGCGTCGAGAAGTTCTTCGCCGATTTCCACAAGGCCGGCGTCAATAGCGTCCTCGTTGCCGATCTGAGTATTGACGACGCAGGCGAAATCGAAGGCCCCGCGAAGGCCGCCGGGCTCGACACCGTCTTTATGGTCACTCCCATAACGGTGCCGGAGCGGATGAAGCTCATCGCCTCCAAGACCACCGGCTTTATCTACACCGTCTCAGTCCTCGGCGTAACCGGCAGCCGGAATGAGCTTTCCGATACCGTTGAAGGACTCGTTGCAAGGCTGAAGAAGCTGACCAACGTGCCCGTATGCGTAGGCTTCGGGGTGAGCAAGCCCGAACACGCCGCCGCTATCGCCGCTGCGGGAGCAGACGGAGTAATAATAGGCTCAAAAGTCGTCAGCCTGATAGAGGCCAACTTGGACGACAAACAAAAAATGTTAGCCGAAATCTCAACCTTCCTGGCCGAAGTAAAGACAGCCATCTCGCCTGCCTAACCCGCCTTTCTAACCGCGGAGACAGCCGAGTTCGCAGAGTTTGTTACTGTGTAGAAAGTTTCGCGAGATCCTGAGACGAAGGCCAAGCATCTGGCTCTCGCAGTGGAGATTTCGCCATTTGGTCGCCGGCTTCTGCTCCTTCGACGACGCTCGGGGCTGAAGGCTGCTATCTATTGCGCACCAATATAACAGACTGGAGTGGGGAGGAAGCTGGGCTAAACGCCCGACCACAAAACGTAAGGTGTGCAGAATTCATTGTTCACGCGCGGATAGTATCAGATTCTTCTCCATTTCCGTCCGTCCGCTTTCATTAAAGCGCCCGATTCTCTCGGCCCGTCGCTGCCCGCGTCATAATTTGGAAAATCTCTCCCCGAGGCGATCTCCCACCTGCTCACAATCGGATCCACTACCTCCCACATCGCCTCGACCTCGTCGGACCGGGCAAACAGCGTCAAATCGCCATTGAGGCAGTCCAGCAGCAGCCGCTCGTAAGCAGGCCGGGTCTTCACCTCGAAGGATTTGGCATAGTCGAAATTCATATTGATGGCGTAAGGTTCGTTCCCGCCGCCGGGTTTTTTAACGTTCAATTGCAGTGACATCTCTTCCGTCGGCTGAATGCTCAAGACCAGCGAGTTCGGCTCGATGATATCGCACGTCCGACCGAGAAGACGCAACGGAGGCTGTTTGAACACAACGCAAATCTCCGTCACGCGCCGCGACAGGCGCTTGCCCGTGCGAACATAGAAAGGCACGTTCGCCCAGCGCCAGTTGTCGATGAGAAATTTGCCCGCAAAAAAGGTCGGCGTATTCGAGCCGCCCGCCACGTTCCGCTCGTCCCTGTACCCGCAGACAGCCTCGCCCCCAATCTCGCCCGGCCCATATTGCCCCCGCACCATAAATGAGTCGATATACTCGTCGCTCATCGGACGAATCGCCCGAAACACCTTCACTTTCTCATCGCGAACCAGATTTGCCTCGAATCCGGAGGGCGGCTCCATCGCCACAAAACCTATCAACTGCATGATATGATTCTGAACGATGTCCCGCACCACACCGGCAGTATCGTAAAACTCGCCCCGGCTCTCAATGCCAATATCCTCGGCAACCGTAATCTGAACGTGATCTATATACCGGCGGTTCCACAATGGCTCAAAGATGCTGTTCCCGAACCGAAAGAAAAGTATGTTTTGGACCGTCTCCTTGCCCAGGTAGTGATCAATCCGATACACCTGGCTCTCCTTCAAGTGCTTCAGGATCAGCTCGTTCAGCCTCAAAGCCGAGGCCTTGTCGCTGCCGAAAGGCTTCTCGATAACAACCTTCGGCTCGAGCGACCCCGCACAGAGTCCCCGCCCGAACAATCCCTCAATGATCGGCTGTATAAGGCTCGAAGGCACGGCCAGATAATAAATAAGCCCCTCTATCGGCGACTCCGATGAAATCTGCGCGATTCGCCGACAGAGCTGCTTGTATGTCTCCTCCGACCGCACGTCCGCCCGCAGGTAAAACACGCGCCGGCAAAACGCCTCAACATCATCCTGACCGGCCACTTCCCGCCTGAAATCATCCAGCGACCGGCGAACCAGGCCCCTGTACTCTTCGTCCGACATCTCCCGTCTGCCGGCCCCGACAATACAAGAATCAGCCGACAGCTTCTTCTCTCGATAGAGAGTGAAAAGCGTCGGCAGCAGCATCCGCTTGCCAAGATCGCCCGCCCCCCCGAAGATCACCAGCGCGACCGGCTCGGCCTTCCATTCCTCCACAGGCGCCTCGCAGCTCCGCAGATGCCTGCTCTCGACGCTGTCGGATTGGCCCTTATCATGTTTCATCGCAACACCGCTCGTTTCGTCATAGCCTTCATAGAATTCGCCTTCGCGCAGAATACCCCCTAACGCCGCCAAAATCAACAGCCAACAGCCTTCGCCGCCCATCCCTCGCCACCGCGTTGAGCCCCCAAATTTATTTTGGGGGTTCTCCACCATTCGCCCGGCCCCATGTTAAGCCCGCAACTTTACGTTGCGGGTCCTCTCCTCGTTTAGCCGATTAGCCCTCGGACCTGTGCCGAGGGCCACCCACGACCCACGTTTCCCCACCGACTCAAGGATATCATCTTTTCCTCTTTACTGAGTTTCACGTTTGTTCCTTAATCGATCCGCCCCAGGCACACACAAAAAGAGCCCCGGCTAACAAACCGGGGCTCTGCAATGCGGAGGATGTGCAGAACCTATTTTGCACACGCGGAAACTCTAACAAAACTCAGACTCACCGTTTTTCGACCAGATTCTAACGCAACTACAATTGTGACAATAGGCTAAGAGCATCTGCCCTTACTGGGAAAGCAGGTATCCAAGTATATGAAAAATGGGTTGGCCATGGCTTAACCACAGTGTTACTCTGTGTAAACTTGTGCCTTAGGTAGCCGTGTCAAAATAAGAGATTCGGTCAGTTTGAGTAATAAAAGATATATCTTACCCGATTTCCTCGTCGATCCAGGAGATAAGCTCCTTCACGTCATTCAGCGTGATATCGCCCATGTGTGCGATTCTGAAGGTCAGCTCTTTTAGCTTCTTGTACCCGTTGCCGAAGGCCGTATTGTGCTTCTTCTGCACCGCCGCGATTACTTCGCCGACGTTGATCCCGCGGGTGTTCTTGATTGCCGTAAGGGTGTTGGATGCGTACTTTTCCTCGCAGAAGAGTCCGAATTTTTTCTTCGCCCAGCTTCTCACAAAGTCGGCCATTTTCGCGTGCCGCTTCCAGACGTTTTCCATCCCCTCTTTCACCAGCTTATGACACTGGTAGTTCAGCGCCATTATATGCGGTATGCTCGGCGTAACGAGGGTCTGATTCTTCTGGGCCGACTCCGCCCAAAGCTCAAAGTTGAAGTAGTACCCACGATTGGGCACCTTCTTGCTCTTCTCCAGCGCCCGGTTGCTCACCGCGGCCACCGAGAATCCGGGCGGAATCGCAAATGCCTTCTGAACCGAGGCGAACGCAACGTCCCACGCCAATTCGTCGAATTTCAAAGGCAGCCCGATCATTCCGCTGACCGAATCCACGAAAACAAGGACATCGGGGTATTTCTTCTTCATCATCGCGCTTATCTCGGCAACCGGATTCATTAGGCCCGTGCTCGTCTCGTTGTGGACGAGCGTTATCGCAGCGTACTTGCCCGTCGCGAGCTTTTCATCGATCATCTCCGGCAGGATGGCCTTGCCCCAATCGACTTTCAGCTCATCGACCTTCGCTCCGCAGCTCCTGGCCACGTCGGCCCACTTATCGCTAAAAGCCCCGCAACCCGTTGCCAGCAGCGTCTCGCCGGGAGCGACGCAGTTGCGAACCGCCGCCTCCCATAGCCCCGACGCCGACGACGTCGATAGAAATACGTGTTGATTCGTGAAAAGAATCTCCTTGAGCATTTCCACCGTCTCGCCGTGAAGCTGAGCGTACTCTTTGCCCCGATGTCCCAGCGTCGGACGCGCAAGCTGCGCAAGAACGTCGTCAACCACCATCACCGGCCCGGGGATGAACAATCTCGGCGGGTTCTTCCAGTCTGTCATTTTTCAAAATCTCCAAAATACTATAATTTGTTGATAGTTAATCCCGTGAACATCTTGGGATAAAAGTACGTCGATTTCTGCGGCATCCGCTCGCCCGCGTCGGTAACACCTATAAGCTGGCTCATCCTTATCGGATTCATAAAGAACGCCGCCTGTTTCTCCCCCGCATCTACCCGCGCGATCGAATCATCGACCGCGTTGGGCGTGCCTTTAACGTATTCCAGGTTCTCACCCTTGACCCGGCACTGCTCATCGATACCGAGAAGCTCTTCGAGGATTAGCTTGTGCAGCACGGCCACGTCAAGCGACCGGTACGCCGCGCTCCTTTCCGGAACAGCCGAATCCATCGCCAGGCTATCCTTCAGCGCCGCCAGATAAAACGCCCCATCCCCCCCATAGACTACAAAGGCGCTGCCGCCCTTGTCCATTCCCGCCTTCATTCTCGCTAGCGCCTCGCCCTTCGCATCGGCTTTGGACTCTTCGTCGTCGAAGGTCATCGCCGCAACCTTAAAATTCCGCCCCAGATCGGCGATTAGTTTCTTCATATCGAATCCGTCGAGGTTCGCTATAAGCCTGTGCGTCGCCAGAACTGTAAGACCCTCGTGGGCCATATTCGTAAACGCAAGCATCTGATACTTCGCCGCAGGATTCGAATTCTCCCGCGAATACATCAGCCCGGTTGTATAGCGATGATGCCCGTCCGCGATGATAACGCTCTTATCCCGCATCATTCGCGCAATTGCATCCACGTCCTTTCTTGCGGTTATTGCATAGAGCCGATGCCGAACTCCCTGCTCGTCGGTGAAATCTATCAGCGCACTCCCGGCCGCGGCGCCCTCGATGATTCGATCTGCAATCCCACGCTCGTCGTTGTAGAGCATAAAGACCAGCCCGAACTGCGCCGCCGTGGCCCTGGTGAGGTTCAGCCGGTCCTGCATGGGCTTTTCGAGGGTCTCCTCGTGCGGTTTGACAACCTTCCCGAAGTCCTCAAGCTTAGCCAACGCAATGAAAGTAAGCCGCTGCAAAGCAGTCCCGCCGAGGTCGTAATCCTGCACGTACCCGTAAATCGCCTCAGCCGAATCCTGCTTCAACGCCCCACAGCTTATCCAATCGTTGAGGTAGCCCCTGGCCCTTGTATATTGATTGTCCGCGTCGTTGTCGCCGGCAAAACTCTTGGCCCTGCTTATCCGCACAATGTTGTGCTCGTTCTGCGCATAGAGCCGTTCCTGCTGCTCCTCACTTATCACATCATAAGGCGGCGCAATGCAATCCCCCACGTCCCCAACAACCGCAGGATCGAATCTATACGCCCTGAACGCCCTAACTTCCATACCCAAATCTTACATTCACGCGGCCTCATCGCCGCCGCCCCTATATGCAAAAGAACCTTCTAAACCGACAAAACACAATATACTACCGCAGAAAACACCCTTTGTCAAGCCCCTGAGCCTTACACCCCGTAGTTTCTATTCAGCCGCCTTCTCGGCCACGAGGTCTCCGACCTCGCTGGTTGAGTATCCCATTCTGCCTGCGGCTAACGATTTGAGTTTGCTGGCCGTTACGGACATAACCGCTTGCTCAATGGCGTCCGCCGCCTTCTCCTCGCCCAAAGTCGCCAGCATCATCGCCGCCGCACATATCGCCGCCAGCGGATTGATCACCCCTTTGCCGGTATATTTCGGCGCGCTGCCCCCGATAGGCTCGAACATGCTCACGCCCTCGGGGTTGATATTCCCGCCCGCCGCGATGCCCATACCCCCCTGTATCATCGCGCCGAGGTCGGTGATGATATCGCCGAACATATTGCCCGTAACGATAACGTCGAACCACTCCGGATTCTTCACGAACCACATGCACGTCGCATCGACGTGGTAGTACTCCCGCTTGATCTCGGGGTACTCGACCTTGCCCATCTCGTGAAACGCCCGCTCCCAAAGGTCATAGATATACGTCAGCACGTTCGTCTTGCCGCAAAGGGCCAGCGTATTATTATCGCCCCGCCCCCGCGCCTTCTTGCCGTGCCTGTGGGCGTACTCGAAGGCGTATTTCAGGCAGCGGTCCACCTGAAATCGGCTATAGACCGCCGACTGCACCGCCACCTCGTTCGGCGTGCCCTTCATCGTGAATCCGCCCGTGCCGGTGTAAGCATCGCCGGTATTCTCTCGCACGACGACGAAGTCGATATCCTCCGGCCCTTTGCCCTTGATCGGGGTCTCTACCCCAGGATACAGCTTGACCGGGCGAAGGTTGATATACTGGTCCAGGGCAAAGCGCAGTTTTAAGAGTATCCCCTTCTCGAGAATCCCCGGCGCAACATCCGGGTGCCCGATAGCGCCCAACAAAATCGAATCGAATTTGCGCAGCTCCTCAATTGCGCTATCCGGCAGGGTCTCGCCCATTCGCTTGTATCTCTCGCCGCCGAAATCGAACTGCGTCAAATCAACCTTCAACTTGAACTTCCCGGCAGCGGCCTTGAGAACCTTCACCGCCTCCGCAATCACCTCCGGCCCCGTCCCATCGCCGGGTATAACCGCAATCTTGTAACTCTCGCCCACTTCAAATTCTCCTTGTAGTTAAGATTCTTCCATTCACAGTTTTTGCTGCCCAGTTACCGACCGTCAGTTGCTTGGACTGTCATTCCTGCGAAAGCAGGAATCCACAGCCCCACACATTCTGGATTCCGCATCAAGTGCGGAATGACAATGGGGCAAAACACAGACTCGTAATCCCATGAAAGCCTGCCTCCGTTCGAGTTCTCTGATATGATAGAGGCCAAGAAAGGAGGCATGCATGGACAATATATACTCTAATGTAGCGTGTGGCGGCATGGATGTCCATTACAAATTCAGCAATGTAACGTTTCGAGACAAAGACGGTCGCGTGGTTCGGCGAGAACGTCTCGGTCATCCCCGCGGTGATCAGCTACGGGAGTGTCTGAGTCGCTGGCCCCGAGGCATCCAGATCGTGCTGGAGGCTTCGTTCGGCTGGGGCTGGCTGAGCGATTTGCTCAGCGAGATGGGTCTGGAGCCGCAACTGTCGAACTGTTACAAGCTCGAGCAGATGCGTAAGGCCCGCGGTTGGGTCAAGACCAACAAGAAGGATGCCGACATGTTGAGTCTCTTGCCGTTTGAGCCCACTGCCTGGTGGGAGGTCTGGCGTGCCCCTGCCGAGGTCCGCAATAGGCGGGAGCAGATGCGGTTTCGCGGCGATATTGTGGCCTTGCAGACCGCAGTGAAGAGTCGCATTCATGCGA
>Ga0315277_10007144_pt1 | contig 14491 bp, 12 predicted proteins | sample YL17G05_15_MG_FD_203695 | JGI IMG/M metagenome (GOLD analysis project Ga0315277, IMG submission 203695) | Sediment microbial communities from Yellowstone Lake, YNP, Wyoming, USA - YL17G05_15 | ecosystem: Environmental > Aquatic > Freshwater > Lake > Sediment | place: USA: Wyoming | collected... | reverse complement strand
AGGTCAGCAAAACATCTCCCTGTGCGCCGATGCCCAGCAGGGCCACGTTGATGTCGGACAGCTTTCCGGCGGGGATTCTCGACGACGACAATTCCGCCTTTTTTGCCTTGACGTACGCTTCCTGCTTTCTGGCGGCGTAAGCAAACAGACCGAGGACTGGAATCGAAGCCAGCCCCTGCAGGAAATCCCTTCGATCCACTCTGGATTTCGGTTTTTCCGATTGGGCTGCTTTTTCCCCTTCCTTTTTCATCTCATCCATGGATCATCCTTTTTGACTTGGTGTTCCAATGCACGCTTCCCCCAACGTGCGAAACCATTGTGGATTGCCTGAAACCGATGGTCGAGTTCGGGGAGTGTCCAAAATGTCCAAATAAACAGGTCCGCTCCTGCTGAATCCCGAGTCCGGGACCGAAGCATGAGCGGTAACCATTCGATGCATCGCGCCTCGACAAACCTTTGTCAAGGGCTACGGTTTCAGCGCGAACGGGGCTCATGAATTTTAGACAATCCCCGAACGGTCAATCCGTTACAGCGTCCAACCTTGCCGGTATTCGATGTGCATCATCTTGTTTGCATCCGGATGGTTGGGGATCTCCATCTTGATCGGATCCCACTCCAGAATTTTATTCTCGTTTTTATACCGGACGGCGATGCATCCGAGCAACATGGTCTCGGTGAGCGGCCCGGAATAGCTCCAATCGGTGCAGGACTTTTTGCCGGCCTTGCAGCATTCAATCCATTCGGACATGATACCGGATACCCTCGGAATGGTCTTTTCCGGTCGGACGTATTCCTTCATCTTGTCTTCGGGAATGATTCGCGGATTGGAACCGTAGTCGCCGCACATAATTTTCCCCGTGTCGCCGATGAAAACCACTCCGCTGCTGCCCGCTCCGATTCTCCGCCCGGGTTCCAGTTCCTCGGGCCTGGGAGCGGTGAGCCCTCCGTCCCACCAGATCAATTTGACCGGCGGGAAATCGATTTTGGCGTTCGGCAGTTTCTCCCGCGCCGGGAACTGGTAGGTGATCATTTCGGCCACGGGATAGGTATCGTCGGTAAATTTGGTGGCGGATGCCTGCACGGTTTTGGGATACCCCAGATTGAGCGTCCAGTAGGGATGGTCCAGGATGTGAGCGCCCATGTCGCCGATGGCGCCGGTGCCGAAATCCCAGAAGCCGCGCCATGCAAACGGATGGTATGCCGGATGGTATGGCCGCCACGTGACCGGCCCCAGCCAGACATTCCAATCCAACGTGGGTGGACAGGACGGGATTTCCTTCGGCCGTTCGATGCCCTGCGGCCAAATGGGCCGGTTGGTGAAGCAATGGACCTCGCGTACCGGACCGATGGCGCCATCCCAAATCCATTCGTTGAGCAGGCGGGCATCTTCCGAAGCGTGCCCCTGGTTTCCCATCTGCGTGGTGACGCCTTGTTTCTTTGCCTCTTCTGCCAACCTCCGCGCCTCAAAAATCGTATGGGTCAGCGGTTTTTGGACAAATGCGTGTTTTTTCATCTTGATGGCCATCATGGCGGCCACGGCATGGCAATGGTCAGGCGTGCTCACGGTTACCGCGTCGATGGTTTTGGCATTTTCCTGAAGCATGATGCGGAAATCGCGGTATTTTTTGGCCTTTTCGTACATGGGTACGGCTTCCGGTTTCCGTTCCTTGGCTTGGCTCATGAATTTGTCGATCTGCTCGTCGTCCACATCGCAGAGGGCGACGATGTTGTCGGTGCTTGCTGCCATGATGTCCGATGAGCCCTTCCCCCCGACACCGATGCACGCGATGTTCAGCTTGTCGCTGGGAGCTTTTTTACCCGGTCCCCCGAGCACGTGCCGGGGAACGATGGTGAATGCAGCCGAGGCCACTGCCGCACCACCCAGGAATTGACGACGAGAAATACCCGATTTCTTTTCATCTTTCCCGCTTTTCATTGGACGCTCCTTTCTCGAAAATCACATTTATTAACTCGACTTTGGCATATTTGCATAAAACGGTTTGGAAGACCGTTCACGCTGAGCCTGTCGAAGCGTGAATTGCTCGGTTCAGCCTTCGACAGAGTCAATCCCGTACTCGGGACTCAGGCTGAACGGAAAATTTGCCAAAGTCGATTTATTAAATTACTCATTAAATAGGATCGAATCAAGTCAAAAAAAAGTAAAACACCCCGATCACTTCCCGTCCGCAATCAAATCCATTCTCCCGGCCACTTCCGTCAGAGAGGCTTCGTCTCCGCCTTCCACTTCTGCCGTGAGAAAACCCGTATAGCCGATTCCTGCAATCGCCATTCGCACCTCGGGCCAGTTGACGCTGCCTTCACGAAGCGGTACGAATTGCCTGGTGTCGCTTTTAAAATCTTTCAGATGGATGCGGACAATCCGCTTTCCCAAGGTTCGAATCCAATCCTGGGGAAAGCCGTACAGAACGATGTTGCCCACGTCAAAATAAGCGCGGACCCAGCGACTGTCAAAGGCATCCACGTACCGGATAAATTCGAGCGGACTGAGCAGAAATTTGTTCCACACGTTCTCAACCGCAATGGCCACTCCCAGTTCTTTTGCCAAAGGAATCAATTTGCGGACCTGTTTCTGGGAGCGTTCGTAGGCATCCCGATAGGGCGTCTCCGGATTGACCACACCCGGCACCAGGAGAACCACTCCGGCACCCCACCGTTTGGCGTTCCGCAGCGAGGTTTCCATGCCCCGGATGCCTTTCTCGACCGTGGCGGGATCGCTGCTCGAAAACGGATATTTCCAGTGGTCGCTGTTCATCACGGAATGGATGATCAGTCCCGATTGTTCAGCGGCGGATTGAACCGCTTCCACCTCGGACGGGTCGCTGACGGTTCTCATTTCGATCCCGTCAAAACCCGCTCTCCGCGCGAGCTGAAAGCGATCCGGATAACCCATGGCCTTCGGGAGCATGGTGACAACGAGGGCTTTTTTCAGCGTATGTTCCGATCCGATAGCGGAAAAAGTCTTGCCAAAAGCGGCAAACGCAGCGGATGCGGCAGCCGTTTCAAGAAACGCACGGCGGGTAAATCTGGTTTTCTGCATACGGTTTCTCCTTCGCGACCATCAGGGAAGTATAGGATGGTAATCAATTTAGGCAATAAATTCAAGGGAATTTTTCTTTTCTTGACAATTGATCAAACATTTTGCAAATTAGAAGCACAATCGATCAACGGTTCAAACAAGCATGAAGGGAATTCGCCATGCCCATTCGCAAATCCACAATCGCCGCCACGGTCATTTTCGGATTAACCGTTGTCCTGCTGACCTGTGCCATCAATCCCGTCACCGGTAAAAAGGAATTGATGCTGGTCACGGAACAGGACGAAATCGCGCTCGGGAAGCAAACCGACGAGGAAATCGCCCAGACCTACGGGATCTACGAAAGCCCGGATTTGACCGGATACATCAACCGGCTCGGCCAGGACATGTCGAAACGCACGCATCGACCCACCCTCGAATACCATTTCAAGGTTTTGGACACGCCGGTCATCAATGCGTTCGCGGTGCCGGGGGGATACGTGTATGTGACGCGCGGCATTCTGTCGTATTTGAACGATGAAGCCGAATTGATGGGAGTCGTCGGGCATGAGTTGGGGCACGTCAACGCCAGGCATACGGCCAAGCAGATGAGCCAGCTACAGTTGGCTGAACTCGGGCTGGGAGTCGGTATGATCCTTTCCGAAAACTTTCGAAAGTACGCGGGGCTTGCCGAGTTCGGCGTGAGCATGCTGTTTCTGAAATTCAGCCGCGACAACGAGCGCCAGGCCGACGATCTCGGTGTCGAGTACGCCAGCAAATCCGGCTACGACACCAACCGCATGGCCGCGTTTTTTGAGACACTGGAAAGGTTATCGCCGGGTGAAAGCGAAAGCGGCCTGCCGGACTGGTTCTCCACGCATCCCAACCCGGTTAACCGGATCGCCGCGGTCAGAAACAAAACCCTGGAATGGAGGCAGAAACTCAATTTGGCCCAATATGCGGTCAATCGCGGGGAATATCTTAAAACGGTCAACGGCATGGTGTACGGCGACGATCCGAGGCAGGGATACGTCGAAGGCAATGCCTTCTACCATCCCGTGTTGAAATTTACGTTCAACATACCCGCCGGCTGGGAGGTCAACAACACGCCGTCGCAGGTTCAGATCGTTTCGAAGGATCAGGATGCGGTCATGATTCTGTCCATGGAAGATTCGCCTTCGGCAGAACAGGCCGCCGACAATTTCGTTCAGAAGACCAGTGCGTCGGTTCAATCCAAGCAGTTCCTGACGGTCAACGGATTCCAAACGGAAAAAATCGTCACCAGCATGGTTTCAAACGAGGACACGCTTCAGACCATGTCCTATTTCATCGCCAAGGGCGGTTCGGTGTACGCGTTTCACGGTATTGCAGGTTACGAAGGATTTTCCGGATATTCATCCACCTTTTCCAGAACCCTGGGAGGATTCAGGAACCTCGCAGATCCGTCCAGAATAAACGTCAAGGCGCGAAAACTCGCGGTTCAATCGGTGCCGAGAACCGGCAGCCTCCGCACGGTATTGAAACAATTCGGCGTTCAGGACAGCGAACTCGAAAACCTGGCCGTTTTGAACGGCATGCAGCTGACCGAAAACGTCGACGGGGGAAGCCTGCTGAAAATTCCGACCAAATAAGCCAAACGTTTCCGGCACCACCAAATCGCCTGCGCGCGGCGAGAACGTCGATCCTCTTCCGAAGGGATGCCGGACACCTTCGCACGGATCTTTGATATTCACGCTCAAGCCGAATCCACAGGACCATCCTCTTCGGATTGTCCGTGAGGAATCACACCGAAAAACGGAATTCCATCACGTCCCCGTCCTGCACCAAGTACTCCTTTCCCTCCAACCGCACCCGACCCCGCTTCTTGGCCTCCGCGTAGGATCCTGCCTCGATCAAATCGTCGTAAGCGACCACTTCGGCCCGGATGAATCCCTTCTTGATATCCGAATGAATGGCCTCTGCCGCCTCCGCGGCCCTCGTGTCTGCCTTGACGGTCCAGGCGCGCACCTCGTCCTCGCCCACCGTGAAAAAGGACACAAGCCCGAGCAGGATGTAGGATTCGCGGATGACCAGCGTCATCGCCGATTCGGAGATTCCGAATTCCGCAAGAAAATCCGGAACGTCCTCATTGGACATTTGGGCGATTTCCCGTTCAACCTTGCCCTGGATCGACAGGCAGCGCTCCCGGGAATAGGACTCGAAACCGTCGGGCAATCCCGTCTCATGGTCCGCGCTGTTCAGGACGACCAGAACCGGCTTTGCGGAAAGGAAGGTGAAACCCCGCATCTGCGGTGCCGCGGCAAGGTGCGGATACCGCCGCAGCGGAATACCCGTTTCCAGAACGGATCTGCATTCCTGAAGCAATTCGTATTCCGTCCCGTCGATTTTCCGGTTTTTCCTGAGATCCCCCGCAAGACGTTCCAGCCGTTTATCCGAAACGACCAGATCGGAGAATATCAGTTCTTCGTCCATTTTCTTGAAATCCCGAACCGGTTCCGGATGTCCGTATCCGGATTCCTCGAAATTCCGCACCACATGGATGAGCGCATCGCAGTCGCGCACCTTGGCCCAGACGGACGGTTCCTTGGATTTTTCGTCTTTGGACACGCCGGGCCCAGGCAGGAAATACACGATCTGGGCGAAGGTGGTTTTTCTGGGATTGTAGATCTCGCTCAGGGTATCGATGCGCGGATCGGGGACGCGCACGGCGGCCATGCGGTTATCCATTTTGGATTCCGCCCCGGTCAAGGCTTCAAAAAGGGTGTTTTTTCCGCACATCGGCAAACCGATGATGCCCAGCTTCATTCGGGTACCTCCATCAATTCCAAATGCACCCGAGGAACCGGGCTCTGCATCCGTGCCGGTTTGGGGGATTTGAATACAAGGGATGGCATACCAAAAATGCTTCCAGCCCCTCGTCAAAGCGGGCTGGAAGCATTCAACGACATCAAAACGGTGTTTTTACATGAACGCCCGAAGGATCGGGAAAGACCGTCCTACTTTTTCCCCGCCGCGTGAACGCTGCTGAGCTCCACGGGCTTGTAACCGCCCTTGGATCTGAAATACAGAATCAGGATGATGTAGCAGAGCAGCATGATCACGGGAAATACCGCGACGGTCATCAGCGCATTCTTCTTCGACAGGGCTTTGACGTCTTCCACGACCTTTTGGTCTTCCGGGGTCTGGAGAGCAATCTTGCTCTGATCGATGGCCTTGTATTTCCCGAAAACGCTGGCCTTCTGCTCGGAGGTCACGCTGGCATGCAGGCCGGAATTGGTTTTGAGAAGATCGCGGTCGATCTGTTTGTCCTGGATGTTGCCCAGAAATGCCGCGCCGATGACGCCGACGCTCAGCATGCCAATTCCGGCGATCGCATTCATGGTCAGGGCTCCGCCCTTGGGGAACCGCTCGGCCGTGACACCGAGCATGGTCGGCCAGAAGAACGATTTACCGAGGCCATAAACCGTCGCCGCGACGAAGATCATGGCGCCCGTCGCCTTGGAAAGCGACACCAAACCGATGGCCGCGACCGTGCTGCACACGGCCAACAGACCCAGAGGCGAGAGGCGATGGACGATGGGACCGGCCGAAAATCGAAGAACCATCATGAGAAACGCCGTGTAAACCAGAACCCAGCCCGCCTGCAGACCGATTTGGCCCATGACGGGGGTGACCAGTTCGGTGATCCAGCTGTCCGTGCCCAGTTCCGTCGTGGCCAGGGGAATCATGACAAGGCAGAGGAAGATAAACAGGGGCTGCCCCCACGACCTCACGTACAAGCCGTAGCCGATGACCAAAACGGCGACGATCAGAACCTGGATCGTCATGGACCAGGCAAAAATCCGGCCGATTTCGGAAATCATGATGGAAGCGACGATGAGCATGCCGATCACGCCGACCTCCTGGAGCATGGCCTTGAAGGGAACGCCGGCCTGGACCCGCTCATGGACCGGGAAACGCCGTCCGATCAGCATGATCCCGTACAGCACAACAGGAATCAGGATGAGTCCGACTTTCCAGCGCCAGTCCACGCCCGTTCCCATGAGCAGGATCATGAGACCGCCGAGGACCATGCCTCCGGGCCATCCGGCGTGCAGGATGTTCAGCCATTTGGTCTTGTCCTTCGAATACAGCGTCGCCACTGCCGGATTGATGACCGCCTCCACCGTCCCGTTCCCGATCGCCAGAATGAAGGTTCCGATGTACAGCATCCAATAGTTTTTCGCGAAGATGGTCACGAACGCCGAGACCACGTGGCAGGCAAAGGCGAAATACAGCGAACGGCCGTATCCGATTTTATCGATGATCAGGCTGAACAGGATGATGCTCAGCGAAAAAGGCCAAAGACCGACGCCGAGAATCTCGCCCTTTTGGGTTTCGCTCAGGTTGAAGTGAACGCCCAGATCGCCGATGATCTGCGTCCGGATGATGAATCCGAACGACGTGGCGACCAAGGCAAAGAAGCAGGTCCAAAACAACATTGGATTGGAAGAGGGCGCCAACGCGCTTTCCGGTGACGTCCCCCGGATGTTTGGTGTTTTTGCCTTGACCATAACCGACCTCCTTTTCTTAGGTGTTTTCTCCAAACCGAGATGGTGATGGATGATGTTCCCACCGATTGAGCGTCTGACACGACCGGTGAAGGAGCAGTTATTTCCAGTGCGATCCGATGGTGTGAGCCAGTTTCTCAAGGTAGACCCGGTCCGTTTCGTCGAACGCATCGGGCCGATTGCTGTCCACGTCCAGAACGGCCCTCAGCCTGTCCTCGCGATCAAAAACCGGAACGGCGATTTCGGATCGGGAATCGGGATCGCAGGCGATATGACCGGAAAATGCTCGGACATCGGGCACGAGGATCGTCTGTTTTTCCGATGCACACGTTCCGCAGACACCTTCACCGTAAGGCAAAAAGACGCAGGCCGGCGCACCCTGAAAGGGTCCGAGCACAAGCCGGTCTGTGTTTACAAAATAAAATCCGACCCAAAAAAATCCAAGGCGTTTCTTCAGAACGGCCGCTGTGTTCCCCAGATCGCCGATCAGATCTCCGCCCTTATCCAAGCGCACGTCGATTTCGCGCAGGGAAACGACGTATTGTTCGCTTTTGCTCAATGCATATCCTCGAGTGGTGTCGACACGGTTATCCCCGGATGAACAGGTTCTTGACGATGTGCCCCGCCACCTGCGGATTTTCCTTCATCCGCCGCATGCAGTAGCCGTACCATTGTTCGCCGTACGGAACGTAGACGCGCAGGGTGTGCCCGTTGGAGACGAGTTGGGTGCGCAGGTGTTCGGTCACCCCGAGCAGCATCTGAAATTCGAATTGGTTTGGGGGAACCTTCAGGTTCTCGACCATGGCCAGGATGCCGTCGATCAGAATCCTGTCATGCGTTGCCAGACCCACGTAGGAGCCCGATTCGAACATCGTGCGGACCAGGTCCAGGTAATTGTCCCGGATGGCTTGCTTGTCCTTGAAAGCGATGGAGGCCGGTTCCTGGTAAATCCCTTTGCAGATGCGAAGGTGGGCGATTTCTTCGGCAATGAGCTTCCGGACATCGTCTTTGCTTCGTTTCAAATAGGCCTGGATGACGACGCCGACGTTCTTGAATTCCTTGCGAAGCCTTCTGTAAATGTCCAGGGTGGCATCCGTGGCCGCGGAATCCTCCATGTCGATGCGGACAAAACTGCCGGTTTCGGCGGCTTTTTGGACGATCGCTTTGACGTTCCGGTAGCAGACCTCCCGGTCGATGTTGAGGCCCAGCTGGCTCAGCTTGAGGGACAAATTACCGTTGATTTTCTCCCGTTTGATGGCTTCCAGGATGTCCATGCAGGATTGTTTGGCTGTTTCTGCTTCGCAAAGATCGGTGATGTATTCCCCGAGAACGTCCATGGTCACCATGCAGCCTTCGTCGTTCAGCCGTTTGGCCTTTTGAATGCCGTCTTCGATGGTTCTGCCGGCGATGTACCTTCGCGAAAAGATCCAGATGAACGGTTTTGGAAAAACGGGAAGAATCCACACGATGCATTTGTTAAACCAGCGCATGTTGTCTCCGTGCTGTCGGTTAAAAGGGATCAACCCCTCATGAGGGTGACCAGGATGGCTTTCTGGATGTGCAGCCGGTTCTCGGCCTCGTCAAACACGATCGAATGGGGTCCTTCCAGCACCCCCTCGGAAATTTCTTCGCCGCGGTGTGCGGGAAGACAATGCATGACTTTGACGTCCGGTCTGGCCTTCTTCACAAGGGCTTCGTTTACGCAAAATCCTTTAAAGGCCTTTTTCCGCTTGGCCGCTTCCTTTTCCTGACCCATGCTCGCCCAGACATCGGTGTAAATGACGTCCGCATCCCGGACCGCTTCAACCGGATCGCGGACCATCCGGATCCTGCCGGGTCCTGTTTTCTGCGCCTCGGCCACCAATGCACGGTCGGGATCGTAGCCGTTCGGGCAGGCCAGAGTCAGCTCCATGGGTATTCGCATGGCCATGTGTATCCAGGAATGCGCCACGTTGTTGCCGTCACCGATCCACGCGACCTTCAATCCGCCGAAACCTCCGCGGTGCTCGAGAACCGTGAGCATGTCTCCGAGTATCTGGCAGGGATGCGACCAATCGGACAATCCGTTGATCACGGGGATGGAAGCATGCTTGGCCAGATCCACCAGGATACCGTGGCCGAACACCCGCGCCAGGATGGCATCGTTGTAGCGGGAGAGCACGCGCGCCACATCGGCCGCCGTTTCCCGCTTTCCGAGTCCGATTTCGTCGGGTGAAATGTAGATCCCGTGACCTCCCAATTGGTACATCCCCGTCTCAAAGGAAATGCGCGTGCGCGTCGACGGTTTCTGGAAGATCATGGCAAGGGTTTTCCCTTTGAGGGGCCGGTCGAATTTCCCTTTTTTCAGTTTTTTCTTGATGTCCCTGGCAAGGTCGAAAATCCCGTCAATTTCATTTTTTGTAAAATCGGTAACGTCTAAAAAATCCCTTTTCATGCATCCTCCCGGTGTCCGCATCGGGACTCCTACAGAATGTACTTGGTCAAATCCTCGTCTTGGACGATTTCCCGCAGTTTTTTCTGGACATCGGCGGCCGTGATTTTGACGGTTTTGATGTTCTCGTCGGGAATCTGGTAGAGCACGTCTTCCAGAAGAATGCTCATGATGGTGTGAAGCCGTCTGGCCCCGATGTTTTCCGTCCGGTCGTTGACTTCCGTGGCGGTTTTGGCGATTTCCAGGATGGATCCCGGCGTGAACGTGATTTTCACACCTTCGGTTTCCAGCAGGGCCGTGTACTGCTTGATCAGAGCGTTTTCCGGCTCGGTCAGGATGCGCACAAAATCGTCGGTGGTCAGGCTGTCCAATTCCACGCGGATGGGGAAACGGCCCTGCAGTTCGGGAATCAGGTCGGACGGTTTGGACACGTGAAACGCGCCCGAGGCGATAAACAGCACGTGATCGGTCTTGACCATGCCGTATTTGGTGACCACGCTCGTGCCTTCCACGACGGGCAGGATGTCGCGCTGAACACCCTCCCTCGACACGTCGGGTCCGACCGTGTTCCCGTTTCCGGCAATCTTGTCGATTTCGTCCAGGAATACGATACCCGACTGCTCCACTCGGCGGATGGCTTCGGTGACGACTTTTTCCATGTCGGTGAGTTTCTGGACTTCTTCCGTGACAAGGACCTGCCTGGCCTCGGTGACAGTCATTTTCCGCTTTTTCCGCTTCTGGGGCACCATGCTGCCGAACAGGTCCTGGATGTTGACTCCCATTTCCTCAATGCCGATCGGAGAGAAAATTTGAAGCATGGGGTAGGCATCGGCGGTGACGTCCAGCTCCACAAGACGGTTTTCCAATTTGCCTTCCAGGAGCTGGGTCTTGATTTTTTCGCGGGTGCGGATCTGGCGTTCTTCGGGGGTTTCGGATTGCAGCGCATCCGAACCGGTTTCTTCCTGACCGTTTTTCCGCAGCGTTTTGTCTGTTTTGATGGACATGGGGAACAGAAGATCGAGCAGCCGTTCTTCCGCCATTTCCTTTGCCTTTCCCTCCACTTTTTCGGCCCATTCGGCTTTGACCATGGACACGGACAAGTCGGTCAGGTCCCGAATGATGGACTCCACGTCCCGACCCACGTAGCCCACTTCGGTGAATTTGGATGCTTCGACCTTGATAAACGGGGCCTCCGCCAGCCGTGCCAGGCGTCGCGCAATTTCCGTTTTTCCCACGCCAGTCGGGCCGATCAGGATGATGTTGTTCGGCATTATCTCGTCGCGGAGATCCCCTTTCACATGGATTCTGCGCCAACGGTTGCGCAGAGCGATGGCCACCATTTTCTTGGCCTTGCTTTGGCCGATGATGTACTTGTCCAACTCTTCCGCGATCTGCCGCGGCGTGAGCTGGCTCCGTTCTTTGCTGGTCATCTTGTGCATCGGTTTCGGCCCGGCCATTACAGCTCCTCGACCGTGATGGCATCGTTGGTGTAAATGCAGATCCTTGAGGTGATCTGCAGGGCCTCCCGCACTATCCCGACGGGATCGAGATCGCTGTGCCTGACGAGCGCGCGAGCCGCGGCCAGGGCAAACGGTCCGCCGGAACCGATGGCCAGAATGTTGTCGTCCGGTTCGATGATTTCTCCGGTGCCGGAGATCAGCAGCACGCCGCTTTTGTCCGCCACCGCCAACATGGCTTCCAGCCGCCGCAGGTATTTGTCCATCCGCCATTCTTTGGCCAGCTCCACGGTGGACCGGTACAGGTTTCCGTGGTATTGTTCCAGTGTTTTTTCAAACTTGTCGAAAAGGGTGAACGCATCCGCTGCCGCCCCGGCGAATCCGGCCAGGATGGTTTCCTTGTACAGCTTGCGCACCTTTTTCGCCTTTTCCTTGACGATCGTGTCTCCGAGCGTCACCTGTCCGTCCCCTCCCATGGCGACCCGGTTGCCTTTCTTGATGCACAGGATGGTGGTTGCACGGAACGTCGTACCGATTGTTTCCATTTCAGAATTTTTCTCCATTTCCTTCTTTGAATCTGCAGAATCGCAACCGGATTGCATTTTCTCTGGCTGCACCGCGATAGGATCACGCTTCACGCTTCACGTCTATATTTTCCTCCTCAACCTTGCGACGGGGAGTCGCATTTGTTCACGGTATTTGGCCACGGTGCGGCGGGCCACGATCAGACCGTCCTTCTTGAGGATGTCGGAAATGACCTCGTCGTTGTAGGGTTTCAGGGTATTTTCCTTCTCGATGATTTCGCGGATTTTTTGCTTGATCAATTTGTTGGAAATTTCATCTCCGTCCGCTGTCTCCATGCGCTCGCTGAAAAAATACTTCAGTTCGTAAACGCCGTAATCGGTTTGAACGTATTTGCCGCTCGTGACGCGGCTGACAGTGGAGATGTCGAGACTCACGTCGTCCGCGATGTTCTTCAGGATCATGGGCTTTAAAAATTCCTTGCCTTTATCGAAAAATTCGTGCTGGTGCTTCACAATGGACTCCATCACGCGGAGGATGGTCGAACGCCGCTGGTAAATCGAATTGATCAGCCAGCGGGCCGATTCGAGGCGCTGGCGGATGTAATCGCGGGTTTCCTTGTTGATGTGTTCCTTGTCTTTGAGCATGTGCTTGTACGATTCGTTGATGCGCAGCCTCGGCAGGTTCCAGTCGTTCAGGGTCACGACGAATTTGCCGTCCTGCTTGGTCACGATCACGTCGGGCACGATGTAGTTTTCGGCTTCGGACACGTAGCCCTCGCCCGGTTTGGGATTGAGCTTGGCCACCGCCTCCATCACCCGTTTGACTTCGTCCAGGGACGTTTCAAGCTTTTTGGCGATTTTTTCATACCGTTTGTTGATAAAATCTTCAAAGCATTCCTTGAGCATCCGGATGGCCATTTCGTCCCGCTCGGGCATATCCTCGAGCTGGATCAGCAGGCATTCCTGGAGGGTTCTCGCGCCGATTCCCGGAGGATCGAATCGTTGAATGGTCCTGAGGACCTTCTCCACTTTGTCCGGTTCAATGTTGAAATTTTCGGCGATGGATTCGGCGTCGCAGGTCAGGTAACCGACGTCGTCAATGCACCACAGAATGTATTCCCCGATGGGCTGCTCATCGGCGCTGAACGGCGCCAGGTGCAGCTGCTCCATCAAATGGTCCATCAGGGTCACCGGAGCGGGTTCGGGGCGGTCGATGTCGTCTTCAATGGTCTCGCGGGGTTGTTTGATCTCGTAGTTGTCCTCGTCGTTCAGGATGGTTTCCCAGTCGACATCCTCTTCCTGAAGCTCTTTCTCCTTTTCATCCTCGGGAATTTCTTCTTCCTTCTCCTCCTCCGTCTTCTCCTCTTTGAGCTTTTCTTCCATCTCCTCGGCCGTTTCGAGTTCCTCTTCCAGTTCGGTCTCCATTTCGAGGAGCGGATTCAATTCGAGTTCCTGCTTGATCCGCTGTTCCAGACGAAGCACCGGAAGTTGGAGGAGGGTGGACAGAAGGACCTGCTGCGGACTCTGCTTTTGCTGAAGCGCCATTCGTTGACTGATCTGTATCATGTTCGGTTTATTCCTTTGCCTCCGAGTAACGGTCCAGTCGAAATTGCTTTCCGAGATAGATGTTCCGCGCTTCCTCGTCGTTTGCCAGAAATTCCGACGTGCCGGATTTTAAGATGCTTCCCTCGCAGAGCAGGTACGACCGGTCCGTGATGGAAAGCGTCTCGTGGACGTTGTGATCGGTGATCAACACCCCGATGCCTTTTTCCTTCAAATGCTTGATGATCCTCTGGATGTCCTCCACGGCGATCGGATCGATACCGGCAAACGGCTCGTCCAGAAGCATGAATTTCGGTTCGGTCACCAGCGCGCGCGAAATTTCCACACGCCGACGCTCGCCGCCGGAGAGGGTATAGGCCTTTTGTTTTGCCAGGTGGGAGACGGAAAGCTCCTCGAGAAGCCGCTTGCACCTCGCCTTCCGTTCCATTTTGTTATACGGCATGAATTCCAGTATTGCCAGAATGTTTTCCTCCACGGACAATTTCCGAAAAACCGACGGCTCCTGGCTCAAATAACCGATTCCCATCCGCGCGCGCTTGTACATCGGGAGCTGGGTGATGTCTTTGCCGTGGTGAAAAATTTGGCCTGAATTCGGCCGAATCATACCCGTGATCATGTAGAAAGTGGTCGTCTTGCCGGCTCCGTTCGGTCCCAGGAGTCCGACCACCTCGCCCTGTTCCAGTTTGATTGAGACGCGGTCGACGACTTTCTTACCCCGGTAAATTTTGACCAATTTTTCCGTTTTCAGCATGGTTTGTCGCGTGAAAAAAGGTTAGGGCCCCGACGTTTTTTTATCCGGTGTGTATGTCCCCTCGGAAAGCCCCGGGCGGCTGACGACGGTTGCTTTTTTCAAGGCTTCTCCTTCGAAAAACAGATCCATCCGGTCGCCGGATGCAGAATTGACTCCTTGTTTCAATCCTTTTTCGTTCGAA
>Ga0315277_10007143_pt1 | contig 14492 bp, 10 predicted proteins | sample YL17G05_15_MG_FD_203695 | JGI IMG/M metagenome (GOLD analysis project Ga0315277, IMG submission 203695) | Sediment microbial communities from Yellowstone Lake, YNP, Wyoming, USA - YL17G05_15 | ecosystem: Environmental > Aquatic > Freshwater > Lake > Sediment | place: USA: Wyoming | collected... | reverse complement strand
GCTTATCGGCTTGCGAGCCGTCGTTAGCATCGGGGCGAAGAGGCTGCCAGCGATCGGGGCCTATGCCTTGGCGCCCGCCGAATCCCATTCCCCTGCCTCTGCCAAAGCCCATTTCTCGTTGCACGCCGCGGCGCTCGCCGGGACCGATTCGCTGTCCCTGGTCGTCAGGCAATTCACGACCTTCACGCCCGCCAAACCCCTCGCCTCTGTCGAAGCCCATCCCTTGACCCATACGCGGACCCATACCCGGGGCAAAGCCCATTCCGCGGTCCATACCCGGACCTACGCCCGGACCAAAACCCATCGCTCGGCCCATGCCGCGGCCCGCACCAGGCCCCACGCGGCGACCAAAGCCCATTTGCCGCCCCATTCCACGGCCCATACCGGGGCCAGAACCCATCCCTTGACCCATACCTTGTCCAAAGCCCATACCTTGTCCAAAGCCCATACCACAGCGCGGGCACATGCCTGGGCAAAAACCCATTCCTCGGCCCATACCCGGACCGAAACGCGGGCCAATACCCATACGTGGGCCGGAACTCATTTGTCGGCCCATACCTCGGCCAAAGCCCCTACCTTGGCCAAAGCCCATACCACAGCGCGGGCACATGCCTGGGCAAAAGCCCATTCCTCGGCCCATGCCCGGACCGAAGCGCGGGCCAATACCCATACGTGGGGCGGAACTCATTTGTCGGCCCATTCCCCGGCCCATGCCGGGGCCGAAGCCCATACGCGGCCCCTTACCTTGGCCAAAACCCATACCGCGGCCCATGCCTGGCCCCATACCTTGACCGGGACCCATGCCGCGGCCCATACCAGGGCCTATGCCGGGATCAAAGCCCATACCCCGATCAACACCTGGGTCGGGTATTCCTCGGTCAAACGGCATCCCGCCGCCCCAACCGCGGCCTGTTTCTGGGGGTTCGGCTTGAGGGCCACCTTCCATTCTCGTCATCGGTTCCCCATCCTGCGGGCCTTGCTGCTCCTGGAATCGCATCCCCATCCCGTAACCTCCGCCGCCGCGACCGCGGCCGCCCCAACGCGGTCCGGCAAGCGCCTGGCCGGCTAATAGTGCCATTGCTAAAGCGAATGTAATCGTTACTTTGAATGTCTTTTCGCTCATTTCTCGGTTCCTTTCGGTTCGAAATCAATTTCTGTAGCTTTTTGAGGCCCCTCTACGGAGGCCTTTTCAACAGGATAGTGGCCTGTGCGGGCGAGAGGTTACAGCTATTTACCCGATTTCTCTGACCGCACCGGGTCTGAGGAGGCCAAAATCGCGGTTTTCGGCCAGGATCACCCACGCCCGCCAGTCTTTTTTGGCAATTTGGATGGGTTCTATGCGTCGAACATCTTTGAGCCAGACCAAGAGGCCGAACTTGCTGTCCGATTTGCTCCGCCAGTATTCGTCGGAACCTAAGATATGGCGATTGTACTGCTGTTTCAGTCCTATAATCTTAGGCGGGGTGAGGGCCTCAAAACTCTCGACGGCGGCGACTCTTGCCGTTGCACAGACCGGCCCGGAGCTCTGTTTGAGAAACAGCCTGTCGCCGACGACGAGCCGCCCGAAAGCCACAGGTTTTGCCCTGCTGAACCGCGACTCGACCTGCTTGCGGCCCTCCAGAATCGCGTCCAGATAGGGCTTCTTCAAGATCACAAGGTGATAGTTCATAGCCCCATCGAGCAGGATTACCTTATTGCGGCTGAGAAAAGTATTGAAATCCATCTGTGTCCTTCGGCAAGCATCCGGCCTTCGTTGCCAAGACAATATAGCGGCTGTGCCCGCATAGCAAGGCATAATCGCCACGTATGGGCCGATTGTCATTGTTCCCTTTGACGAGCCCGCTGGCAGAGCATATAATCCAAGCGTTTTGTGAAGGGTCAGTCTATGGGGCAGGTTCTGGTTGTAGTTAGTGTTGTCTTGACGTTGGGCGTGTTGGGGCTGCTGGCCTGGCTGATCAGCTCGACTTTTGCAGCGAGAAAGGAGATCGCCGGGCAGGCTGGCGGGATCAGTCTGCTCCAGCAGCAGCTTGAGGCGCTGAAGACTGCGCAGGATAAGACCACCGAAAGCCTACAACAATCACTGCAGGCTGGGCAGAGCAGCCTGACACGGGGTATCCAGTCCAGCCAGGAAACACTCGACCGATTGAACGCGCAAATCGGCGAACTGCAGGGTACGAATAAACAGATGCTGCAGCTCGGCACAGATGTAAAGCGGCTGGAGGATATTTTGAGCAGCCCGAAGCTGCGGGGGCAGATGGGCGAATGGTCGCTCGAGAATCTGCTGGCCACTATTTTGCCCAAGGATGCCTACAGCTTGCAGCATACGTTCAAGGACGGGAAAGTAGTGGATGCTCTGATTAAGTTGGCCGACTTCTCCGTGCCTATCGACGCGAAGTTTCCGCTGCCGGGGTTTGAGAAGGTTATGAAGGCCGAGAACGACGAAGAGAGGGTCAAGCTGCGCAAGCAGTTCCTCAAGGACTGCACAAACCATATCGACAAGATTGCCTCGGCGTATATTCGGCCTGCTGAGGGCACGCTGGATTTTGCGATAATGTACATTCCCGCCGAGAATGTCTATTACGAGACGATTGTGAAATACGCCGGTGAGACGCAGGATGTGCTGCAATATGCGCTTGATAAGAAGGTGATACCTGTATCGCCGAATCTCTTGTACGCCTATTTGATGACGGTGGTGATGGGGCTGCACGGCCTGCAGATTGAGAAACAGGCCGCGGAGATTCGCCAGAACCTAAAGAAGCTGAACTCCTCTTTTGCAGAGTATGTCTCAAACTGGGACACGCTCGGCAAACACCTGCGGAACGCCTACAATCAGTACGACGAAGGCCAGAAGAAATTAGACCGTCTCGGCCTGCAACTTGGTCAAATACAAGGCGAAACTGGAGAACAAACCCAAATTGCCCAGCGATAGAAGTCAGAGGACGAAAGTATGAGGACCAAATACAAGATCGTCATAGTCATCTTGATTCTTGTAGCTGCCGCGTTTGTAACCCTGGTATTTCTTCGGTAGGCCAGCATCCATCCCTCGAAAATGCGATTCAGAGTGTGGGCATCTTTGTAGCGTTGTTGGCTGCTGTTATAGCGTTATCCGCAACTGACCCACAGAGGAGGAAGGTCACGGCAGCAATTGATGAGCCTCTGCTAACCAACGAAGAAAACTACCACCACGATAAGATGACAGAGGATTTGAAGGAGCTCTGCAAAGCACTTCCCGATCCGGTGCGGTCCCACCGGGTTCATTTCGCGTTAAAGAATACGTCCGGTTTCACATGGGCGAAGCCGGTCTTGTCTTTCAGGATTCCTATTGATAGAAAGCATCCGGCAGGGAAGGATAAGGAAAAGCTCTCCGGCCTGACTTTCAATTCCAATCTTTACAACTCACAAGAAGAACTCCGCATATTGGAAGTCGCAGATGCTTGCATAATTTCAAATAGCAATGTTCCCTATTGGAATCGTGATGAGAAGATTGCCTTCTGGATTAGGATGGTTGTGAACAACGGTAAACCGGAGCCATTCAACGTTTATGTCTCCGTGAATTGTGACAACGCGGACGGAATCACAGAAACGGTCACCCTGGACCCGCATAACCTACTCAAGGGTATCAAACCGAAAGAAACTGGCGCGTGAATCGCGGAGCTACGCCCCCGTACTTAGCCTGCGGTTTCACCGGAGGTTATGTCTGCGTGCGTATTGACTGGGGCGATATGGGGGGTATAATCCTTGTTTTTCCATTGAATAAGGAAGTGTCCGTAGGAGATTTGACGTGAAGGCAAGCGAAATCAGGCCGGGGATGGCCGTTACTCTGGACGGCCAGCTATACGTATGTGTTCAGGCGACTCACGTTACGCCGGGCAATTTACGGGCGTTCGTGCAGGCCAAGCTTCGGCGGGTATCGGACGGAGTAACATTCGAGAAGCGGCTGCGGTCAACGGAGGAGGTGGAGCATGCTTATCTTGACCGGCGAGATATGGAATACCTGTACTCCGACCGGACGGGGCACGTGCTTATGGACAACCAGACGTATGACCAAGTGACGGTGGCTGATGAGATGTTTGGGGAGTCGATAAAGTACGTCAGGCCGAACACCGCTCTTACGGTTCTTTTGCACGACGGGAAGGTCGTGGCGTTCGAGCTGCCGAAGGTGGTGGATTTGAAGGTGGCCGAGACAAGCCCGGTTCCTCGCGGGGCGACGGTTACAAATCAGATGAAGGATGCGGTTCTGGAGACGGGCCTTAGGACGCGGGTGCCCCCGTTTATTGACGTGGGCGAGGTCGTGCGGATAAGCACGGAGGACGGGTCATATATTTCGAGGGGGAAGTAGGCCAAAGATATTTGACACGATTGGTTCCGGCTCTTAGTATTGGCCCGATGGGTTTTGGCGTTTGTTTTTTTGTAGTTTTTTGGTGTAAGGAGCGTTGACTATGGAAACAGGCGTGGCTGTTGATCTTACGGATGATAGTTATGACAGCGAAGTATTGGAGTCGGATGCTCTGGTGCTTGTTGATTTTTGGGCGGAATGGTGCGGGCCTTGTCGTATGGCAGTTCCGGTGCTCGATAACATAGCCGAGGAATACAAGGGGGACGTAAAGGTCTTCAAGATGAACATCGACGAGTACCGTGACTCAGCGGTCAAAGCGGGCGTTACGAGCATCCCGACGCTGAACATCTACAAGGCCGGCCAGATCGTCGATCAGATCAAAGGCGTCACGCCGAGCTTCGAGGCGGATCTTCGCGAGAAGATCAACGCGCACTTATAAGTATAAAGTCATTCAAATGCACGACGTGAATTCTCTCAAGCCGTTGACTACCGCCGAATATCTCGATGAGCTGCTCGCCGATGGATTCGTTGTCAAAGGCCCGCGAGACGACCCCGAAAGAGACGCTGGTCTGCTCAGGAAGCAGCTCGAGAAGGGCAGGGAATTCACGCCTGAGGGGTGGTTCCCGGAAAACGGCTACAAATTCGTTGAGCCGAGCACCTTTACCCGGGGCTACCGAATCGCATACAAGATAATCGACGATTTCCCGGATGAAAGGTACAATTCCAAATACAGCTTGGCCAAAGATGGCCGGCAGATGCCTCTGTATCTGAAAATGGACGCGCCCGGCCGTTAGTGACGCCCCTGCCGTGCCGAGAGGGGTCGGCGGCTTTACGAACAAGGGCAAATCGGCACGTGATAACGCTAAAAGCTATGACCTACGAAGACTTGAAAGGCAAAAAAGTCTTAGTGACCGGCGCCAGCAGCGGGATCGGCCTGGCGACGGCGGTTTCGTTCAGCAAGCAGGGCTGTTTCGTGGGCGTTCACTACTTCCGGACAGAAGACGGCGCCAACGCAATTCTATTCCTGGCCAGCGAGGCGGCGAGCTTCATTACAGGCGAGTACATCGCCGTCAACGGCGGCCTGCTTATGAGAGCGTAGCACTCCATTGAAGTTGGTTTTATAGGCGTCGTCATTGCGAGGAAGCCAAAGAGCCTGGCCCTTAGGGCCCGACGTGGCAATCTCATAACCTCGAGGGATTCGGTAACGGTGAGCCAAAGAATGATCAGAAAGGCGGTATTTGATGGTGACGGTTTTCGGCGCTTCGATCAGTAGAAGGGACTTTGTCAAAGGCGGTCTGGCGGCTATCGGGGCGGTCGTAACGCTCGGAGGCTGCAGCAGCCCGGCTGCACGCCGAACTCGAAGAGGCCCGGCTGCGGCGCGATGGGCGTTACTGAGCGATACACACATCCCGGAAGACGTCAATGATAACTATCGCGGGTTCTACCCCCATCAAAACCTGGAGAAAATCGTCCCGCAAATAATCGCCAATTCGCCGGATGCGGCGGCGATTACCGGCGACCTGGCTCGGCTTGAGGGCAAGCCGGGCGATTACGCGAATCTGAAGAAACTGCTGACGCCCCTGACGGAGCAAACGCCCGTATTCACGGCGCTCGGCAATCACGACGACAGGGATAGTTTCTTAAAGACCTTCGACAAGCTGCCCGGCGAGAGACAATCTGTTTCCGGCAAGTGCGTGGTCGCCGCGGAGACGCCGCCCGTTCGCCTGATTATGCTGGATTCGCTTCTCCACGTTAATAAAGTGCCCGGCCTGCTGGGTAGGGCCCAAAGACGATGGCTCGAAGAATACCTCAAGACCAGCGACAACACGCCGACTATTCTGTGCTTTCACCACACATTAGGCGATGGCGACGGAGACCTGCTCGATCTGCCGCGCCTTTTCACGATGGTCAGGCATGTCCGCAAGGTCAAGGCGATTATTTATGGCCACTCTCATGAGTACGGCTTCTCGGAGTACAAAGGGATTCACCTGATCAACCTGCCGGCGACGGGATACAACTTCAACGATGACGACCCTGTCGGCTGGATCGAGGCCAGGCTCAGGGCCATGGGCGGCGATTTCATACTCCACGCAACCGCCGGCAACACGCAGCAGAACGGCACTGAAAAACACCTGACTTGGCGGACATAGTCTGAGGGATGAGTTCTGAGCAAACAAAGGAGATTAAAAATGCGAAGCTGGAATTGCATATTGTTTGGATCCCGCGCAACAAGGTTCATTTTGGCGGCGCTGCTGATTGTCGGATGTACGCAAGCGGAGACAAGCCATCCCCAAGCTGCGTTTGAGGCTACCGCCCTTCCGGACTGGGAGAACCCGGAGGTTGTCGGCATCAACAAGGAGCCGGGCCACTGTACGCTGACGCCATATCCGGATGCCGGCTCGGCCCTCGAAGGCAAGCGGGATGCCTCGCCGTTTTACAAATCGCTCGATGGGCAGTGGAAGTTCAACTGGGTTCAGAAGCCCGCGGATCGGCCTATAAATTTCTACAGAACCGATTACGACGACGCTGGCTGGAAGGAAATCCCCGTCCCGGCCAACTGGCAGATGCAAGGCTACGACCGGCCGATCTATCTTAATATCCGCCACCCGTTCCCTGCCAACCCGCCTTACATTCCCCACGACTACAACCCTGTTGGCTCATATCGCCTGCGGTTCACGGTCCCTTCCGAATGGGACGGCAGAGAGGTCTTTATTCATTTCGACGGCGTAGATAGCGCATTCTATCTCTGGGTGAACGGGCAAAAGGTCGGCTACAGCCAGGACAGTATGACGCCCGCTGAGTTCAATATCACCCAATACATCCGCCCCGGCGACAATACCCTTGCAGCCGAGGTCTATCGCTGGAGCGACGGCAGCTACCTCGAAGACCAGGATATGTGGCGCCTCAGCGGAATTTATCGCAGCGTTTATCTCTTCTCGACCCCGAAGGCGCATATAAGAGATTTCTCCGTCCGATGCAGCTTGGACAAGGAGTATAAAGACGGCATCATAGAAATTCGCCCCAAGCTTGTCTCTTTCGCAGAGCAGGACCTCAAAGGCTGGGTCGTGGAGGCACAGCTTTACGATAATCAGCAGCACCCAATCTTCGATAATCCGCTCAGTAAGGATGTCCAGGGCATAGTCAATGAGCAGTATCCGCAAAGGGACAACGTCAAATTCGCCCTGATGGAGGGCAGGGTCGCCGACGTGAAGAAGTGGTCGGCTGAGTTTCCCAACCTGTACACGCTGCTACTGACGCTCAAAGATGCCAAAGGCGACGTCGTCGAGACCGAAAGCTGCAGGGTGGGTTTTAGAACGGTCGAAATCAAAGACGGGTGTCTGCTCGTCAACGGAAGGTCCATCAAGCTCTTCGGCGTCAACCGGCACGAGCACGACCCCGACCACGGCAGGGCCATACCTGTGAGTCGGATGATTGAGGATATCAAGCTGCTCAAGCAGAATAATATCAACGCCGTCCGCACGTCACACTATCCGGATAGCCCCGTTTGGTACGAGTTGTGCGATCAATACGGCATATATCTGATCGACGAGGCCAATCTCGAATCGCACGAGTTGAAGGGATATCTGGCGAATCACCCAACGTGGCACACCGCCTTCCTCGAGCGGGCGATCCGAATGGTCGAGCGCGACAAGAACCATCCATCCGTTATCTTCTGGTCGCTGGGTAATGAGACCGGGTGCGGGCCCAACCACGCCGCTATGGCTGGTTGGATCAAGGAATACGACCCGACTCGCCCCATCCACTACGAAGGCGCCGCGGGCAATCCCAAGGACTATTGGTACGTCGATATGATAAGCCGAATGTACGCGAGGATTCCGGAGATTATTCGCTTGGCCACCGACCCGATTGATGACCGCCCGGTCGTCCTCTGCGAATACTCGCACGCGATGGGCAATTCATCCGGCAATCTCAAGGAGTATTGGGACGCCATCCGCTCGCATAAGCGGCTGATCGGCGCATTTATATGGGATTGGGTCGATCAGGGGCTGCGCAAGAAGGCAGCCGATGGCAAGCAGTTCTGGGCCTACGGTGGCGACTTCGGCGATAACCCCAACGACGGAAATTTCTGCTGCAACGGCCTTGTCCAGCCCGACCGCAAGCCCAACCCCTCGCTACACGAGGTGAAAAAGGTCTATCAGCGGATATGGGTCGAGCCGATTGATGCGCTTGCGGGCAAAGTCCGCATTCGCAACGAATACGACTTCGCAGACCTCAGTTTCGTCGATTGCCAATGGGAGTTGACCTGCAACGGCAAAGCCGTCCAAAAGGCCGCGCTGCCTAAATTGTTTCTCGCGCCCGATAGTGAGCAGGAAATAGTCATCCCCTTCGAGAAGCCTCAATTGGAGGCCGGCGCCGAATACTGGCTGAAAGTGAGCTTCACATTGGCTGAGGATTCGCCCTGGGCCGAGCGCGGGCATGTAGTGGCGTGGGACCAGTTCCAGATTCCCTTTGACGTCCCGGCCGCAGCGCCGCTCGACGTTACGAAAATGGCGCCTCTCAAGCTCGAAGAGTCCGATGAGGCCATAACGGTAAGCACGCAGGCTATTGCGGTCAGAGTGGGCAAGGCCGGCGGCGCTATTGAGTCATTCAGGTTTCTCAACAAAGAGCTGATGGCCGGCCCACTGGTCCCCAATTTCTGGCGTCCGCCGATCGATAACGACAACGGCAACGGGATGCCCAAGCGTCTCGGCGCATGGCGGCAGGCCGGGCCAAATCGCAAAATAGTCGCCGTTAAGGCCGAGCAGATCAAGCCTCAGGTCGTCCGCATCACCGCCGAGGCGACACTGCCGGACGTGAATAACTCCAAATATACGAATACCTACACCATTTACGGCAGCGGCGACGTCGTCGTCACCGCCGCTATCGAGCCTGTCGGCGAGGGGCTGCCTGACTTGCCGCGATTCGGGATGCAAATGGCGATGTCCCCCGAATTCGGCATGATGAGCTGGTTCGGCAGGGGACCGCACGAGACCTATTGGGACCGCAAGACATCAGGCGCGGTCGGCCTGTATTCCGGGCCTGTGCCCGACCAGGTTCACCTGTATGTCCGCCCACAGGAGACCGGCAACAAGACCGATGTGCGATGGCTCGCGCTGACCAACGGATTCGGCGTCGGCCTATTGGCCGTCGGGATGCCGAGCCTCAATGCAAGCGCCTGGCCCTGGACGATGCAGGAGCTGGAAAACGCCAAACACATCAACGACCTAACACCCGGCAAGACGATTACGGTCAATCTCGATTACCAGCAAATGGGCGTCGGCGGCGACGATAGCTGGGGCGCCAGGACGCATCCCGAGTACACCCTGCCGCCCAAGCCGTACAGTTATCGCTTCCTGATAAGGCCATATACAACGAAGATGGGCAAAGTGCAGGATGTAGCCAGCCGTATCCTGCCGGACGTGGAGTAATGGGCAGGAATCCAAATACGTGAAAAACAGCTCGGCCATGTCCCCACGGGACGGCTTAACCGGCTTAACCACAGTGTTAATCTGTACTATAAACCGTCCAGTTCTGGTTTTTTATGCACGTTTTTCATGCGGCAATTTCCGTAAGTTCTTTAATGGCAACGGTTGAGACGGTGATCAGAGCGTAAGAGAACTTCTGGCCTTTCGAGCTCAAGACATACCTGTTCGCCCTGGGAACTTCCCGCATTAAGCCATGCGCTCTTAGCAGTTTTAGCCGGCGAGTGGTTCACGCCGCGTACTTCTTCGCCTGCGGCTGTTGTGATAGAACCCCTCTCAATGCCTCTTGCCCGGGCAATCTCACGAGCCAAATTCTCCTTGTCCACTCCCGACCTTTTCAGATAATGCACCTCAATACCCAGCCCTCGCCCTGCTTCGGCGCTTCAAGTTGCCTCGTCCGTCCGGGCGGGTCAAGCGCGGCCGGGGGCGCGGAATTATTGAATGAATCTCGAATATCGAATGACGAATCTCGAATAATGAAGGGTGAGGAGTGCGGGATTGTGTGAGGAGGTTGTTTGTCGTACAATGATTTTATGGATCTGGCGCCGGACAAGACGGTGCGAGAGATAGTCTCCCGGCTGGCGACGATTGGCGAGGGGGTGGTCAGGGTCGAGGGGACGTGGGGATCGTTTGCGCGGCTTTTGGCTGCGCACATATCGCAAAGCACTTCAAGGCCGATCCTATACGTCTGTCCACACATTGACGATGCGGATAAGGCGGCGGACGATCTGCGGACGTTTGGGTGCGAGGCGGTGGAAACGCTTCCTGCGTGGGATGGCGAGGAGGATTTGGCCGACGCGACCGATGAGATACGGGCGGAAAGGCTCAGGGTCGTATCGCGTATTGCGTATTGCGTATCACGTGGGCAGAAGGAAAAGGTCGTTATTCCGGCCTCGGTGCAGGCTCTTTGCCAGCCTGTTCCTAAGCCGGAGGCTCTGGATGCGGGTCGGCTGGACTTGGCCGTTGAAAAGGAGGTTTCGCCGGAGAAGGTCTGCGAGTGGCTGGTCGATAACGGGTTCGAGCGGGTGGATGGGATTGATCTGCCGGGGCAGTTCGCCCGTCGCGGCGGAATCATCGATATCTATGCCCCGTTGATTAGTGACAGAGGCGGTGCGGAGGCGGTTCGGTTGGAGTTTTTTGGCGATATTGTCGAGAGCATTCGCTCGATCAATCTTGATACCCTGCGGTCGAGTGGGGAACTGAGCAGCGTCAGCATTGTCTCGGCGGTTTGCGGGGCGGGGGAAGGCGAGCGGGAGATCTTTGCGAATATCCTGCCTGCCGACACGATAGTCATCCTGGAAGATCCGGGGACTATCGACGAGGTTGCCCAGGCGTATCTTGCGCGGGCGGAGGATTCACCCGGCCTGTATGGCCGGGCCGCGGTTTACGAGTCGCTGGGGCGGTTTACACAGCTTCATATCGACAGGTTCGCCGCCGAGCCGGGCGATTATCTGAAGGTGGATGTCAAGAGCGTGCAGCAGTATCAGCACACGGCCACGTCCGTGTGGGCGGGGCACAAGGCTGCGCTTGAGGAGCTGGCGGCCGAGGCGAAGAAGGGCACGAAAGTGCTGCTTTACTGCGAGGCCGAGGCGGAGATTAAACGAGTGGGGGAGATTGTATCGGAAATTGACGGCAAAATCCCTGCAAATTTCAAGCTGCTGGTTGGGTATCTCAATCAGGGTTTTGTTGTCGAGTCGCTCAAGACGATTGTGATGAGTCATCACGAGCTATTCGGGCAATTCTCTCTTCGTCGCAGGCGCGTGGCGGTTGGGGCGACGTCGCCGGTCGATTCGCTCGGCGATTTGCAGGAGGGCGACTACGTCGTTCACGCCTCTTATGGGATCGGCAAGTTCCTCGGCGTCGAGACGATTGCGGAGAAGGGCGGCTCCGGCGAGTATCTGGCGATTATGTATGCGGACGGAGTGAAAAAGCAGGTATCGGTCCGCAATATTGCCCTGGTTCAGAAGTTCATCGGGACGAGTCCGAAGCGTCCGAAGCTGAGCAAGATAGGCTCGAAGCGATGGCAGAAGCAGAAGGAGAAGGTCGCGGCGTCGGTTGCGGATCTTGCCGCCGAGTTGTTGGAGGTGCAGGCGCAGCGGCAGGCGTCGGGGGGGATCGAGTTCGGACCGGATTCGACCTGGCAGGTGGAATTCGAGGAGTCGTTTGCATACCAGGAGACGCCGGACCAGACAACCGCGGCCGGCGAGATTAAGGCGGATATGCGGCAGGCGATGGCGATGGACCGGCTTTTGTGCGGCGACGTCGGCTACGGCAAGACGGAGCTGGCGATGCGGGCGGCGTTTAAGGCCGTCGCGGGGGGAAAGCAGGTGGCGGTCCTTGTGCCCACGACGGTGCTCTGCGTCCAGCACGGCAGGACGTTCGCGGAACGCTTTGCGGATTTTCCGGTGACTATCGAGGTGCTCAACCGGTTCAGGACGACGAAAGAGTCAAGGGACATTACCGCGCGGGCCAGGACAGGCAGGGTCGATATTATTATCGGCACGCATCGGCTGCTCAGCGGGGACGTTGGCTTTAAGGACCTGGGCCTTCTGATAATCGACGAAGAGCAGCGTTTCGGGGTCGAGCATAAAGAACGGCTGAAAAAAATGCGGATTGACGTCGATGTTCTGACGATGACGGCGACGCCGATCCCGCGGACGCTGCACATGTCGCTATTGGGTCTGCGCGATATAAGCTCATTGGCTACGCCGCCTTTAGACCGGCGGAGCATCGTGACGACGGTGACGCAGTATCGGCCGGAGCTTATCAAGAAGGCCATCGCCCGCGAATTGAATCGGCAGGGGCAGGTTTTCTTTCTGCATAACCGCGTCCGAACAATTGAAAAAAAGGCGTGGGAGCTGAGCAAGCTCGTCCCCGATGCGAAGCTGGCAATCGCGCACGGCCAGATGAGTAAGAGCGAATTGGAAAAGGCGATGATAGAATTTGTGCTGGGCCAGACGGATGTCCTCGTCTGCACGACGATAATCGAATCGGGGCTGGATATTCCCAACGCCAATACGATTATCATCAATGACGCTGACCGTTTCGGCCTGGCCGAGCTGCACCAGCTTCGAGGCCGCGTCGGTCGGTATAAGCATAAGGCCTATGCCTATATGCTGCTGCCGGCGACGCGGTCGATTACGCCCATCGCCGCCAAGCGCCTCAAGGCTATCGAGGAATACTCGCATTTAGGGGCGGGCTTTAGAATTGCGCTGCGGGATTTGGAGATCCGAGGGGCGGGCAATATCTTAGGCGCCGCCCAATCCGGCCATATCCAGATAGTCGGGTATCAGATGTACTGCGAATTGCTGGCCGAGGCGGTTCGGAAACTAAAGAATGAGCCGAGCGAGCCGATACAGACGGCGGCAGTCGATTTGGGCTTCGCGGCGTATATCCCTAAGAACTATATCCCCATCAGCAGGCATCGAATGGATGTCTATCGCAAGATAGCGGTGGCAAGGAGCGACGAGGATATAGAACAGATAAGGGGCGAACTAACGGACGTCTATGGCCCCATGCCCGAAGAAGTAGCCCTGCTCCTCGAATTAGCCGACCTGCGAATCAAGGCAAGCAGGCACGGCATAAAGAGCATTGTCGCCTCTGAGCCGAATCTGGTATTCTCATTCGAGAAAGACGCGGCACCAGACGCACAGCAGCTCTTCTCAAAGACAAGCGGCAAACTAAAAATCGCGGAGCCGAACCTCGCATATCTGCGATTGGAGAAGAACTACTTCGAGCCCAAGACGTTGATCGCAATCTTGGGAAAGATGTTTAGCCATGAAAACACTAAGCCACGAAGGGATCAAACGGTATGAAGGGACAAGACGTGATTGAGCGAAATGAGACAGACTCTGCCGTTTCAACAGGACAACCGAGAATTTTGAAGTTGGCAATAACATCTCCTATTATGGTGTTTGTAGGTTTCCTGTCGTTGTGGGTATTTACAGGCTATTTCAAGGGTATCCGATTTCTTGAAGCTCTTGGTTTCCCTTTGTTCTTCCTCTCGATGTTCATTGCCGTTGTTATTGCTGTAATCGCGGATCGCGATATCTGCAGGAGCAACGGGAAACTGCGCGGGCGGCCCTTCACGATGCTTGGATTTCTTTCGGCCATACTGCTATCGCTCTGGACTTTGACATATTCTCCTGGGATAACGCGTGAGCATATCTATCGCATCTTGTGCACGGCGAACATGAAGCAACTTGGACAGGCATTCCACGTGTACGCGGGCGAGTTCGGCGGTGAGCTACCTCCGGCGGAGAAATGGTGTGATGTTTTAGCAGAGTACGCCGAGATGCTTCCTCGTAGCTTCCTGTGCAGAGCAGCAGATGCCAATGAAGGCCAGAACTGCTACACAATGAACGAGAGCGTTGTTGGCAAAAAGCTCTTTGATCTCGCGCCGGATGTCGTGTTGCTCTTTGAGGCCAAGCCCGCCTGGAATCAGGTGGGCGGACCTGAAATGCTTATCCCGGACATTCACAAAACTCGTGAATGGAAAGGATGCGACGTTCTCTTTGCCGGTGGCGGCGTCGAGTTCGTCAAAGCCGAGGATGTGGGTAGCCTGATCTGGGAAAGTTGGGATTTCCGTCGGCCGAAGAATAACGTGGATTTGAGGCATTGGCTGGAGAATATGATCTGGCATCATCGATTTACAGATGAGGAAATAAGCGCGG
>Ga0315277_10007140_pt1 | contig 14498 bp, 10 predicted proteins | sample YL17G05_15_MG_FD_203695 | JGI IMG/M metagenome (GOLD analysis project Ga0315277, IMG submission 203695) | Sediment microbial communities from Yellowstone Lake, YNP, Wyoming, USA - YL17G05_15 | ecosystem: Environmental > Aquatic > Freshwater > Lake > Sediment | place: USA: Wyoming | collected... | reverse complement strand
GTGCCGGTGAACGGTTCAGCGTCTTCCGGCGTCTGGGCGGTGACTTTCCGACCCAGATAGCCGGTCGCCTGACCGATCACCGTGCCGATCGCCAGCGCGTCCATTTTCAGGTTGACCTGCTGCATCTGCTCCAGCGAGCTGAATTGCGCCAACTGGGCGATGAATTCGCGATCCTCCATGGGGTTCAGCGGATCCTGAAACTTCAACTGGGTGATCAACAGGTTAAGAAACGCATTGCGGTCGAGCTGGTCTTCGCCTCCCTGAACCTCATTCAGAGTGTTCGGGTCGTAGTAAATATTGCTCGAATCGCCGACCGATGAAATCGTGCCCATGGTGTTCTCTCCTCTCGGTAGAGTTTCAGGCAAGCATATCCAGCATGCCGTGATGCGCGCGCCGCGTCCCGGCGGGTTCCATCGCGACCTTCGGGACGATCTCCGGTTGATCGTTCCGGGCATGGTAGGACGCGTGTCTTCCCTGTGGTCCGGTTTCATTGAATTGTGACTGGCCCGGGTGGGCATCCATGTGCAGGGAGACGCCGCATTGATCGACGTTGATGCCCGCGTCGGCGAACGACCGCCGCAGCTCCGGCAAATTGATATCCAGCAGGTCGCGCAGCCACGGGTGGGCCGTCTCGACCCGCACCGCCATCGCACCACCCGCTTCCGAGCTCACCCTCACATGGATGACGCCCAGTTGCGGCGGGTCCAGGCGGACGATCAATTCGCGGCGGTGACTGCTGACCTCCATGCGAACCGCGGTGACGATCTGATCGATCATCCGCTGTGGATCGGCCATGTGCTCGGGGACGGGCGTTTCATGCGCCCGCGCGGTCTGCGCGGTGCGCTGGCCGAAATCCGACGCGTCCGTCCGGCGCGCAAGCACATCGCCGGACACCCGGTCGACGGATTTCGCCGGCTCGTCCGTGCTGCGGTCAAGCGCCGGGATCGCGGACTCGGTCGGTCGTGAAACATGCTCCTCGCTGGTGAAGGTGTTATAGGAACGGTTCCACGCCCCTCCCCCGGTGCGGTCACGCGCCTCGGCCTCCGTGTCCGGCAGGCCCGCGGCAGGGGGAATCACTTCGATAATATCGCGCTCCATCACCGGGCGCATCTTCGTCTCGCTGACCGGCAACCGGCTCTCACGCTCGATCGCGGGACCGGCAACCGGCGGCAGCACATCGCCTTCCGGCACGGCAAAAGCGCCTGTCACCACCGTGGTGGGCAGGCCTTCCGGTTGCTCTGTATTGCGCACGCTGACCGGTGTGGGAAGGGACGGCCTGGCCATGCGCAACTTTGGCTCCGGGTCGGAGACCACCGCTTTCGGTGACGGATCGTCCGCCATGCCGGTCGGGATGACCGGCAACTGCGCGGTTGGATCCGCCGGCGGAGTATTCGTCACGACAGCGGGCGGTTGCTCCTGCGTGCCCATCACCAGCGCGGCCGGCAACTGCGGGAGCGGCGTGCCGTCGGGGTCGGACGCGGGGGAGTCCAGCGAGATGACCGTTTCGTCAGTAGGCGCCGTGTCGCTCTCCGTCCCGGCATCGGTTGCCGGTTCCGGTTGCTCGTCGGGGGGTACGTCATTCGGCGCCGTCCACCGTCCGCGGCTGACCGGCGGCTGTGCCAGCAGCGCCAGGGCCTGCGCGGCAGTCTGCGCAGCCGGATGGGCCGGCTGCGTTGCCGGCGTGCACTCGGTAGCCTCGCCGTCCGTCTGCGTTTCCGCCGACCCGTCAACCGGCATTTCCGGCCTGCGCGCCGCCGCCGTCAGTGCGACGATGGGCAGTGCAACCGCCAGGATATCCGGATTGGGGGAGGCGTCGTCCGTGTTGCGGGTATCCGCGGCGTGCACCCGCGGCTCGCACGGCCTGGTGTCGACCGGCAATCGGACGGGCGGCGCCTCCAACGTGGGCGTGGCAACGACATTACCCTCGATCTTGCCGTTCACCACCGGGATGACCGGCAGCGGCATGGCCTTGACCCTGGGGAAGGGAGACCGGGCCCCGAGGGTGTCGAAGACCGAAAAGATACGCCGATATAGCTCGGGATCGACCTGCGCGACGAATTGCTGCAGGAGGACCTGGAATTCGGCACCGCCTTGCTGCGGTGTGGGCAGGTGCGTGTCGGAAGATAATGTCTCTGGCCTGGATTGTGTGCACGTAAGCAGCAGAATGTTCGAATTCATATACTCTCCCAGAGGTGATCTGCAGATCATCCCACAGAGAATATCGCCAGAACCACGGCAAAACTTAATAGGGGACGGGGGGTGTTTCACGTGAAACACTTTGAGCATGGCTCTTCTTGGGGAAGAACTACAATTCCGGTCACACACGGGAGGGCAAGGCTCCCGCCGAGCCGCAATCATGCGCCCGGTTTCTCAATGGTGCATTTCGAGACCCGGAATTGAAAGGCGCTAAATCCGGTATCGGGCTCATGATCGCGGCTCGGTGGAAGCCTCACCCTCCACATAGCTCGAAATCCGGGTTTGAAAAGCGCTATATTCGAAACCGGATAGGTCGCTTATTCCGCCTCGCCGGCCAGCGAGAGGACGCTGCTCACGTAGTTGCGCGTTTCGGGGTACGGGGGGACGCCGTGGTGGCGGAGGACGGCGCCGGGGCCGGCGTTATACGCGGCCAGCGCCAGGGATTCGTCGTCATCAAAGCGATCGAGCTGAGCGCGCAGGTAGCGCGCCCCGCCCATGATGTTCTGCCGCGGATCGAAGGGATTGGACACGCCCAGGCCGGCGGCGGTGGCGGGCAGCAACTGCGTCAATCCCTGCGCACCCTTCGGACTCACCGCATCGATGCGAAAACCCGACTCCTGCTGGATCAGCGCCTCCAGCAGCTCCGGGCGAATCCCGTATTTCGCCGCCGCCTCGTCGATGATGGGGCGCAGATCCTCCGGCGTGCTCGCAACGCTCCCGCGGCCGGCGACCATGGATTGGAAATCCTGCCCGCCCGCCGCCGTCTCCGACTGTCGGTTCAGGTGTTCCAACTGCACCTCGATCCCCGCGATCCGCCGCTGCACCGCCAGCACATGATCCGACACACTCACCATCAGGATGCCTCCACAGAAACCGCGGAATGAAACCGCGGATTGAAATGATTGAAAATAATAAGAACTATTCCGTCAGGTTCTCCTATTGAGTGAGCGAGGAAGGTTGGAAGGATAGAAAGTTGGAAGATTTGTCGGCGAATGAGATATCTGGTCTCTCCCTTTCCCCATTCTCCCATTCTCAGTCTTCCCTCCTTCCATTCTTCCAACCTTTAACTACCACTCCATATGGGAGCTTTACTGAAGAGTTTTTATTCTTTTCAATCATTTCAATCTGCGGATAAAAAATGAAAGCACTCAAACTCACATCGCCTTTTCCATGCGCTCGCGGGCGAATTGGGGGAGTTTCGCGTCCTCCATCACCTGCAGCTCCTGCTTCTCCACCTCTTTCCGGTAGGCGGCAAAGTGCGTCGCGCGCAGTTTCTCCAGCACCTTGCGCTTGCGCATGGTTTCGATCACCGCATTGCGCGCGGCGTCAAGGCGCTGCTGGATCGCCGCGCGCTCGTCATGCAGCCTGGCGAGCAGGACATCCAGCGCATCGAGGTGGAGCCGCTGCTGATACACCTCTTCGACATCGAAATGCTCCCGCTGCGTCTCCGTCATCACCTGCAGCGTGGCCTTGCGCTCGCCGGAGGTGCGGGCGATCTCATGGTCCTTCCCGGCCAGCTCATGCTGGATACTCGCCATGTGCAGCAGCAACCGTTCTTCTTCTTCACACGTCCGGTCGAGCACGACCTGCGGACGAAAGACAAATTTTTTCATGCGCTAACCGCCTGTGCTACAGATTTGGGTATAAATTGCGCCAGTCCCTGTTGCGTCTCTTCCCAGGAGGCGTTGTGGTGGTGATGCTGGGTCAAAAAGGTGTCGATGTTGTCGATGGTCGCCAGGGCTTCGTCCACCTTCGGGTTGCTGCCGCGGACATACGCCCCGATGGAGATCAGATCCTCCGAGTGCCGATAGGAGGCGGTCAGCTCGCGGATGCGCGTGACCGCCTGCAGGTGCTCCGGCGATACCAGGTCGGGCATCAACCGGCTGACGCTGGGCAGGATGTCGATGGCCGGATAATGCCCCTTGTCGGCCAGCGCCCGCGTCAGCACGATATGCCCGTCGAGGATACCGCGCACGGTGTCGGCGACCGGCTCGTTCATATCGTCGCCTTCCACCAGCACGGTATACAGGCCGGTGATGGACCCCCGCTCGCCGGCGCCGGAGCGCTCCAGCAGCTTGGGCAGCAGCGCAAAGACACTGGGCGTATAGCCGCGCGTGGTGGGTGGCTCGCCGATGGCCAGGCCGATCTCGCGCTGCGCCCACGCGAAGCGGGTGACCGAATCCATGGTGAACATCACGTCCAGTCCCTGATCGCGAAAAAATTCGGCGATGGACGTCGCCACCAGCGCCCCCTGCAGGCGAAGGATGGCCGGCTGGTCCGACGTCGCCACCACCACTACCGACTTCTTCATGCCCTCTTCGCCGAGGTGCTTTTCGATGAATTCACGCACCTCGCGCCCGCGCTCGCCGATCATGGCGATGACATTCACGTCTGCGGACGACGAGCGGGCGATCATGCCCAGCAGCGTGGACTTACCCACGCCGGAGCCGGCGAAGATGCCGATGCGCTGACCCTTGCCGCACGTCAGCACCCCGTCAATGGCGCGCACGCCGAAGCAGAGGGACTGGGTAATGCGCTGCCGGCGCAGCGGATGGGGCGGCGCCTTGAACACCGGGTATTCGGCTTCCGGCTCGATTGGCCCTTTGCCGTCGAGCGGGCGGCCCAGCCCGTCGAGCACCCGCCCGAGCAGGCTGGTGGCCACCGGGATCACCCGCGACTTGCCGGAGCCGATCACCTCGTTGCCGTTGGCGATCTGCTCGACGTCGCCGAGGGGCATGAGCAGCACCCGATTATCGCGGAAACCCACCACCTGCGCGGGCACCGGCGGCCTGGTGCGGCTGGTGACAATGTGGCACAGCTCGCCGATGCTCACCTGCGGACCGGTCGATTCCACCACCACGCCCACCACCTGCGCGACCTTCCCGTTCGGTTTCACGGTGTTCAGCCGGTGGATGCGGGCGATATACGGCTCGACGTCAATCTTCCTCTGGCTCACCGTTTTCCTCCTGCGTCTCTTCCAGCCCCTCGCGGATGACGCCGAGCTGGGTGGAGAAGCGCGCGTCGAAGGTGCCGCTGGGCGCTTCCAGGATCAGCCCGCCGCGCCCCACCCGGCGATCCTCCTGCAGTTGCAGGTTGCGCAGGCCGTCGATCTCATTGAGGAACGACTGCCGCGCTCCGCTGAGCAGGGGCAGGTCCTCCGGATTGACGCGCAGGCGCACCGTTGCCCGCTCGCGAATGCGCTTGAGGTGGGTGCGGGTGAATTCCAGGACCGTCTCCGGCTTCACCGCGAGCTGCTGCGCCAGCACCTTTTCGGCGATGGCGACCGACAACCGCACAAGCTCCGTCTCGCTCCGGTCGAAAAACTCCTCGCGCTCGCGGTTGATCTCCTCGATCAAGGCGTTGATCGCCGCCACGGATTCCGCCGCTTCCTGCTCGGCCTGCGCGCGCCCGGCCTGGTAGCCTTCATCGCGGGCCAGCACCTTGATGTTTTCCGTTTCGCGCCGTGCCTGCTCGAGCAGCTCCGTCGCCTCGATCTCTGCCCGCCGGTGAATCTCCCGGGCGATCTTTTCGACGTCGATCTCACCCTCCAGCGAATCTGGCAGCTCAATGGTCTGCGGCTGCCAGCGGCACTCGTCGATGACTTCGTCGCGGTGCAGCACCCTAGGCATGAACGGGCTCCTTCTCCGGCACGGCCTGCAGCAGGCGAGCCGCCGCCAGCACCCGCTCCTGCGCCGCGGCGATCTCGCGCACGCGCACCGGTTGCTGCGAGCGCAGCACCGCCTGTATGGCCATGCGCCGGCGGAAGGGCAGCGCGCGCAGAGCGGCGGCGCGCAGCGAGTCGCTCACCCCGCGCAACGCCAGTCCCAAGTCGCGAGCGTCGAGATGTTCGAGCAACGCGCGCAGATCGGCAACAGTGAGCAGCTCGGAAAAGGCCGCCTCGATCTCCACGTCCGCCGGGGCCGCAACGGGAGCCGCCTCCGGCTCGTTCGCCGGCGCGGCCGCTTCCTGACGGAAGACATCGGTGAGCACCGCCTGCCCGCTGGCCAGCTCCGCATGCTGATACCGCCGGGCCTTGGCGCATATCGCCTGCTCCAACTGCCGGCGCAGCTCAGGTGAGGGGGACGTGACGGAAGCCAGTTGCAGCGCGACGGGTGCCTGCACCGCGGGCGGCAGGCATTCGAGGATGGCGGCGACCTTCTCCGCCGGGAGCGTGGCGAGTAGCAGCGCGATGATGTGTATCGGCTCGCCGGCGATGAGCTCGGCGGCCCGGCTGGGGATGAGGGTGGACAGGTACGGCGGGGTAGACGGCGCCACAGTCGGCGTGATCGTCCGCATCACATCGCGCGCCTTCTCCTCCCCCAGTGTCTGGTCGAGCACCTGCTCGGCGAAGGAGACGCTCTGCGCGCGCTCTTCCTCTGCCGCCACCAGGGTGCGGAACTCGCGCAGCACGGCGCGCTTCGTCTGGTTCGACACCTTCCCCAGCGAGGCGATTTCACGCACGATGCGCGCGATTTGCTCCTGGTCCAGGTGCGCCATGATCTGCGCCGAACGCTCCGGTCCCAGCGAGACCAGCAGTAACGCAATTTTCTGTGTCGTATTCAACGGTCCTTGCATCGCTTGCCCCTTTGCCTGTCACTATTCGGCCATCAGCTCTTTGATCACCCCGGCGACGTGCTTGGGATCGACGTCGGACAGATCGATCTCCACGGGTTCGGGCATGGTCAGATTGCTCATTTCCCCCGTCCCTGAATATTGTTCGAGCGCGCCCATGGGCTGCTGCGGCAGCGCCGGCAGGCCCGACCGGTTATATTCATCCTCCGGCAGGCTCGGGCCGCCGGCGTTCGCCAAACTGGCCCGATAGATCGAGGAGACCACCATCAGGAAGATAACGAGCAGCACCGCGCCGCCCACGTATTTCCCTATCGTCGCAAGCTGGGACATCCACGCCGACGATTTCGCGGCCTTGTCCTCGTCACCCTTTGCCTCGCTGAACTTCATCGGCTGCACTTCGATGGCGTCGCCGCGCGCGATATCGATCCCCACCGCGGTGGCCACCGTTTTTTTCAGGCTCTCGAGTTGCGCCGCCTGGACGCCTTCATCGACGAACAGCGCCAAACTCAGCCGCTCGATCTGGCCGGGCGACACCTCGGTCGATTCCACCGACTTTGAGATCCGATACTGCGCCGTATTCTCTTCGCGGGTATAGGTGCCGCTGCCCGTCCCACGCGTCGTCGTCACCGGCACGGTGGGCGAGGTGTTCGGCACCACGCCTACCGGACCGCCGGTAGTGCCCGGTTTGGTCCCGTTGTAGCTTTCCGCGCTGCGGTGCTCGCTTTCCAGCACTCCCTTGTTGTCCACCGGCGAGTAGACTTCGCGCTCAATGGTTTTGTGATCGAAATTCAGCTTCACGTTCGCCCGCGCGATCGACTTGCCGGGCCCGAGCACCTGATCGAGCATGCTCTGCACGCGCTGCTCGATCTGCCGGGCCATGGTCTGTTGAGCCTGCAGGCGGACGGACGTCGCGCCGGTCGCGCTATCCACGTCGGCCATCTCCGACAGCAGCTGGTTATTCGTATCGATGATCGTGACGTTCGCCGGCGTCAGGCCTTCCACCGAGGAGGACACCAGGTAAATGATGGACTTGATCTCACTTGGCGTCGGCACTGGCCCCTGCAGGTCGAGCACCACCGAGGCGGTGGGTTTCTGCTCTTCCGCGCTATACAGGCGGTGCTCCGGCAGCGCCAGGTGCACCCGCGCGGAGCGTACGGAGCGTAATTGCCCGATGGTGCGTGCCAGCTCCCCCTGCAGGGCGCGGAGGTAATTCAACCGCTCGCCGAACTCCGACTGGCCGATCTGCGTCTTGTCGAACAGCTCAAACCCGACGTTGCCACCGCGCGGCAGCCCTTCGCCGGCCAGGCTCAAACGGATCTCGTCCACGCGCCCCTCCGGCACCTCCACGCTGTTGCCGCCGCTGGTCAGGCGATAATTCACCTTCAATTCCTGCAGCTTCTGCACCACGCTGGCGGCATCTTCGCTGGTCAGGTTGCCGTAGAGCTGGACGTAGCGCGGCGCGCTGGCAGTGCGGGCGACGATGATGGTCACCAATACCAGGATCAGCAGCGCGACGCCCAGCGCCATCTTCTGGGTGGCGGTCAGTTTCTGCCACATCTCCGCGGATTGCAATAAACGAGAAAACACGGTTCGGCCCTCACATCAATCACACGGGGGATCGCCGGTGATTACAATTGCATGCGCATAATCTCCTGATAGGCCTCCAGCACCTTGTTGCGGACCTGCAGGGAGAAATCCATCGCCATCAACGCCCGCTCCATGGCGATGACTGCTTTGTGCGCATCCTCCACGTTGCCGGAGGCTACCTGCTCGACCATCTCGTCCGCGTTGCGCTGCAGCTCATCGACCTTCTTAATTGCCGAATTGACCTGCTCGCCGATGCCCGGCGCGTTGTCCCGCTCGGCAGCGGACGATTCGCGCGACCGCAGCACGCTTTGCGGTGAATAAGTGATGTCGGATGGATTCACGCTCACCATCTGTCGATTTCCTTTCATCGCCTTCTACCTCAACCGCGGCCAATCTCCAGCGCCTTTTTGATCATGCCCTTGGTGGCGTTGAGCGCCGTCACGTTGGCTTCGTACGACCGCGTGGCGGCCACCAGGTCCACCATCTCTTCGACCGGATTGACGTTGGGCATCTGCACGTAGCCGTTGGCATCGGCGTCGGGATGTCCCGGCTGGTACACCGAGCGCAGCGGGCGGGCATCGGGCACCGCTTCCACCGACTCGATCCCGTCCTCCTCGCCGGCCTGGAACACCACCTGCTTGCGGTGATACGGACCGCCCTCCGGCGTGCGGGTCGTCTCGGCGTTGGCCAGGTTGGTGGTGATAACGTCGAGCCGGAACCGTTGCGCGGCCAGGCCTGAAGCGGCAATATCGAACGTTGACATCGAAACCTCCCCGGGCAGGCTTGCGACTGCCCATCAGCAACACGCGATCAGCGGCGGCCTTCGCGGATGGCATTCTTCAGGCCGCTCAATTTCATCGATAACAGGCGGGCTGACGTTTCGTATTCCAGCGAATTGCGCGCCAGCTCCACCATTTCGTGCTCGATATTCACCGAATTGCCGTCGATCTTGCGGGGCGCATTCGCGTCTTCGCTCGTCTCCACCGCCACCCCTTCGATGTCGCGCACAATTTGCCGCGGATCGTCATGCACGCGGCTGGTAATTTCGGTCAACCGGGTGGTGAAATCGACGTCGCGGCGCTGATAGCCCGGCGTTTCCGCGTTGGCGATATTCGTGGTGAGCGTGCGCTGGCGGACGGCGGTGCCGTCGAGCACTTTGGTCAGGACTGCCGTAGCGCGATCGAGAAAGATATCCGACATTCCGAGTTCCTTACCGCACGGCATCAGGAGATAATAAAAAACCGCTGTCTGCCGTGCTGAAGAGAATCGGCAGGCTCACAGCCTGCGGATTCCCCATCAGGGTACGCATCCAGCGGTCTTCGCTATCCCCTGCCCCGGTGTAAGGGGTGGATCGGTTCACTACTTCCCCGACCCTCAGAGGACATGGGAGTTATTCCATACCGGATATTTTTTATGAGATAGTGTCGAAATAAATGAAAAATGAAAAATGCAAAGTGCAAAATGTAAATTGACAAATGCCCCATTCCGCTGCCAATTTGCATTTTACACTTTGCATTTTTCATTTTTCATTGCCGGGATGAAGCTTAATCATCCTTCATCCCGGCAACATGGTGGATCAATCCTCGATCCGCAGCTTCATTTCATCCGAGTTCGCCTTCAGCTCCGGGGCATACATGGCGCCGGCTTTCGTGGGAAGCGCGCTGAATTGGCCGGGGATTTCGGCGCGCAGGCGGTAGGCCATGCTGTGGGTGCCGCGCGGGAGCCGGCGGACGAAGAAGCACACACGCTCGTCGCGCAGCTCCATGTAGGAGCGCAGGCCGGCGTAGCTGTAGCCGCTCCGCACCTCCACCGGCTCGCAGCCCGCCGCCTTCATGTCCTCGAAGACGATGTATTCGTAATCGTTCTTCGAGTCGACGGTCAGCTCCACCTCGATCAGGTCGCCGCTCTTCACGGTGGAGAGATCCTCGAGCAATTCGCGGTCGTATTTCTCCACCTTCATGTCCAGCGCCTGGCCGCGGTCGCCCGCCCTTTTCACCGTCTTCTCCTTCGGCGCCAGCCGGTAGAACGTGCGATTCACCTTGATCTCCAATCCGGCCCTGGTGATCCGATCCTCCAGCGTGAAATTGGTCAGGTAGGCGTTAAAATACAGCGGGCCGTCGCCCTGCTTTTGCAGTGTCAGCGTGTGCTCGCCCGCTGCCAGCGCGTCGCCCTCCAGGATGAGCTTGTTGTCGAAGCTGAACAGGTTCTCCTTGTCGATGGTCACCGCCTTCACCGCCTTGCCGTCGAGCAGCACCTGCAGCGTCAGGTTCGGCGCCTCCTCGCCGCTGGCCTTCAGGTAATCGGCCAGCGCCTCGATGGCGATGGCGGTGTCGCGCGTGCTGTGCCAGTAGGTGGCGTGCTTGCGGTTGTTGATCAGGTACTTCACCAGCATTGACGCCTTCTCGCTCTTCGGCGCGACGGCGGCCAGCAGCTTCAGGTAATAGGCGTCCGCCTCGATCTCGCTGCCGTACCAGCACCACCAGCTCTCGCCCACCCTGAGGTAGGCGGTCTGGTTCTCGTCGTCCTTCACCAGGAACTGCTCGATGTTGCGCAGCAGCATGTCCCGCTTCTCGACGTCGCCAACCCGGTGCAGCGCCAGGCCGAACATCGCTTTGGCGTAAACCGGCAGTACAGTGCGGTCGCGGAAGAGGTAGTCACGCATCTGCGTGTTGTTCTGCTTCTCATCTGCCAGCACCATGTAAACGAAGGCATCCAGCGCGTCGGCGTATCGCTTGCCGTCCGCGCCTTTGCTCGTTTCCCACAACTTGAGCTCCTTCACCTGCTCGGCCTGGTAGCGCTGCAGCCACTGGATGCCGCGCCGCAGCGAGTCCGGAATGGTCAGCGCGTCATTCGCGCGCGCCGCCTGCAGGCCATGCACGATCAGCGCGGTGGTGTGCGGCCAGGATTCCTCCCCTTCCCCGCTGAACCATCCCCAGCCGCCATCCGCGCACTGCATGCTCCGCAGCCGCTCCTGCCCGTATCTCACCATCTTCGCGACTTCCTGCTCGCTGAAGACGGGGTTGTGCTCCCTCGGCAGGTACAGGCGCTTCCAATCCGTCGCGCGTCTGGCGTCGTCGCCGATCTCCTGCGCGTTCAGATTGGTGCGCTTTTCCTCGATCTGCTTCAAGTTCAGCCCCATCCGCTTCAGCGTGTTCTGCGTGATGACGGTGGGCAGGAAGCGGTTCAGCGTCTGCTCGGTGCAGCCGTAGGGGTAATCCGTCAGGTAAGGCAGCGCGTCCACCATCGCCCCCGCCAGCGTGGGCGAGTAGCGCACCTCCAGCCGCGTCTGCTCGGGTCGCCGCTCAGCCGGCACGCGGAAGGTGATTTCGCCCTTCTCCTTGTCCGGCCGGATGGCGCCGCTGAAGCTCTCCGTCTTCAGCATGCCGTGCACGTAGACGGGGAAGGACATCTGCATGGCGTCCGATTCCTCGTCGGTGAGCGCCTTCACGCGGATGACGGCGGTGCCGGGCTGCAGGACTTTCACGCGCCAGTCCATCCGATATTCGCCGTTGGCGTTAACCTCAACATCAACTTGATTGGGCATCAGCAAGCGATCTCTCGTCGGGAAGGGGTCAATCAATTCGAGCGTTTTCCCTTCCAGCTCCAGTTCAACGCGCACCTGCTTCTTCTCCTTCAGGTAGTTGTGCACGTTGGCCGAGATCACCACCTCGTCTTTTTGCGTGAAGAACCGCGGCGCCTGCAGGCGGACGATCAGGTCCTTGGTGGTGGTCAGCTCCGCCGACCCCTCGCCGACCCTGGTGCCCTCGCCCATCGCCCACACGCGGGCCTTCCACGCCGTCAGGTTCTCCGGCATGGTGAGGGTCACTTCCGCCTCACCGCCCGCGTCCGTCTCCACCGTCGCCACCCATAAGGCGGTGTCGGCGAAGTTCTGGCGGATTGTCGGCTCGACCAGCGGTTGACCTCCGTCTTCCCGTCCCTTTTCGCGGGCACGACCGCCGACGCTATCCAGTGCAAAATATTCACCGCCGGCGGTTACGGTGCCGAGGGATGCCATGGGTTCCGCTGGCGATGGATCCGACAAGGTTAAGGCATATGAGGATCTCTGCGCTTTTGCCATGATTCGACCATTCACCTGAAATGCGTTCATGACCATATCCTGCAAATTCTCTTCATCCGCGATCGAATAGCCGAAGACGCCCAGGTATTGCATTGCCTGCTGGTCGGCTTTAACCAGGTTCCCGCTCCCGCGCTGCAGGCTGCTCTCCGTCCGCGGGTAGTGGCCGCGCCGCCATTTCCAGAAGAACTCACGGATGTCCGGCACGTTGCCGCCGCCGGAGATGTATTCGACCGCCTTGTCGTAGATGCTCACCGCCGCGCTGCCGCGGAACGGCTCGCCGTTGAGATCGGTCAGCCGCAGCTTCACCGTCGCCTGCTCGCCCGGTTTGAACTCGGTCTTCGACGGCAGGACGGCGACGTTCAGCACGCGCTTCTCCGGCGGCACCACGATCTCGCGCGCCTCGGTATACACCTTGCCGTCGGCGACGGTCACCGCCTCCACGAAGAAGTTCGGCATGTCCTTCTTTGCCACCGCGATCTCCTCCACCGTGCTCTTGCCGTTCAGGCGGAGCACCTTCGGCGGCAGGTAGACGCCGTTCGCCGGGCGGAGGAAGAGGAGCACGGTCCCATCGGCGCGGTTGGTGTTGATCATCAGCCGCACCTTCTCGCCGGGCCGGTATTCGCGCTGGTCGGGCACCAGCTCGATGTCGCTGAACTTGAAGCCGGTTCCGTTGAAGCCGGCGCCGCGGACGGTGAAGAGGTAGCCGCCCTCGATGGTGTGCTTGCTGTTGTCGGTGACTTTATAACTGAGCCGGTATTGCCCCACCTTCGCTGCGGTAAGCTGCGTATATGCGCGGCCGCGGTCGTTCGGGTCCAGCTCCCAGTGCTGCACCTCCGTTTCCATCGGCACCCACGCGCCGTGCTGCTGGATGTAGCCGATCTTCAGCAGGCGCAGCACGCCCTGCCCCTGCACCGGCTTGTGGTCCAGCGTCTGCGCGTTGAAGTAGGCGTGGACGGCGTCGCCGGCGCGGTAATAGCCGCGGTTGGTCCAGGCGTAGACTTTGAACGGCTTGCGTGCCACCAGCACGGCACCCTGGCCGACGATGGTGCGCCGAGACCGGTCGGTCACCTCCGCGGTGATCTCGTAGCGGTGGTCAGTGTCGCCCATCATCGCCTTGGCGACGGCGGTGTCGATGGGCACCTTCACCGTGCCGTCCTTGCCGATGGGCGCCTCCGCTTCGGCGACCACCTCCGGCTGCTCGCCGCCGTAGCGCCCCCACCAGGCGAAGATGGGCCGCCGGCAGCCCCACTCGCTCCAGTGGGGATACCAGGGGTAATCGTAGGCGAACCACCAGTAGCCGGGGCCGTAAAACCAGTCCCACGTCCCGGCGGGGTACCAGTCGCCGCCTTTGCCCGTGCGCAGCACCTTGTATTTCACCTTCGCCTCGGTCACCGGCGCGCCGAAGTAATATTTCGCCGTGATGGTGGCGGTGATCTTCTCGCCGAGCATCACCGGCTCCACCGGCGCGTCCACCGTCACCTCGAACTCCGGCTTTTTGTATTCCTCGACGCGGAAGTAGCTGCTCCCATACTCGGTGCTGATGCGATACATGCCCAGCATCGCCTCCGCATCGAGGGTGAACTCGCCGTCGAAACCGCCGTAGTCGTCCGCGGTGAAGTTTTTCTCGAATGCGTTCTCGCGGCGGGGACTTCGGATATTGAGCCACAACGCCTTCCCGGCAAAGGGGCTTTTGCCTTCCTGATCGTATTTCGCCGTATTGGTCCAGACCTTGAACTTCACCGTCTGGCCGGGGCGGTAGACGGGACGGTCGGTGATGATGAAGGCCTTCTTCGCGTTATACTGGGCATCGTACCGGTTGGAATACCAGGCGGAGGTGAAGCCGAGATAGGCCTGGCGCCGGCCGGCCGCGGCGGTGATGAGCCAACTGTAGCTCTGTTTCGTATCGCAGGGCACGGTCAATATGCCGTCGGCGTTCGTGCTGCCGGAAAAGCTCTTCGTGGGGAAGCGGTAATAGCCGCCGCCGGGCTGATCCTTCCGCTTTTCCACCCATTCCGAACGGTAGCCGAAGAAGTTCAGGCGCGCGCCCGCCACCGGCTTGCCGGTG
>Ga0315277_10007139_pt1 | contig 14498 bp, 12 predicted proteins | sample YL17G05_15_MG_FD_203695 | JGI IMG/M metagenome (GOLD analysis project Ga0315277, IMG submission 203695) | Sediment microbial communities from Yellowstone Lake, YNP, Wyoming, USA - YL17G05_15 | ecosystem: Environmental > Aquatic > Freshwater > Lake > Sediment | place: USA: Wyoming | collected... | reverse complement strand
CCACAATCGGGCGACTGTGTCTCGTTCTTCAAGAACCAAATGATGATATGTTGTCTGTGTCATGCACTCAGGATACTAAATCCTCTGAACACTATCCTAAGTGTTGCACTTCCTTGTAGAACTCGTGGTTTCAAAATATCTTCAATGATAACTATTCAGAAAAAACATTAAAGAGAATAGTATGAGAAAATTATGTAATTATTTTGTGCTTCTAGTATCTGTATTTGTTTTTGTTTCATTAGGTATAACACATGCTTCCGAAAAGCGAGTACAGGCAGAACATATGAGTCTAATAAATTATCAGGTTGATAGCAGTGGAACCACTACTTTTATTAAGCTGACGAGTTCAACAGGTATTGCTAGATTTAGATTTGATTTTCCTTCTGGAAAGTATGATATTGATGCCCGCTATTTGTCTGAAAAAATTGGACAAAACACCTATGCCATGTACATAAACAATGTTCAAATTATTGCATGGTTAGGTAAAAACCGGGATGACAAATGGCACATGGTGAGTGAACAGAAATGGCATGCGCCTAAAAATATTGCTATTAATAATGGCGATGAAATCAGGATCGAAACGCTTTCAGGAACCGGCTCATTGGCAATTCTTGATTACATTGAATTCACCGAAACAAACAAAGCCAGTTCCACGACCAGGCAAAACCTGGTTACAATCTATCCTGAAGAATATGAACACGCTTTTAGAAATCCGCTCAAGGGATTTAGGTCATCTCTTGGAAAAGAACATGAATATGGTGCCTTAATCAAATATTATATTAGATGGAATGAACTTGAAAATGTAGCAAGTGATGGTGTGGAAAAAATAATTGAAGTATGTAATTCAAAATGGAAAGGCATTGAAGAGAAGAATATGAAGTTCATACCCCGTGTTTATTTAGCTTGGCCGGGCAGAAAAGGTGGCTGGCCAGCTGATATGACAGATGGTGATTTTACAAGTGATCAATTTAAGCAGAGAGCGATTGCTTTAATTCAGAAGCTGGGCAAAGCGTGGGACAATGATTCGCGCGTTGCGTTCGTAGAAATGGGTCTCATAGGAGAATGGGGAGAAATGGAATGGCCTGAGACGAAAGATGAAATTATAGAGGCGGTAACTGCTCAATTCGCTGCTTCTTTTCAAAAAAAGTTGGTTATGATAAGATGGCCGAATACATACAATGATGATATTTACAACTTCGGATATTATTGGGATTCGTGGTCTCATCAGGATCAGAAGTATTATGGATTTCACCTTAACAATACCGCGCCAAAGTGGAAAACAGCTGTTATTGGAGGAGAAACTGCATATAACTGGGGTAACGTGCAAATTCAGCCAGGCAAAAGTCCTGACGAATCCCTGTCGATGCCAGTTCATAGGGACTATATTATAGACGACATCAGAAGGCTGCATACGAACCATATGGGCTGGATTGCAGATTACAGTCATGACAACGAAAGTGTCAGAGAGGGCGCAGCCCTTGTTCAGAAAGCAATGGGTTATCGTTTTGTTATATCAGAAGTAACCTATCCCAAGAGAATAGATACAGATACTAAATTTACAGTTTCATTTAAAGTTAAGAATACTGGCTCTACACCTTTCTATTATAATTGGCCGGTTGAAGTTAGTCTGATTGATCCAAAAACAAAACAACCAGTTTGGAAAAATACTTGTACTAATCTTGATATTAGAAATTGGATGCCTGGAGATAAATGGAATGATTCAACAGATACATATACAATTCCGGCAGAGACCTACATGGTTAATCAAACATTTCTGTTATCAGAGGTACCCTCCGGAGAGTACATACTTGCTATAGCTATTTTAGATCCGGCCGGTAATCGTCCATGTGCACGGTTTGCCATTAAAAACTATTATAATGGCGGAAGGCATCCAATTGGAAAAGTTGGCACTAATCAAACAATAGATTCATTCTCTGTTTCAGGATTTGATGACATTCAAAGTGATAGATCATTGTCGTATGATAGGGTAGTAAAATAATGAGAAGGTCTTAGCTTATTAATTACTATTGTAAAATCAGAATAGTAACAACGAGACAAATACACAGAAGATTAAACACAATAAAGGATAGACATATTGTGAAGCTTAGATTCAAGTTACATCTATCGACATCTGAAACAAATGGTGTGGAGTAAATAGAAATTAATAGAACGCAGATAAGATGGATTTGGCTGGTATTCGCGGATTATGATCTGCTTAAATCCGTTCGTCAGCAATGATAAAAATCGACAAAAACATGAAAGAGAAAAACATGAAACGACTGTTTTTCATTGTTGCGTTATTAGGTTTGTTTACGACATTATCTGCTCAGGATATAAAATGGAATTTCGATAGTATCAATAACCGGACATGGATCGGAAAGGAATTCTGGTCGGTTCCATTGGAAGACTGGCAGGTAAAAGATGGAAGGATAGAGTGTATTGGTCAAGATGCGAACATGAGGGTAAATATACTTAATCGGCTTCTCAAGAATAAAGGTGATTTATCGCTTTCAGTAAAATTGGGCTTGCTTAATGAAAATAGTAGGGTTGGGTTCGCTGGGTTTCGGGTAGCGCTTCAGGATGAAACAGATAACGATATACGTTCCCTATGTTATTACGGCAAAGGAATAAATGCGGGAATTGATTTATCGGGTGTGTTGATCCTTGGGAATCATTCGGAAACAATTCCCGAAACATTTAAATATGAAAATATTAGTCTAAAGTTGGACGCTGAAAAGATAGGAGGAACTTTTGTATTAACTCTTACGGCAGTCGACAATAATAATCAAAGGGTAACTGTCCGAAATGATGAGATAAAAAACATGAAAGGGATTGTTGCTTTGGTCAATGACCCTTCCGGCAATAGTTTAAAACATTCCGCTGCAAGGTTCTGGTTCGATAATCTCGTGATGAAAGGCAGAATGCTTAAGGAAGAAAATAATAACAACTTCGGTCCAATCCTTTTTAATTTATACACGCTTAGCCGGAATATTTTAAAAATGTCTGTCCAATTTCCACCGCTCGGAAAGAATGATGAACAGAAAGTTGAATTCCAGGTAAAGAAGCAAAATGGCCAGTTGTCTACAGTCACTGTATCAGAGATTCAAAAGGATTCAAGGATTGCAGTTTTTAAAATAGAACATTGGGATGCTTCAAAAGATTGGCAATACAGAATAGTGTATAATGAAAAGAATACAAGCGGAGAAACGTTTCCTTGTTATTACGAGGGTCTGATCCGCCGAGATCCGATAGATAGACGGTTCACAATGGCAGGAATGACGGGCCAGGAATGGCAGGCTTATCCTTATCGTCCACTTAGTGATAATCTGAAAACAATAAATCCCGATATTCTGTTTTTTTCCGGTGATCAAATTTATGAAAGTAATGGAGGGTATGGAATCGTACGGGATGATACTCAAAAAGCAATTCTTAATTATCTGGGCAAATGGTATATGTTCGGCTGGGCTTTCGGTGGTTTGACGAAAGACAGACCCACTATTTGCCTCCCTGATGATCACGAGGTATTCCAGGGTAATTTGTGGGGCGCTGGCGGCAAAAATATTTCGATTGAAGATTGGAATAAATCCGCCGACGGCATAAGCGGATTTGTGCAGCCGCTTGATATGCTGGATGTAGTAATGGAAACAAATTGCTCACAGTTGCCCGATCCTTATGACCCCACACCGTTGAAGAACGGAGTACCGGTTTATTACACTTCAGTAATTTACGGAAGGGTAAGTTTTGCGATAGTTGGAGATAGGATTTTTAAATCCGGACCGGAAAATATTTCCTGGTGGGAAGGCAGAAAAGATCATATAAAATTTAGTATTGAAGATCCATCCGTACTGGATAAAAAAGGTCTTGTTTTGTTAGGTGAACGTCAGATTGAATTTCTCGAAAATTGGATAACGGATTGGGAAGGTGCGGATATGAAGTGTCTTCTTAGTCAGACTGTATTTTCTAATTCTTCGACTCACCATGGATCCGAAAAAATGTTTCTCTTTGGAGATATGGATTCAGGTGGATGGCCGAAATCAGGAAGAGATGCAGCTATATCAATAATTAGAAAAGCGTTCGCATTGCATATCTGCGGGGATACGCATTTAACAAGTCTTCAGCAATACGGTATCAATAAACAGCGTGATGCAGGCTGGGTATTCTGTACGCCGGCGATTTCAGTTGGTTACGAAAGAAGATTTCTGCCTGACATTATGAATATTCCTATCGTAAACCGTCCTGAACATGGATTACCGAATACCGGAGAATATAAAGATGTTTTCGGAAACTATTTCTATGAATATGCGGTCGGGAATCCGATAGATAATACCAGAGACAAGAACCGTTACATGTTTGCCCAAAACAGAGCGTCTGGCTTTGGTCTTATTACTTTCGATAATGAGAACAGAACTTTTACCTGTGATGCCTTACGGTTTCCTGCAAATGTAGAAAATATTACTGAACAAGATAGATTCCCGGGGTGGCCGCTGACAATTGCACAAATGGATAATTATGGAATATCTTCTATTGGAAACCTACCAAAATTAATAATTAAAAATGCTGTTGACCCAGTGGTGCAAATCATAGACGAAAAGAATAATGAACTTATTTATTCATTACGCATAAAAGGTTCTGAGTTTATACCTATCGTGTTTCAGGATGGATATTATAAAATTAGAATAATTTATGGTGGAAAGACAAAAGAGTTAAAAGGAATTCAATCATTCTCAACTAGAGATTCCAAATCACTTGTAATTGAAATGTAACTTGTAATATTTATAAGCCAATGATGTGAAAATTGAAATGATATTTCAGAAAATGAAGACGTAATCATATCCTAGGTTGTTTATTGCTATTTGTGGAGAGTTATCTTCAAAACGTGTGTAAACTTTGTGAGCGATAGAGAATAAGAAAGCGCATCCGTACCTTAGGTTGCCAATCAAAAACAGTTCTAAGCCTAAGGAGGATACGCTGATGAAAGGGTACCTGAAGCAAGTGACGGAAGCAACCGAAAAGACAACCGTTGCCCGGTGAGTTGTGATAGCCTGGTTCTTGAGGGTGCCCGGCGACTGATTCAACAAGCGTTGGAGGAGGAGCTGACAGCCGTGCTCGGACGAGAGCGTTACGAGCATCAAGCGACGGCGCAGGACAAGCACTACCGCAATGGGTATGGCCGGGCACGGAAGGTGACCATTGCCAGCGGAACAATGCCCTTACGAGTGCCGAGGCTGCGAGAGCCGTATGAATCACAGATCGTGAGGCGCTATCAGCGGATGTCGGGCCAGATGCAGGCGTTGGTGCCACAGCTGTATTTGCGCGGACTGGCCACGGGAGACTTTCGGCAGTGTTTTGATGCTGTTGTTGGGCCGTAGGCACCGTTGTCGGAATCAAGCATCCTGCGGTTGAAACAGATCTGGTCAAAGGAGTATGCGACCAGGCGGACACAGCGACTGGACAAGGAGTATTTGTATGTCTGGGCTGACGGCATCTACCCGAAAGCCGGACCAAAGAACGTGGAGATGGCCGTTCTGGTTGTTGTGGGCTTAAATCGTAAGGGGCGCAAAGAGATCTTGGCTCTGGAAGAAGGCTACCGTGAAAGCGCCGAGTCGTGGAAAGAGGTTCTGCGAAGCCTGAAACGTCGAGGCGTGGACTGGATTGGCTTGACGATCGCCGACGGCTCATTAGGACTCTGGAACGCTCTGAGGGATATTTTTCCCCACTCACGTCGGCAACGGTGTTTTGTGCACAAGATGCGCAACATCCTGGACAAAATACCCCCCGCCAAGCAGGAGGAAGTCCGACAAGCCCTGCAGGAGATGTAGTATGCCTCTTCACGTGAGCAAGCACGCCAACTGGTGGCTTCTTTCCGCACCAGCTATGGCAAGTTGTATGGGAAAGCGGTGGCATCATTGGATGAAGCTGCTTCAGAACCGTTCAGCTATATGGCCTTCCCCAGAGAGCATTGGAGAATTATCAAATCCACCAACGTCGTCGAGTCCATGTTCGCCAGCGTCAAGCTCAGGACCGATGCCGCCAAACGTATTGCCTCGCGGGAATCGGCTCTCTACCTGGTCTTCAAGTTACCTAAAGCACTCGAGCAATGAACGCGCAAGATCAATGGCTGTCACCTCGTGGCAGAAGCTATCGACAGCCGTCGTAATCAAAAACGGCAACTCAAGCTCCGGATGGTCGCCTAAGAAAGTTTACACAACTATTGACTATAGCTCTAAACATGAAAACAATCGGGTATCTATGGCATTTGCTACATTCAGAAAAAGCAGCTTTACCATTATGGCAGGCTGACCCGGCCCCCGAAAACGGATCCAACAATCAGTTAGTAGAATTCGAATATTAGGATCCAGAAGGAGGCTGTAGAAATGGAAAAAAACGACACAGCGCAGATGAGACCTGACTGCCGACGACCTTGCCACCACTCCTCACTCCAAAGAAGAATCCCCGCCTGCCTATCTTGGCAGTATGAAGGCGGGCAGGCTCATCGGTGAAGATCCCGTTTCGCCTCCGGCTTACGGGACAAGTCGGTGAGGATTCTTTGTCCACATAGGAATTTTCAAATCATATCGCTGGTCCAGTAGTCTCTGAATCGTAAAATACCTGGAAAGTTATGAAAGATATGTGTAGTTTCTGCAAACGATTGCGAAAAAGTGCCGTAAACCGCAATTCTTGAATCATATCGCTGGTCCACTAAGCTCTGAAATGCAAGTACCTTGAAAAATTCATTAAAAACATGTATAGTTTATGCAAACGATTGCGGAACAAAGCATTCAACCGTAGTCTTGAAATCATGCCGTTGATCCCTTAGGCTCTGATGACCTTGCCGCCGAAAACGGATCCAACACCGAGCTAGGAAGATTCGTGTGTTAGGTTCCAAAAGGAAACTGTAGAAATCGGCAAGAACGATACAACGTAGGACAGACCTTCCTGCCGTGTAGTTCTTCAGCATTTCGGTAACACGACTTTTGTATTTTGGGCAATATTCTTTGCCAAGGGTGTTACCGATGAATGCATCGACAGCTTGGGCCGTGACCAGCAAATGGGTAACGATCCTGACCGAATACGAGAGGATCAAGTCTGGACAGAGCGCCTTGTTCTCGACGGTGAATGAGCTCTGTGAAGCACATCGCATTCACCGTAAAGACATACGGAAATACTATGAACGGTGGATCAAAGCGATGGATGTTCTCCACGCGCTTGCAGAGCTGTTTATTCTTCGAGCGGTGCCCGAGAATCTTCGTTCGGACAATGGGTCGGAGTTTACAGCTGAGATGGTCCGAGATTGGCTTAGCCGGCTCGGTGTCAAAACACTGTTTTTCGAAGCAGGCAGTCCATGGGAAAACGGATACATTGAATCATTCAGTGGAAAACTTAGAAATGAACTCTTGAACGGAGAGAGCTTTGACACGGTGATGGAAGCACGAGTAATTGCGGAACAATGGAGGAAACACTACAACACGGTGAGACCTCATAGTGCGTTAGGGTATCAACCCCCAGTACCAGAAACATATGTTCTACGCTAGGCGGCCAATGCTTGAATGTAGGAAATAACGAACTTACCCATTGGCCCCACTTCGAAAGGCAGGTCACAAAACCTATGACAGCACTGAAAAAGAATATCAATTCGTTAAATACGAAAACACTCTTGAAAATCACGTTATTCTTTGTTGGACTGTTTTCATTTATTTGGATTCTCATAAGAATAATCCCCAAACCTTCAAGAGCAACTTATCCCTGTGTTCAAGCAGCGTATCCTTTTGCTGGTGCATTTCTAATTTCACTAGCATCTCTGCTCACATCCGCATATGCCTATTCACGTGCACTAATTTACTATAGAAAAAAGAATATTGTTGCAGCTATTGGACTCTTAGTAGTCGCAATTATTACTGGTACTCTTATCAACCATGACAACAGCGAGAGTTATGCTGCAACATATCTAACTGCCGTTGTTGAACCTAATAATCCAATGGGAGAAGCCAAAGGTATATTTCCCGGTCGTGTTGTTTGGTATCATAACCCAAATGCTACTAATGAAAATTGGTCGTCAAAAAGTCCGGAAAACTATATCACTAATACAAATACGAATAAAGACACAGTACAGGAAATGGTAACCGCATCTATGCTTAAATTAACAGAGACGTCTTCAGTTAAGGAAGCATGGAATTCGTTGTTCATATATTTTAACAAAGAGCATGGAAAAGGGGCTGTTAGTTATAAGCCGGGCGAGAACATATTTATCAAATGTAATTTTGTGTCAGCATTTACTCAAACTGCAACCGGTCCAACCTGGACATCACCACAGGTAATAAGAGCCGTTCTTCGTCACTTGATAAACGACATGTCCGTACCGCAGGAAAATATAGCTTTAGGTGATCCAATGACCTGTGTAACAGATACATATTGGAATATTTTGCATACGGAGTTTCCGAATGTAATATACATCGATCATTCAGGCGCTAATGGCCGTACTCTTGCTAAGAAAGGAACTCAACTTGATATTATTTATTCTGATAAAGGAAAAATACTCCGGGATTCACAAGGCAGCTGGTCTTTCCCCGCGGGTTCAGGAAATGCGGTAACAAGTGACACATTATATCACATTATTGAAAATGCCGATTATCTTATAAACATTGCTGCGTTAAAAGCGCATGCTCGTGCTGGTGTTACACTTTGTGCAAAAAATCATTTTGGTTCACACGTAAGAACAGCTGCTGCACAACTGCACATGGGTTTGCCCACACCGGACGGAGGGAAAACAACAACGCCTACAAGACCAGGATATAATCAATATAGAATTCAAGTTGATTTGATGGGAAATAGAAAGTTAGGTGGAAACACTTTGTTATTTATGGTTGATGGTTTATGGGGAGCTAATGACGCTGGTGGCAAACCAGAAAAATATGCAATGCCGCCATTTAATATTGACTATCCATCATCGGTGTTTATGTCACAAGATCAAGTAGCTTTGGAATCTGTATGTCTCGATTTCCTTCAGGGTATGTATCCTACTGGTAACCCTCAGATGTCTGGTGTGGATGATTATCTGCGTCAGGCAGCCGACCCAAAGAACTGGCCGGCAGATGTTGTCTATGACCCAGAAAATGATGGAACCCCTCTTAAGAGTCTTGGCATTCATGAACATTGGAATAATGTCATTGATAAAAAGTATTCCAAAGAATTGGGACTTAGTAAAGGAATCGAATTTATTAAACTAACCAAAAATACTACTACATCAATTGCTAATGATGTTATTCGTCCAACTGAATATAGGCTGGAACAAAATTATCCAAACCCATTCAATCCTGTTACAAGAATAAGCTATTCAATTCCAAGGAGTTCAACAGTAGTTCTCAAAGTGTTTGATGTTTCTGGAAGGGAAGTTGCTACACTAGAAAACGGCGAGAGAGCAGCCGGAATTCATCAGGTGACATTTGATGCACACCACCTTGCGAGTGGGGTCTATTATTATCGGTTGGTTGCTGATGGCTTTGTGCAAACAAAAAAGATAGTCTTGACTAAATAGAATACCGACTCAAATGACAAAATATCTCATTCCAAAGAGATACTTGTTTGTCTTTGGCACGTTTACTCTTTCGTTGATGATGTACATAGATCGTATTTGCATTTCAACTGCAAAAGCTCCAATTGCTGAAGACCTGCACTTGACTGATACAGAAATGGGTTGGATACTTTCGATTTTTGCTCTCGGCTATGCTCTCCTTCAGACGCCGTGTGGAATGCTTGCAGATAAATTTGGCGCCAGAAAAGTTCTGACCTCCATCGTATCTATTTGGTCTGTATTCACTGCCGCAAGTGGATTTGCTTGGAATTACGTGTCATTAATGAGTGTCCGCTTTCTATTTGGAGCGGGAGAAGCAGGCGCATATCCGGGCATTTCCAGCGCTGTCTTCAAATGGATACCGGTTCATGAAAGAGGAATTGTAAACGGCATTAACTTTTCAGGTTCGCGTATTGGCGCCGCATTTGCCCTTCCAACAGTCGCCTGGTTGATTGACACTGTGGGGTGGAGAGCGTCTTTTGTTATGCTGGGTGCAATTGGATTTGTGTGGGCGGCAGTCTGGTACTTGTGGTTCAGCGATTATCCTGAAGATCATAAAACAATTTCTGACGAGGAAAAAAAATATATACTGAAAAACAGGCAACAACTTTCAAGCACAGAAAAGAATGATGGTCTTTCTGTTAAACTCTTGCTTTCATCAAAAAATATGTTGCTTGCAATGTGGCAGTATTTCTGCAGTAACTTCACCTTCTTCTTCTGTTTAACATGGCTTTTCCCATATATAAAATCCACTTACCATTTAGAATCTGTAGAAGCGGGATTGTGGGCCAGCATTCCTTTGATGTGTGGGGCTTTTGGAAATTGGTTTTCTGGTTGGCTAGTGGATAGAATATTCTCAAAAGGGAAATGGGATTTATCAAGAAAGATCCCTGCCATTCTCGGCTTTTCTCTTGCAGCTATTGGTATGTTAATCAGTGTTTACATGACCGAAGTAGTTGGCGCGATTGCATTCTTATCACTTGCAATTTTTGGAGCGGATATGACTTTAAGTCCCTCCTGGTCTTTTTGTAATGATATTGGCAAATCGAATTCTGGTGCTGTTTCTGGAACTATGAACATGGCTGGTAACATTGGCTCATTCATCACCGCGCTGGCGTTTCCGCACTTAAAAGCATGGAACGGTGATGATGTGTCACTCTTCTTTTATGTTGGTGCGGCATTGAATGTTTTGGCAGTGTTCTCATGGCTGGCAATGAAACCACAAAATAGTATAGCCGAATACTAATAAGAGAATCAAATGTTTGGAGTTAGTCCTGCTTTTGTTGTGTCAATGTATGGAACAGGATTTACAGTTGATCAATTCTGTGATGCAATGAAAGTTATGAAAGAACTTGGCTACGATGGATATCAACCGGAAGTATTTCATAAAGAACAATTATTGAATTGGACAAACGGCGGCGCAGTTAGAGTGAACACAACTGGGAATGACTGTGGTCTCATCCCAACTGAATTTGTTGCTCACTTTCTGATGGAGAGCTTTGCATCGCCCGAACAACTATTTTCCGATTACGGAATTGAACAATTAAAAGTTGTCCTTGAGATTGTGAAGGAGTTTCCTGCCTGTAAAACAGTTGTGGTTCCCGTTGGCCCATTTGCTCTCAATCATGAAGAGACAATGAATGTGGAGGATGGCTTTTACATCAGAGTGAAAGAAAGATTAACTGAGAAGATGCAGAACTATCTAGAGGTGATTAGCAATGCTCAATTGAAATTCGCCTTGGAAATATTGCCTAATTCAATTGTAGAGGGAACTGATGGCTTTCTAAGACTGTGCGAGGAATTAGGCTCACCAGGCTTTGGACTCTCTTTGGACACGGGACATGCCTGGGCTTGCAGAGAATTGGTTCCGCTTCTTCCACAGAAATTAAAAGACAAGATCTTGGGTCTTCATATTTGTGATAACAACAGCGATGTAAACAAATCTCTTGCGCCCGGAAGAGGAACAATAGACTGGAAGTTGTTCATGCATAATCTAAAGCTCACCGGCTACAAAGGAAGTGTGGATATTGAAATCATATGTCCGCCGGAAGAAATTAGAACTGAGTACGCATTTGGAAAGAACTATCTTCAAGAAATTATTGAAGCATGAATCTAGATGATTACTTCGTTCTCGATGAAGGAGCAGTCATTTGATGATGCAAGAGAATCCAGGGGATCTCAGTCCTCGCATTACGCTTTGGTCCTTGTCGTTGGTTATGCTGTTAGAGGTACATCCGTTTATAAGGTTACATTATTAGTCGTCTGTTTCAGTGTGTACATAATCCAACATAACGGAGAAGAAAATGGCTAACCAGGTAAAGAGCGCATTAATAACTGCGTTTGTTGGCAAAACCAAAGACAGATTTCATGAATACAATACTGATAAAACAGTAGAAGAAAAGTTTGGGCTCGTTTCTCAAATGGAAGGAATGACCGGCGTTGAAGTAATATTTCCGTATGAAATTAGTGATGCTCAGAAATTGAAGGAGCTCTTAGCTAAATACAAACTTGGTGTTGCTGCAGTAAATGTAAATGTGAAAGCAGAGCCTGAGTTTAGAAACGGCGGTCTTACATCAACCAAAGAAGAAGTTCGCCAGAATGCTGTCAGTTTTATTAAGAACGCAAAAGACTTTGCAAAGGCAGTCGGGGCTAACAAAGTTACCTGTTGCCCGCTCGGAGATGGATATGAATTCAACTTCCAATCTAACTATGCAACAATGTGGAAATACCTTGTAGAAACAATTGGAGAGGCAGCCGATTACATACGCGACATACCTTTGTTCATTGAATACAAACCAAGCGAAACACGCGGGAGGTGTTACATTGATACTGCAGCTAAAACACTCTGCTTGCTCAACGATATTCAAAACAAAGATATGGGTGTGACGTTGGATTTTGGACACTCTATGTATGGGCAGGAAAATCCAGCAGAAGTTGTTTCTCTTCTTGCGAATTCTCCATATGGGATGTATATCCACATAAATGATAATGATGGTAAGTGGGATTGGGATTATCCGGTATGCACACGAAACTATCTAGCATATGCAGAGTTTCTCTATTATCTCATGAAAGCAGGTTACAATGATTATTTTACTTCTGATACATCGCCAACGCGCTGGGATATAAAAGACGTTTTCGAAATGAATGCTCGATTAACAAATAAACTCTGGAATTTACTAAGCGGTGTGGATCAGAATGAATTTGATAGATTGATTGCGGGTAATGATTACATGAAGACTTGGAGGTTTATTGAGAAGGAGATTTTGTCGTTATGAGTAAAATGAAAATTGCAATTGATGCCGATGACGCCGCTTTCGATCTCAAAGATGTTGTATACGATTACCTGAAATCCAAAGGGCATGATATTACCGATCTGCATTTTGCAGAAGGTAATGCAGATGTAACTTATCCTGAAATTGGTTATAACCTTGCCAGGAAAATTCAGAGTGGAGAATTCGATAGAGGTTTTCTTTTCTGTGGTACTGGTCTAGGAATGGCCATGATCGCCAATAAAGTTGAAGGTGTTTACGCTGGCGTATGCCACGATGTCTATTCGGCAGAAAGATTGAAAAAAAGTAATGATGCAAACGTGCTTACAATGGGTGCAAGAGTCGTTGGAAGTGAACACGCAAAAATGATTTGCGACGCATGGCTCGCGTCTGAATTTGCAGGTGGCAGCTCAGCGAAAAAAGTTGAGATGATGCGGAAACTGGAAAGAGAATCTTTCCAGTGCAACAAATAACTACCTGCATGCAAGATCTCAGTAGTCATTGAGCAGAATGCTGGGGAGGTGCAATGCAAAAAGTAATTAACAATCCGCAAGATGTAGTTGAAGAAATGTTAGAAGGTTTTAGAGCATCGATGAGTCACTTGATTGATAGACTCGACAATCCGCGCGTGTTGAAATTGAAAGATGCACCAATACGAAACAAAGTCGGTGTAGTAACTGGCGGCGGTTCAGGCCATAAACCCGCATTCATTGGTTACATTGGCAAGAATCTATGCGACGCAGTTGCAGTTGGTGAGTTGTTTTCATCTCCACCAGCGCAAATGTTTTACGATGCCTTCAAAGCTGCCGATGCAGGAAAAGGCGTTGCATGTCTGTATGGAAACTATGCCGGCGATAATATGAATGTTGCTATGGCAATCGAGATGGCCATGGAAGATGGAATCGACGTCAAAACGGTTGTTGCAAATGATGATGTTCCCTCTGCGCCCAAAGAACAAAGAGAAAACAGAAGGGGTGTTGCAGGCGAAGTATTGATGTGGAAAGTTGGAGGTGCTAAAGCTTCCATGGGCGCTTCTCTTGATGAGGTAATACGCGTTGCTCAAAAAGCAATTGATAATGCAAGAAGCGTTGGAATTGGACTAAGTCCTTGCACGATTCCGGAAGTTGGTCATCCAAATTTTATTATTGAGCCGGGCAAAATGGAGGTGGGCATTGGTCATCATGGCGAACCAGGATTAGAAGTAGCAGATCTGGAAACATCCAGACAGATGGCAAAGAGAATGACGGATATAGTCCTGCCCGATCTCCCATTTGTTGAGAGCGATGAAGTTGTGGTTCTCATCTCCGGCCTAGGTTCAACTCCTGCAAAAGAACTATTTATTCTTTTCAACGACATAAGAAATATACTTGACGCGAAGAGAATAAAAGTATTCAAATCGTTTGTCGGTAATTATTTTACTTCGCTGGACATGGCAGGAGTAACATTGACAGTGATGAAAGTGGATGAAGAACTGAAAGAATGCATCAACGTCCCGTGCCAGTCTTGGGGCTTGACGCAACTGTAGGAGTATTAAAGAATGAGGAAAGCGTTTAGCAATGCGCAGGGAATAGCTATTGTTCATGGAATGATAAAGGTCATTCAGGACAACAAGCAATACTTGAGCGATATTGATGGACAGATTGGCGATGGCGATCATGGAA
>Ga0315277_10007135_pt1 | contig 14501 bp, 10 predicted proteins | sample YL17G05_15_MG_FD_203695 | JGI IMG/M metagenome (GOLD analysis project Ga0315277, IMG submission 203695) | Sediment microbial communities from Yellowstone Lake, YNP, Wyoming, USA - YL17G05_15 | ecosystem: Environmental > Aquatic > Freshwater > Lake > Sediment | place: USA: Wyoming | collected... | reverse complement strand
GCCTTGAGGATCAGGCTTCGTCGGACACATCAACGGTGCTCTTGGAATTCTAACATGCCCGGATGGCGCCCGCCTGCCTCACAGAACACTCCAAGGCGGGCAGGGAACTGGCCCGCCTTCGTCCCGGAACAGCGGGACTTCGGCGGGTAAACAGACGCGCCCGCGGATGCGCTCTTTCAAAATGTTGCTGTAGAATTGCCCGGATGGCGGAACTGGCAGACGCGCTAGCTTCAGGAGCTAGTATCGGTGACGATGTGCAGGTTCAAGTCCTGTTCCGGGCACAGAAAACGACGCCCCACTTTTTAGTGGGGCGTTCGTTTTCTATCTCATTCGAAAAGTACTTGGTAGTCCTGTTTACCCCGACGATTTCTGTCGGGGTTCCGGGCACTCTGAAGCAAAAACCCTCCGCAAGGAGGGTTTTTTTGTTTCAGTATGTCATCGCAACTGAGCTTATGTCCTGCCCGCCCGCCGAAGCGATTTTCGCGCAGGCGGGTTCCGGGCACAAAAAAAACCCCGAGCGATCGGGGGTTTTTCATTTTCTCTTTTCTCCGCCTTTCACTCTCCCTCCGCACTACCCCCGTCTGTAACCATGTGAAGGCAGACTTGTTAGCTTTCCTATCGTTGATTGCATGACACTCAGCTGCATTTTCGCGTAGATCATTGTTGTCTTGACATCTGAGTGACCCAGCAATATTGAGATCGTCACCACATCCACCTGACGTTCAACGAGGGCCACACTGAAAGTGTGACGTAAACTGTGTAGCTTGAACCCACGTAAGCCAGAATCTTTGAGGAATTCTGCAAATCGCCGACTAACGGTTTGCTTGCCCAAAGAAGAAAACATCTGGTCGTCGAGCTAAGGGTGGCATTGGTTGCGCGTGATTTACGGTGCCAATCTGTATACTCTGAAATGTTCGAACCGCTGATGACTCCTTGTGGTCCTGAATCCGAAATACCCGTTCGTCAAAGGCTGGTTGTCGACGAAGTCAAGGTAAAGAACATTATCCACCCACAGGGATGTGTGTCCGTCCAGGACCTCGATCCTGATCGAATACTGCTTGTTTCCTTTCAGCAGGTGTTCCTTGTCCAGATATTCCTTGAGAATCGGCTTGCCAGCAAAAGCGTGATACTTCCTGAACCGGGTGGTCGTATTTTCATTACCTCCGATACCCACGTAGTACAGCTGAAGATCGTCATAGGAAGAGAACTTGCCAGTCCTGTTTACCCCGACGCTCTCTGTCGGGGCTCGCCCCGACGTATTTTGTCGGGGTTCCGGGCACTCTGGACAAAAAGTCCTCCCATTATGCGGCTGCCCCTTTCTGCACCTGCTTCATCGCTCGTCTCCTCGAATGAACCACAGTCGATCTTGCGCGTTGACTCAGACCGCTCTGCAACATATATTTGTAGAGAACATTCTCTCCTCATCTAACCAACAGGAAGGCCCACCGTGAAAAGATCAAGCATTGAAATTTGTTTCGTCATCTTGATTGTGGCCGCGTTCGTTCTGTTCCAAGCGGCTGCCACACCTCAGGAGAAACAATCACCTATCCGTATCGCCGTGGCCACGTTTTCCCATGAGACCTGTACGTTCTGTCCCGACCAAACCACGGTCGCCGATTGGGAGTACTATGGCCCGCCGACCCGTGATATTCTCCGCGGATCGAGCGGCTACATTGGCGGCTTCAAGCGGATGTGCGAGGAGTACGGCGGCGTGGAGCTTGTTGGCATCATTTCGCCGCGCGATTCCCGGGGTGGATCGTCGGGAAGTTGGCTCACTCAGGAGTCCTTCGACAAGTATTCCAGTCTGATCGTCGCCGATCTTCGCCAAGCCGGCCACTTGGACGGAGTCTTCCTCGCCCTCCACGGTGCGATGGCTGTTACTGGCATCCCCAGGCCTGAAGGGGAGCTCGTCCGCCGCGTGCGGGCTGCAGTTGGAAAAACCCCCATCATGGTTACGCTTGACCTCCATGCCAACGAGGACCAAGCGCTGGCGGATCAGGCCGACGCAGTATTTATCATCAAACGTTATCCGCACTACGACGCGGGCCTTGCGGGCGAAACAGCAGCTCGCGTGATGATCAAGACCATCCATGGGCGATATAAACCTGTCATGGCGGTACGCAAACCCGGTATCATTACGCCCAGTGTTTTTCAAGGGACAGGGACGTCGCCCGCGATGCAGATCATGGAGCGGGCGCGAATCTGGGAGAACGAGAACCCCGACGCGTATGTCTCCGTCGCTTTTGGCTTTGCGTATGCCGATGTGCCGGATGCAGGTGCCGTCGTGATGGTGGTAGCCAACAATGATAAGAAGCTCGCCGAGAGGATCGCAGACGACATGTCGGATTTCATCTGGCGGTTGCGGAAGGAGTTTGCCGGGAAGATCCTTCCCAAGACGAAGGAAGGCATAGCGCTTGCCATCAAAGCAGTGAGGGACGGCCGAAGGCCCGTCGTCCTGGCCGATCACAGTGACCGCACCGGCGGCTCAACCTACATCCTCGAGGAACTCATCCAGCAGGACGCCTCAAATTTCTGCATCACGACCCTGCGCGACGAGAAGGCTCTTGAAGCCATCGCCGGGAAAAAGGCCGGCGACGCGGTCTCGCTGAGGCTCGGTGGCTACTCCGACGAATTTGCCGGAAACGCCGTGCCGCTGGAGGCCAAGATTGATTTCCTGGGGAACCTCGGCCGCGACCCGATCGCCGTGCTTCATTTCGGCAAGAATAACAGGGTCATCCTCACCCCACAGCTCATGCAAGTGACAGATACAAGGATCTTTGACCAGCTCGGCATCAAGCTTGAAGAGCTGGACATTATCGTCCTCAAGTCCCGCGTCCACTTCCGGCGCGGCTACGCTGACACCGGGATCGCCGGCGCCATCATCGAAGTCGACGCCCCCGGCTGGGGGCCTGCTGACCTCTCAACGCTGCCTTACAAGAATATTCCCAAGAACCTCTATCCGCTCTACCGGAAAGACTGAGAACCGCTTGTCTAACCATGAAGAAAGCCGCCTCGACATATGACATCGGGACGGCTTTCTTATGAAATGGAAATCGGACTTCCTAAACCGCTTTGGCGCATTTAACTTTGCTCTTCAATCTTGATTTGTGCGCAGAAACATCAACTTTGCAGGTTTCCCCTTTTCATCCAACTCAAACTCAACGTAATCCTCCCGATCTTCCATAAAGAACTTCTTCGTTGACACCGGGAAGAGCCGGAACTTGAGACCGATTGCAAGTTCGATGAGCAAACCATTTTCATACATCTTTACCTGAACTGTGTCGTTGTCTGCGGGATACATTCCAACGTATCTTGCCAGGTCTTCCCTTGACGTACGAATGAATTCGACCGGTTTGCTTGCGGATTTGAGGACGACAAGCTCCGGTTGCTCCTTGGGCTCGCCGGTTCTCGCTTCCAAAACCATCTTCGCAAGTTTGAAACCCTGGGCATACTCGACCCTCTTGCGTCTGTACGTATCAACTCGGTGTACAAAAACGAATTTCTCCTTTGGTGCAACGCCGATGATATGTCCGCCTGAACCCAACGCGAAGTAGAAACCAGGCATCGATGTTGGTCCTTCGATCCACCACAGATATCCGTACCCTCCTTCTCCTGCGACCGAGTAGGAGGTTGTGCTTTCTGTGATCCATCGATCGGAGACAATCTGTATCTCATTCCAGCGGCCTTGTTGCGCAAACAGCACACCGAAGCGCACCATGTCTCTCGCGGACATTTTGAACGGATAAGCAGGATGCAGAGAGTTTTCCTTTTCCAGATGATAATATCCGTCTATGAGTCGGTAGTCTTGCATTTGAAGCGGCTCCGCCAGTCGCACCTTGAATTCTTCAAAGATGTCCTTTCCGGTCACCTGACGGAGAATCGTACCAAGCACATTGAAATCCCAGTTATTGTAATACCAGAAAGTGTTGGGGGCGTGACTTCCCCGGAGCGGCCGCTGCTGTTTCATGCGTGCTGTCTCATATGCTGCAGGCAGATAGACGCCGGATCGGGCTTTGAGGAGATCCCGGACCTTCGCCGCCTTCTCAGTCTCCGTCAGCGGCTCTTTGTCGACGACGCCAAGCTCACCGATGGTTTTGTTGAGATCGATGCGGCCTTCATCCACGTGGATACCGTATAATGCGCTCAAGTAGCTCTTGCGGATTGAGTGGCACATGAACCTCCTCTCAATGTCTCCCCAGGCGACGAGTACTCGTCCGTTGTATACGGCCATGAACGCGGCGCCGCCCAGAGTATCGAAGCATTGCCTTGCTTTGTCGATTTCCGTTGATGACCAACCCGCTTCCTCCGGCGTCTTGTATTGCAGCCATTGCACTCCAGGATTCTGAGCGAGCACAATCGTTGAAACGAAGAAGACATTCAGCAGGATCCATTTTTTCGATCTCATAGTAATCTCCGCTTACGTTAGTTCTTCAGTTTCTGCTTTATACTGTTCCATGTGAGAGGTAGCTCAAAAGTAACGTACGCAATTCTGTGATACAACCGGGGAGGATGACTTGGCACGATGAGGATTGCCGCCAGCGGCCGGACTTACGCTCGTTGCATCTCTGGACGCAATTCATTACAGTGTACTGCGGGTGACAGACGTCGAAAGGATACGATTCGGGAGTCTGAGGAGGACGGAAGCAATGTCGAAGAAAAGCCTTACGGTGCCGGTGATTGCAATGGTCGCTCTGTTTTGCGCTTCCTGTTCAAGCAGCACTGTGAGTTCTTCCCGCGTGGTGGGCTCCGAAGAAAAGATGTGCTCCACATTCGCCGTCATGCCCTTCTACTATCCAAGCTTCTTTCCCTATTCCCTGGATCGATTAAGAGAGTCCATGCTCAACGCCTTTGCAGCTCGGGGGTTAGATCGGGACTACTGGGAAACGAACTGGGAAAGAGTGGATACCCTCAATATCTCGTTCGTGAACCTCAACGAAGAGCAAGCTGATACTATCGCCAGACTCCTGGAGGTTGATCTTCTCATTACTGGTGAGATGCGAAGCAACGTCACATTGCGACACAGCTGGTACGCCACAAGAGCCATACCCAACACGATGCTTCTGAAGGCATACCACACGAGATCTCGTAGGTTTGTGCTCCGAGAAGCACCGAAGGATATCGTCTACTGGGGGCTTATCCATTCTGTCAAAGATTTCGACGAGCAAGCGAAGGGTTTTGTGGACAAACTGGTCAACATGGGATATCTGAGGTAGCTCCACGCCTGATTGCCTTGCGCACCTCCCCTTGGGCAGCTACGAGGGAAGAGCCGACACCGTTCCGGAGCCTTTCCAACGTAGTTGCGCTCCTTCAAGAAATGAAGCCGCCCCGACGGGCAACACCGGGGCGGTTTCTTGACAGATACTGAGCCGAGAATAGGCCTATTCCGTGCCCCAGTATGGATTACGCTGCTTCTCCGCCAGAGAGATTGGCATATACTTCCAAGTACCTGCCGCCAAGTGCCACTTGTTAAACCTCCGTTGATCAGGCAGTCTGAGTCCCCTAATGAACAGTGCCTTGTCTCTCTCCTCGAAGATGCTATACGTCGTCGACGTCTTTGGATCAGAAAGAGTAATGACTGTGCCAGTCGGCAGTGTAGAGACCCCCTGTGAAGTTCGCACTGCATTTATCAGGGTCAACGCATTGTCGCTCGACGCACCGCGCACTGCCAGTTCTGCTCTCATCAGGTTGTTCTCTTGCCAGTCCATCAATTCTATCGGAGTAACGGTAGTTCCTGTTTGCACATATTTTATCTCACTATAGAATACCCAACCGCCGGTACCTGTCTTCTTCTTGATCTTTATTCTCTTAGCCTCCGTCGAATCAGCTACAACATAGGCGTTGAAGCGCGGGTCAACCATCAACTGGTCTCGTACCTCGCCCGCCCCACCTCTATATTCATTGTCGTTTACAAGGTCGTACTTGGCGAGCCACGGCGCATCCGGACTTACAAGTCCCTTTGCAGCACATGCTGCGGCATTGGTGTAATTCCCAATGAAAAGATACAACCTTGCCATAAGAGAATTCACAAGTCGTATTCGATAGGCGTCGGTGGTGTACTTCAGCGACTCGTTCCATCTATCAAGAGCAGTCTGATAGAGTTTTGCAGATGGTACAAAATGACCAAGGTTGATCGGCGAGCCACCATCAGTCGGGCCTCTGCCATAGTACGTGGCGATCAAGTAGTAAGCGTATGCACTGTGGAAGTAGCCACTAAATAGAGCACTGTCTTTGAGAGTGGCGCGAGTAAATGCAACGCTGTTAAGGACTCTATAAAGAAGCGTATCGGCCAGGACTCGCAACTCATGCGAATTGTCAAATGGTTGCGCATTCTCATCCCTGTAGTCCAGCGGATCACCCTCATCCAGCATCTGATAGCCAGGATAAGTTGACATTGGATTTCGCGTATCAAAGATGAGTTGATCAGACAGACCGTCGGCGCCCATGAACAAATCGTCTACCGTCCAAGCTACTTGATTGTCTACGCCCACTATGAGCGCGGGGACGTTTCTCTCGGTGTTAAGCGCTTCGCTCACGAGTCTGTCGTTATACGGTTCTACGTTGGAAACATAGTCTTCGCATGCAAACAAGCTCAGAAGGGCGAGGACGCTAAAGAGTATTCCTATGTTTGTTTTCATGGTTTGTTCCCCGGGTTCGTTTAGAAAGCCATCTTGATCCAGAAGTTGTAGGTTCTCGGCTGCGGAAGCGTAGCCCACTCGGTTCCCGTGTTCTCTATGGTAGACCTATAGTTCGCCTCTGGATCCAGCGGGTACTTTGTCCACTTCGCAACATTCCTCACCGATATGCCAGCCTGCATTCCACTGATATAGCCTCTTGGAACGAAGTCTGCTAGGAGATTAGTGAAATCATAACTCAGGCTTACCTCACGGAAGTAGAAGAAGTCAGCATCATAGACAAAGGCCCCATAGTAGCTCGGATTCAACTGTGCGAACTCATTGGCCGCCTTGACGTATTCAGGGGTGCCAGGCGTAAGTGGCTGAATACCCTGCTGGACAGGACGGATTCCACCAGAAGGTATTTTACCGAGTTTCGCTTCAAGCACCAAGTAGGGTGCCCACGATCTGGCAAGGCACGATCTGCGGATTGAGTAGCTAAGGACCACGTTGTTGAGGCCCCATTCACCCATGGCGTAGAGGTTGAAGTTCTTCAGGAAACGGAAATTCAGGGTAATGGACCCGCTGTGATCTGGGAACGGATTTCCAAGAGGTACCATTTGCGGCCCCATTTTCCCAGTAACACCAATTGAGGAATCAACATACACGCCCTTGTACGTGCCGTCTGCATTGAATGTAGCTCCACGTACCTGATATTCATAAAACTCCCACTTGGGGAGTCCCGGTTTCATCACACTCATTCTCCCCATATTGAGTAGTTCTATGAAACCTAGAGACTTGACCTCGTTCTTCTGGTAGTTCCAGATGAACGACATTGAAAGGTCATAGTTGGCGGTTCGTATCGGATTGACCTGCAGTAAGGCTTCAATTCCTTTGTTTTCTACGGAACCCACGTTGTACGGAAAAGTATAGTCACCCAATCCCGTCGAAGGAGCATAGGTAGCATTGACGATCGACCTTGTGGCATTCTGCAGATAGAGGGTGAACTCCAAAGAGAACATGTTCAAGAACTCGGTGTCAAATCCCAGCTCATACTCCTTGATTCTCTCAGGCTCAATTGCAGGATTGCCGAGTCCACTGAAGCTGAGACCGTTCAGGCCCGACCCCCCTGGATAGCTCCCATATGTCAACGGCACTCCATCGTCAACGTTTGGCAATTGACCGGATTCACCGTAACTGGCCCGGAGCTTCAGCATTCCTATTTCGGAAGGCAGGATACTCAACTTATCCAGACGAACGGCAGCACTGGCGTGCGGGTACGTAATCGCTGGACTCTTAGCGCCAATAGCACTCGAGTAATCTTTTCTCACCCCGATTGTCCAAAAATACGTACCATCGTAAGAAAATGGCAAGTCTGCGTAAATGCCTGCCTCTCTTCTGTTTGTGCGAGTGTCCCATTTCGAATAAACATCCGTCGCTGAACCGATAATATCCATCACCTCGTTACCAAAGTTGCGAACATCTATTCCAAACCATGTGGTTTTTCTATCAACGATCTGGGTTCCGACGACTGCGCTGAACTCCGACCTGTCCATCAACACGTCTTTGAAAGAGTATCGAGCGTTGAGATCGTACGTCTTCTGAAGCGATTCTCGTTTCTCCATCTGCTTCCACCCCGTCGTGATACTGCCATATTTATAGCCGTAAGGATAGAGCACAGTCTCGTCGTACAGCGAGTACTGAGCGCCCCCGCCAGCGTTCAACTCCAGATTGGACAGAGGCCTCCAAGTCACGGAAGCTGAACTAACAAGCGCGTTCTGAGCAGAGATAGCATTCAGCACTGCAAGCGCTTCTCTCGAGCAGTTAGCGAACGCAGGGTAGTAGCACAGCGCATTCAGGCCGTATCCGTAAACGGCATCATCGCCGAAAGGACGACTGAGCTTGTACCAAGTGTATGAAGTATTGAACTTCAGACTGAACTGATCGGAAGGAATCGCATCGAAGCTTGCTTTCAAAGAGTTTCTGTCAATGTAGTTCTGGGCCGGTATGAGTCCAGCATCATAGCGGTTACTGTAGGAAGCGAAGTACCTTAGCACATTGGCGCCTCCCGTGACGCTAACACTGTGTTCCCTGATCATACCATTAGTATTCAAGATGCCGTTCATTGTATCTGCATTGAGGAAATCAGATGGAAAGTCGAACCTTGGCGTGTTCAATCCAAAGTTGTATTCATAATTGACGGTGTACCCTTTTCCCGGACCAAGAAGTTTCCCGGATTTTGTCGTTATCAGTACCACACCGTTCGAGGCATTTGTACCATACGTAGAAGCAGCGGCAGGTCCCTTCAATATTTCAATATTCTCTATATCGTTGGGATTAAGACCGGCAAGAGAATTCGTCCTTTGCCCTCCCGTAAAGAACGAGGTATAGTTAAAGTTCTCCACTCTGACACCGTCGACATAGATGATCGGCTGAGCAGTGCCGTTTATACCGCCGCCGCCACGAACGAAGAAGTTCATTCCGGTTCCCACATTTCCGGAGGATTGGCCGACAGTTACGCCGGCGATCTTTCCAGATACCAACTGCGTAAGGCCCTGGAAATTCTGAATCTTTGTTACGTCGCTCACTTGGATGCGGCTTGCGGCAACCTGAGCAACTCCTTTTGCCGTCTTCGACGCGATACCCGTAACAACAACGGCCTCAAGTTGGAAGACATCCTCATCCAACTCTATGTTAACGGTGACGACGCCGGGTTTCAGCGTAATTCCCACCGTCTTCGCCTTGTAGCCGATCATTGTCGCCGTCAATTCCACTTGACCCTTCGCCTTCTCTTCAGGCACTACGAAGCTATATGCTCCCGATGGGTCACTCGCCGCCCCCAGGGTTAGCTCCCTTATCATCACGTTCGTTCCCGACAATCCCTCACCCGTTTTTTTATCCGTCACTCTTCCGCGGACGGTGGTGGGTTGCTGCTGAGGTTCGTCGGCTGACAACGCCATCGAGCCGCGCTGGGAAACCTTGTCAGCGAGACTCGGCGCGAGAGCGTCGGATACCTGTCCCTTTTCCGACACGAACTCTCTGGCGACACTCGCCCTAACGTCCTGCCACCCGACGCTGTGGGCGAAGAGGGTGGTAGATAGGATGCACGGCATCAACCAAAGGAAGAGCCGAAACAGTTTTCTTGTTCTCACGGCAATTCTCCTTTCGGCTATGTAAGATGAAGGAATGGTAGTTAGTTGACCGGTAGAATTATCAGACTCTCTGGCTAGATTGTGCTACAGCGTACGGGGGCAGGATTATGGGGCTCGGTCATATCTTTGGACTGCGACGCAGAGGGTTACGACACATGCGTTGCGTTCGCGCAGTGCTCACGAGAGACCGCATAAGACAGTAGACATCACTTCATCACCGTGCATCATAAACAACTCCAAAGTGAATGTCAAGCATCTTGACACGTGCGATGATTCTTTCACCTGCTTCGGTTACAATAAACTAGGAATCGTTATCGGTTCATGAATCATTTCGAATGCCTGAAGGCAGCGCTTCTTCACATCGTAGTGTCTTGACGAGTTCGCTCTCTAACGAGTCAATCGCATAAAAGGAAGATCATTAGCCCTTGGCAATGCAATGCTCAAACTTACTACGTGCCCATCCTTGTCCCGTCTGAAACGGACCACCCATTCCCCTGATTCTCCGAAAGCACTCCTTACGCTCGGTGCAATGAAGGTATCCCTATAAGCGGGTGTGAGAGGACGGACTGCATCAGGCCTGCGGCGTAAAGAGAGCTTTCCGTCTTGCACAAGAACAGAATACGTCACCTCTACTTCATCGCTGTGGTATAGCCCTTCAAATTCTCCTAACTGAGCGACAGTCGGAGACACTTCCTGAACCGGTTCAAATTGGGATGTGTCTTCACTGGTAGCAAAGTAAAATGAAACGAGCTTGCCTTGCTCCTGCGCATCAAATATTGTCCGATTGGGCCCGCTACCGACCAGGAAAAGCGTATCCGAGAGTGGGACCAGCTCGCTCCTGCCCATATAGAGCTTGCCATCGCGGACTGACAACCGAAGGGGTGTGTCAAGGCGAGTATTACGATAGAGCCCTGCCCTTGCCTTCAGAGAGTTCAGCGGAAGTGAAATCACTTCAGGTTTCCTCTCACTCGCATAGTCACTCAGGAAAATATCAGCTGTTTGGTGTGCAAGCGAATCCGGGTTCATGGCGGCCAGATTGCAGAGCAAGGCGACGGAGAGATGCTGTTTGGGGTATCGTACCAGAAAAGCTCGATAGCCCGCCGTCGATCCGCTATGGCTTACTTCCGGAACATTTTTGTATGTGGTTAAACGGAGACCCTCGGCATAGCTTATCTTCTGCCCACTCGTGAGTACTCCTCTCCGCTGGAGTTCCTCCGCAAGAGAAGGCCCACCGACCTTACCATGGATAAAGTTCTCGTTCCACAGCAGCAGATCGCCCACCGTGGTGAGGAGCCCCCCGTTTCCATACACGTTTTCAAAAGGCATATTCATAGAGTAGGTGTCTTCTCTGCGCGAATATGCGATGGCTCGTCCCCGCACGATTCGAGTAAAGTCGTCACGCCAGCCGGTGTGCCTCATGCTAAGCGGATCGAAGATATTCCTTTTCGTGAAGTTGGCAAATACCTCTCCGCTTACGCGCTCCACAATCATAGCCAAGAGATTATAACCCGTGTTGCAGTATGAATACTCGGATCCGGCTGGAAAGTTAAGAGACTCTTGTCGGCTAACCACATGGAGAACATTGGCCTGTCGATGAACACGCGTGCCGCGCGGCCAGCCGGCCACATCTACAATTGATCCCCAGTCACGCAAACCGCTGGTGTGATTCATGAGATGCCGAAGTGTGATGCTACAGCCATAGTCAGGTAGTTCGGGAATGTACTTACGCACCTCATCATCGAGTCCAAGCTTTCCTTGCTGCGCAAGGAGGACTATTGCCGCTGCGGTGAATTGCTTCGAGACCGAACCTGCTTCGAAAACCGTCTCCGGCGAGTTTGGGATCCCGTGCTCGAGATCTGCCATACCATAGGCGCGGGATAGAACAACTTGACCGTCGCGGGAAACCGCGACGGCACAGCCTGGCGTCTCTGAGGAATTCCATCGCGCAAAAATTCTATCGATCTCTATCTTCGCGTCAACTGCAGGGGCAGGTTGACTCTGTACAAACTTGGGCAAAGCCAGCACAGTCAGGAATATCAAAATCGCGTTCCGGTTATTCACAAGGGTTAGCCTCCTTACACGGGATGTCCGTTGAACCGCGCTCGCAGATAAGAATGTCGAGACGAAGAAGATGACTCTGTCGAAAGATGATGACAAGGCAAATCCTACGCTCACATGGGCACAACAAGAGTGGAGAAGTTACTATGGAATGCGTAGAACTGGATACCGTTTTCCTGTTAGTACGTATGCAAATGGTTCATATCTCGTCAGGCCCCACATCGACTCCGGTTCAAGTATGATTGCCAAGAGCACAGATTGAAGCTGCCCGGTTGGAATGGTGAAATCACCCTGCCTTAAGGTTGTATTGACCTGACGACAACTCACCGAGACAAGTGGGAGAGCATTTTCTTCTATGCCAGATCGGCCAACACTATCAATGAAATAGGAAGAAGTGTTCATCCTGGTCTCATGCCGTACTACGTCAACGTTGATGTGATGATGATGAAGGAGCTCTACAATTGCCGAGTCTTTGCGTTCAAGCAGATACTTCTGAGGTAAGAGAGTGCTCTTCGACAGTCTTACTTCGCCATAGTACGGTTTGACCCGCCAGGTCGAGTCACGATCAGTCTTTAACATTCTGACAGGAATGTACATCTCACCATCTCCTCGATAGTGATCCATTCGCAAGGCGATCGTCTCACCAGCGAGTGCGAGCAAACGACATCGTTCATTGTAGACTATTTGCTTGATGTTTTGAGCATCCTTCGCGCAGTATTCCAGCAAAGCTTCAATCGAGGCAAGTTGCGACAACACCCGTCGTTGAAGATGATCCTCATTTGTCTTCCATCTCCTTCCTTCTTGAATGAACGAAACCGTCCCAAGTATGCCAAAGCCCTGCCTTCCGTCATTGATCTCTGTGGTGCTATGTCGAATGCGATCACCGGGTGAGCCAACGATATACTCTTGGAAATAGAAATCTCTCCCTTTCATCTTTTCTGCAATGAATGGAAAGATCCGCTTGTGTTGAAGATCTCGAATTTCCGGTGCCGTATTGAGATTCGTCAACATCCCCAGTTGAACATCAGCGATTCTAATGAATCCAGAGTCACTCCACGACCGACTGAACGAAGTATATTCGTGGATGTCCATTGTCACTTGCGGCATCCATTCGTAGAACAGATCATGCAGCGCGCGGGTCTCCGGTGATGTGAGCAAAACATGGTTGCGGTTGAGATCTATGCCATCTGAAGTGCGTCGCTGATGAAGTTCGCCACCATCGGGATTCATTTGCGGGACAATGAGAAGATCCATGTTGTCAAGAATGCCTCTTGATTCTCCTGATGCGAATTTGGCAAGCAACAATGATAACGCTTCCTTGCCTGTTGGTTCATCACCATGCTGCTGCGCAAACAAGAGCACACGTATCTTGCTCGTATCTTGTCCAAACGTTTTTGACGAGGAGACCTTTGCAACTGAAACCATTCTTCCAGCACGAGTCTTTGTGAGTGGCTCGACATGAATGTACGCCGTCGATGCGACATCCTTCAGGAAAGCTTGAAGAGAATCATACGAAGTGATGCGCTGATACCCAGCTTGTTCAATTGGCGCAACAAAGCGCACCTGCGTATTCGCGATGCTGCCAAGAAATATGATGAGGAACTGAATAGTCGCGAAACGCGCGCGTTGGTCGATGAAACATTCCGCCACTTGATCGGAAAAGCTCTTCTTCGAGAACATTGTCTCCTCCGTCTAATTGGGAGATTGCTGTGCAGAGATTTATCGTGATAATACAGGACAGACTGGTTGGTATGACCTTACAAAGCTACTGCAGTTCAAACTGAAAGGCAACCAGATGAGTATCGCGTTGACATCGTGTTAACATCGCGCTAGTTGCGGGTAGAAAAGCATGAGGCCAGTTTCAGTCGCTCCTAGTGCTACAAGAACGAGGGTGATCACGAGAACGTCGACGTCCCATCAAGGATAGCATCTTAGGAATAGTTCTTTAGCTCGAGGACAAATACGGGGAATGATCGTCTGGCTCTGGCCTGAAGCAGAATTTTGCCCACCCCCTGATTCAAACTGGCAGTCACGAGGCCGACTGAGGTTACGTGACAGGTCAACAGCTTCTTATGGCAAGCTTAGCTCGATCAGCACAAACGCATTTACATGGTGCTCGAGGATCCCTTTAGGGCTACTAAGTGCACCTGGTAAATTGGAGGGTAGGCTAGTGCGGATTCTCGGTGCGCTAATCTCGGAGGAGCGCCTAACTTAAAATCGCGCATTTTGCAGCTCCCTATCAGCCAGAACCCTCAGAATGTGCCATGTCGTCATCTCGGTGGCATGGACGGCGAGCAGCAAGGCACATCAAACTACTTCATTTCGTGGGATTTCAACTCCATTTCAAATACCCGGTACAGATGTGTGAGTTGTATGAAGTTCGGGTTCCGGGCACTCAAAAAACCAAAACCACCCAACAGGGTGGTTTTGTGTTCTTGCATCTCGCTTGAAGAGAACTTGCCAGTCCTGTTTACCCCGACGCTCTCTGTCGGGGCTCGCCCCGACTTGTCCCGAGTTTTTTTCGGGACGCTTTCTGTCGGGGCCTGTCCTGAGCGATCCCGTCATTCGCCTTGCGAATGACGGGAGAGTCGAAGGGTTCCGGGCACTCTCAGAACTCACACCTCGCGGTGTGAGTTCTTTTTTTTGGGGAGGCAGCCAATGGCGGGACGATCACAGTCGG
>Ga0315277_10007133_pt1 | contig 14503 bp, 7 predicted proteins | sample YL17G05_15_MG_FD_203695 | JGI IMG/M metagenome (GOLD analysis project Ga0315277, IMG submission 203695) | Sediment microbial communities from Yellowstone Lake, YNP, Wyoming, USA - YL17G05_15 | ecosystem: Environmental > Aquatic > Freshwater > Lake > Sediment | place: USA: Wyoming | collected... | reverse complement strand
CGGCAATGCGCGGTCCGCCCGGGACGTCATCCTGACCGCCGAAATCTCTTTGCCGTCGCGAAGCTGCAGCAGCGAAGCAGTTGTGGAATAAACAGCCCGCTGTGCTATGGAAAAGGTCGACGTATCCACTATAATGGTTCCTTTGGCTTTGAACATGAAGGTCGCTAAAATTATGGTGCGGAAGCTGTCGCTGTCGGAAATGCCTTGAAACCCCGCAATGCTTACCGTGTCGCCGCGGCAGGAAGCCGACGGCGTTACCACAAAAAGGCCCGGTGATGAAAGCATCTGGCCAAAAGAAAGCCCGGTCGTATCGAAGCGCAGCTTTGCGGCAAATGCTCCGGGCAGCGCGCTGGATCCTGTTACGGACAGCGAGACCCAGATTTCCTCAGCCATTTGGTACTGGCGTCCCGCGACACTCAGCATAAACTGCTGAGAAGAAGCCGCAGCAGTCAAACCGCATACGAAAAGAAACGCCGCTAAGATCGATGTGTGATAGCTCATGCAAATGCTCCGGTGGACTGTGGTTGGCAAATGCGCATCTTATCTTAATATAGCATTGGGCACCCGATTAGCAAGCCCATGGAATTGAAAAGTGTATTCTCCGGGAAAACACCGGAGATGCAGGACCGGTCGGCCTTTTTAATTTCCCCCGCCCCCGCTGTCAAGCACAACAAAGCGCCGCTCGAGCCTGACTCCATTCCCGTCAACCAGCACCAGCACATGCGGACCCGGCGAAGGGTCGGCCGCCATCTGGCGAATTCCCTGCGTGCTGCCAAGGTACTGGTCGTCCAGGTGCCAGTGGATAACGACCTGAGCATCGCGATGAGTGGCCTGGAAAATCGTCCTGCCGCGATTGCCGGTGACTTCCCGAGGGACATAGATTTTCGCGCCGGGATGGGGATAGAGCAGCCCGATCGGGCTTTGATCGTACGGCCTGCCGCAATCGCGGCGGACCGGAGGCAGCGGCGCGTAGTCGGAATGGCGCTGCCGGTAATAGAATTCCATGGCGGGCGGCAGCACGAACCAGGAACGGCTTTCCATGACGCTGACGGATTCGCAATCGCCATTAACGCGCATTCCGCTTTTGTCCAGATGAATGACCTGGTGAAACGGACATGCGCCGGTCCGTAACCCGGCCTCGGGCGCCACGGCGGTGTCGATAGCGTCGCAGCAGGGGCCCGGCCGGTAACCGCTGCTGGCGCACACGGGAATTTTTCGCAGCTCGATCTCCGGTTTGTCAAACCAGCCGGATTCGGGCAGAATGTTTATTATGTCAAACAGCATGGGTCCCGCGACTTCGATGCCGATCAGGCCGGCCCTGCCTTCGCCCGACGCATTGCCTGCCCAGACGCCGACCGCGTAGCGCGGAGTACATCCGATCGCCCAGGCGTCTCTGAACCCGAAGCTGGTCCCGGTTTTCCAGGCGACACGACGTGACGAGGAGAACTCACGCCAGGCGCTTTCTTCGCCGGGACGGTTGACCTCCTGCATCGCCATGAGCGTTGCCCAGCAGGCGCCCGCGGACAAAGGGTCCTTTGCCGGTTTCTTGTTTGTCAATTTTCCGGCCGGCATGGACCATCGCGGCGGGAAAAAGCATCCTTGGTCGGGAAACGCAGTGACGCGCCGGGCGATGCTTGCGTATATTCCGGTGAGTTCCTCCAGGGTCCCTTCCGCGCCGCCCAGAATCAGGCTGATCCCGTAGTCGCCGGCCGGGCGGGTGATGGTCGACATGCCGAGCTCACGCAGCTGGCGGTGAAAACGTTCGATCCCGTGCTGCCGCACCATGCGCACGGCGGGAATATTGAGCGATCGGGCCAGCGCCAGCGCCGCGGGAACGGCTCCCTGATATTCGCGATCGTAATTCTGCGGCGCATAGCCTCCGATGTTCGTCGGAATATCGGCAATGAGCGTGGTCGGTAAAAGCTCTCCCGCGTCAAGCATCGCCGCATACAGCAGCGGCTTAAGCACGCTGCCGGTGCTGCGGGCGGCGGTGATCATGTCGACCGTACCGCCGGCGATTTGGGCCGTGTCGGCGGGCAGTCCGGTGTTGCCGACGTAGCAGAGGACGCGACCGGAATCGACATCGAGTACCAGAGCCCCGGCGTTCAGAATGCCCCTGCCCGCCAGCCTCCGGTGGTGCCGCATGACAACATCGGAGACCCGGCACTGCAGGTCACCGTCGACGGTCGTTCGCACGCGCATCGGCGTTCTCACATGCGCCGTTTGCCTGGCGCCGGCGCCCTGCGATGCCGCGGCATTGAGGCGATCGACGAAATGGGGAGCGATGTCGGGGAACGCATGCGGGAGCGGAATCAAAGGCTCATCGAGGGCAAGCTGAAGTTGCAGGCCGTCAATATACCCCCGCACGTGAAGCCGGCGAAGGAGCATATCGCGCTTGATCAGAAGCCGATCGCGGTTTTTCCCCGGATGCACCAGCGAAGGCTCGTTGGGCAGCACCGCCAGGGTTGCGGCTTCAGCCCACGAGAGCTGCCCGGGCGATCTGCCGAAATAGCGGTACGACGCAGCCTCCAGGCCTACGATGTTCCCGCCAAACGGCGCCAGCGCGGCATACCAGGCAAGCACCGTGCGTTTGCGGGTCCGGATCTCTATGCGCAAAGCGTCAACCGCTTCCGCGCATTTGCGCCACAGCGTGCGCGGCGCGCCCGGATGAAGCATGCGCGCAAGCTGCATGGTGATGGTGCTGCCGCCGCTCACGATCCGGCCGGCCCGCAGGTCCTGACCAAGCGCGCGGGCCAGCGCCAACGGGTCGATGCCCGGATGCAGGTAAAACCGCTGATCTTCGAATTGGGTGGCCGCAACGATGAATTTATCGGGGAGCCGGCCGGTGGGAGGGAAACGCCACTGTCCGTCAGCGGCGCGGCGGGCGCCCAGGAGATTTCCCCGGCAATCTTCAACCACGGTCGACCACGGGAAACAATCGAGCGCGCGCGGAGGACGGAGGATGGAGAGAAGGGCCGCAAGCGCGAAAACCGCGCTTGCGGCCATGATCAACCGATGACGCATAAGTAAACTACTCGCCCGGCTCGATGACCTTGATCCATTTGCCCGGGACCCGCGCGTTTATCGACGCGTCGTACATCGCCTCAACCGACGTCGAGGGAAGGTAAAATGTCCCCAGGTACGAGGCATTGAGCATGACCCGGAACTTCAGTGTCTGGCTACTCGGCACGTCAAAGAACGTATACACGCGATCGTCGCGGATGTCCTGGTAGGTAAAGGCGCTGGAGCCTGTCTCGATGCCCTCAAATCGCGCGTTCCTGATTTCCCAACCCGATGGGAATAGCTGCGCAAGCGCGACCTGCTGGTAGGGTCCGAGCCCGTTCTGCGGTGACACTTCCACCTGGGCGACAAAATCCGTTCCCTGCGCCAGCGCAGACGGATTCATTTCGCTTCCGTCCTTCGCACGGTAGGATACCGACAGCTCAAGGCCCTCGCTCGCTCCGCTTTCCTGGCCGATGGCGGGAATCCCTTTGAGCATCAGCCGGGCAAAGACGAATCCTTTTGCTTTATTGCGGATGTCAATATTTCCCTCGTCGGCCTTTGCGGATATATCCAGCGGAAATTGCATCATTCGCGATGACGACATCAGTATCGTTTCCTTACCGCCGTTCACTGCGCATGCGGTTTCGATTTTATCGGCCGCCGGTGCCTTCTGGGCGAATTTCGCCATTGCCAGCAGCGCGTAGGCGGTAGATTGCGTGCTCATCCATCCATCGCGGCAAAGCTCCCCGGAAACCGATTTCGCCACTTTCGCGGCACTGGTCATGTCGCCCAGCATGACCAGCGTCTCGAGAATCATGGCATTATCACGCACGTCGGATCCGTACGTCCAGTAGAGCTCGCGATAGGGCTTGACCGTCAGGGGAAGATTATTGATCAGTTCTTTCGCGGTTTCCGGATGTCCGGCAAGCTGGTATGCCGCCGCCAGACGCCATTGCGCCGCTTCGGGCAGTCTGCCGCTCTCGCGCAGCCGGTTCATCGCTCCCATTTCCGGGGCCTGCGCCAGCGCCAGCGTAAAGAGACGATATGCCTGGATCAGCTGCGTTTGCGCGGCAGTGCCCGACCACGAAACCGCGGCGTTCTTCTGGTTTTTAATCCAGCGGTCGATCATTCCCGCCGGAATTGCGTATCCTGTCAACTTGGCTTCCATCAGGAAATGGCCGGCGTAATTGGACGCCCACGGATCGGCGTCGCCGCCGTCGGGCCAGTAACTGAAGCCTCCGCGCGAGTTCTGGAAAGATTTCAGCCGGTCGATTCCCGTTTTGACGTTGTTCTGGATCTCGGCTTTCCGTGCCGGCGACAGATCGACCACTTTATCAAGATAGAGCTGCGGAAAAACGGACGAGGTCGTCTGTTCGACGCATCCGTACGGGTACGCGATAAGAAAATCGAGCCGTTTGCCAAGATTGAGCGGCGCAATGGTCGACAGATCGAGGAGCGCACTGTTGGTCCCCGGAACGCCCGGGAGCGTAAACGGCCGCGACCAGGCCCCGCCGGCGTCAAGCACCGTGTCAACGACGTCGACCACCGCCCGGTTCGGATTGCGAATGGCAATGTCGATTTCCTGCGTGGCCTTATCGCCGCCGGATGCGGCTTCGATCGTCACCCGCACCGGCCCGGCCTGCTGTCCGGCTTTGAGGGTAAAAATGGCGAGTTCGTCGCCCGGCTCCTTGAACCGCACTAGTTTCGACGATTCACCCTCGATCGCGGCATCGCCGGAAATGCGTACCGCGATTTTCGCCTCCCTGATCCTGTTTTCGAGCGCGAACACCGATATCGGCAGCGCCACCGTCTCCTGCGGTCCCAGCACGCGCGGCAGCGTGCCCAGCACCATGAGCGGTTTACGGACCGGAACCGTTTTTTCCGCCGATCCGTACGCCCGGTTCTGTCCGGCCACGACCATGACCCGCACCGAGCCGACGTAGTTGGGGATATCGATTTCGCGTTTATCAACTTCGCCCTTCCTGAGCTGGAACGGGCCGTAACAGCGCACCATGGGCGGAAAGCGGTTGCCGCGCTTCTGCCCGGGGCGCACGCCGTTATCGTCGCCGCCGATGGCGAGCAGCCGCTCCAGTTTCGCGCCGAACGCGCCGCACACCAGATCGTAGAGGTCCCAGGTCTTTACCCCCAGGGCTTCCCGCTGATAAAAGAAATCCCATAAATCGGGCGTTTCGAATCGCGTAAGGTCAAGCAGTCCCTCGTCTACCAGCGCAAGGGTATAGGCCATTTCGCGGCCCGACTCTTCGCGCACGCTGATGACGGCTCGGGACTCGGGCGTCAGCACATCGGGCGCATCGATGAGCGGTTTGAGCTTTGTCGCCGGATTGACGACCCGCAGCGGGATCACGCCATACATTCTGATTGGTAAATCGTTGGCCGTCTGCCCGTACGGCTGCAGGTAGGCTGCGTAGATATACACGCTGGGCGCCATTTCCGCGGAAAGCGGCAGTGAGTGCACGGTTTGATTGTCCAGCGCGTTTATCCAGTACCGCTTGAGCACCGTACTCCCGTTCTCTATCGAAATAAAGATGCGGCCGCGACCGTTGCTCGGAATGGTCAACGATGCGTTTTCGCCGACCGCGTACTCCGATTTGTCGCTCGAGAAAGCGAGCACTGTCGCGCCGCCCGGCACTTCTTTCTGCGATCTGCCGGCCCATCCCGGCCAATCGATGTATACGGTCTTGCCCGTCGCGTGACCGCCGTCGAGGTCCACCGCGCGAATGAGAAATCTTCCCCACTCCGGATAGGCGACCGTGAAGGAGAAGGTCCCTTCGCCGTTCGCTCCGGTCGAGATCGTATCGGCGGCAACCGGTGTATGGTGCTGGGAAGTGATATAGTCGGCCAGCGATTCCTCTCCGCGGTCCCACCACCACCGCCAGTCTATTTTATAAACCACGCACTGTATCCGGCGGGCGCTGACCGGCGCGCCGGACGGAGAAACCGAAACCACGCGCACCGTGTGTGTCGTATCGGTAAGCAGCATGCCGCGAATCCGGTCGCCCTTTGGCGTCAAAATGCCGATGTAGCGCTGATAGGGCGAGTAGATCGTCGACATCCGGTCCACGCTGAATGCGCCGCCTTCTTCAAATACCCGCGATCGGAAATTCGCGCGCAGCAGGCCCGGCGCATCGCCCTTTGCCGAAATGCTGCCTTCGACTTTGGCGACACCATCGGCATTGAGCGATCCTTCGAACAGCGTCTGCGTTTCCGGATCGTACTTTCGAACCGGATCATCGAACACATAATCGACATACCGGCGGAAGGATGTCGGTGTCGACTGCAGGCGGACTTCAACATCGGCCTTCAGGTTCCGCGCCGTTGCCCCATGCAACCATCGCGCCGTCAGTTCTCCTTTGATTTTTCCCACGACAAGGGTATCTTTGCCGAAGCTCAGCCGCACCTTGAGCCGGTTCGGCATGACCGTCTCGATCTTTAACGGAAAGTCAAACGACGCGCCGCCGACATGCACGCGGGCGGTATAGGTCCCGGTCGGCGCGTCGGGGTTCGTCGAGGTCGAAAAACTGTAAAACCGCCTGACCGATTCAGTCCGGGTGATCGTCTGCAGCAGCTGTCCGCGCGGATTAATCAGTTCCATGGTGACCGGATGATCTTCGGGAATCCTGCCGGTCTCATCCTGCATGACAAACGTGAGAAAGAGCGAATCGCCCGGACGCCAGACGCCGCGCTCGCCGTACAGAAAGCCTTTGATGCCCCGGGGAATCGCTGCTCCGCCCACGTCAAAATGGCTGACCGGCAGGCTGTTTCCATCGTCAAGCTTCAAGTAGCCTTTCTGCTTGCCGTTATCGGCGACAAGCAGGTATGGTTTGCCGTTTTTCGTTGCCACTGGAATGACCGCCATGCCGTCATCCCCGGTTTTTCCGGTCCCGACAATCTGGTGCTGATACCCGCGGACCTGCAGATCGAGCTGGGTCAGAGGATCGGCGGTCTTGAGATCGGTTGCCGTAACGTAAAGGGTGTCGCCGGCGCACCGCTTTGCCGTCAGCCCGATATCGGATACGAGGAAATTGCGCGCAACGGTAATTTTGTGGTCCCAGTAGTCGCGGTAATAGCCGGGGTGACAGGGATTCATGCGGTTTTCCCAGGCTTTATTATACTCGCCGTACGCTTCGTCATAATCCCCGTATTCATAGGTGTCCCAGAAGCTTCCTTCAGGTTCCTCTTCATCCTCATCGGCGCGGGTCCGCATCGGCCGGCTGATACGGCTTGACGTATCGACATTGTCGCACGGATAGAGCGAATGACGGCGCTGAAAGCTCATTTCGATCCGGTAAAGCGCATTGCCGCCGCCGGCCAGCAGCGGCGCGGGATCGAACGCGCACCGGATCCAGCGGTTCTGCATGGCGGGAGTGACGTTCAGGTCGACGGTCTGACGCCAGACCACGCGGCCCACGCGGCGCAGCTCCTGCTCGCCGGAAAGATCGTTGACCTGCAGAAACTGGGGAATGTTGCTTTCGAAAATGCGAATGGCCCGCACCTCCACCGCGCCGACATTCACCGCTTCAAAGGGGATCGAAAGCCCCGGCGTGGAGGGAATGATTACGCCGTTGCCGGAGAACCGCACCTCCGGTTTGATGCTTTCCACCGTCAGATCGTAGTTTACCGTCTGCGAGAAACGGCTGCCCGCGATATTGCGGATACCCGGATTAATATGCACGGTCAGGGACGCCTTAAGGGGCTTGGTAGGATAAGCGTGCACTTCGTTGCGGTCGATCGTGAACCGCGGCTCCTGATCTTCGCCCAGTTGTATGAGTCCGGCCAGGTCCTGGTTCTGCTCGAGCGGGTCGGAAAACCGCACGACAATGTGCTGTTCAGCGCCCTGGACAACCACGGCCTCAATGACCGAGAAGTCGCCAATGGCGGGGACCTGCACTTTTTCCTCCCCTTGTTTGTCAACCCCGATTGGTTTGCCGCTCCAGGCTATCCGCAGCTGCGAAGCCTTGTCGCCGCGCTCGATGCTGTCGATGGTAAAGCGATGTCCGAGGCGATCGGTCGCATGGTCCCAGCGCATGGAAAGCTTTCTGTTCCCTTGTCTGGCTTCCACGGATTTTTCGACCAATGATGCATCGTCGAAATCGGCGGTGGTGACCGAGCCCTGCAGCTGCTGCCATTTCAGATCTTCAGCCCGCATGGCCTGCAAGCCCTCGACCCGCACGTCCAGATTCTGCTCGATGGTGGAGAAAGTGAACTCAAAGCGATTGCGTTCTTTGGGTACCTGAACAAAACGGGAAACAACAAAACCAACCTCATATCTAGTTCCCCCTTTCAGGTCCTGCTCCGGCCGGAATTCGATGGTCCGGCGATCGACCCAGGCGGCGGTCCCTTTTATCGCAGGACGGAACGTGAACGGCGATGGTGTAATCGTCTGATTGATGCTGTCGTCGCCCACCGCGTCGGTTGTGAGCCGGACCATGATCGTCGACTCCCGTGAGACAAGGCCCGACGTGTATCCGGCGATGTACCGCTCCCAGATTTCGGCCTGCGCCGCGCGCGACACGACCGGCTTATGCTTGCCGCAGGACCCAAGGAGCAGGGCCCCAACGAGAATGACAAAAGCCACGGGTAAACCGGCGGAACGTCTCACAGGGACCTCCCCTGGGGAAAGTAACAAAAATGGTGCAGCTGTGGACAGGGAATGAATATAATAGTCTGTTGTCAAGAGTTGGCCGTTTTATTTGCGAATGGGCCGGCGGGCGCTATTGCAGTAATGGCGGAGTGGGATTCAGGCGGCATGCTATCGAAGATAGCAAAGCCCGTGCATGGGCAAGTGCCGGAGATGTTCATGGAATCATCAGCACGCTACAAATGGCGCAGCCGAATTGCACTGTTATTAATGATTATCAAGCTCCGAATCCATTCAGCTTCGGGAATTTCATTCATCAAACGAAGCAGGGCTTTTTCAGTTTGCTCAATGGTTGTTGGCCACACACGCAATCTAATAACGCCATGATGCTGTCCTAATGGATACATCCGGGCATCTGCGAAATCCTCATCATATGTTACAATTATTGCATTAGCTGCTTGTGCCCATCGATAAAGGAACGCATCCTCTTTTCCTGCAAATCCTAATTCGGTTACATGGTTGATCGTCCATAATGGACGGTTCTTTCGAAACCAGTCCAAAACGGGAACAGGTATGTTCTGGTCAAGAAGAATCCGCAGCTTAATATCAGACATTCGCGATTACCTGCTCTTCATTAATAATTTCCGCTGCATATTCAAGGGCGGCTTGAACCATTTCGCGGGATAATTCAGGATAAGAAGAAAGTATCTTCTCGAGATCATATCCGCCAGCAACCATTCCTAGAATGTTCTTTACCATGATCCTGGTGCCGCGGATAACGGGCTTGCCGGAGCAAATTTGGGGGTTGATTTCAATATAGCTGTTCATAAAAATCTCCTTTTATCTTCAAAATAACAGCCGCCATTGGAATGGACCCTTCGCAACTTAATTATTCCTGAGATTAAATTACTTGCGGCTCAAAGGATTAAAACGTTTCGCCAGCGCCTCTTTATCTTACTAGAAAATCTTTGCCCTCGGTCAGCCCCTTCCACGTATCCGTCCTGAACGGCACTGCGGGCAATCCCTCTTGATTGTAAAGATTCACTTCCGGATTCGAAGCCCATCCGTACCGGACCGCGACCGGTTTTTTGATGCGCGGACTGGAAACCAGCACCGAGTTTCCATCGATTTTCGCCTGCGCCCAGATGAATTTCCCGTTGCTGCCCGCAATGGAAAACCCGCGGAGCGTGTCCCCATGGACATTCAATCCGGCGGCATGGGTGAAGGTCACCCGGATTGCTCCGCCCTGAGTCCGCATGGATTTATACACCGGTCCCGAACACTCCACGCTGTCCCCGTATGCGTTTACCCGCGCGACCAGAGCCAGACGGCGGCCCACCTCCTGCTTGTTCTTGGGGTGAATGTCGTTCGATTCGCCGATATCGATGGCGCAGGCCATGCCCGTGCGCGGCAGCGAAAGCGTCATGCGTTGCGCTTCGCGGAGCTCGGCCCACATATCGTCGGCGGGCTGGTCGCGGCGCTGGTCGTAATTCGCGAGCTGGACAAACAGGAACGGAAAATCGCCCTGTTTCCACTCCGTCCGCCACGATTTGATCAGCGCGGGAAAGAGCGTCCGGTACTGGTAGGCCCGTTCGGCGTTGCTTTCGCCCTGGTACCAGATGACCCCCTTCATGGCGAAGGGGACCAGCGGGTGGATCATTCCATTGTAAAGCACCGTGGCTTTGTGCGGAAAATTCAGTGGCTGCGGCATGGGATTATTGATGAAATCAAAGCCGATGCGATACCGCCACGGGCCGGCAAGCGACAGAGAGTCCCACGTTGATGAACGCAATACCATCAGATCGGCGGGACCGGCGAACCCGCCGCCGCTCCAGGTGTCGACCGCGCGCACGGCAATGACCATGCGGCCGGCTTTGACCAGCGAATCGGCGATTTCGTAGCGGCGCGGTTCGGCGTAGCTCTTCGAGCTGCCCACGCAGACGCCATTGACAAAGGTGCTGTCCCAATCGTCAACCGCTCCCAGCGAAAGCACGGCTTTTTTGCCGGTCCACGAGGCAGGAATGTCAATGGTCTTCCGGAACCAGACGATGCCGTCGAACAGGTCCATGCCCAGACCGGCGCGCTCCCAATAACCGGGCAGCCCGATGGTGTCCCAGGAAGCGTCGCTCAAATCGGGGCGATACCACGATTTGCCTTCGACAGGCAATCCGCGATCTTTTTCATGGAGCGCTTTGTGCCAGCTTGTAACTTCAGCATCAAACCAGGCCTGAGCCGCGGAATCGGCGTGAGGAATGAGTTCAATTTTTTCAATGTCGGCGAGATATCGCGGAAAACGCTTGAGCGTCGGGCCGCTCATCCATGCTTCGATGAACGAGCCGGTCCAGGTCGCCTGAATGAGACCGACGGGGATTGTGTGTTGATTGTAAAGTTCGCGGCCGAAAAAGTACGCGGCCGCTGAAAAGGTCCGAACAGTCTGCGGCGAGCAGGGCTTCCACCCCGATCCGGGCACTGCGGACTGCGGAAACGTTTTGACCGAATGGTCTACGGTGAAAAGCCGGATATCCGGAAAATCCGCCTTCTTCTGTTCATCTTCCCAGTTCGCGACCTTTCCCCAGTCGGCCACGGGCATCTCCATATTCGATTGGCCGGAGCAGAGCCAGACGTCGCCGATCATGACATTGTTCAGCACAATGGTGTCCGGACCCGAGGCAATGGTCAACACCAAAGGTCCGCCCGCATTCATCGGGGGAAGACTGTCCCTCCACTTCCCGGAGCTGTCGCTCGCTGACCCGATGGCGGTCCTGCCCAGTATGATCGACACGGTGCTTTTGGGCTTCGATGTTCCCCAAATGGGAATCGTCTGCTCGCGCTGCAGGACCATATTGTCGGTGAATATGCCAGGGAGTACCAGCGATCCGGCGGAAACCGATGCAGAGATCAAAAGCATCAACGAAATCGAGATGGCGGGAAGCAGTGAATGCCGCATCATGGCAATGTCCTTTCGATGTTTGCTGAACAGAGGATATCCGGCCGATAAAGGAGAAACTATAAAATGAAACATGCGGCCGTTCAGTGCGAAGAAATTCAGCGAGGCTTTCGATCGGGGTTTTGCGTTCAAGTTGATGCTATTTGCTGAACGCGTGCCACGGTCGCCCTCGACCGTGGCACACTTGATTTGGATCCCTGAAGCGGATTGATCAGAGGTCATGAAATACGTGGCGGTACGAAAAGCTGGTCAATGGATTTCGCGCCTCGAATTTAGCGGACTCTCACCCGAGTACCACCTTGACACAATCAACAAGTCTTTTCCCGAAATCCTTTCCGCTTTTCTCCACAACCGGAAAGCGTCCGGCGGTATCCTTGATGCCGTCGGGATTCCCCGTGACGATGATTCCCTTTATGTCGGGATAGAATCCTGACAATTGCGATAAAAGCGCGATGCCGGAAACGTCAGGCATTTCCTGATCGGTAATTACCAGAGCGGGACGACCGGAATGAATCATGTCTTTAAACGCTTTTCTCGGGTCGGAATAGGCAACGACATTGGTGAAACCGGCGCTGCTGAGGACAAGCTGCAAAAGGTCCGAAGCAAACGGCTGATCGTCTATAATGATTATTCTTTCCGATTTGTTCATGGTGCTAAGCCTTTACTCGCGGATTATCAATCTGTTCAGAGAATGCGGAATGAATGCACAGTATGCATGCGCAATTTCGGTGCCTGAGTTTTCTGCCCTGTTTTCAGGTGCAGCGCCGTCGTTTACGTTGCGGCTGTGCACCGGACGTTGCAGAACTGCAACGCTGGATTGACAAGATAAGAGCGAATTGTTTGAAGGGTAAATCTATAGGACGGGTTTCGAGCCCCTGCGGAGGGATTTTGGCTGCTTTGCGGATTTCCTGTCCTGTTGGCAGCACCTGTAGAACAATAAATCCAAATCTGCGGCAACTGTACTTTCAATGAAAATTTGTTTTTTCTTGCGTGATTTCTTTTTGCATTTCGTTTGGCAATTTGATCATTTGGATTGATTTTGTCTGATTATTTAGAATTTAGAGCTTAGATATTAGGATTTGGCTGCGGCTCCGCTGCGCCAAGTCATTCGTGTTCTATTTCTTCCGCAATCGTCTTTTTCGCCTGTGCAAAGTCCGTATATTGCATCGATGCGGCTGTGATCCTGTAAATCGTCCAGGCTTTGGCTTCCTTGCTGTTGAGCCATTTCCTGAACCCGGGCGATTTGTCGCCCAGTTTTTTCAGTACGTCCTCGTATTCATTTCCTTCCGGTACGCGGCCGGCGGTTCCGGCGACGGCGACGCTCTTGAACGCTCCCGGAGTCTGGTTCGGCATCTGGAAGTAGAGCATCACGGCTGGATTGGCGCTGATATGTGCGATCTTCCGCGAATCCAGGGAGGTAATAAAGTAGAGGTTAAGCCCGTCGTTGACGAACGGGCCCACATATCGTGCGTACGGCCTTTTGTCTTCACCTACGGTAATCAGCATAGCGTAGGTGGAATCTTCGATATAGCGGATGGCGTCGGCTTGTATTTCGCTCACGTGAGTGCTCCTTTGTAATTGCTCAGGTTCCTGTGGATTTCTCATTTTGCGTCATTCCGGCGCAAGCCGGAATCCAGCGATGAGCAACCAGATGGATCCCGTCCCGCTTAACGGGATCACCGGGATGACAAGAAAGTGTGCCTGAGCAGTAACGCTCTCTTAATCAAATGTCCCGCTCCTGCGAAATCGCTTATCCGGAATTTCCCAAGGTTTTCGCACTGCGCAGAACCGAAGATGGGATGCGAGCAATCCTGTGTGCTCCTTACCTGATCACGCCGGTTGACGTCGCGCGGCACGAGGTCAGCGAGTTGTCGCTCGCTACAAATTCGCAGGCGCCGGCGTCGGGCGCCTGATCGCGCGTGACATTCCGTTCATCGGTCGCGGGCGCTTTCGCGGTCAGCGCGATGCCAATGGCCGGACTGCCGGATTTCAGCGGCAGGACCAGCAGGCTGTTGGACATGGACAGGGAGTCTATAAGCGGATCCTTAACCAAGCTGCCGGCGGCGAACTTGTTTGCACCCGAGGAAGGGGTGGGATATTCAATGTTGCCCCCGCCATCCTTCGGTTGATAACCGACCTGATCCTGACTGTGATCGGTTCCGGCGCGGTTATTGACAGCGATACAATTCGTAAAGGTCACCGGAAGCGTTGGATTGCCCATCCACATCAATCCGCAGGCGCGCTGCGAAAAGTTTTCCGCGAAAGTGCAATTGGTAATGTTGACTCCCTTGCAGGTCGTGCCGACATTCAACGTCATTGCGCCGCCCTGGTCGTCGGTGACTTTGTTGCGATAAAAGGTGCTGTTGACAATGTTGATCGGCCCGTCACCGTCAAGCCACAGCGCGCCGCCCTGTCCTTTGGAAACACAGCCGATGAATGTCGAGTTGCTGATCGTAAGAATGCCCCGTGTGCGCACCGCGCCGCCATGCATTCCGGCGACGGCGATTGAGTCATTTCTGAGCATGCATCGGTCAACGATCACGGTATCAAGACTATCCGTCCACATCATCAGCGCGCCGCCTTCCTGGTCCGAGGTATTGTCTTCCATCCAGCACCCGCGGACCGTCATATGGCCTCCCTGCTTGCCATCAGGGCCGCCATTGCTGCCGTGATCGCTGAAAAGACATGCGCCGCCATTTTTTGAATAATTGTCCATGAAGACGCAATCCTCAACAGTGATCGGCTGCAGGAGATTGTAAATCGCGCCGCCGACTTCGCCGGTGTTGCGGACGAACAGACATCGCCTGATCACCGCGTCGCCGCTGTTCTTCGTGGAAATCGCGCCCGCGCTGAACCCGTTATGGCTGATCAGGCCGTCGTTATAGGCAAACGAGCAATCCTCGACCAGGGTAATCGTTTGATACCCGGCGCGCACCGCCCCGCCGATGTCGGCG